>CEAN01013198.1_pt1 | contig 367334 bp, 261 predicted proteins | sample 554991 | NCBI WGS metagenome assembly CEAN01 (sample SAMEA3182096, study PRJEB8094) | gut metagenome | biome: human; feature: gut; material: Stool; isolation source: human stools | place: Canada | collected 2012-05-01
TCCTAGGATCTTCTATTTGTTTACAAAGGTCAATTATGCCAATTTTCATGTTAGTTTATGTTTTAATATATCTTATAAAGATAAGGAAAATAATCGACATTAGCAAATGATAATATGTTAATAACCAACAATATAGTAAGGAAATTACAAACGAGAATATAGTAAAAAATATAATGCGTCTGCCCTGCTTCGATACCTACTTTTATTTCGTTCCACTACTGTTTCCTTTGCGTTCCACTATAGTGTTCCGCAAGGGAGACTATAGTTATTCTTGCGGAACACTATAGTGGAACGAAGTAATAGTAGCAAATGATGTAAATCCGGATAGGCAAGCAATTATTAAAAAATGACCGAATGAATTATTTGCAATCAAACAACAACAGATACAGACATCATTTTTGTATCTTTGCCAAGTACAGAATAAACATGAAAAGAGAAATCCTATATCAAAAGATAGCCGGCACTATCGCCTGGCAAATAAAAACAGGTATATGGAAAGCAGGCGAGAAATTACCTTCTTTACGTACTATCAGCAATGAATATGGTGTAAGTTTAAACACAGCCATTCAGGTATATTATGAATTGGAAAAGGAAGGATTCATCATTTCCCGCCCCAAATCAGGGTACATTGTCAATTATAAGCCACTAAATTTGTCTGCGCCGGCAACAACACAGCCTTCCGCTCAAGAAAGGAAGAGGCCGACTTAATCATGGAAGTATATCATTCCATCGAAGACTCGTCCATCACCCGTTTCTCACTGGGAATACCGGAAGATGTTCTATTGCCTATCGCAAAGCTCAATAAAGAATTAATCAAGGCAATGTATTCACTTCCGGGAAGCGGTACCAGGTATGAAGACCCGCAGGGAAATATTCGGTTAAGAAACTATATTGCCCGTTTTGCATATAGCTGGAATGGAAATCTGACTGAAGATGATATTGTCACTACCACGGGAGTGACCAATTCCATCTCTTTAGCATTATCCGTCATTGCCCGAAAAGGAGATACGATAGCTGTTGAAAGTCCTGTTTATTTCGGCATATTGCAGTTGGCCAACAGCATGGGACTCCGGGTGTTGGAACTGCCCACCAATCCTGTAACAGGTATTGAGCCCGATGCTTTAAGAAAAGTATTGCCACAGATTAATCTATGCCTGCTTATCAGTAATTTCAGTAATCCACTGGGAAGTTGTATGCCCGACGAGCATAAGAAAGAGGTAGTGCAGATGTTGGCAGAATATAATATTCCTCTGATTGAAGATGATTTATACGGTGATGTATTCTTCAGACATTCACGCCCTAAGCCATGTAAAGCTTTCGATGAAAAGGGGCTTGTGTTATGGTGTGGCTCTGTATCAAAGACATTAGCTCCCGGTTACCGGGTAGGCTGGATTGCCCCCGGTAAATTTAAGGATGCCGTTATTCGCCAAAAACATATTCATTTAATATCCACCCCTACCCTCAATCAGGAGGCTATTGCCAACTTTATGGAAAAGGCAGATATGAGAATCATTTACGCAGGTTGCGCCATGAATTACATTCCAACAGTCTTCATCTGGCACAATCTATTACCTACTATTTCCCCGAAGACACTAAAATCATAACTCCGCAGGGAGGTTTCATGCTTTGGGTGGAACTAAACAAAAAGATTGATACCACAGAATTATATTACAAAGCCATGCAACACAAGATCAGCATTGCTCCCGGACGCATGTTTACACTGCACGACCAGTACAGAAACTGTATGCGTTTGAGCTTCGGTCAGCAATGGAGTCCTTTTATCGAAGAACGCTTGCAGGTTTTAGGAAGCGTTATCAAAGAATCATTCTGATTGGCGGATATACTCCTTTACCACCTCTCCGAGAGTCTTCAGCCCTTTCTCTATTTTGTCTTCAGGCATATTGGAGTAGTTTATTCTAAGCGTATTTTCCTTGTTGCCATTCGGATAAAAAGAACCTCCCGGAACAAAAGCAATCTTTTTCTCCAGACTTCTGACTAAAACTTCGCGTGCTGAAATCCCCACAGGAAGTTCTATCCAGGTAAATAGTCCGCCTTCGGGACGAGTAAACTTTATTGTATCCGGAAAATAACGTTCTATACTTTCAATCGCAACATTCCTGCGCTTTCTATATACTTCGACTATTTTTGCAATATGTTTATCAATATCATACCGCTTCAGATATTCGGCAATGGTCATCTGGGCAATAGTGTTGCATTGTAAATCCGTACCTTGCTTGACTAATACATATTTACGGATAATATCTTTATCCCCCGCAATCCAGCCAATCCGGAAGCCGGGACAGAATATTTTCGAAAAACTGCCTGTACACAAGATATTTCCAGCCTCATCAAAAGACTTTATAGACGGCAAAGGTTCTCCCTCAAATCTTAACTCGCCATACGGATTATCCTCAATAACTGCAACACCGTATTTGGCAGATAATTCAGCCAATTTCCTGCGTCTTTCCAGACTCCACGTTTTTCCTGTAGGATTCTGAAAGGTAGGTATGGCATATATCAGTTTTATATGCAGAGTGTTACTCAAAACATCTTCCAAAACGTCCATCATCATCCCTTCCTCATCCGTGGGAATTTCAATAAAGCTACACCCATACGCTTTGAATGCGCTAATCGCAGCCAAATAGGTTGGGCTTTCACAAAGCACGACATCTCCTTCGTCCAAAAAGACTTTTCCGGACAAGTCCAACCCTTGTTGCGAACCATGGGTTATCAAAATATTGTCTTTATCGAAAGCGGTGCCCAAACGCCCGTTCATCCGGTTGGCAATCCATTCCCGCAAAGGAGCATAACCTTCCGTTGTGGTATATTGAAGTGCTTTTGTACCTGCTTCTTTCAATACGATCTGATTGATCTCATTGATTTCATCTATTGGAAAAAGTTCCGGAGCAGGCAGACCACCAGCAAACGAAATCACATCTTCCTGTTCAGTCACTTTTAATATCTCTCTTATTTCCGAAGCCTTTATATAAGACATTCTTTTAGCAAAATTCAACTTCATAACCTTTAAGTATATTAGGAGATTAAAACAACACTGCAAAGTAAAGCAAAAAAGAAAGACGAGAACAGATACACTTTTTTATATATTGACAGGTACAGATGAGGGAGTTTTCAAAGGATAGCTATATGAAGTTAATCTCCCATATTACTTATTTCGTCATGAGGAATCAGGGCGTTCGTCGAATAATCCTATACAGAACCCTGTTTAAACTTACCTTTGCACAGAAAACAAAAGTAATCGATAGCAACTATGGAAGAGCAAATACTAATTTTTCGCACCTCGGTAAAGAATGTACGGGATATCAAACATATCGCAGCGCTGTTCACCCTATGTCCCCAAATCTACAAATGGAATGTAGATATGGAGGACTAGGAAAAAGTGTTGAGAATAGAATGTCAGGGAATCACCCCGACTGAAATATCAAAGGCATTACGCGCTATCAACATTTATGCGCAGGAACTGGAATGAAGGGGCAATGCGCCCCTTAATAAATTCACCATCCACCTTTTTCATTTTCACTCTTCAATCATTAATTCCATCTGTATGTCTCCTCTTTCATAAGTCGTGTGATATTCGGGAAGTTCCTTGAAGCCCAACTTATGATAAATATGGATAGCCGGTTTCAGACGCGTATTGCTCTCTATAAAGATTCTTTTACCACCAAGCTCCTTCGCTTTATTTACAACTGCTTCGCAAAGCAGTACTCCAATACCTTTGCCCTGAACCTTAGGGCTGACAGCCAGTTTGGCCAACTCATAATCATAAAGCGGATGATCCATCTTACACAAAGCACATACACCGACCGGCTCATCTTTATAAAGAGCCACCAAAATAGCTCCTCCCTTATCCAGAATATATTCCTTTGGATGATCCAAAGCCTTGTAATCGGCCTCTTCCATCCGAAAATAAGCAGTTATCCACTCTTCGTTAAGGGTCCGGAAGGCAGATTGATAGCAAGGTTCATAAGGAACTATTTTGATGTCCTTACTCTCTCGTTCCTTTTTCGCTTCCTTCACCCGCTCCAACAGGGATTTATCCAACAAAAGATTCTCCCATTCTTCGATAGCCTCCCAAAGGTCATTCCGGGTTTGCTGCGTGATTTGCTCAATAGCTGCCGTAACATCTATACACTGTTCCGAAAAAGAGTCGGACATTCTTTTTCCTTTGGCAGATAACATGACCATGTTTCTTCTCCCGTCGGATTTGTCCTTTGTCTCCTTCACTAATCCTTTAGCTACCATTTCTTTAATAATATTACTCACGGAAGGATGAGAATGACCAATCTCTTTGGCTATGGACGTAATGGTTTTTGCCTCCCCACGTGATAATACAAAAAATACAGGAAACCATTTCGGTTTGAGGTCTACTCCAAACATTTTATAGATGGCGGCTGCATCTACTGTTATTTTATCGGTCAACATGCGTAATCTGCTACCGATGGCTAATTTGCCTGTCTGATTAAAAAAGTCCATGTTTTTATTAGTTGCGTCACTAAATACGTAATTGATTACGCAAATATATTAGCTTTTTATAATATGAACAAACATTTTTCGCAAAAATACGTAAGCCGTTACATAATTAGTTATATTTATGGATAAACATCAGGAAATTTAGCTTATGTGCAAAGTGCTCCTTTGGATTTTTCCCAATATTTTGGGGAACTGCCAGAAGAACAACAAAGTACAACAAATTGCCGCTGTCGCATCGGATATTGCTTCAGCCGCATATACACCGGCTACTCCCATAAAATGTGGCAATATTAATGCCAATGGGATCAATAGGATTGCTTTGCGCAACAAGGCTATGAAAATAGAAATTTTTGCTTGTCCCAAGGCTACAAACATATTTTGGCAGGCTCGTTGCAATCCGAAAATAGTCATACCACCCAAGAAAACAGGCATTGCCCAGCGGACTGTTTCTATCAATCTTTCATCACTCGTAAAGGCGGAAGCTACTGTTGAGGGGAAAAGAATCATAAACAACATCAGCAGTAAGTTGAATGAGAACATGGTTATCAATGCGACACGGAAACAGTCTTTGACGCGTTGTTTATCGCCGTGCCCATAATTATAACTCACAATAGGAACGAACCCTTGCGCAAATCCTGTTAATGGGACACTTGCAAATTGCATCGCACTTTGCAAGATGGTCAATGCGCTGACATAAATATCTCCAAAATCTTTCAGGCTGCTGTTCAGAACAAAGCCGACCAGGCTTTCGGTACTTGCCATAATAAACGGTGATACGCCCAAAGCAAATATAGAAAGTATTATTTCCCGGTTCAACGCCATATAACGTTTTTCTAAAGGGAGAGAGGCGTGCCGGGAGAAAAGGAAAGTTAAAACCCACACTGCACTACATGCCTGTGAAAGCACTGTAGCCAGAGCTGCACCTTTTACTCCCATATCGAGCCAAAAAATGAAAATCGGGTCGAGGACGATATTCAACAGTGCTCCTATTAATACCGAGTACATGGCGATAGCAGGACGCCCTTGTGCATTGATAAAAGAATTTAATCCTGTGGATATTTCTACGAAGATAGTTCCTAATAAATAGATAGAAAGATAGTTGACTGCATACTCCAATGTATTTTCTGAAGCTCCTGTAAAGAGTAGAATCGGCTCCATAAAGGTATATGCGATGAGAGAAGTAAACAAGGTAAATAGTATTAACAGGATAAAGCCATTACCCAGAATTTTTCCGGCACGTGAACGATCCCCCTGTCCGAGTGCGATAGCCGCTAACGGCGCACCGCCACCTCCTACTATCGCTGAAAAAGAAGAAATCAGTATAACAAGAGAAGTCGTTACTCCTACACCCGCCAATGCATCCGTACCAATCCCAGGGATATGACCAATATAAATACGGTCGACCATGCTATAAAGCAAATTAACAAATTGCGCTGCCACAGCCGGAAGTGCCATCTTAAAAACAAGCGGTAACATGCGCTCTGTCCCCAGTCGTTCTTCATATTTATTTATCATCCCAAACTTCTTTTTCTAAAATCAGTTGCAAAGTTATAAGAAAAACAGGCTTCCGATTTAAAACCATTGGATAAAATAAATATAATACATCAGTTATCTCCGTGTAAGAAATCCATAGATATACTGATTGATAAGGTTGTGTTGTTCTTCCGTTCCATTCTCCCCCATATTACTATGCGTTATTCCGTCCAATTTCACAACCTTCATCCGGAATTGTTCCTGCTCCTTTTCAGTGGGTAATACTCCTGAATCCGCATCATAATCGCATCCTCTTAACGTATAAAGTCGAGGATTCCGTGTTCTAGGCATTATCATTCTGCGATGATCCATAGATATGGCTTTATTTATCAACTGCGGATATCGGGTAGCAAATAACATGGTCATATCTCCGCCATTGGAATGTCCTATCAATATAAAGTCATTCCAATTTAATTGTGGCTTCAATTTCTTAAATTCCTGAATAGTAAAAAGAATATTTGCCACTCCCCTTTCCCAATTTGGCATGCGTGTTTCCATGAAATTACCTTCCATGGCCAAAAGAGGATCATCTGCCAATTCATGTTGTATGCTTATTACGTAAAAGCCTTTCTGGGAAAGGAATCGTGTTAGATAGGCATAAGTCTGATTGGACTTATTATTTTTATTTCCATCGTAGCCGTGGCTAAATATAATGACTTTTGTTTTCGAATTCACTTTGTGCGGCTGATAGACGGCTAGCGGTATCACTCTGTTTCTTGAAGCATCAAAAAGGCAAGTCGAAAACTCTATTTGTGAGAAACAAGAGAGTGCTGATAATAAAAGAACAAATACAATAATTAGTTTCTTCATGTCTATGATGTGATATTTATTATTCTATAAATCTAAGAGCAACTGAATTATAACAATGAATGCATAATGTAAGGAAGGGATTATAAAATGATTTTCTCATAAAGTTTGAACCACTCTAAACCGTAATGACCCAATCCTAAATCTACGGTATCAATGTATTCGAACCCACACTTTTCGTACAATGAAATAGCCGGAAGATTTTTCTCGTAAACATCTAACCGCACAGACTTTATCCCCGAACTTTGAGCCAATTCCAATGAATAATCCATTAATGCATGCCCTACTCCTATTTTCAAAAAAGAAGGATGTACAACAAAAGTATGTATCACAAAGATATGACTATAGTCCAGTTCTATTTTCCATTTGACATTCTCATAAGCCTTTTCCGGTTGATGATTTAAAATGACTGAACCGACAATTCTTCCATCATATCTTGCTACGTAAAGCGTTTCATCATTTACACCGGCAACCGCATCTTCCCGAACAGGATAAACACCTTTTATCCACCCGGGATAATTAGTCGTAGCAGCCAGATAATCATTCAGTTCATCATACAGCTTTTCCAGTTCATCTATATCAGCAGAAGTTCCGGGCTCTATTGTAAATTTCATATATACACACTGTTTATCTTTTTATCAGTTCTTCAATCTTTCCACCTGTAATATAAGGTATACATTCGGATATCTTCTCAATACTCCAATCCCACCATTGCAATTTCTGCAATTGGACAATCGTATTCTCATCAAAACGCTTCCGGATTTCTTTGGCTGGTGTCCCACCTACTATCGTATAAGGAGGAACATCTTTAGTAACCACTGCCCGCGACGCAATAACCGCTCCATCTCCGATATGAACTCCTGCCATGATAACAGCTTCATATCCAATCCAGACATCATTACCTATTACTATATCCCCTTTATTATCCCAAGCAGAAGTTACATCTCCTTTATCTAAATTCCATTCCTCAAAAAAGATAGGAAACGTATAATTGGATAAAGAACCCAATGTGTGGTTTGCGCTGTTAAAAAGAAATTTGGCTCCACAAGCAATGGAACAGAATTTGCCAATTATCAATCGGTCTTTATTAATCGGATAATGATATAATACATTGTTCTTCTCAAAAAGAACAGGATCATTTACAAAGTCATTGTATATTGTATAATCACCTACCATAATGGCAGGATTCTTAATCACTGTATTCAGATAAACAGTCTGGAAATCATTGGTGCGAGGATATGTTTTTGAATTCATTGTGTCAGCAGAAGAGGATTTATATTACATAGCAAATATACAAGATAAATTTCAGACTATCACACAACGAACTAAATATGTATCCCATATTGATGCTTCACTTCAGCCATTACAAACGTGCTTTCCAGTGATCCTAAGCTATCAATCGTCCCCAACACATTCAGAATAAACTCCTGATAGTATTTCATATTGGGAGCATGAATCTTCAACAGGTAATCATAACTTCCTGATATGTTATAACATTCGGTTACTTCAGGAATATCCTGTATAATCCGTGTAAACTCGGCTGCTATATCCCTGTTCAGACGTCTAAGCTTCACACTGCAGAATACGACAAATCCCTGATTCAGCTTTTCCGCATCCAATACGGCAATATACTTCTTTATATATCCTCCACTCTCCAACCGTTTAAGACGTTCAAAAACAGGAGTTGAAGAAAGGCTCACCCGTGCAGCCAACTCTTTTGTCGTCAATCGGGCGTTTTCTTGCAAAGTACGGAGTATTTGCAAATCGACTCTATCCAGTTTATCAAAAGTATCCATAAGAAAAATATTCTTCTAAAAGGTGATTTCTAGGAATAGCACAGTTATATTATTCCATATAATGGCACAAAAATAGCATTATTTTCTATATTTTAGATATATATTGTTCGATATATCTTCATCCAATAACTTTGCAAGAAAATAAAGAAAGAATATTAAACTTAAAAAATATACGATTATGGCAACAAAGAATTTACATTTCGAGACTTTACAAGTTCATGTAGGACAAGAACAAGCAGATCCGGCAACAGATGCCCGTGCAGTACCTATTTATCAGACTACTTCTTATGTATTTCACAACTCCGCTCACGCAGCCGCACGTTTCGGCCTGCAGGACCCGGGAAACATCTACGGTCGTCTGACCAACTCCACTCAAGGAGTTTTTGAACAACGCGTAGCCGCTCTTGAAGGAGGAGTAGCAGGGCTGGCAGTTGCTTCGGGTGCCGCTGCTATCACTTATGCTTTCGAGAACATCACTCGTGCAGGCGACCATATTGTGGCAGCCAAAACTATTTATGGAGGAAGCTATAACTTACTGGCTCATACCTTACCCAGTTATGGCATCACAACAACATTCGTTGATCCAAGTGATTTATCGAACTTTGAAAAAGCCATTCAGGAAAATACGAAAGCCGTATTTATCGAGACATTGGGAAATCCGAACTCAAATATCATTGATATAGAGGCAGTAGCTGAAATAGCCCACCGCCACAAAATACCTTTGATTATTGACAACACATTTGGTACCCCGTATTTAATCCGCCCTATCGAACACGGAGCAGATATCGTAGTACATTCCGCAACAAAATTCATTGGCGGACACGGTTCGTCATTAGGAGGAGTCATTGTAGATTCGGGCAAATTCGACTGGGTAGCTTCCGGCAAATTTCCACAACTAACCGAACCTGATCCATGCTATCATGGCGTACGCTTCGTTGATGCAGCCGGTCCGGCTGCCTATGCCATCCGTATCCGGGCTATTCTGCTGCGCGACACAGGTGCCACCATCAGTCCATTCAACGCTTTTATCCTGTTGCAAGGCTTGGAAACTCTTTCCTTGCGCGTAGAACGCCATGTAGAAAATGCATTGAAGGTAGTGAATTTCTTAAACAATCATCCGAAAGTGAAGAAAGTGAACCATCCGTCATTATCCAATCATCCTGACCATGCACTGTATCAACGTTACTTCCCGAATGGTGCCGGTTCCATTTTTACTTTCGAGGTAAAAGGCGGACAAGAGGAAGCACACCGCTTCATCGACAGCCTGGAGATTTTCTCCCTGCTTGCCAATGTTGCCGATGTGAAATCATTGGTGATCCACCCGGCAAGCACTACCCATTCACAGCTCAATGCACAGGAACTCGCCGAACAGGAGATTTATCCGGGCACCGTACGTTTATCAATTGGAACGGAACATATTGATGACCTGATTGCGGATTTGGATCAGGCGCTTGCCAAAATCTAACATTCAATCATTGAACTTTCCATGACTGCAAGATGTTATACCTATATAACATTAAAAACATTGCAGTCATGGAAAAATATTTAATACACAGCAACGAACTGCATCTGATAGACGCAGAGAAAATCCATCAAGCCGTAGAAAAGATGGTGGAATCACTCGATTTAGCCGCAGGATCAACCACTAACTTCGATCTCTATCAGGTTGTGGAAAACTACTTTAAAGATCTCGAGAAAAGGAGAAAAATTAATCATGTACTGGGAATCAAAGAAGATAGATATGAACTAGCCGAAGATTTCGGTATAAAATAAAAAAGAGATTTATTCAATCACACCAGACAAGTTTTCCAAAAAATAAGGGAGTTGCACGTTAAGTACAACTCCCTTATTTTTTGAATTATCAGAGTATAACAATCAATTTCCCTGATGCACAGTAAGCTGTGGGAAAGGGAAGTTGATACCTTTTTCATTGAAGGTTTCGTAAATAGCTTTATTGGTATCGAAATAAACACCCCAATAATCTCCGCTATTTACCCATACACGTACCACCACATTCACACTGCTGGCATCTAGCGCATGAAGAGCTATAAACGGAGCAGGTTCATTCAAGATACGTTTATCTTCAGCCAGAATATCACGAACTATCTGCTGAACCTTATTGTAATCTTCCCCATAATCTATACCAATAATCCATTCTACACGGCGGGTTTCCTGGTGACTGTAATTAATCACTACTCCACTACTTAATGAACCATTCGGTATATAAATCAGTTTATTATCCCCAGTAGTAAGGATGGTATGGAATATCTGAATTTCTTTTACTGTACCGGCTGATCCCTGCTGTGTTTCTATCCAATCGCCAACTTTATAAGGTTTGAACAAAAGAATAACCAGTCCACCGGCAAAGTTTTGCAGATTACCGGATAAAGCCATACCGACAGCGACACCGGCGGAAGCCAATAAAGCCGCAAATGAAGTTGTCTCAACTCCCAAGGCACCGACAACAGAAATGATTAACAGGATTGTCAACAGAATATTGACCAGACTTCTAACGAAAGTTTTGATACTTACATCTACTTTTCGGTTATCCATCAGACGCCTGATGAATTTGTTGAGCAGCGAGATGAGGAAACGTCCGACGACAAAGACAAGGACCGCAATCAATATACGTTCTCCGGCACGAATACCGAAGTCTATCAATTGTTGAGTAATCAGCGAAAGCTTATCCAATCCGTCAGCATTGGCAATCGCCTCTTTCATTAATTCGTCTGCAGCCACTTGCACAGAGTCCGCAGCTTGTGTTGCTTGCAATAATAGTAGCATAATTAAATATATATTAAGTGAATAAATGCAGTTTTGTTATTTCAACAATTTACAAAGTTATATTGTTTTTAGTGAATCTAAAAGTTTTTTTTGCTTTCCTCCTGCAAAAGCAGTATTTTTGTCACCGATTCACTGGTAGGGGTGCCTTAACATGACGGGCTGAGAACATACCCATAGAATCTGATCCGGGTAATGCCGGCGTAGAGAACTAATTAGTAAGCAAAAATGAAAAGAATTGTATGGATGGCCGTCGCCTTATTGGGCGCAGGTATCACTGTTCATGCACAGACGAGTGCAAAGGATAGTATGAGAGTAGTAAACCTGCAAGAGGTGCAGGTAGTGTCCACACGTGCCACAGCCAAAACTCCCGTGGCATTCACCAATATAGGCAAAGCAGAACTCAAAAAGGTAAACTTCGGACAGGATATCCCCTATCTGCTAAGTATGACTCCTTCCACACTGACCACATCGGATGCAGGAGCTGGTATCGGCTATACGACACTTCGCGTACGTGGAACCGATGGCACACGAATCAACATCACGGTAAACGGCATACCGATGAACGATGCCGAAAGCCATAACCTGTTCTGGGTGAATATGCCCGACTTTTCTTCTTCCGTAAAAGATATGCAGGTGCAGCGCGGAGCAGGTACATCGACGAACGGAGCAGGTGCTTTCGGAGCCAGTGTCAATATGCAAACCGAAGGTGCATCTATGAAACCATACGCCGAATTCAATGGTTCATACGGTTCGTTCAACACGCACAAGGAAACAGTGAAAGTGGGAACCGGCCTACTCAATAACCACTGGACGTTTGACGCCCGCCTTTCCAATATCGGTACGGACGGATACATAGACCGTGCTTCGGTGGACTTGAACTCTTACTACCTGCAAGGAGGTTATTTTGCAGAAAACACATCTGTGAAGCTCATTGCATTTGCCGGAAAAGAAAAAACATATCATGCTTGGGGATACGCAACAAAAGAGCAAATGGAAAAATTCGGCAGACGCTACAATCCTTGCGGGGAAATGTACACTGATGCCAACGGCAAAAAATATTATTACGACGACCAAACAGATAATTATCTGCAAAAGAATTATCAGCTTCTCTTCAATCATACTTTCTCGACAGCCTGGAATCTGAACGTTGCCTTACATTATACCAAAGGTGACGGTTATTACGAAGAGTACAAAGACGGCAGATACCTGATAGAATATGGTTTAAAATCATTTACAATAGATGGAACCGAAGTATCTAAAAGCGATTTAGTCCGTCAAAAGAAGATGGACAACAAATTCGGCGGCGGCGTTTTTTCTCTCAATTACACAGCCAACAGGCTAAGTGCATCCCTGGGCGGCGGATTAAATCAATACCGGGGCAATAACTTCGGAAGAGTTCCCTGGGTGAAAAACTACGTAGGTTCTCTATCTCCCGACCATGAATATTACCGCAACAAATCCAAGAAGACCGATGGAAATATTTATCTGAAAGCGAACTACGATCTTACTAGAGGACTAAGTGCTTATGCCGATCTCCAGTATCGCCACATCAACTATACCATCGACGGAAACAATGATAAATATGACTGGAGTAAGAATGCGCTGCGTCCACTGGCAGTAGATAAAAAGTTCGATTTCTTTAATCCGAAAGTAGGATTAAACTGGAACATCACTTCCAACCATCGTGTCTATTCCTCTTTCTCGGTTGCTCAAAAAGAGCCAACAAGAAACAATTATACGGATGGTGATCCGGACTCGTACCCCAAAGCAGAAAAGCTGCTCGACTATGAAGCAGGATATACCTTCGCCAACCAATGGCTGACAGCAGGTGCAAACTTCTACTACATGGACTATACCGACCAACTGGTTCTGACCGGAGCCTTAAACGATATAGGTGAAGCACTGACCGAAAACGTGCCGGACAGTTATCGCATGGGAATCGAAATCATGCTGGGAATCAAACCGTGCAAATGGTTTCAATGGGATATCAACGCTACATGGAGCAAAAACCGTATTCAGGATTTCGTAGAGAGCCTGCCGGGCTACCACTATAATGACGACGGTAGCTCTACTTCTCTCCCGACTATTCAGATAAAGCATAAAGACACTCACATTGCTTTCTCACCGGACTTCTTACTCAACAATCGTTTCTCATTCAATTATAAGGGATTCGAAGCTGCCCTGCAATCACAGTTCGTGAGCAAACAGTATATGACAAACGCAGAAGTTGAAGAACTGACTCTTGATAAGTATTTTGTCAGCAACCTCAATCTGGCGTACAGCTTCCGTCCCAAGAAAGTACTGAAAGAAGTCACCATAGGATTTACTGTATACAATCTGTTTAATGAAAAATATGAAAACAACGGCTGGGCATCAAGTGACTACACCGATACGCTGGAAAATCGGGGAAACTATGCCGGATATGCAGCTCAAGCAGGAACAAACGTTATGGGACATGTTTCTTTCCGCTTTTAATCACACAGAGTTATGGAATTGAATTTTCTGGAAATATTCGGTACGATTGTCGGGCTAGTCTACCTTTGGTTAGAGTACCGGGCAAGTATCTACCTTTGGATAGCGGGTATTGTGATGCCTGCCATCTACATCTTCGTATATTACAAAGCCGGATTGTATGCTGACTTTGGCATCAATATCTACTACCTGATAGCTGCCATCTACGGCTGGTTCTTCTGGATGTGGGGACACAGGAAAAAGAAAGGTCAACTGACGACAGCAGATGCTTCAACCGGTGACACCCCTAAAGATCTTCCTATCGTACATACTCCGGGAAAATGTTACTTGCCTCTTTTTCTGGTATTCGTCGTTTCTTTCCTCGGTATTGCATGGATACTGATAGCATATACGGATAGCAATGTTCCCTGGCTAGATAGCTTTACTACCGCATTGAGCATTGTCGGTATGTGGATGCTGGCACGCAAATACGTCGAGCAATGGTTTGCCTGGATTTTTGTGGATATTGTCTGCTGCGGACTTTATATCTACAAAGACCTTTATTTTACTTCCGCTTTATACGGACTTTACTCCATTATAGCTATCTTTGGCTACTTTAAGTGGAAAAAATTAATGAGCATACAATGAAATACGAACACTATACTCCCGAAGCCGTGATACTTGCCAATGGCGAATATCCCAGCCATCCTCTTCCCCTGCAAATGCTGGAAAATGCAGAATTTGTAGTTTGCTGTGACGGGGCTGCCAATGAATATATCCTGCGTGGGCATACCCCCGATGTAATTATCGGTGACGGGGATTCTCTTTCCCCGGAATATAAAGAACTTTTCTCCCCTATTGTACATCAGATAGCGGATCAAGAAACGAACGACCAAACCAAAGCCGTTCATTTCCTGCAAAAGAAAGGATTCCGGAGAATTGCCATCGTCGGAGCCACCGGCAAACGGGAAGATCATACGTTAGGAAACATCAGTCTGCTGATCGACTACATGAAAGATGGTATCGAGGTACGTACCATTACCGATTATGGTATGTTTATCCCCGCCAAAGACACGCAAACCTTCGCCTCTCATCCGGGGCAACAAGTTTCTATTTTCAATTTCGGAGCGAAAGGATTGCAAGGAGAGGGATTAGTTTATCCTCTTAGTGATTTTACTAATTGGTGGCAAGGAACGCTTAATGAAGCAACAGCAAATGAGTTTACTGTTCATTGTACGGGAGAATATTTAGTATTCTTAGCTTCTATATAAACTATATTGCAATTATCCGGTTTATGCCACCCTATTGTCACAATTGTGCCACCTTGTTGGCACGACCGTGACACTTCGATGGCACAACCGTGCCAACAAGGTGGCACAAATTCATTCATAGGAAGAAGAGGATTAAAGCGTCAACAAATACTTCTTGAAGTCCGCAAAGTCTTTTGTCATTTGAAGGCTTTTTTTCTCGCCTTTCATAAATTCCTGCAATTTGGCAGGGATTTCTACCGCTTCTCCAATAATGCTTTCCACTGTTTCGAGGAACTTGGCAGGATGAGCCGTTTCAAGGAATACACCTGTTTCTCCCTCTTTCAAGCCTTCTACCAACGCACGATATCCACAAGCACCATGAGGATCAAGGAGATAATGATGTTCTTTCCAGGTTTCCTTCACCGTTTCGCGGATTTGCTCATCGGTATAAGTTGTTCCTGAAATCTCGGCAGAGATATCAGCATGTGAACCACTATATAAATCGAGTACGCGGGCAAAGTTACTCGGATCGCCTACGTCCATAGCATTAGCAATCGTTGCGATAGACGGACGGGGATTATATTTACCTGTCTGCAGATATTGATAGAAAATATCGTTGCGGTTATTAGCAGCAATGAAACGCTTCACGGGTAAACCCATCTTCTTGCCAAACAATCCGGCGGTGATATTTCCGAAGTTTCCACTAGGTACACAGATTACAGCATTATCAGCTTTTCCGGCACGTTTCAATTGTGCATAAGCATAGAAATAATAGAATGCCTGCGGCAAGAAACGGGCTACATTGATGGAGTTGGCAGAAGTCAACGAAAGGTGTTCATTCAATTCTTTATCCATGAAAGCAGATTTCACCAATGCCTGACAATCATCAAATGTTCCGTCCACTTCAAGCGCAGTAATATTCTGTCCGAGCGTAGTGAATTGCTTCTCCTGTATTTCGCTCACTTTTCCTTTCGGATAAAGCACATACACATGAATACCTTCCACACCCAGAAAGCCGTTGGCAACAGCACTTCCCGTATCACCGGAAGTAGCTACCAATACATTGACATTCTTTTGTCCTTCTTTTTTAATGAAGTATCCCAAAAGACGCGCCATGAAACGACCGCCTACATCTTTAAATGCTAACGTCGGTCCGTGGAAAAGTTCAAGTGAATAGATGTTATCTGCCACCTTAACCAAAGGTACATCGAAACTTAATGTATCATATACAATCTGTTTCAGCGTATCGGCAGGAATATCCTCACCGAAGAAAGCATCGGCTACGCGATAAGCAATTTCCTGAAAGGATAAACTATCAATCGTATCGTAAAAGTCCTGTGGAAGAGGTTTGATAGACATAGGCATAAACAGCCCTTTGTCGGCAGCAAGCCCTTTTACCACCGCTTCTTGCAGTGAGGCAACAGGTGCTTGTTTATTCGTACTATAATATTTCATAATCTGTGGTGACTTATTTCATGAATTCTTTTATAAACTCGTCTTCTTTCAGAAGTCCGTAACTACCGTTGCAAGCGGCTATTTCATCATACGTCTGCACTTCGTCCGGCTCGATACCCGGATACCAGATAAGAAACGGAATGGGATCAGATGTATGAGTACGAAGCTCACAGGGAGTAGGATGATCGGGCAATACAGCAATGGCTACCGGTTCGTCCCAATCTTTCACTGCTTCATAAATAGGACCTACGGCACGTTTATCAAGATTCTCGATAGTGAGAAGTTTCAAGTCGATGTCTCCTTCGTGTCCGGCCTCATCACTGGCTTCGATATGCAGATAAACAAAATCATCCGTCTTCAATGCTTCCAAGGCAGCGGTCACTTTGTTTTCATAGTTCGTATTATAAAGTCCGGTTGCTCCCTCTACTGCGATGCGACGTAAATCAGCATAATAACCGATTCCGTTTATCAGATCGACAGCCGAGATGACTACTCCTTTCTTTACCTGTGGGAAAGTCTCGGAGAAAGTAGGCATCTGCGGACGGTAACCGGGGCTCCAGGGCCAAATACTGTTCGCAGGATCTTTACCTTCTGCCATACGTTTCAGATTCAATGGATGATCTTTCAGCAGTTCCTGTGATTTCAGAATCAGGTCGTTAATCAGATCTGCCGTTTCTTGTGCTTCCAGAACCAATGGTTTCACCATCAATGGACGGAAAGGTTTCAAAGGTACATCATGCGGAGGTGTACAATCCAGTTCTTTATTACCTCCCTTGATAACCAATAGATGGCGGTACTGAACTCCTGTATGAAAGCGTACGCGGTCATTGCCCAGTTTTTCTTGCAAATATTGAATCAATACATCTGCTTCTTCCGTAGATATATGTCCGGAGGAGTGATTCTTCAGAATATCTCCTTCCACACAAATCAAATTACAGCGCATTGCCATCTCACCCGGTTTCAGATCCACACCAATACTGGCAGCTTCCAGCGGTCCGCGACCTTCATATACCTTTGGCAAATTATATCCCAACACGGACATATTGGCAACTTCACTACCCGGATGGAAACCTTCCGCCACAGTAATCAGGCGGCCGTTACGTCCCATGCGAGCTAGCTTATCCATATAAGGCGTCTTTGCATATTGCAGGAGCGTCTTGTCCCCTAATGACTTCACTGGCCAATCGGCCATTCCGTCTCCCAATATGATAATATGTTTCATAAGGCGTTTAAACATTTGCGATGCTCATGATGTCGGCAAATACTCCGGCAGCCGTTACGCCGGCACCGGCACCGTATCCTTGAATCATCATCGGATATTCTTTATAGCGTTCCGTAGTGAGCAGGATAATATTGTTGCTGCCTTCCAAGCCGTAGAACGGATGGTTGGCTCCTACTTCCTGCAGGCCGACGGAGGCTTTTCCATTCTCCAGTTTGGCGACGAAACGCCAGTGCTTGTTTTCTTTTTCCAATACCTGGCGACGGGCTTCAAAGTCTGCGTCGAGACTTGGAACACGTTTCCAGAAATCTTCCAGAGAACCTTCGAAGAAGTCATTCGGAACAAAGAGGTTCTTTTCAACATCTTCCTGTTCCAGACGGTATCCGGCTTCACGTGCCAGAATCACCAGTTTACGGATCACATCTTTTCCACTCAAGTCAATACGTGGGTCCGGTTCAGAGTAGCGTTCTTCCTGTGCCATTTTGATGGTACGGCTGAAAGGAATATCGGCGCTGATTTTATTAAATATATAGTTCAGTGTACCGGAAAGCACCGCTTCAATCTTCAGAATCTTGTCACCGCTATGAATCAGGTCATTAATTGTATTGATGATCGGAAGACCTGCACCTACGTTTGTTTCGAACAGATACTTCACACCCCGTTGGCGGGCAATCGTTTTCAGTTCACGATAGTTTTCATAAGCGGAAGAAGCCGCAATCTTATTGGCTGCTACCACAGAGATATTGTGTTGCAGGAAATCTTTGTAAAGCGATGCGATGTCAGCGCTGGCCGTACAGTCTACAAATACAGAATTAAAGATATTCATTCCGATAATCTCGTCGCGGATGGTTTGCAAGCTGCTGTCCTTACCCTTTTCCAACAGTTCTTCACGGAAGTTGGCGAGGTCGAAACCTTCACGGCTGAACATTGCCTTGGCTGCATCAATGATGCCTACTACATGGAGTTTCAGTCCGTTTTCCATCATCAGCTTTTGTTGCTGGCAACGAATCTGTTCTACCAGACTACCCCCTACCGTACCGACACCACAGATAAAGAGGTTCAATACCTGATATTCGGAGAGGAAGAAAGAGTCGTGGATTACGTTCAATGATTTACGCAAGGATTTGGAATCGACCACAAAAGAGATATTAGTTTCCGAAGCTCCCTGTGCACAAGCGATAACGTTGATACCATTACGTCCCAGTGTACCGAAAAGTTTACCTGCGATACCCGGTGTATGTTTCATATTCTCACCTACGATAGCCACTGTTGCCAGATTTCTTTCCGCCAGAATCGGAGAAATCTCACCCATCTCTATTTCTTTCGCAAATTCTTCGTTCAGCACTTCACAAGCCAGGTCGGCATCGGCATTACGCACACCGATAGAAGTACTGTTTTCCGATGAAGCCTGTGAGACGAGGAACACGCTGATTCCATTCTTTGCCAATGCTTTAAAAATGCGGTAGTTTACACCGATCACACCTACCATACCAAGACCCTGAACAGTAATCAGACTTGTGTCGTTGATGGAGGAAATCCCCTTGATAGCCTTGCTCTGCGGGTTGGAAACTTCTTGTTTGATAACCGTTCCCACTCCATCCGGGTTGAATGTATTCTTTATTATAATAGGAATATTCTTGTGACATACGGGATAGATAGTCGGCGGATAAACCACCTTTGCGCCGAAGTTACAAAGTTCGGTCGCTTCTACGTAACTCAATTCCGTAATCGTATAAGCAGTCGAAATGACACGCGGATCAGCCGTCATAAATCCGTCTACGTCCGTCCAGATTTCCAGACTTGTCGCATCTAGCGCCGCAGCAACAATGGCAGCCGTATAGTCCGAGCCACCGCGTCCGAGGTTTGTTACATCCCCTGTCGTTTTATCCGAAGAGATGAATCCCGGCACCAGCGCTACTTTAGGAATAGACTGGAAAGCCTCTTTCACCAGTTTATTAGTCAATTCGGTATCCAGCGTGTGCTTGCTATGCTTTCTTTCCGTCTTGATAAAAGTGCGCGAATCGAACCATTTTGCTCCCTCAATCAGTGCAGTGACGATGATCGATGAAAGGCGTTCACCATAGCTGACGATTGTATCCGAAGTCTTCGGGGAAAGGTCTTTAATCAGGTAAATTCCCTGAAAGATATCCTTCAATTCGTTCAGTAGTTCGCCAATCTGACGTTGCAACGATACTTGCTTTTCTCCGGCAGGAATCACCTCCTTAATCATCTCCACATGACGGTAAACGATTTCGCGGAACTCACCCTCATAGGCTGAATCTCCCACTGCCGCCATCTTCGATGTATTTATCAATTTGTCAGTGATGCCTCCCAATGCGGAAACAACTACAATTACCGGCTCATTTGCCGACTCTACAATTCTCTTTACGCTTAAAATGCTGTTCACGGAACCTACGGATGTTCCGCCGAATTTCATTACTTTCATGAAGATACTTATTTAAATGCAATGTCCTGCAGTTTGCTTTTTACAGAACGATTGGTTGTTTACGAATAAAATTGAATTTGAATTTTGCCTGCTTATACAAGCGTGAATCACGTAGATACACAAAAACTATCCATTAACCCCTAAGGGTCATGGTACACATGGATGTGACTGTATGTGGATAGTACTTCATCATAGTCCTTGTTTCTACTCTTGTTTTTGATAAGTGTCGCAAAAGTAATAATAAAAACGTTCAATCTATCACTTTTTTCGGTTTTTTTCTGATAAAAAGAATCTTTCGCCTGCGCTTTATCCGGTCATCCGCCTTCACTTTTATGACATTTTGTTACTTATTTATCAAATCTATTATTATATTTGCGAAAACAATCGCACAAAATCAGCTTATGAACCCATTAAATACTTCCGTATTGTTAATATACACCGGTGGAACAATTGGTATGATTGAGAATGCCGCGACAGGTGCTCTGGAGAACTTTAACTTCGAGCAACTGCAAAAGTATATCCCCGAACTGCAAAAGTTCAATTTTCCAATTGACACCTATCAGTTTGATCCTCCGATGGATTCGTCGGACATGGAACCGGATATGTGGCGGAAGCTGGTACGCATTATTCATGATAACTACAATCGTTACCACGGCTTCGTCATTCTGCACGGAACGGACACGATGGCTTATACCGCTTCCGCACTAAGTTTTATGCTGGAAGGACTGGACAAACCCGTCATTCTCACAGGCTCACAGCTTCCCATCGGCGTACTCCGCACGGACGGAAAGGAAAATTTGATGACTAGTATCGAGATTGCCATTGCACAAAACAAGGAAGGAAGGGCACTGGTGCCCGAAGTATGCATCTTCTTTGAAAATCACCTGATGCGGGGAAACCGTACGACAAAGATGAATGCAGAAAACTTCAATGCATTCCGTTCTTTCAATTATCCGGTATTGGCGGAAGCGGGAATCCATATTAAATATAATAATGTACAAATTCACGGAAATGGTGAAGAACGGGAATTGAAACCGCACTATTTGCTGGATACCAATGTAGTGGTACTGAAGCTCTTTCCGGGCATCCAGGAAAATGTAATTGCCACCATTCTGGAGATTGAAGGTTTAAAGGCGGTTGTGCTCGAAACATACGGTTCGGGGAATGCTCCCCGAAAGGAATGGTTTATACGCCGGCTCTGTCAGGCCAGTGAACGTGGAATTGTGATTGTCAACGTAACACAATGCAGCGCAGGAATGGTAGAAATGGAACGTTACGAAACGGGATACCAGTTGTTGCAGGCAGGCGTTGTCTCCGGATATGACAGTACAACGGAATCGGCAGTCACTAAATTAATGTTCTTACTGGGACATGGATATACTCCGGATGAGGTACGCGACCGGATGAACCGTTCGATAGCGGGAGAGATAACTCTGTAGGCTTCATCTATTTCTATTAGGCAGGGATAACTTATTTCTAATAAATTATCCCTATTTTTGTACCCTACAAGAAGAAAGGAATTTCGATGGCAAAAGAGAAAACCGTATATGTATGCAGTAATTGCGGACAGGATTCACCGAAATGGGTGGGTAAATGTCCGTCGTGTGGAGAATGGAATACGTATGTTGAAGAAATCGTACGGAAAGAACCCACTAACCGCCGTCCGGTGTCGGGCATTGAAACACAGAAGCCCAAGCCACTGGCACTTAGCGATATAGAGGCAGACGACGAGCCACGTATCAATATGCACGATGATGAACTGAATCGTGTATTGGGAGGCGGACTTGTACAGGGTTCTCTTGTCCTGATAGGCGGCGAACCGGGAATCGGTAAATCGACGCTCGTCATGCAGACCGTACTGCACATGCCGGAAAAGAAGATTCTTTATGTATCCGGTGAAGAGAGTGCACGACAGCTGAAACTTCGTGCTGACCGTCTCTCTGACACTTCCAGCGATTGCCTCATCGTTTGCGAGACTTCACTCGAACAGATTTATGTGCATATCAAGAATACGAATCCCGATTTAGTGATTATCGACTCTATACAGACTATTTCCACCGAAAGTATCGAATCGTCTCCCGGAAGTATAGCGCAAGTCAGAGAGTGTTCGGCGTCTATTCTTCGTTTTGCGAAAGAAACGCATACGCCTGTATTGCTGATCGGACATATTAATAAGGAAGGAAGTATTGCAGGACCTAAAGTGCTGGAACATATCGTAGATACTGTTCTTCAATTTGAGGGCGACCAACATTATATGTATCGTATTCTACGCAGTATCAAGAATCGTTTCGGTAGTACGGCAGAATTAGGTATTTATGAAATGCGTCAGGATGGGTTGCGCCAAGTGAGTAATCCTTCCGAACTTTTGCTAAGTCAGGATCATGAAGGGATGAGCGGGGTAGCCATTGCCTCCGCCATTGAGGGGATTCGCCCGTTTTTGATTGAGACACAGGCTTTGGTAAGCTCTGCAGTCTACGGAAATCCGCAACGTTCGGCAACCGGTTTCGATTTGAGAAGAATGAATATGCTGCTAGCTGTTCTCGAAAAGCGGGTGGGATTTAAGTTGGCACAGAAAGATGTGTTCCTGAATATTGCCGGAGGATTGAAAGTGAATGATCCGGCTATCGATCTGCCGGTTATCAGTGCAATCCTTTCTTCCAATATGGATGCAGCCATTGAGCCGGAAGTTTGCATGGCGGGAGAAATCGGATTGTCGGGAGAGATACGTCCTGTGAATCGAATTGAACAGCGTATCGGTGAAGCTGAAAAGTTAGGTTTCAAACGTTTCTTGCTACCTAAATATAACTTGCAAGGGATCGATACCCAAAAACTGAAGATAGAATTAGTACCGGTGAGAAAAGTAGAAGAGGCGTTCAGGGCTTTATTCGGATAAGACACTGATGCATAAATAGCCCGTTTTTCTAATTGGATAATCGAAAACAATATCAATAATAACTAAATGACACAAGAATACCAACTCCGTATACTTCCCGAAATCGCAGCAAACGAACAGAAATTAAAGGAATATCTTTCTAAAGAAAAAGGTCTGAATTTACGTGACATCACCGCTACCCGAATCTTGAAACGGAGTATTGATGCACGCCAGCGGACTATCTTCGTCAATCTGAAGGTAAGGGCATACATCAAGGAAATGCCGCAAGAAGATGAGTACGAACGTACTATATATAATAATGTAGAAGGAAAACCGCAAGTGATTGTCGTTGGCGCAGGTCCCGGCGGATTATTCGCTGCATTACGCCTTGTTGAACTTGGATTACGCCCTATCGTCATCGAACGTGGAAAAGACGTGCGCGAACGTAAAAAAGACCTGGCACAAATCAGCAGGGAACACACTGTTGATCCAGAATCGAATTACAGTTTCGGAGAAGGAGGTGCAGGAGCTTACTCGGATGGGAAACTCTATACCCGGAGCAAGAAGAGAGGAAATGTAGATAAGATTCTGAACGTATTTTGCCAGCATGGAGCTTCAACTTCGATATTGGTGGATGCGCATCCGCATATCGGAACAGACAAATTGCCACGTGTCATTGAAAATATGCGGAACACCATTATCGAATGTGGCGGAGAAGTACATTTCCAGACACGAATGGATGCATTGATTATTGAGAACGATGAAGTCAAAGGTATCGAAACAAATACAAGAAAGACTTTTCTCGGACCCGTGATACTGGCAACCGGACATTCGGCGAGAGATGTATATCGTTGGCTGGCTGCGAATCATGTGGCGATTGAAGCGAAAGGCATTGCAGTCGGTGTCCGTTTGGAGCATCCGGCAATGTTGATCGATCAAATACAATACCATAATAAGAATGGACGGGGCAAATACCTGCCCGCTGCTGAATACAGCTTTGTAACACAGGCAGAAGGCAGAGGAGTATATAGTTTCTGTATGTGTCCCGGAGGTTTCATCGTTCCTGCCGCCAGCGGACCGGAACAAGTGGTAGTAAACGGCATGTCTCCTGCCAACCGTGGGTCACGGTGGAGTAATTCGGGAATGGTAGTGGAAATTCAACCGGAAGATTTGGGAAATGAAGAATTAAAAATGAGGAATAAAGAATTGGCTGCGCAACAAGATGAACAGCTGATGGCACTAAACCCGAATTTGAAAAGTTCACAACTTTCAGAGATTAATTCACAGTTACTATCTGTTCTTCACTTTCAAGAGGAATTGGAACGTCAATGCTGGTTGCAGGGAGGCAGACGACAGACTGCTCCGGCACAACGCATGCTGGATTTTACCCGCAAGAAATTGAGTTACGATCTGCCCGAGTCATCCTATAGTCCGGGATTGATTTCGTCTCCACTTCATTTCTGGATGCCATCATTTATTAGCAAAAGGCTATCTCTTGGTTTCCAACAATTCGGACGAAGCAGTCACGGATTCCTGACAAATGAGGCAGTAATGATTGGTGTGGAAACACGAACTTCTTCCCCCGTTCGTATCATACGCGATAAGGATACTCTACAACATGTCACCGTTCGCGGATTATTTCCTTGCGGAGAAGGCGCAGGCTATGCCGGAGGAATTGTGTCTGCCGGGGTGGACGGCGAACGATGTGCAGAAGCAGCAGCCAACTATTTCAATCATTAATTAAACTTACACTAAAATGAATTATCAACCCGAAATAGCAATCGTAGAAGCCAATACATTGACCTGTCTCGGTCTGAAAGGAATCCTGGAGGAAATGATTCCTATGGCAACCATACGGACTTTTCATCACTTCAGCGAACTGATGGACGATACTCCCGATATGTATGCCCACTATTTCATTTCCGCACAGATTTACGTGGAGCACAATGCTTTCTTTCTCCCCCGGAAACGAAAAACGATTGTATTGGCAAGCGACAGTCCGCAATTCCAACTGTCCGGCGTACCTGTACTCAACATTCACGAATCCGAAGAAGAGCTGGTGAAAAACATATTGAAACTTCACCAACATGCTCACCATGACGGTTATCCGGTAAAAGATATGCCACCCATGCCTCCGATGCAGCCTCATCAGGAAATTCTATCCGCCCGTGAAATAGAAGTGCTCGTACTGATAACCAAAGGATTAATCAACAAAGAAATAGCAGATAAACTGAATATCAGCCTGACTACCGTTATCACTCACCGAAAAAATATCACGGAGAAATTAGGCATTAAGTCCGTCTCCGGGCTGACTATTTATGCTGTAATGAACGGATATATCGAAGCTGACCGAATCTGACCTCTTAAAAAATAAGTCATAATCCTAATAAATGAGGATTGACCGTCATCTATATTTGCCGTTACTTTGCACCAGATAAATTAACAGCAGATGAAGACAAAGAATATTATGATTGCCCTCACGCTCCTGACGACAGGTACAGCATGGGCGGAAGATTTCCCGAAAGACTCACTAAAAATAGTAGACATCGAAGAAGTGGTAGTGATTGCCACTCCGAAAGAGAATCGTAAGTTGCGTGAATTACCGGTGGCAGCCACTGTTTTATCGCAAGATAATATGCGCGCCAATCAGGTGAACTCTGTGAAAAACCTGACAGGCATCGTCCCTAATCTGTTTATCCCCGATTATGGTTCCAAACTGACCACTTCCATTTATATCCGCGGAATCGGCTCACGTATCAACACTCCGTCCGTAGGACTTTACGTAGACAACATCCCTTATATCGACAAATCCGCTTTCGACTTCAACTATGCTGATATCGAACGTATTGACATTCTCCGAGGACCACAAGGTACTCTCTACGGACGTAATACGATGGGAGGACTTATCAAAGTGCACACAAAATCGCCTTTCACTTATCAAGGTACTGATATCCGCATGGGAGCAGCGACCTACAATAATTATAATGTGTCACTCACCCACTATCACCGGACATCCGACCGCTTCGCTTTTTCTACCGGAGGTTTCTACGAACACACAGGTGGCTTCTTTGAAAATTCGGCAAGAAACAACGAAAAGGTAGACAAGAGCAATGCCGGTGGCGGACGTTTCCGTGGTATTTACCTGCCTAGTTCGAACCTGAAAATAGATATGGCCCTTAGCTATGAATATAGCGATCAGGGCGGATATCCGTATTACTATACCGGGATTACCCCCAGTGCGATAGCTAAAGCGAAAGAAAATGGTAAAGAAATGACAGAAGACCGGGCAGATTATATCGGTAAGATTTCATATAACGACCGCAGCAGTTACCGCCGTGGATTGCTCAACTCCGGTGTTAACATCGAATATCAAGCCAACAACTTTATATTAAGTGCCGTGACAGGTTATCAGAACCTGAACGACCGCATGTTTCTCGATCAGGATTTCACAGAAAGAGATATTTTCAATATTGAGCAAAAGCAACGTGCAAACACCATTTCCGAAGAGATTGTGTTGAAAGCCAAACCCGGAAAAAGATGGCAGTGGGCTACGGGAGCTTTCGGATTCTATCAATGGCTGCATACTACAGGTCCTGTTCTGTTTAAAGAAGAAGGAGTGAAGTCGGTCATTGAAAACAACGCCAATGCAGCTTTTGAAGAAGTATCTGCCAAACCCGGAGCTCCCACCATGGGAATGACCGTACATAACCCGTCATTAAGCGTAGGAGGAACTTTCGATACCCCGACTCTTAGCGGTGCACTTTATCATCAGTCTACTTTCAACAACTTGTTCATAGAAGGACTGTCCGTTACAGCCGGCCTCCGGCTCGATTACGAGAAAATCAGTATGAAGTATAATTCTCTTAGCACTCCTATCGACTTTGGTTTTGATTTTCACTTAGCTATGGGACCCAACCAAATAAACTTGTCTGATCAGAATATGAAAGCCCCTGCCTCTTTCGTTGGCAAGCTCTCTACTGATTATGTACAGCTCCTACCCAAATTTGCTATTCAATATGAATGGAAGAATCAAAATAACGTTTATGCCACCGTCACCCGGGGATATCGTTCGGGAGGATATAACATCCAAATGTTCTCTGACTTATCACAAACAGAATTGAAAAATTCGATGATGAATGCCATCAAAGAAAGTCCGACAATAGGGCAAGATGCCACCTGGGGAAAAACCATCATTAATATGATGAACCAAATGGTACCTACAAAAGAGATTGATGTAAAAGCGTCCACCACTTACAAACCCGAATATTCGTGGAACTACGAAGTAGGTAGTCACCTTACTCTATGGGAAGGAAGACTTTGGGCTGACGTCGCAGCATTCTATATGGATACCCGCGACCAACAACTCTCCCAATTTGCAGAAAGTGGTCTGGGACGTATCACGATCAATGCAGGAAAAAGCCGTAGCTATGGTGCAGAAGCAGCCCTTCGTGCCAGTGTGACAAAAGAACTTAGCCTGAATGTCAGTTACGGATATACGTATGCCACCTTTACGGATTATGTAATCACCGAAGAGCAAAAAGACGGCACTTTTAAAGTAACCGCAGATTATAATGGCAAATATGTTCCCTTTGTCCCCAAACATACCTTAAATATCGGAGGAGAATACGCCATCACCTGCAGTCCGCGCTCTATCTTCGACCGGGTTGTATTCCAAGCTAATTATAACGCTGCCGGACGTATCTACTGGACTGAACAAAACGATGTCAGCCAATCTTTCTATGGCACACTCAACTGGAGAACGAATCTGGAAATCGGTGACGCAATGATTAGTTTCTGGGCACGCAACTTCTTGAATAAAGAATATGCCGCCTTCTATTTCGAAACAATGAACAAAGGTTTTATGCAAAAAGGACGCCCAATGCAATTTGGAGTAGATCTCCGCTGCCGGTTCTAATCATTTTCACTCATAGAGATATTATTTAGTCATTTTATTGTCAGCTAAAGATTTTATCCATATAAAACAATGATTATCAATCCATTGACACCTGACAATAAGTGCTGACAATAACCCAAAAACAGGCTGACAATAAAAGATTCGGACTTTTATTGTCAGCCTGTCTCTTATAGATTGATGGCATGGAATACGTGATAGAAGAACGTATGCCTCTATGAAGTATGCATTATAAAGTCGTTATACTTAATTAATCCAATAGGCATTGTTCTCTTAACCCTACGCTATCTTTACCTTTCCATGGCTGTGGTAGCTTCTCTTCACGGCCGTGGAGAGATCTCGTCACGGCTGTGAGAAGAAGTCACCACGGCCGTGGGAAGGTAAAGATAGCGGTACCTTCACACAACTATACCGGCATCTTAACGGAACTATACCGGTGTCCTGGCATTACTTTACCTACAGTTTCCTATTGGTTTGCTTATATCTAAGATTATCTTGTCTACATCTAATACACTTCAACTACACTCCACCACGATTAAGCAAGTTTCTCTGTTCCATCAGACACACGCGTCATTTGATAAGCGATACGCTCTGTACCGTTCTTTACATAAATGATACCACAACGTTGAAAGCCATACTTCGTCAATATATGCTGCATGACTTTATTGTCCCGATGAGTATCTACCCGGAGATTGGACCAACGTTCGAAACACCAGTTCAAGCAGGTTTCCGATACCCCCTTCTGTTTTCCGTTCGTTGCCAGCCGATGAATCACTCCATAAGGTTCATTATTGAGCCATGTTCCTTCATAAATCTGTTGATAAGTAGGGTCGTCTCCCAAGATAAAACAAAAAGTCCCCAAAATTTCTCCCTGTTCATCTATGCAGACAAAGCTATGTCCATCTTCAATTTCCTGACGAATCAATACTTCAGAAGGATAACCGTCAATCCATTGAGTAGTATTTCCGGTTGCACGCATAAAGGCACGGGCATAGTCATAAATCTCCATCACTAAAGGGAGATCTTTTATTTCGGTAGATCTGATTTCCATCATTTGAAAAGTTATTCAAGAATAAAACAGATAATAAAATTACTCATTGATAGCTCCACAATGGGGGCATACACCTTTTTGCTTCAACTTTTCCCCACAACGCCCACAACGATACTTATACCCAATGTTCCGATGGACTTTCTTCGCAAAAACCAGCATAAAAAAGGCAAGGAACAGATAACCGATATAAATATGTGTCATCAGGATAAAGAAGAAATAGCAGAAAATACAACAAGACATCAACCCCAGCAGATAAAAGATAGCTGCAGCGGGAGTCAACTGTCGGAACAAATCATCCAGCACCGCCAAAGCGACTATCAAAAACAGCCAAATACTCAACAAGAAGACAGAGAGAATAAAAGGAACTTTGAACGGCGACAAAGTAGGATTGAAATAAAAATGCTCCCACGTTTCCGGCACAAAGACCTGCATCGATTCGTAAATCGTTGCACTGAAAGCCATCAACAAACAGAGAAATAACGGATAAACACTATCTATATCATTAAAATAGACCATCTGCAACTGCTTTCGACGAAAAGCGCGAAACAGATATACACCGACGAATAAAGCGAAGATGATAATGAAATAAGAAGCATGCGTATCACTGAAAAGATGAATGGCCTGCGAAATACTATCAGTCGACACAAATGACTTCTTGAGTTCTTTTTCACGTATCCAGCCCTGTTCATCCTGTGTGTGAGCCAGCTTCACCCAAACACTGTCTACACTATCGGCAGGGTGAACCGCAAACTCTGCCACCACTACCCTATCCCCTTTATTCAACTGAATAAAAGTATCTTTTATCGGAAGACATTCCAAAGAGATGGAATCATCGACTACTTCCAAGTTTGTATTCCATGTATAATGCCGTTCGTACAAGTAAGTCAACGAGTCTTTCGTCTTCTTCGACAGTTCTTCCGAATCCAAAGCCGGTGCTTTATAATAACAAGATGAGAGCAAAAGTAAACATAGTAGGAGGTTCATCACTGTTTTCATCACTATTTTCACCACAGAGGACGCAGAGGACACAGAGGATAAAAAGGATAAAGAGGGTAAAAAGGGGAAAGAAGGTAAAGAGAAAAACTTTCTACACTTTTTCCAAAAAACACTCAAACAGTCTGTATCAGAAGAATGAGTGAAGATGTTACCTCCACTATATCCTCTGTGTCCTCTGCGTCCTCTGCGTCCTCTGTGGTGAAAACTGTGGTGAAAATTGTGAATAATGATTCTCATTGAGCCGCTTTTACTTTCATTTGACAATTCTTACAATCAAATTCCAGACGAAAACGTTTGCCGTCATTTGACACCAGGTAATAGGGTTCTTTATAAGGTGAACGTACCCGTTGATGGATGGGACACCATCCCATACTGTAACGCAAACAATGTTTGCAGAACATCAGTACCGCATCTTCCACCGCTTCTTTTTCGTAAGCCGCTGCTACCTGTTGAACCCCATGCTCCTGATAGAAAGAGGCTGCACGAGTATTCATGACATTTCCCAGATAGGTTAGCGTCGTTTGTGGAAAAGCATGATTGGTTGACTTCCATACCGACAATTCCTGACGGTAATTGATTCGACGGGCAGTTATTAACCGGTCGATTGCCTGCCGGCGGAAATCGGCTAATACCGAAGCCGGCAGAAACCAGTTGTCGGTAAAAGAGATTTCTATTTCTTTTGCTTCGAAAGGCGTATTCCCCAATTTAGACAGTTGCGTTTTCAGGTTGTCCGTCTGCGGAGTCCGGGCCGGCTCTTTTTCACGTGGAAGGGTGATTGTGACTCTATTATCATCTTCGTCAGTCAATGTCAAAGAGAAACCGGAATGATGGTCGGCAAGCAACATTCGCACTGCGATTTTCCTTTCGGCAGACTTACGGGAAAGCACTCGTTCAAATTCCTGGTCGAAATTACGATATAATGTGGTACGAGGCTTGATGCGAGGCATTTCCTGTGGATATAGTTTGTTGCTGTCCACCCGGTTGATGCGGAATCCCTGTAAACGTCCCTGTTCGTCGATATAACAAACACCGTCTCCATTGTTAAAGGATTTAAGTCCCGCAACCGTCAGATAATTGCCGCGAATCTCCTTCACAGTCCCCATCTCCTCGCCCAACGACTTGGGAGTGTCGAAAGAGAAAATCTCTTTGTCACGTCCATGCAGGAAATAATGTGTGAATCCACGGCTGAAACTCTTATCCAGTTGCGGCTTAAACTCGAAATTGCACGTACCCGAAGAAGCCCTTACATATTCCGGACGACGGGCAAAGATGGCATCCAGCTTTTGACGATAAGCGGCCGTTACATTCTTCACGTAAGAAACGTCTTTCAGCCGCCCTTCTATCTTGAACGAGGAAGCTCCGGCATCCAGCAATTGCTCCAGTTCGTCACTTTGATTCATATCTTTCAGGGAAAGCAGATGTTTGTCTTTGACAATCACTTTCCCGTCCGCGTCTACCAGACTAAAAGGTAATCGGCAGAATTGCGCACATTCCCCCCGGTTGGCACTGCGACCGAAACAGGCTTGGCTGACGTAGCACTGCCCGCTATAGCTGACACAAAGTGCCCCATGTACGAATACCTCTAAAGGCACTTCCGGACAATTTTCGTGTATCTTCTTTATTTCACGCAACGATAGTTCCCGCGCCAGGACTACTTGCCGGAAACCCGCCTTCCAAAGGAATTTTACTTTTTCCGGTGTACGGTTGTCCATTTGTGTACTGGCATGAAGCGGTATCGGAGGAAGATTCAACTTCGTGATCCCCATATCCTGCACAATCAGTGCGTCTACGCCAATCCGATAAAGTGCATGAATCATCTCCTCCGTCTCTTTCAACTCTTCTTCTTTCAGAATCGTATTGACCGTGACATAAATACGTGCATGATACAAATGGGCATGCTGCACCAATGCTTCAATATCTTCCAATGAGTTCACAGCCGCCGCACGGGCACCGAACTTCGGAGCACCAATATATACTGCATCTGCCCCATGATTGATAGCTTCAATGCCACATTCCAGGTTTTTCGCCGGAGCGAGAAGTTCTATTTTACGCTGCTTTATCATTTAATATCGTTGATGTTGTAAGGTGTTTCCTGATAAACGAAGTAGTTCAGCCAATTGGAGAACAACAAATTGGCATGAGCACGCCAACGTACCAACGGGCCTTTTTCAGGATCATTGTCTATATAATAATTGCGGGGCATCTCTATCGGCAAGCCTTTATCTAGATCGCGACGGTATTCCGTGTCCAGTGTCAGCGGAGAATATTCGGAGTGTCCCGTGACAAAGAATTCACGACCGCCCCGTGCCATTGCCATATAGACACCGGCATCTTCCGATTCGGAAAGCAACGTCAATTCCGGAACTTTCAGAATGTCTTCCCTGCGTACTTCTGTATGACGGCTATGCGGCACATAGAAACAATCATCAAAACCACGGAAGATGGAGTGGAAAGGTTCCAATACCCGATGTTCAAAGATACCGAACATCTTCTCTTTCAACGGATATTTAGGAACTCCATAATGATGATACAATCCGGCCTGCGCAGCCCAGCATATATATAAGGTAGAAGTGACATGCGTACGTGCCCAATCAAAGATTTCCGTAATCTCATCCCAATAGGTCACCTCCTCGAAGTCCATCTGTTCTACAGGAGCTCCGGTGATAATCATACCATCATACTTCTCGTGACGCATCTGGTCGAAATCCGCATAGAACGTTTTCATGTGTTCTATCGGCGTATTCTTTGACGTGTGGCTCTTGATCTTCATAAATGAAATCTCCACCTGAAGAGGTGTGTTGGAGAGTAAGCGCACCAAGTCTGTTTCCGTTGTAATTTTCAACGGCATCAGATTCAGAATCACAATCCGTAGCGGACGAATATCCTGTTGCGTAGCGCGGGAAGTGTCGATCACAAAAATATTCTCTTCCTTCAAAAGCTCTATCGCAGGTAGTTTATCGGGTAAATTTAAAGGCATAATCGCTATATATTAGTAATTTGAGTGCAAAAATACGAAAAATATAGCAGATTATAGGGAGGTAGCTTATTTAGAAGACGTACAAATTAAGTCAATTTAAACATAGAAGCATAACAACCAATCAATAAAAGCCTTATTTTTGCCGGAGAAATTAGTACTAATAATTTAAATCTTAGAAAAATGGCATACGTAATTAGTGACGATTGTATTGCTTGCGGAACTTGCATTGACGAGTGTCCGGTAGAAGCTATCTCTGAAGGTGATATCTATTCTATCAACCCAGATGTATGTACTGACTGTGGTACTTGTGCAGACGTTTGTCCGTCTGAAGCAATTCACCCGGCTGAATAATACAAGTTACAAAAAGAGTATAGGCTGCTTTCTATGGAAGGCAGCCTTTTTTATTGCTCTTTCTTCACCACAGATTAACACAGATTAATTCACAATCAAACGGATAGAAAAATACAAAGAAGTTCCTTAAACAAAAAATCATCCTTACTGCATACTGTAGTAAAGATGATTTTATTAATCTAATATTTTTCAGACAGACAATCTCTTTTCAATCTGTGGCGAACTATTATTTCAACTTAGCCAATGCTTCTTTGATACGGCGGATAGCCTCTACGATATTTTCATCGCTTGTAGCATAACTCATACGGATACATTCAGGAGCACCGAAAGAGGCACCACCTACACAAGCCACGTGAGCTTCTTCAAGCAAGTACATTGCCAAATCATCTGAATCTGCAATCTTACGTTCGCCGTTGCTCTTTCCAAAGAAAGCATCGCATTTCGGGAACAGATAGAAAGCACCTTGCGGAACGTTTACCTCAAATCCCGGAACTTCCTTAGCCAACTTCACAATCAGGTCACGACGGCGTTGGAATGCCTTCTGCATTTCTTTTACCGGTTCTTGTGTTCCTGTATATGCCACTTCAGCAGCTTTTTGAGAAACAGAGCAAGGACCTGAAGTGTACTGACCTTGCAACTTGTTGCAAGCTTTTACAATCCATTCCGGACCGGCAATGAAACCGATTCTCCATCCTGTCATAGCGTAAGCCTTGGATACACCGTTTACAATCACTGTACGTTCCTTCATTTCTGGGAATTGAGCGATACTCTGATGCGCACCGATATAATTGATATGTTCGTAAATCTCGTCAGCGATTACTATCACCTGCGGATGTTTAGCCAATACTGCTGACAATCCGGCCAATTCTTCTTTTGTATATACAGAACCTGTCGGATTAGACGGAGAACAAAGAATCAATGCTTTCGTCTTCGGAGTGATGGCTGCTTCCAGCTGTTCCGGAGTAATCTTGAAATCTTGTTCGATACCTGCCGAAACAATTACGGGAGTACCTTCTGCCATTTTCACCATTTCCGGGTAGCTTACCCAGTAAGGAGCCGGCACAATGACTTCGTCACCCGGATTTACCAATACAAGGATGGTATTACAAACAGATTGTTTAGCACCATTGGCACACGAAATTTGAGCGGCTGTATATTCCAGACCGTTTTCTTTTTTCAGTTTCTCAACAATAGCATTGCGCAAAGCCGGATAACCCGGTACCGGAGAGTAACGAGAAAAGTTATCATCTATGGCTTTTTTCGCAGCTTCTTTGATGTGGTCAGGAGTATTAAAATCCGGTTCTCCTACACTTAAGTTAATAACATCAACACCCTGTGCCTTGAGCTCGTTGCTCTTTTGCGACATGGCAAGCGTCGCCGATGGCGACAAGCTGTTCAAACGATCTGATAATTGATTCATTTTGTATCTATTTTATTGTTGTTGAGTGAAAATCGTTGCAAAATAAGCGATAATATTTGATATATGAAAACAAATTGGCAATTTACTTATTAAAATGTAAAGTATGCCCCATTCTTTCTTTCTTTGTTCTCAAGTATCGTTCATTATACGGATTAGGAACTGTTTCAACAGGTACATTTTCTACTATCTCCAATCCGTATGCTTCCAAACCAACACGTTTCACCGGATTATTTGTCAAAAGTCTCATTTTGTGTACTCCCAGTTCACGAAGGATTTGTGCGCCTACTCCATAATCACGTTCGTCGGCAAGGTGTCCCAAACAAATATTCGCGTCAACGGTATCCATACCGTCTTCCTGCAACTTATATGCTTTCATCTTTTCCATCAGACCGATGCCACGTCCTTCCTGATTGAGGTAAACCACCACGCCTTTTCCTTCTTTTTCGATCATTTCCATCGCTTTATGCAGCTGCTCGCCACAGTCACAACGTTGTGAGCCAAGGATATCTCCAGTAGCGCAAGAGGAATGGACGCGTACCAAGATCGGTTCGTCTTCACTCCATGTTCCTTTAAATATAGCCATGTGCTCCAATCCGTTTGATTTCTGGCGGAAAGGAATCAGACGGAACTTTCCGTGTTCGGTAGGCATATTTACTTCTACTCCTTTTTCTACAATGGATTCCTGTTTCAGGCGATAAACGATCAGGTCATGGATAGAAATCAGCTTCAGTCCGTGTTCGTCTGCCATCTGACGGAGTTCGGGCAAACGTGCCATTGTTCCGTCTTCACTCATGATTTCCATCAAGGCACCTGCGGGGTAAAGTCCTGCCAGACGAGCCATATCAATCGTAGCTTCTGTATGTCCGGCACGGCGAAGTACTCCTTTTTCTTGCGCGTACAACGGATTGATGTGTCCGGGACGCCCGAAAGTAGCCGGTGTAGAAGTCGGATCGGCCAACGCCTGAATAGTAGCGGCACGGTCGGAAGCGGAAACACCTGTTGTACAGCCTTCCAATTTGTCAATAGTAACCGTAAAAGGAGTTCCCAACACGGAAGTATTATCACTTACCTGATGCGGTAAATCCAACTCCTTGCAACGAGACACTGTGACAGGTGCACAAAGTACGCCACGTGCATGTTTCAACATGAAATTTACTTTTTCGGGAGTTATCTTTTCAGCTGCAATAATCAAGTCGCCTTCGTTTTCGCGGTCTTCATCATCCACTACTATGACAAACTTGCCTTCTTTGAAGTCGGCAATCGCATCTTCTATTCTATCCATTTTAATAGTCTCTTTCATAACACTTATTTATTGATTTTCTGTATGATGAATTGAATTTGTTCATTGTTCTTTATAATCCGTTCCATATCCTTAGCCAGACGAACGCGGAACGCCCAGATGCGGAAATAGAAAAATAAACCGATAGGGAAAATGACTCCGGCTACCAGATTCAACCAATATATATGGAACGGGCGCACATGAGCAGAAACGGAAATAACCGGATAATTGTTTAATGCACCGATCAAAGTGGCAGATTTCGTATTGGACATTTCTTCAACCAACGCTTCCAGCTTTTCATTGATTGCCATCACCTCGTTATCATCCTCACTCGCCATCCACAACTTAAAGTAATTCGGTGCTTTTTCCAATCGTTTCCTGGCGGCATACGCTTTACACTCTGCCGAAAGTTGTTCCAAATCACCCGTCAGACGTGCGTAATCAGGATCATGAATAATCACTTCTTTCTTAAATATATGACGCACACTACGAATTCCCACAATCTTTTTAAACCAGTTGATATAAGCATCTGCATTAAGCACCACAGAGTCTTTATTCGATTTATAAGTAAGGAAGATTCCTAACGGGGCAAGGACTGCGCTACTTGTCCACATCCCCATCCAAACAATCCACTTACCGTCGCGGGCCATTTTATATCCTGTATTATCAATGATATAATAAATGATAAACACCAACACTGATACGATGACCGGCATTCCCAGACCTCCTTTACGGATAATACCGCCCAACGGAGCTCCGATAAAGAAGAACAGCAGACAAGAAAGTGAAATTGTTATCTTCTTATGCCATTCCGTCTTATGTTTTCGAATACTATAATCATTGTTCTCCACCGTGAATTTCTTGAACCCAAGATCGTTAGCCACGTTCTCCGCACGACTGACAGCAGAAGAAATCACCTTCTGTTTCTGCGTTAAAGAGGCTACTTCGTAAAGGCTGTCTACATTATATTCATGAATATCCGCCTTTTCTATTTTGACCGTATCTTCTTTTGTCAATCCATAAGAAGGACGGAAATTTCCTTCTGCCACTTCCCTGTAATACTGTCGTCCGATACTGTCTCCCACAACCGTCATCGAGTCAATGGAACTCTGCAACTGCGCCATGTCCTTAGCACTGGACTGTTTACCCATAATCTCACCGTCAACCATATTGAAATCGGAATTAAACTCAATAATGGTATGTTTTTCCCTAAATTCCTCGCGTCGGTAAGGTACATTCTCCGATTTCATACTTTGAGCTTTCAGATTCTCAAATAAATCTCCGCTATACAAATGCAGCCAAAGATGCTGTTTATCCGCGGTCATCTCCAAACGCCCGGAATCAGCATATATAATACGTGCTTTCTCAAAGCCATCTTTCATACTATAAATCAGCACATCATATAGCATACCGGTCTTCCGGTTCTTCTTAGCTACCTTTAAATTATAGTCCTTGATTTCAGAATAGAAAACTCCTTCCGGAATGTCCAACTCCGGAGATTTTTGTTTCATCGAAAGGATCAGGGTTCCCAGCTTAGCCTGGGCGATAGGACCTACTACATTTTGGAAATAGAATGAGACACCGACAAGCCCGCAAACGAAGAAAGCAAGCGGACGCATGATTTTAAGGAGAGAAATACCTGCGGCTTTCATCGCAAGCAATTCATAACGCTCGCCAAAGTTACCGAAAGTAATCAAAGAAGCCAGTAGCACTGCCAATGGCAACGATACCGGCACTAATGTTAACGCGGAATAAAAGAAGAATTGAGCCATTACGCTCATCTCCAATCCCTTTCCGACCAATTCGTCTACATATCTCCACAGGAACTGCATCATGAATATGAACAGACAGATGAAGAATGTACCAATAAAGAGCATCAAAAAACTCTTTACGATGAATATATCTAATTTCTTTATGCGTAGCATCTTAATAGGTTCGTGCAATTAGGATGCAAAATTAGCACAAAAAAAGGAGCATCGAAAATTTTTAGTTGAAAGTTAACTAAAAACCACAAGTTCTTCTTAATTTAGCTACTTGCGACTCCCACAATTCTTTCATATCGGCTACTTCATCCGGCTCTGCGAAATCGGTAATTTCCAACACATAGTCACTAGTCAGCTCATTATAAGTCATCTTGATTTCAAAATAATCGCGTTCGTTTTCATCATCCTGCCAACGGAAGCGGATAAAAGAGAAAGAGCGAATGGCAATAATTTCTGCTTTCCTCTGTTCTGTCTTGCCCCAATGAAACTCTACTATTTTATCGTCAGAAATAACTTTGTCTGCAAACCAGTCCTCCAACCCGGTCGGTGTGCTAATAGCTCCCCAAAGTATATTTTTAGATGTTGCATTCAACAAATACTCCAAATGAATCTTTTCCTTTTTCATAGCAATTTCGAATTGTTTTTACGTGTGCCAAGATAAATACTTTTTTCTAAATACACCGCATAAATCAGACACTTTATTTAATTATTCTTTCATTATCGAGCCTCAAACTCCCTGTTTATAGGGAAAACCAAGACCCGTATTAAAGAAAAAACACAAAAAAGTTATGAATTGTTTTGGAGATTATAAAAAATCATCTATCTTTGCACCCGCAATCGAGAAACGATGGCGGGATAGCTCAGCTGGTTAGAGCGCATGATTCATAATCATGAGGTCCCCGGTTCAATCCCGGGTCCCGCTACTTGATAAGAATAAGGCATTTGGGAGGCTTCCACTTCTGGGTGCCTTTTTCTTTTATACATCAATTGGTGGCAGGTGACGCCATAGGTGACGCTAATTAACGACTTCCTAATTACCTGTTCTGATTTGACATTAAGTTATCATCGCAAAAATACGAATAATCTATCTTTTTGCATAAAAAGGTCTACAAAAATATGTTTAAGAAAAAGTGACTAGTTTTTCTACAAGAACTATCATCACTATCTAGTAGTTACTAGTCAAATTCACAGTCATCACAATCACTTTGACAAAACGGGTCATACCAAAATTCATCATATTCTTTCTCTGACTGTTTTATTTCCTGTATCATTTTTTCTCTCTCTTTCTCATCTTTTACCCATACCCCCTCGTCAACATTTACACACCACATCATCTGTTTCTCTTTCCATTTTTCCCATTTCTTCATTTTCATTTCTAATTTTTCCCTCTCCTTCGTATCTTCACAACAATCCAGTTCTATTTGAATATAGTCACTCATATCAAAACTTTGCAGATTTATATATCGATATTCATCCAAATCCTCCTTATCATAACACATATCCTCATATAAATCCTCAAAGATACTTTCTGCCTCCATACTAGTCGCCCAACCTTCATCATGTATATGTTCTTCTTTTATTTTATTACAACAAAGCTCATACTCGTAATCAATAGGAGTAAAAAGCTCTTTAAAGATATTCTCATAATCTGGATTATTATAAAATACGGCTATATTATTAACATCAAAAAAATGAGTTTCTTCTGGGTTCATTTTGGCAAAAGAAACAAATTCAGTAATCTTACCTCTAATATATGCTTCTAAAGAACATGGTGACCACTCATTTTCTTCTTTCCATTCTTCAATTAGAGACTGATTCATTTCCATATAGTTTTCTAATGGAGGCATCTGAAACATTTTCTGTCCCTCTAACCAATGATGCAATTGTTCTATCCCCAAAGAATCTCTTGCAGCAGCCATAGACAAAATATTCCCCTTTAAAATTCCCAACAATTCTTTAAACGATTTTAATGATGTAAGCCTATCCACTCTCTTATTTTTATGTTTATAATCAGCTATTATTTCCGAAATATTAGTACATTCATTCATCAAATAAGAAGATAAGCTATTAATACTCCCCATAGTATAAGATGCTTGCAACTCAGGTGTAACATAGTCAGTTAATCCGTATTTCTGAATCAGAAAATAATGTTTCAATAGAAATCCAGCCAACTTATCAACTCCCACAACCTCATTAGATAACGAACAATATCTACCGATTTCTCTACTATACTCTGTTTCCTTTACTGTTTTTCTATATTCCAATGGATATCCTTCCTTATAAGTAAAATTAGCCATTTTTATAATGTAACGTACGCCAAGAAAAGATTTTTGATAGTATTTTTGTAGATATAGTCTACTACAATTCATTCGAACATCAATAATTTCATCAATATTAAGATGATTAGCCAACTTTTCCAATGCTAATCGCGAAAAACCATTCACGTTTACTAAATAGATATTCATATGTCAGATGTTAAGTTTTACAATCCTACAAATGTAATAAAAAACAGCAAATGAATTTCTTCAAATGCTGTTCTTTCTATGCACGATAGGATGATTTACCTTTTTATCATCTCATAGTTTTCTTCTGAATTCTCATCTGTAGCAGTAATATGTAACTCTGTCTTAGTCAGTTTAGTTATCGTTATCGACTTACCCGCTAACCAACCAGAATCTCTCAAAATAAGCTTATTACCATTAATAGAACTTGCAAAATAATAAGTATGGCTACCGTCACTATATCCTCCATTGCCGTCTGTATCTTCAAAGAAGATATATTCTCCAGAGACATCCTCTGTCCAATTCTCCTTTTGATTATTGTCATCATACTCCCAACCATAACATTTAATCATATCCCAAGTACCTTGAAGATTAGCCAAAGAAATTTCGACTGAATTTTCTTCTTCATCATCGTCGCTACAAGAAGTAAAACCTGCACATAAAGCAATAACCAATAAAGTTGCAAAAAATCTAAATGTTTTCATATTCTGTAAATAATCTTTTCGTTAATAATTTAATTTGTAGTATAAGCTGCTCAAAAAATGAGTTGGCTACTTAAAAGATAGTAGCAAAAGTTGTTTCTTAATGTCTGATTCGTAGTTATATATCGTTTTATCTACCCTGTTCCCTTTGGATAGTATTATACAATGAGAAAAGCGTGGGAACTTGAATATCACAGTTCAGAGGTATCGCCAAACACCCACAACTCAATGATAAACAAGCCCACGCCAAACGATATATAGACTATCTTAACAAGATAGGTATATAACATTGACGTGAGCGTTCTTGCTTATCACCTTGAGTTGTTCATTAAATTGGCGATTTTCTGAACAAGGTAATATCTTAAACGCTCTTCGTTAACTAATATGTCCTTTCAGACCTAACACATTAGGCATCTGAAATTGCCACAAAGTTACAAAAAGCGTTTGTAATAGCAAGAACTATTGTTTATTAAAAGTTGAGAGCTATCCCTTCTTTATAAATCCATGGTAGTGGAAAAATTCAAGACCACCCGTATAAAAACTAAATCTCTGAATTTTTCCACCCCACCGATATTTTATGCTTATGGCTTTATAAACTGATTTTTTATCCGTTGAACGGTGGAAATACCAATACTTTGTAGCTTAGCTATATTTCTGATTGAATAACCTTTTCTTAGTAAAGCAATGACTTCTTTATATTCTTCCTTCTTCTTATCATCCGTTTTGGTTGAACCTGTCTTTCTACCAAGTTTACCACCTTTGGCAATATAATTTGCCCTACCACTATTCAAACGGTATTGGATATTGCTTCTTTCGATATTTGCCATTTCTGCAAGTACTGTCACCATGATAGACGCTATTGGATTAACTTCCCCATTTGGTTGCAAAGTATATAAACCCAAGTTCTGTATGTAAACCGATACTTTCGATTCATGCAATATATCCAAAGAGCGAAGAACCTGTAATGTACTTCTCCCTAATCTTGACAATTCAGACAAAAGTAGAATATTCACAGATTCACGTTTACAGTATTCCAAACACTCCCCTAAAATCTGTCTTTCCTCTATTTTCTTTGCACCTGAAATATGCTCCTGGAATATATTCACAATTTCTATATCCTGTGAGATAGCATATTTCTTTAAATCCTCTATTTGTCTGCTCGTGTCCTGTCTGTCATTACTTGACGAAACACGAGCGTATATTACGGCTGTTTTCATTTTATTCTTTGATTAAATTGATAACATGAAAGAATGTGTTCAAACCACCTTTGCAGATTTATTTGAACACATTCCAGTTTTGAACACTAACGAGGTTTATTCGCTTCCTCAATATCCCATAAGCCAACTAAAAGAATAAGCAAGATTAACGGAACACAACCTGTTATAAAAGACAATACCACCCAAAAGAGCCAAACAAGTATCTTATAATAAAACATGATTCTTTGTTTTACGTAGTTAATAAAATAGGAGAATACCCATTTCTGAATATTCCCCTGTTTAATCAATCAATAAACCACTTATATTTAGTGTCTCCATGCAAAGCGGCATTTATTCCCGTTGCTATTTCAGTAGCATTTACCGCTCTATCCAAGAATGAATCTATATAACTGCTCTTATTTGCCCCTGTCAATAGATTATACAATTTCCACATACTAATATCATTCCCCAAGCTCCCAAAGTTCTTATCATTGATATATGCTTTTGCAACTGTATTTATTTGTGAATCAGTGATAAGCATTTTAGGAATATCTTTCTGATAACCTTGTGGCAATGATTGATAAAGTCTCATTCTACCAAGTAATTGGCAAAATTGATGTTCTGTGAGATATGAGTTACTAAGTGTTTGCAACAAATGTAGATGTTTTGCAGGTTGATAACTCTGAAACATTTCCAATACTGCCCGATATAAATCTTTGGTATTAGTAACTTCCAAACAACTAAGAAAACCGTCTGTTGATACACACAAGTTTGTACAAACTTTACAAGTAAAGCCAATAAATACCTTAAACCTTTCTGCTCCTTTCTTTGAATACAGATTTGTGTGATTATAAGCTCTCACACCACCAATAGTAAGAGTTAGCTTATTTCCGTTCACCGTTTCGTAAATCGTAGGAATCTGAATAATAAAAGCACATCTTTCGTAGTAGATAGTCTTATCACTTTCAAGAAGTTGATTTGCAGGTTTGTGTATTGCTTCGGGTATTCTTCCCTTGATAATGTGACTTACACGAATATCGGGCTTATCAATACTTTCACCACTGAAAAACGTATTTGCAGCGTCATAAACAGTATCAATAAATGCAGGGTGAGGAATTGTAAGCTCATTGTCTTTGGCAAATACAGGTGTAATACAATCTTCTTTTAAATGTTGCATTGTTACCTCTAGTGTATTGGCTTCCAAGAAATGAGGATTCTCTTTTTTAACTTTTGGTTGTTCTTCGATTATTACCGCTTCTTCTGCATACTCACCAAAGTTGTTTTCCTTTCTAACCTGTGGCACATTGCCAATAATTTGTAGATTTCTCATAACGAATAAAATTTTAAATGATTTATAAATTGATTACGTGGATTGAAATATATTTCGTTTTCTATCCAACTACCCTCGGGGGACGTTAGATGTCCTCTTCCTTTGCTCATGTAACTTTCAATTCTGTAAATCATAGGAGAAGTAAGCTGATATATATTTAAGCTCCTATTTTTATAGGTAGGGGGGATTATATATAAGTACCTGTACTTTATTGCACGCATATCTTTCTACTCTCCACAAATGGAACTACTTTAGACCATTACAGAATGTGGCATAACCATACAACCAATGTTTGAAGAATGAGTATCATTCATTTTTTAGCTTCCCCAATTATTCGTAAATTTGTGTATCCCATGAAGGAAAGATTACCGTATTGCATTGAGGGCTTTTTATCTCCATTTCCCAATTACTACCAATGCGGTAATTTACCTTTTTCACAATCTCCCATAGATAAAGCCATGTTTGATAGATTTTATTGCAGTCGCCTATATACTAGTATTAGACGACCTTTTTCATTTTTGTAGCATAACCATAAAAAGTAGGGCAATTTGACGTCTGCCCTACCGCTTGTGGTTATGAAAATTTCTTCATATTACCTACCATGTCAAAAGTATATACCTATCAAGAATTACGTGAATTAGCCTTGAAACACGGAATCAGAGATAATAAAGTCCATATCGGTGTATGGATACAAACACAAGGCTATCAAAAACAGAGAATACAGATTAACCACATTAGAAAAACATTTTATTTAAAATCCCATGATTGAGACAAGAATACCAATAGCACCTGACACAAGTACCACCCTTACAGATGAAACAACAGAACACATTGTAAATCGCAAGGTAACAATCAAAATAGACAGAGATTATTTAAAAAAGAAATATGCAGAACTATACGAGCGACTGGCAAAAATAAAGCTGCCACCCTCTTACAAGAAGAAATAATATCAACACAAAAAAGCCGCAGTTGAGCACATTTGTAAGTGTACTCGCTTGCGGCTATTTTTATGCTAGAAACAGTTACTTTATTTCCTCAAAGATAGGAATAGAGAAAAGAATTTGCTATTTTTGCACTCGAAAATCTTATTATTAAAAAGTGGCAAAAAATAAATTAGTAGTACCATTTTTAAAATGGGTAGGTGGAAAAAGGCAACTAATTTCAGAAATTAAAGAATTATTACCTAAAAGGCGGAGGAATCTTACTTACTATGAGCCATTCATAGGAGGAGGTGCTTTATTATTTGATTTGCAGCCTAAACGTGCTATCATAAATGACTATAATGAGGAATTAATTAACGTCTACCGCATAATAAGAGATTATCCATACGAACTTATTGAAGATTTAAAAAGGCACGAAAACACTGCGGAATATTTTTATAAACTTCGCGCTATTGATAGGAGTCCTGCGTTTAGCAATCTCACGAATATTCAACGAGCTTCAAGAATTATATACCTTAATAAGACTTGTTATAATGGGTTATACAGAGTTAATAATGCGGGTGAATTTAATTCTCCATTTGGTAAATATAAAAATCCAAATATTGTTAATGCACCGGTAATTAAAGCTGTTAGTAAATACTTAAAAACGAATGATATACAGATTTCACACGGAGACTACGAATCCTGTCTAAACAATATCTCTCCAAATTCTTTCGTATATCTAGACCCTCCTTATCACCCTATATCAGACAGTTCAAACTTTACCGGATATATTCAGGGGGGGTGGACAGAAGAAGACCAAGTTAGATTAAGAAATGTTTGTAATTGTTTGACTGAAAAAGGAGTCAAATTTTTACTATCCAATTCTTCTGCCAATTTTATAAAGGAAATATACAAAGGATATGATATTCATATTGTAAAAGCCACTCGTGCTATAAATTCTGATTCAAAAAAAAGAGGACAAATTGACGAACTATTAATTAGAAACTATGAATGATTCAAAAAATGAACAAGCATGGAATCAATTGTTTGAAAAGTACAACATTGACGAAATCATAAAAAAAGAAGGACAATATATTATTAAATCTAAGGATATAAATGAGTTTAGAGAAGCTAGATTAATGACAAAGTTTGATTATCGTTTTCAGCTTCCCAAAATATTAGCAAATAAACATCTTTCAATTTTACCTATATCAAGAGGAGAATATGTGCTTTCGAATATTGAAACATTTGAGGATTTAAAAAATAGCCCTGATTTGGAAATAACAGAATTTTCTATACCCCAATACATTGAAAGTTTAGATTTTTCCACAATAACGAGTGAAGCTTTAGCTATTAATTGCGCTTATGTATCTAATATTATAAGTGATTTTACTGAAGATGAAAACTTAATTCCCACAGTAAACGGCAGAATGAGTTCTGCATTATTCAATTTCAAAATTAAAAAGAAAAACATCAACGAATACTTACAGATACAAGTTCAAAATGCTCAAATTGAAATTGACGGTGGCTATGAAGGTGCAACATCTCTAAATTTAATTGAAGCAAAAAATAATTTATCGTCTGACTTTTTAATTAGACAGCTTTACTATCCGTATAGATTGTGGAAAAATAAGATAAAAAAAACTATACGCCCGATATTCCTTGTCTATACAAATGGGATATTTCATTTACGAGAATATAAGTTTAATGAATTGGAAAATTATAATTCCATTTCATTAGTAAAAGAAAAAAAATACCGTTTAAAAGATAGTTCAACAGTTGTAATTAACACAGAAACAATCCAAAATATATTACATAAGTCTCCTATCGTAAAAGAACCAACAGACATTCCTTTCCCACAAGCAGATTCTTTTGAAAGAGTTATCAATCTTTGTGAGATTCTATACAACAAAGCATCTTATAAATATGATAAAAAAGCATTAAGCTCTAACTATGACTTTAAACAAAAAGATTCATTTGAAATGCGTCAAGTCTCTTATTATACAGATGCCGCTATTTATTTGGGGCTTATACATAAAGTTTATACCACTCCTTCTTTTTATTATTTCGAATTAACATCCACAGGACATTCACTATTTGAGACAAAAGGAATATCAGAAAGACAATTAATATTTATCAAAGCTATATTGGCTCATAAAGCCTTTAATAACACCTTAAAATTATATTTAAAAAAAGCAGAGGAACCAACAAAAGCTGAAATTGTTCAAATAATGAAAGAATCAGATTTACAACATGTAGGTGCAGAATCTACCTTTAAAAGAAGGGCATCTACAATTCTCGCATGGGTAAATTGGATATTAGGAACAATTGAAGAAGATTAGATACATTTCGAATACGAGAAACTATCGCAAAATATAGGTCATTATAATAATCACAGCATTACAACATAAATGCAGATATGGAATAGTCCCCCTATTTCCAGTCATTAATGTATCTTATAAGTGAATATATTTTCTATTTTTCCCATAATTATTCTCAAAAAAGCAAGAACAACAGTCTATCCTTCACCTCAATAAATAAAATATATGCACACATAAAGTTTAAATTCTTTAGTAGTAGGGGAAAATGTGTATTATAATATATAATTAATATCAGATACTTTTTCCTCACTACTTTACCTATGTAAAGCTAAGGATAACTTATAATACTAATAATCACATTTCTCTTTGCCGTACACAGAAAAAATCACTTTTATTGCATCCTATTCTGTAAAATAGTTAGGTGTAAGGGAAAAAGTACAGTATATTAATATATTAATAAAGAACACTTTTTCCCCTTACCTGGGAATTATGATATTCCCATTATCGTCTATCTCTGCTATTTTATCTACTTTCTTCGTGGATAGTTTTTTCTGCTTGGAAAAGTCGTTTTCCAATAGAATATTTTCAGTATGTAAAGTTAAGGGAGTAGTGATTGATACTAACTCAGCGCCAGCAAGTTTTATTATATACTTGTCATAAGTCTTTGTATCTATTCCGATTGCTTTGATAATATTTTTCTTAATCAGTTCTATATTACCATATTGGGATAATAGAAGTAATTGGATAAAGAAGCCTTTTACCGCTGCATCCAGTTCGATTAATGCAAACTTATTGGAGATAGTGATGCACTGTTCTTCCATTGCAGGAATATGATAAATATTCCGTCTAGTTAGATAATAAAAACCGTTATCCACCCAATAAGGCTTTATATCCAAATATTCTTTAAATATCTTATTAAAACTGCTTACAGATTTACCGTCACTTGTTCTTTTTAATTCATCTAAAGTGATTCTCACATTATACCAATCATCTCTTGAAAGAGACAAACAGAAAAATCTATAAATATTGGCAGGTTTGATTTTTAAAGAAAGAATTGAATAATTTATAGTTGCTCTATCTTTACAGTTTATAGGTAAAATCATTTCTGTATATTAATATATGTCGGTTTTAAAAAGAAAGCTCATCTGTCACATGAGCTTTCTCTAAAGACTATGGATTAAGCTGCTTTATCTATGACACCATGTTTTTCTATATATTGTTGCAACAATGCCGAATAAATCTCGTTTAATTTGTCAGTAGCTATATTAGATATGAATTTAACGGTATCCTCATCTAAGGACTTGACAATTTCTATAGTATCTTCAATTCCTATGGCAGTTTCAGCGCCTTGTGGTTTATGCTTTGCTAACATAGTCATAGCATCAATCATATAACGTTCTTTGATAAACTTATCCTTGAACCCCTTAACTTTCAAAGTATCTATAATTCTATCACCAACTGATAAATCATATTCAAATTTATTTTCAACCTCACCAAGCATAGCATTATTCCAAACTTTTAGACTTAAGGTCTTTCCTTGATTATAATATTTAGTAATTACACTAATATTAGCTTTCAGCTCTTTAGCCTTTTGGAATATCTTTTGATAAAATTCATGTTGAGTAGCCAATGCCGCATTACCTGCTTTTTCCATGCCATTAAACCCTCTACTTAGCACATTATTTATCCCTCTATACTTTGCAAACTCTTGCAATGATACAAATTCCTTGATTCTGACATTTTCAACAATTAAAGCAAATTCATCTTTAACCACTCTATCAATATTGGCTTCATGATAAGTTTTCCATTGCCAATATCCATTTGCTGTATCAACAGGCACATAAACATTTGGAGTATTTTTAGGAATGACATTACCATTCAAGTCTTTCAATTCAATATCAGCCTCATAGAATGTTTGAGCTGCCGTTACAAACAGAGCCGTTTTTTCGAATTTATCATTATCAATCAAATCTTTTCCCAATTCAACATTCACTTTAGTCACAGTCATATTATAATCAGATACTGCAATAATAATATCCTCTTTTCTTTTGCTAATAACCTCCTTTTCCTCTGTAGATTCTTCCACTTGCCAAAACTCTACTGGAATAGTAGGAAGTTTAACATCATGCAATGCAACCAAATAATCCTTTTCAGCCTTAGCAACATTAGTTTTAGCTGCTTTTACAATATTGGTATCTGCATCTGCATTATCAGATAGATATTGCCTTTTTTCCATTAGGATTTTGCGAGCGTTTTCCAATACTTCGTTTTTTGAAAGAGTTCCTGTTTGAGTTTTTTGTTGCTTTTCCATATTATCACTATTTTTTAAAGATTCCACATTAACATTTCCATTCTCGTTTACTGTCATTACATTAGTTGTTTCCATTGTCTCTTTATTTTTTTATTAATAACTAAGTTTTAAGTAATCATCAACTTGGCGCCTTATCGTTTTCGATTACAGTGCAAACTTACGGAGAAATGGTAACCTGTAGAATAAAGAAGAAAACATAAAGAAATCCCTTTTTTTATGTCTAATTCTTTATGTGAGCTCGCAATGCACAACATATTAAATATCAGCAAAATGCAGATAAAAAAAATAGCCCTGCAATATAAATACAAGGCTAATATTTTTTTTATTTATATGTTTTACCAATATGATTTTAAATATTCAACTGGATTATTGGGGGATGTTTTGCACATGGGGATTTTCCACCAATTTGGACGAACTTCATATTTTTGTAAGTTCCTGATTGTAGCCCGTAAATTCAATATGTCATTTTTAGGACTGTCCTCATCAATCAGTTTGAGATATTTCAATAACCCAAGAATAAAATTCCCCTCGTTATCTGTCAATCCTTTACCTTTGGCTGCAAATGATGAGTGGCGTAGTAGGTTATATATACTAAGAATTACCGTATCAAGTATTGCATTTTCACGTTTCCTGCCTCTTTTACCTATACTGGGATAATCTTTATCCAATTCCGTTTCTGCTTCTTCCAGAGATGAAATACCTAAATATTTATCAAGATATGGAGTTATCATATTCACAAACCACCCCCCATCGTTCGTGAGTTCAATCTTCTGCTTGTTGTATTCAATCGTGATAACAGTGCTTTTCGTCTTTTTCTTCTCATGGAACATCTTATAAAGATGTAGCATATCTGGTCTGACAGAATAACTATACTTTAGTTGCGTTGGGTCAGCAATATAATCCTCAAAATCAAAATAGCCATTGGTCTGTGTGTATTTATAGTAGATACTTACAATAAGAAGAATAGCGTAAAATACATCTTGTTCTTGTTGTTCATAGGCTTCGTCTTCATTTTTATTGTATGTATTCCACAACGTTTCAATATACTCGGCTTTAAAATTACCACTTTCAAGGACTAAATTCTTTCCCACAGTCATGCTAAATTCATATTTGTCCTCATCTGTCCCGCAATTAGGATAGGGAATCTCCTGCTCTTCCTTCTTTATTGACAAGTACAAATCCTGTATTTCCATTGGGAACTTATTACCCAAAAGATATACATCAGATATATAGTCCAGTTCATTATGAAACATTGAACGGCTGAATCCCACTTCACTATTCAACCATGATTCGATTCGTTTTATCGTATTGATTGGTATTATCTGATATTCCATATTTTCAAACTTTGTCACAAAAATAAAAAATGTCGCTTCACAATAAAAGCAAAGCGACATTTTATTTCAAAGAAGATTCTTCATTGCTTCATCTATCTGCTCATTTTCAAAGCTATCCAAATAATATTGTGTCGTTGACAAATTTGTATGTCCTAATGCTTCACTAATAATCGAAATATTCACTCCAGAGCGTTTTAATACTGTCGCAAAAGAATGTCTTGCCACGTAGGTTGTTATAGGAATAGAAAGATTCAGAAATTGACCAATCTTTTTAAGATTCCTATTAATGCCCTTAGTTACTTTTATTATTCTATCATCTTGTTGTTGCTGTGTTTTATGGATTCTTCTATCAAGAATAGGAAAAATAAAATCCTTAGGACTGCAACCTTCTTTAGTATATTTCAAAATAATTTCTCGCAGTCGTCCTTGTAGTGCAAAGTTAATAGGCTGTCCTGTCTTATGACGGTTGAAACGTAAACGATTCTCTGTTATATTTTCGTATCTCAAATATGCAATATCAATTAAATTAATTCCACATCCCAAATAACTAAACAAAAACAAATCTTTACTCAAATAAAGTAATGGACTGTGATATTTAGTAATTAACCGTAAGTCCACATTCATTATCCTTTTTATATCTTCTTTCTTTATTGCTCGTTTGGACGTTTTTTTGCTAAATCGTGCGACCTTAAAACGTTTAAAAGGATAATTCTTCTCATGCACAAGATTGTCTTCTATCGCCTTGTTATACAAAGCCCGTAATTCTCGAAATCGAATACCTATAGTATTGCTAGAATTCTCTCGACTTCTCAAAAAAGTCTCATACCTTCTTAACCAAGCCGAATCAATACTCGCAAAAGATATATTCAAGTTACCACAAAAAGCGAAAAGAGAATTATATGTACTGCGATATACTTTAGCATTTCCAATTCTCTTTTCAACTTTCATTATCTCAATTTGTTTTAAAAGATACTCTCCAACCGTTTGAGGAACTACGGTATTCTCCATTTTATCAACTAATGATTGTGGAGTAAAGTTTTTATCCTCACTTTTAAAATCAATAACTTGCTCCAAATACTGTTGCTTTTTAGATTCTATCATCTTCATCAAAGCCTCTCTATTGGGACAAATCTTTTTAGGTTCGTTCTTCTCAAAATTCCAAAACTGGGCTCTAATAGATAATCCTAAACTCTTAGTTGCTCTCTTTTTACCCTCACTCACCTTTACAAATAAAGGGTGTTCACCATTTGATAAAGTTTTCGATTTAAAACATACCACACTAATATTTACGCTCATAATCAGAAAGTTATGAACAGTATTTTAGGTGACGCTATAGGTGACGCTATTTTATCATTTTCCCCACAATAAATCTCTTTTTCATCAAATCGCAATATTTTACGAATGTACATATATCGCTGATTATCAATAAAAAGGGATAGCTCTGTCGGTAACTTTCAAAGGCGTCAGCCTTTGGAAGACGCAGATTCATAATCATGAGGTCCCCGGTTCAATCCCGGGTCCCGCTACTTGATAAGAATAAGGCATTTGGGAGGCTTCCACTTCTGGGTGCTTTTTTCTTTTATACATCAATTGGTGGCGGTTTACACTATGGTTTACACCAGTGCAAATCATATATCAATCAGATTAAACATTATTCATTATTAAACATATCAAATTGACTTTACCCAAACAAGTTCCAGTCAATATTATCCTTCCCACTTATCCATTAAACCATAATACTCCAGTTTCATCCAAAGGGATATTTGAGCAATGATAGATTAACGCTAATAAGCAACTTTACATCATTTATTTAAGATTCCATTCTTACATTATGTTCACCCCCCCTTCTTTGTAATTTTGTAGTAGATAAATCAATCACTAATCTATTAACATTAATTCTAATATGAGAGTAACAGAGAAGACTAACACAATTCATTATTTACCACAAGAGATTAAAGAAACCAAACTCACAGAAGTAACATACCTACCTATTACAAGGGAAATGTTAGAACAACTATTCTCAAATTCAGCTAAGAAGAATAAGCATAAATTAGTTAAGAAGAGAAGGAGGTAATTAATAAGGCAGCAAATGAATGTTACTTCAAATGCTGCCTTTATTTGTTGGATTAAGAGGTCAACCTCTCTTATAGGTCATCTTAGCATAATGTTCAGATGTTTCATCCTTATCATGAAATTCAAGTACTAACTTATTGGAACTGATTTCAAGAACCTTTAAATCATACTGTTCATATTCATCTTCAATAAGAGTTATAACATTACCATTCACTTCCCATTTCTCAATACTCTGCGGGTTACTTGTACCGTCCAAATCATATTCACTGTAAGTACCGTCTTCTCTAAAGGTGAAGTTACCGAAATATTCACATTCATCTTTAGGCGCATGACTCCATGCTTCATCATCTTCGGGATATTCAGAATCCTTAATGAATCCTTCCTCATAAGTAAGTACCCAATGCCCTATAATCTTCTCTGCAAGAGGTCTGTTGTCCTCTTCATCGTCATCACTACAAGCAACGAAATTTACACTCATAATAATGGCTACTATAGCCATACCAATAAATCTTAATGTCTTCATCTTTAAATTGTTTTAGTTAATTAATAAATTATACATTAGGGTTCACCTCATTATCATTTAAATCACCACCGTTGAAATTCATATCAACATTCTCGTTTCCCATTGGAGTATCATCCTCTTTAACTCCTAAAGAAGAATCTGTAGTACCACCATTCACATTTACATTGACAGTAGTCATTACATTGCGTTTTACAGTAATTACCTCCTCAAACGTTTGGGTTGCTCCATTAGCCCGTTTCCATTTTAACCGTATGGTGAAGTCTTTAGTATAGTTCTCTGCTTGCCAACATTCATAAACCTCATAGAAGGTGTACATAGAAGAAGATTCCAATATATTATCGTCTGCTGATACCTCCACATTGGAATTTATGGAATGGTAAGAGTTATCATTTGTTGTAATACTGCTAATATACAGTTTACCGTCTACAGGTGGAGTTACTATAAATTTAAGTCCAAAGGCTGTACGTTTTAGATCTATATTAGCAACTCCGTCTTTAGTAGGAATATAATCGGTTAACTCGCCATAGAATCTATCTGTTTTAGGATAATTGCTTCTGACAAAACTTGACTCCGTACATACGTCCGTAGTACCATATTTAATGTAATCTAAATATCGGTAAGTCGTTGTTGAGACATGGAATTTATTAGTCAGTTGGGTAACTGTGTTTGCGTTATAATCTCCATTATAATTATCTCCAGACATAAAAGGTCTTCCATAATATCCATTCTTATCATGATAAATTATATCATTGTCATTCTGTATCATGGTACATTCAAACTTATACCTATATCCACTAATCAGGGATATAGTCATATCTTGAATGTTGTCAAACAATCCATAGGCATAATTATCATACCACGTATTTCCGTCCTTCTTATAATACACATTAATCCCATATATCTTCTTTGGTGCAACTTCTGTTCTGCTTAAAGGAGTTTCAGAAGTGGAGATAAACTCTCCGCCCAAATTGAATGAGATAGTGTAGGTTTCTTGGTTAGTCTGCTCCTTAGGTGGTAGTTCATCCTCATTATTACTACAAGAGAATAGAGTACTACTTCCTATGAGAAGCATACCAATTAATCTGAATATCTTCATTGTAATAATCTGTTTGTGCTTCTACGTTCCCAATAGAGAGCGTTAATAATTTAGATATAAGTGTGAGGAACACAACACGGAGTTGCACACTTCTTTGATAAAGAACTGTTGAGTAGTAAAATAGACTGTCTGTTTCTTATATACCTGTATTTATGCCAACCTGTTCCCTATAGTTGGTTACTACATACAAGAAGCGTGGGAACTATTGAATATTACCTAATCCGAGGCTCTGGACTGCCCAAACACAAGTAATAAACAATAGCCCACGCCAAACGATATATAGACTATCTAATAAGATAGGTATATAACATTGACGTGAGCGTTCTTGCTTATTATCCTTGTGTTTTGAAATTGTCCAGATTTCAGATTAAGGATAATATCTTAAACGCTCTTCGTTAACTATGTCCCTTCAGCCCTAACACATTAGGTATCTGAAATTGCTACAAAGTTACGAATTTACGTTTGATTAGCAAGAACTATTGTTTATTAAATGTTGAGAGCTGTCTCTACTCAATAAATCAAGGTTGGTATGAAACTTGCCAAATCCCCATATAAGTAGAAATTCTGAACTTCCATACCAACCTAATTATCAGAAGCTAAGGCAATCATAGGTATTTAATAATTCCTCTTGCCTTAATCCCAAGTATCTCTTAGTAATTGACACACTGGAATGATTGAATAGCTCCATGAGCTTAACAAGTGCAAGCTCTGAATTATCACTGTTCATATTATAGACCTGTCTGCCAAAGGTCTTCCTAAGAGAATGACAACTGAAATTGCCTATATGCAACCTGTACTTCTTCTTAATCTCCTTCAACATGACATTGATTCTCTGAACTGTGTAGACTGTTCCCTTCTGACTTATCAATACAGGAGCATTTATGCCAACTGGATTTATATGCTCATAACAATCTCTGATATGTTGTTGTAGCTGCATGTTAATCCTAATTGTCCTTTGCTTCCCTGTTTTAATCTCTGTAATGGTAAACTCTTCTGCATCTAGTATCAGATTCCACCTTAAGGCAAGAATATCAGAAATTCTTAGACCTGTGAAGCAACCCAAAGCGATAAGAAGTGACATCTTATAATTATTATCTCTTGCCAACTTTCTTATTAAGTTCATTGCTTCGCTCCATTGCAGATAATCTGCTGTTGTACTTGAATATTTAAGTGACATAATGTTCTGTTTTATAGTGAAACTAATATAAGTGAATATTAATTTTAAACTGGAATATCTAACTTACTGATTATTAGCTAAACATTCACTAATTAACAAAGTGAATATTATACTACTAGCTATAGCTAATAAAGAGTACCTATATATAGTATATAGATACCCTTATTAGTACTTCATATACTACCTCAACATAATAATTTGAAATATTGATATATAGTCCAAATAATCATGAAGAAGAATACAATAGGTGAAACCGCACATGCAATAAAGAACATAATAGTCCAAAATATAACAGCGAATAATGCTACTAACATAAATCGCTAATTATTAATTAAGTAATGAATAAATTAAGGGACACCCTTATTATATGGATGTCCCCTATTAAATACTGTATAATACCACTAACTAAGAAACCATTGGTATTTGTCATCACCGTGTAAAGCGGAACATATACCCGTTGCAAGTTCTGTAGCATTATAGGCTCTATCCAAGAATGAATCTATATAGCTACTCTTATTTGCACCTGTGAGCAAGTTGTAGAACTTCCACATAGACAAATCATTCCCCAAGCTGCCAAAGTTCTCATCATTGATATATGCTTTAGCCACATTGTTAACCTGTGTATCAGTAAGCAGCATTTTAGGTATATCTTTCTGATAGCCTTGCGGTAATGACTGATAAAGTCTCATTCTGCCTAATAGTTGGCAGAACTGATGCTCCGTCATACTGGTATTGCCTAAAGACTGCATCAAATGTATGTGTTTGGCTGCATCGTATTTGTGGAACATCTCCAATACCGCTTGATATAAATCCCTTGTATTGGTAACTTCCAAGCAACTAAGATAACCGTCCGTAGATACACATAGATTTGTGCAAACCTTACAAGTAAAGCCAATAAACACTTTAAACCGCTCCGCACCCTTCTTTGAATAAAGATTGGTGTGGTTATAAGCTCTGACACCGCCAATAGTAAGTGTTAGCCTGTTACCGTGTACTGTCTCATAGATAGTAGGAACTTCAATAACAAAAGCGCACCTCTCGTAGTAGATAGTCTTGTCACTCTCTAATAACTGGTTGGCTGGCTTATGAATTGCTTCGGGAATCCTACCCTTGATTACATGAGAAACACGAATATCTGGCGATTCAATTTGTTCACCGCTAAAGAATGTATTGGTTGCATCCTGTACCGCTTCAATGAAAGCCACATGAGATAATGTAGCTTCGTTGTCCTTTGCGAATACGGGTATAATACAATCATTCCTTAGATGCTCCAAACTGGCTTCAATCGTATTGGCTTCAATGAATAGAGGTCGTTTCTGCTTAATAATTGGCTCTTCAATTATTACCGCTTCTTCTGCATATTCACCAAAGTTTCTACTAGTTCTTTGTACTGGCATAATCTGTAATGTTGATTCCATAATCTGATAAATTATTAAGTTAATATGATTAGTAAATACTGCATTTGAGGACAAAATGAGGGCTTAACATGAAGTTCTATTCATTCACTTATCTTTGTGCATCTTTATATGTAGACATATACAAATCGTTGATAAGTCCGCACATTTCAGAAGTTCAAAGCGTTTGTGGACTGAATAGCGATTCATGTTATCCTTTCATTTCTCCAATAATGGGTAAGGGGGTGTTTTAGGGTAACAATAAAGCTTAGCGCATGATATACATCTGATATATGTCAGCCTGTTCACTGACAAATCAAATATTTTACTCTATAGCTGCATAAAGTCTAAATAGAAACACGACCTAAATCTAAAGGGGCGGGGGTATGATTTTAGATACCCTATTCTTGGGTTGGGGTATATAATAAGAAACTCCAAACCGTATTAGTGGTCTGGAGTTTTACTCTTATTCAATCAAAGCCTTGATAGCCTTCTTGGTTCTTGTTCTCCTTAGTTGGCTTAATCCAAGATGCTGATATCCCTGTTCTAATATTGGGTCTCTCTTCATAAGGCTTTCCAACTCCTGCCGCTCGTTATCAGTCAGAGCGGATTTCTCCTTCAAGTCACAGAAGCGTTTGAGCCTGTCTCTGAATTGGGGAGTGGTAAGTATGCCTTTGATAATATTCTCGTCTGCGATACTCCATTCATACGTCTGGACTATTGCCATGCCCAACTGTCTGTAGCCTTCCTGCAATGCTTCTGCCGACCTGTACACTATACGTGTAGTCCAGTGTTGGTAGAGTTTTAACTGGGCAACCATGTCATTGACTTCATACCTGTCACCCTTCTTGATGATATATGTATCAGCCCCCAGTTTCTTAAGTTCATCGTCCTGCTGTTTCTTTGCAACTTCCCCTAACTTGCTCTCATTCAATACCTGTACCCGTTCCTCTGCTGCTGCAAGCTCCTTAGCTATCTTCTGCTTCATTTCGTCAAACGGAAGGTAGTAGTTCATAACCTTTGGATTGAAGATATGGACTATCTTGTTTCTGAACGGATTGGACTTGGTTCTGATACGTCCTGCAATCTGGGGAATATCCATATCAATGCTGATTAGGGTATGCTTGTTGTAACCGTTGCTGACAATGAAGCATATTGCCGTTTCAGAATAATAATCCACTCCTTCAAACGCCTTACAGGTTATAAATGTAAACCGTTTGGCGGGAGCTGTTGAACTGGAGATTTCAAAGCCTTCCAGTTTGTAATGGTTCGTCTCGTCATCCGCACATATAATTCTGCAATCATCATTAGTCAGTCTGGCTTCTTCAAGTATCTCCTTAATCTCTCTTACGCTATTAACAAAGAAGTAAGCTTCCTCACTCTTAATCCCGTCCAGTACAAAGTAACCGTTGTCTTTATAATGCCTTATAATCTTGGCAGCCGTACTGCTTGCGCTTTTACATGGATAAGGGTAGACTGTAATCTTATCCACTGTCTTCCAATCAGCCACGTACTCTGTCATTTCAGCAAAGACTTTGGGCTTGAACAGTTCTGGGATAGGGGTTGCGGTCAGGAAGCAATGGGATTTGAAGCATTTGAAGTTCTCTATGATTTGATTTATCACTATTGTCCTAAACCCGTACTGTTTTAACAGGTTGTGGTACTCATCCACAAGTATTTTAAATTCCAGTGGATTGATAACAGGAATCAACTTGTCAACCTTGTCATAAGTGCAGATTATCTTCTTCACTCCGTCCTTATCAAGAAACTTCCTTAACTTGGCTTGCACTGTTTTATTGAAACTGCCATACAAGCCGAACAGTCTGTCATTAGTAGGACTTACGCCTGCTTGAATCTGTGACCTCTTCCAAGTAATGTCCTTACCATTCTTATCCTTAGGTGGATAACACTTATTAATTACTAACTCTGTCGTAGGTACGGCTATAATGTAATTCTCGTCATTGGTAAGTGCTATCGTAGTAGCACCACATCCTGTCTTCACCTTGTTGAAGATACAGTTCTCTGGGAAGTCCTCCATAATGAGGAAGCCGTCCCGCTCTTGAATTTCTAACTTTACCATAAGTTATCTTTTGTGATTTTAAATATGTTACCTGTGCCCCTAATTATTGGACTTTAAATAATCCTAAACTCTGAATATTGGGGTAACTGACCGTTTTATATAGGGATAATTCACCACTCTTTGGAGATTCCAACTTTATCCCCACTTCTGCTTGGTGATTGGAAAACAGCTACCTGTCACCTCAATAATCAGACTTTAAGTTACTCTTAGCTTCATTTATTAGGGTAACCCGTATTATTATATAATGGAAATTCACCACTCTGGAAGAATCTGGAGTAGAAGAGCCTACCTGTCACATAGGCTCTTTACATGGTCAGACTTCTTCCGCTTCCAGATAAGGAATGTCCTCTGTGTCATCATTGGCGGTCACTTCCTTGCTGTCCTTAATTGAGATGACAGTAGTAGGGCGATTGTACCGTTCTCTTATCTTCTCAAACTGTTCCATTACTAAATTCTCGTCCAGATTTCCGTGTGTATTGAACATTGCCGCCTTGTCGTTCTGTGTAATGGACTGGAATATCTTGACAGCTTCCTTGACATCTCCTGTAATTGTCTTGATATTATTGAATTGGTTACTTAAGTATCTCTTGGCAATATCCTTGTCATCAAAGCCTTTATCCTTGCAGATTTGGATGAACTTGTTACCTATCTCCATGTTATAGGCTGGAATGATAGGCTTCTTCACCTTCTTCCCCTTCTCATCCTTACCAGAGCATAATAAAGAGAAGTCAGACTTTGATATAGCGTTATTATTGCCACAAAAGATAAGGTTCAGTGTTGAGATTGGATAACCGTCTGGGTTCTTCTCGCTCTTTATTAATTCGTTGTACCGTTGCAGAAATTCATTGTCTGGGTTAATATTGGCTGCACCACGCACATAGTCTGGGGTAGTCCATTCCTTCTTGGTAATATTAATCTCGTTGATATATTCTGCAATAGTTTCATTCCCTTGCAGTTCAACTTCAATGGCGGGTACATTTATTGCTTCCTCTCCGTTCTCCGCTGCCCATTCATTATAGAGGGATGCGGCAATGGTTCTGTGCTGACCGTCCAATACAAGGAAGTATTTGGCTGCATCTTCTGGATTTATATCCTGTCCGTTAATGTCAACCAGACGAATGTCACCTGTTGTGATTACATCTTCTGCCTTAACGACCTGTACCATTTCTGCCTTTCTATAACCCTTGACCTTCATCATGGCTAATATCTTCTCTACATTGCCCAAGTTGATGGCACGGTTAATACCTTTAGCAAAAGCTACGTTTCTTACTTCATTATTTGCAACAACTTTAACTTCTAAATAAATCTTCTTCATGATAGTTTAAATTTAAATTAATAATTAAGTTTATAAATTGGTGCAATCTTCAACTTGGCGCCTTATCGTTTCTGATTACATTGCAAAGGTGAGGAATAGTCGGAAGGTGTGTTATAAAGAATAGAAGGCGATTTGAAGTGCATTCTTTAGATGTAAGAATATCAGCGAATTAGCTAATTTAAAGACATAAAAATAACTACCACGTGATTACATGGTAGTCTGTAAGGATTGGTGGATTATTAATTACCAGAGATGTTCTGTAGACTGATTATTGGGTGAGAAATTGTAGTCTTCTGTCTGTTTGGTCTTCCATTGCGGTTTATAGCCTTGTTTCACCAAATAGGCTATTGCTGCATTGGTGTAGTTCTCATCATTATTGAAACTGCCTGCTTCAAATAATAATTCCATGTAGTCTAAAGTCATACGTATCTGTTCACTCTTGGTCTTTATTGAGGAATATCTTTGTAACAGGTGGAATGTACCATACATGATTAGATTATGGGCTGCATTATTGGCTTTCCTGCCCTTCTTCTGTGAATATACTTCCTTCAATTCCTGTTGGGCTTCTTCCAAACTGTTTACTCCTAAATAGATGTGAAGGTAGTTATCCAATAAATCACTCAGCCAATAGCAAGAGTTATCAAGAGTAATCTTCTTAACTCCGTTATCAATGGTTATAGGACTGAATACCCTTAGCTCCTTCTTCTTGGAAGGTGAGTATCTCTTGGTATTCAGCAACTCATATAGCTTTAGCATTTCTGGACGGACTTGTTCCAGATAAGGCAGTGTGTTCTCTGATATGACAACTTCTGTGTAAAGTTCACCATTCTTATACTTCTCATATATGGCAGCTACAACAAGCATACTTATTCCAATTACTCCGTCATTATCAGTTTCACCATGCTTCTGTAATAAATCAATCAGCCGTTCCAATAAATTATCACTTGGCAGAGTGATAAGTATATTGTGTTCTGAATCCATAATGAAGCTACTTGGATTAAACGCCTTACTGGTAGAAGTCGATTTGGGAGCATACCGTTTATAATCAAATACTCCGTTATCTACTGCGATAGTGTTTAGAAATGAATAGTCTGTCATGTAGTTCTTACAAATATCTTCACTGATTCCGTTGGGATATTCATGGTAGTAAGTAGCTGACAGTTCATTCTCAAACATGGCACGCTTATAGCCAAAGTATTCCGTGAGTATGGGTTCTATCTTCTTTAATTCTGGAATTGGTAGTATGTAATCTCTCATATCGCTTCTTATTAGTGCTGTAAAGATAAATAATGCTGCTCCATTACACAATAGAACAGCATTACAAATTACTACAGAATGTAATTACATTCTACCAAATACGTACTTCACGACCTTCGCATTAGCTCTGTTCTCGTTGGCGAAATCCCGCTCAATGTAGATGTCCGTTACCCTCATTGTTTCATCAACATGGTTTAACGCTGCATGGACTGTATATTTGTCAATTCCCACTTTATTGAGTGCTATGGTAGCCCATGAGTGCCTTGCTGCATAATATTCCAAGTCGTCAATCTCTAATAATGTTCCAATCTCCTTTAAACCATAGTTTATGGCTTTATTAAAACCTTTCTCGTCAACGTAATATTGATAGAAATTGAAGAGGCGTTTACCTGTCTCATCCTTATACTTCTCAATGAGTGGTTGGGCTAATTTAGGTATATCAACCTTCATTTGAGCTTTATCCAGTCTGCGGTCTTTAGTCTTGGTACGATTATATATAATTGTATTGTCTTTCATTTCAGTGGCATTGTATAAGTCTGCTGAATTCATCCCCATAAGGCAGAATGATAGAATGAAGCAATCTTTAGCCAAATTATAACGGCACGTAGCTTTGTAACCTTTCTTCATGTCCTTATATGGTAACTTCCATACCTTCTTTATAATATCTGCAGATATAGCTCTTTTACGGGTAGCTTCTTGTTTGGGTATTTCAAGTTCTATGAAGGGTGAGTTGGGAATTAAGATTAAATTCTTATCCTTCTTATTATACCTCTTCTTGGCTTCATTGAACAACTTCTTGATACTTATCAAATAAAGGGAGAGTGAACGATTAGAAGGTACACGTTTGCCTTGCTGCATTAATCTTTTAGTCCGTATCTCACGTTCTTTATTCAAGAATGATTTGAAGTCTTCTAAGAAGTCAAGAGTAATTAGATTAATATCCAACTCCTCCTTACCTATGAAACGCACTAAAGCATTAATGGCAGTTGTATAATTGGGTGCACCTTTGATTGTAGTTGAGGCTATCCATTCACGACTGAATTTAATGAAATCTATTACTTGGTTCTTCTCATGTTCATGGTTTAATAACTCCAATATGTCCTCTAATGTGTAATTATTCTGGTCTATTTGAAGTTTGTTACACCGTTCTTTGTAGTATACTACCAGATTATCAATCTCCTTCTTAATAGGAGTACCTTCCTTGAATTTGAAGTCTTTAGTAAGTTCTTTAGGTGTTATGAATAGGTTTGTAGATAATCTTCTTACCTTTCTATTCATTGTAAACCTTACCTTGACATTGTATGTCTTATCACTCCTCTGTTTGTCCTGTTGGACTTCTGCTTTAATTGTTAGCATTTTAACCTATTAATTTGGGGTCAACAATAGGTCAACAACTACCTAAATTAAGGCTAATATTACCGAAGCAACAGACTTATATCTGGTGGGTTTACAAACTAAAAGAGGCTCTATTCCCTTAGGAATGAGCCTCTTAGTTTGTGGACCAGCCTGGGCTTGAACCAGGGACCTCCAGATTATGAGTCTGTTGCTCTAACCAACTGAGCTACAAGTCCGATGTATCCTTTGTTGGATGCGGTGACAAAAGTAGTATTTTCCCTCGAATTATGCAAATCCTTTTGATAAAAAACTACGATACTTTATTTTTAGAACTTATATTTGCGCTTCGGGTTCTTGGGGAACCATCCTTTTTGTACCCGTTCTTCCTGTTCGAAGACCTCTTTAATCGTCCAGAAGGAAGAAAATGCAAACACGCCAAGCAAAGAAGATAAAATCACATTATCGATGCTTAATGAGGCGACCACACCGGCTATGCCGAGTACCAGAAATATCCACCAGCATTTTGTACCCCAATAGTATTCGGCCTTTACCACGACGGGGTGAAAAAGGCCGATAATCAAAAAGGTACATATTCCGATGAATAACCCCGCAAGGTGATATTCATTTAGAAATTCCATCACAATTATTTTTCAACGCGGATGGGGATTTCTTTCTTGATACTCTGTTCCAGAGAAATCAATGTCTCGGTAGCTACCACACCCGGTATTTCTTGCATTTTGTTATTCAGCAAATCCATCAGATGTTCGTTGTCGCATGCATAAAGCTTTGTCAGCATTGTGTACGGACCTGTAGTGAAATGACATTCCACAATTTCGGGAATCTTTTGTAGTTCCGCTACGACAGATTTGTACATGGAGCCTTTTTCCAGTTTGATACCCACGTAGGTACAAGTTCTGTATCCCAATGATTTCGGGTTCACATGGTAACCAGAGCCTACAATGACACCTAGGTCAATCAGTCTTTGCACACGCTGATGGATAGCTGCGCGTGACACTCCACATTCGGCTGCTACGTCTTTAAAAGGGATGCGGGCATTCTGGGAGATAATCTCTAGGATCTGCCTGTCGAGGTTGTCTATTCTTTCCATAATAATAAATTGTAATTTCCTGTTGTTATCAAATAGTAAGCAAATATAGAGATTTATTTTAATTATTCTTCTTTTCGGAGAAAAAAAATAGGAAAAAGCAAAAAAAAGAGGTACAAACGTTTTGCACCTCTTTCCTTTTTCTATTTAGAAAAGAACTTTCTTATTTCTTATCTTTTTCGATGCCCAACAGTTCAACTTCGAAAATCAAAGTAGAGAACGGTTTGATTTGATTGCCAGATTCTCTAGCACCGTAAGCAAGTTCTTGCGGGATGTAAAGTTCCCATTTAGAACCTACAGGCATCATAGTCAATGCTTCTGTCCAACCTTTGATTACTTGGTTGGCACGGAAAGTAGACGGTTCGTTACGTTTGTAAGAGCTGTCGAATTCTGTTCCGTCAATCAAAGTACCTTTGTAGTTCACTTTCACTTTGCAAGTGTCAGCAGGAATTTCACCTTTGCCTTCAGTGATTACTTTGTATTGCAGACCGCTTGCAGTTGTTTTTACGCCGTCTTTAGTCTTGTTTTCAGCAAGGAATTTTTCGTTTTCAGCTTTATAGTCAGCATATTTTTCTTCCAAAGCTTTTGCTTTGATAGTTTCCATAGCTGTACGAGTATATTCTTGAGCTGCTTCCATAGTCATTACACCGCCTTTTTCCAAAGTACCTGCGATGAAACCTGCCATGAAGTTTTCTTTGCTGATAGTTTTAGTAGAGTCAGTGCCAAACAATTCCTGGTTGATACCTTTCATCATCTGGTTGCTGATTTGCTGACCGATTTGCAGACCTGCCATGTAAGCGATGTCTTTTTTGCTAGTCTTGTTTGCACCTTCATTCAAACCTTTGATGAAGTCTGCCATATAAGCAGTATCAACGTCCAGACGACCTGTCAGATAGCCTTTCAGACCTTGAGTCTGCGCCATACCGATAGAATAAGACAGTGAGTCGATGTCTGATTTCAGATTTGCTTTAGGAGCTTGAGCTGTACAAGAAGCAAGGCTTGCAGCAGCGGCGATTGCCATAAAAATACTAACTTTTTTCATTTTGCTTTGAAATTTTTTATTTATAATACTTCGAGTAATTCTACTTCAAAAATGAGTGTGCTGTGAGGAGGAATCATTTCTCCGGCACCTCTTGCGCCATAAGCGAGTTCTGACGGAATATACAGTTTCCATTTAGAACCTTCCGGCATTAGCTGTAAAGCTTCCACCCATCCCGGGATTACTTGGTTGACACCGAATACAGCCGGTTCTCCGCGTTGGATAGAGCTGTCGAACAGTGTACCGTCGATCAATGTTCCTTCATAGTGGCATCTTACCTGGTCGGTAGCTTTCGGCTTTTTGCCTGTACCTTCTTTGATGATTTCATATTGTAGTCCGCTGGGAAGAACAACTACGCCCGGTCCTTTTTTGTTTTCTTCGAGGAAAGCTTGTCCTTGCTCGATAGCAACGGCACCCATTTTAGCTTCCAGTTCTTCGAAATACTTGTTTACTATTTCGCGGGCTTCATTGTGGCTGATAGCCGTCTGATTGCCTTCCAATACGTCTTTGATTGCTTGTGCGAAATCATCTACCGCAAGGTTTCCGATTCCCATGCTTGATAAGTTTTGACCAATTCCGAGGCCAATAGAGTAACTGAATTTATCCATATAATGTTTTTTGTTGGCGATTGAAATGTATCACCTTCATGGTTTTAGCTTTCAATCAATTGCAAATTTATGAATCGCAAAAGTACGTGTTTTATTTGAATGATTTAGCATTTGCTATTTAAAAATTCTTATATCTGTGAAAGATAATCGCTTTTCTTTAAAGAATTAGTTTTTTTGTTCGTAGGATTTAATCGGCTTATTCTTATAATTTAGATTTGTTTATGCAGGTAATTAATCGTCTGACAGCTGTTGAACTTGCGTCTGACAATTGTTGTTTTTTCGTCTGACAACTGTCAGACGAAAGAATAACAGTAGTCAGACGAATAGTTGTTGCCATAAATGATGCTAACTATCTGCATCTTTCATCTTAAAGTTCTGCATAAATTGGATTATATTAAGCGTGAGAAAGTGTTCTTTTATTCGATGATTCTGATTACATTTGTGTGGCTATTAAAAAAGAAGGAGGAATAGTAATGAAGAATCTGGTAGTTTTGACGGGTGCGGGTATGAGTGCCGAGAGTGGGATTAGTACATTTCGCGATGCAGGCGGTTTGTGGGATAGGTATCCTGTGGAGCAGGTGGCCACTCCTGAAGGTTATCAGCGTGACCCGGCTTTAGTGATTAATTTCTATAATGAGCGTCGGAAACAGTTGTTGGAGGTGAAACCGAACCGTGGGCATGAACTGTTGGCGGAACTGGAGAAAAGCTTCCATGTGACGGTGGTGACACAGAATATTGATAACTTGCACGAACGTGCCGGGAGTAGCCACATCATTCATCTGCATGGCGAACTGACGAAAGTGTGTTCCAGCAGAGATCCTCATAATCCCCACTACATAAAAGAACTGAAACCGGAAGAATATGAAGTGAAGATGGGAGACAAGGCCGGCGACGGCACTCAATTGCGACCTTTTATCGTATGGTTTGGAGAAGCTGTGCCGGAAATTGAAACCGCCATCCAATATGTGGAGAAAGCGGATATTTTCGTCATTATCGGTACGTCGCTTAACGTATATCCTGCGGCGGGGCTGCTTCATTATGTACCGAGAGGAGCAGAGGTGTATCTGATTGATCCGAAACCGGTAGATACGCATACTTCCCGTTCGATACATGTAATTCAGAAGGGAGCTTCTGAAGGAGTGGCTGAATTGAAACAGTTGTTGGGAGTTTGAGAGGTTTTCTTTTCCCGGTTTTATTCCAGTTCGGTGGCAAAAATATGATTGTTCCGGAGTACTTCCGATATTTCGAGTGCAGAGATATCCCTGCACTCGATTCTTAATATTTTCTCCCAGTCCTCAAAGTCCACATTCCATTTGTCTATTTGGGGGAACTCTGCCAAAAGCTCTCCTATGCGCTTGATGTCACGCCTTTGGGTGATAGAAGTTCGAAAAATCAGAATCTTATTTTCTTTTTCCATATTCTTTAGGGTTTTATTTTAATGAACGGAACTCCCGGATCGTCATACTGAAATGTAACCTGAAATTGCGACTTAAAAGTGAAAGGCTGCTAAAGCCGCAAAGACGGGCGATTTCGGTGGCGGAAAGTTCCTTGTTTCGTTTTAATAATAGGGCTGCTTTTTCAATCCGAGTGCGTTTGATATAATCCGTAGGCGTTTCGCCCGTCAGGATTGTAAATACGCGATGGAAGTGGAAAGGAGAAAAGCAGGCGATACCTGCCATTTTCTGTAATGATAACGGCTGGTCTATGTGATTGTGAATATAGTCGGTCACTTTATTGATCCGTAACTGATATTCCTGTTTATTGATATCTTTCGTCTCCATGTTTTCTGCAAAGTAAAGGATAATAAATGCCGGAGAGTTGTCCTATCTTGCTAACTTCTCCGGCAGATAATCAATCTTTTTTTTGTCCTATATAGAATACGTAGCCGTAGTATTCTTTATACTTATTATATAGGCTCTCTTCATACCGTTGCCCGGTGATGAGGTCTGCGGCTGCGTCATTTCCTGCATATTCCTTCAAAAAAGCTTCCTGAACAGGGAACTGGGGAGCGTAAAAATGCTCAAGCCAGCAATTTTCCGGTAAAATGAAATGGGCTGTCGGGATATATCCTGCTTTTTCCATTTGCATTATCTTTCTTGGAATCGTATCGATTTCCGGGTAATTGGCCATCCAGAAGTCTTCTATTTCGGAGGGACGTTCCGGGGTGAACCAGGAGGCTTCCGTTACAGCGATAAATCCGTTCTTTTTCAGGAATTTGTTCCATTCGTTCATGCCGCGTTCGAATCCTATGTTATAGATAGCGCCTTCGGACCAGATCAGATCGAGTTCTTCCTCTTGAAATGGCAGAGCGTCCATGGAACCGACGATACCCTTTACTCTGTCTTCACAATGGGCTTCTATTGCATTTTTGTTGAATAGCTCGATAAAGTCGGGGAAAAGGTCGATACCTGTAATTTGTCCTTTCGTATAGTTGGCTAATGCCATTGTCTGACCGCCTGTGCCACAGCCAATGTCGGCTATTCGTGCCTTGTCGGACAGTTCGTTGATGAAGCTTACGGCTTTTTGTGTGATTTCAGGACTTCCGGGACCTTGACGTTTTAATGCCTTGAAGTAATTACATATCAGTGTAAAATCGAATTCGTGGATTGATTTAAAATCGTTACTCATTGTTTTAATGTTTTAGTTGTACGGCGAATGGAGGCATATAATGATGCTTGCAACCATTTGACCATACAAATAGTTTGAAAATTTAGATATAGAAAATAACTCTGACAAGAGTATGTCAGAAAACATAAGGGATAATCTGTAATGAGAGGAAGGCTTACAGATTATTTACAGAACGGAATCCTTATGGAATGAAAATGAGTTAAACATCCAATTATTTCTTTTAGTTTGTGACAAAGATAGGGTTTTAGCTGCAAAACTCAATGATAACTTGATTGAAAAAAGACTGTAAACCTGTATTTTAGCAAGAATAGTCAAATAGGAATATGTTTATATATCCGGTTGCATGGATGAGATTGATCGTCCAAATTGATTGAAACTACATTTTTTTGAGTTATTTTTGTCGAATATTAAATACAAATCTCTCATTTAATGTATGATACCGATGAAAAGCAAATTATTACTCACATGTACCATCCTGTTTTTCTGTTCCTCTTTTCTGTGCGGACAGAATCAATCTTCTAAAGTGGCAAACTCTGTTGAAACGAATAATGGATGCATCCGGCACCCGTGGCAAGGAAAAAGAGTGGGATATTTGGGAGACTCTATTACAGATCCCAACTGTTATGGTGACAAGATAAAGAAATACTGGGATTTTCTGCAGGAATGGCTGGGAATCACTCCTTATGTATATGGTATCAGTGGCAGGCAATGGAATGATGTGCCCCGGCAAGCCGAGCAACTGAAGAAAGAACACGGTGGAGAAGTAGATGCTATCGTGATTTTGATGGGTACGAATGATTTTAATGACGGTGTACCTATTGGAGAATGGTTTACGGAAACAGAAGAACAAGTGATGGCAGCCCGTGGGCAAACCCAAAAGCTGGAAACCCGTAAGAAACGCACTCCTATAATGGATGGAAGCACGTATAAGGGACGTATCAACATAGGAATCAATAGACTGAAACAACTCTTCCCGGACAAGCAGATTGTGTTGCTGACCCCGTTGCACCGTTCACTGGCCAATTTTGGAGAAACGAATGTGCAACCGGATGAAAACTACCAGAATAGTTGTGGCGAATATGTGGATGCCTACGTGCAGGCTGTTAAAGAAGCCGGCAATGTGTGGGGAGTCCCCGTGATTGATTTTAATGCGGTAACCGGATTGAATCCGATGGTGGAAGAACAACTGATTTATTTCTATGATGCGGGATATGACCGTTTGCATCCCAGCACGAAAGGACAGATACGCATGGCACGAACGCTGATGTATCAGTTGTTTGCGTTGCCTGCTACATTTTAAATAGGTCGGACAGAATTCTATGAAATTGTACACTATTCTATAGTACATTTTCTGCAAACCTGTAATTTTGTCTTCTATAAATAATAGAACCTATGAGACATAAACTTCTGTTTTCTTTTTTCATCTTTTTGATAGTTGCTTTACCGATTCGTAGTAAGGATTTTGTTTTGACTTCCGGTCAAACAGTTGTCATCGCTTGCAGCCCTTCTGAAGAACTGGTTGTACGAACCGCATTGGAAATGCTGGGGCGTGATATTCAGACAGTATTGTCGTCGACTACCCAAGCGAATGAGAAAACAGGTGAAATTGTGATAGGAACGGTGGGGCAGAGTGAGCTTATCAGCCGGACCGGCATAGATGTTTCTGCGCTAAAAGGCAAGAAGCAGGCTTTTCTATTATCTGTTTCTCCGGAGGGTAAATTGATCGTAGCCGGCAGTGACAAACATGGTACGGCTTATGGAATACTCGAAATATCCCGTTTGTTAGGTGTCTCTCCCTGGGAATGGTGGGCGGACGTAACTCCGGAAAAGAAGAAACTTTTTAAGCTATCTTCCAAATTCCAAAGTCTTCAGGCTCCTTCGGTGGAATATCGGGGTATATTTATTAATGATGAAGACTGGGGCTTGATGCCATGGAGCAGTCGGACCTATGAACCTTCAAAAGTGAAAGGTGAGATAGGCCCGCGTACCAACGAGCGTATTTTTGAACTCTTACTTCGTCTGCGTGCCAACACCTATTGGCCTGCAATGCACGAATGTACACTTCCTTTCTTCCTGACCAAAAGCAATCGGGAAGCTGCCAAGAAATATGGAATCTTCATCGGTGCTTCCCATTGCGAACCGATGGCTTGCAGCGCTGCCGGCGAGTGGAAACGAAGAGGGGAAGGGGCTTATGATTATGTGAATAATGCTCCGGCTGTTTACAAATTCTGGGAAGACCGTGTAAAAGAGGTGGCAGATCAGGAAATACTCTATACGTTGGGTATGCGTGGTGTACACGATGGCAAGATGCAGGGAGCGAAGACGGTGGAAGAACAGAAGGCCGTAATAGATCGTGTGTTTGCAGATCAACGCGGGTTGATTGAAAAATATGTTGATAAGGATGTAACTAAAGTCCCGCAGGTTTTTATCCCTTATAAAGAGGTACTCGACATTTATCATGCCGGATTACAGGTGCCCGATGATGTAACATTGATGTGGTGTGACGATAACTATGGCTATATCCGCCATTTTCCTACGGCCGAAGAATGCGCACGTAAAGGAGGGAATGGAGTCTATTATCATGTTTCTTATTGGGGACGTCCGCACGACCATCTCTGGTTGAGTACGATGAGCCCGTATCTGATTTTCCAACAAATGAAGCTGGCTTACGATCGAGGCATACAGAAGATGTGGATACTGAATGTCGGAGATATCAAGCCTGCCGAGTATCAGATAGAGTTGTTTATGGATATGGCCTGGAATATAGAAGCTGTGGCCTCGGAAGGAGTGACCTCTCATCTGAAACACTGGCTGGAACGGGAATTGGGAGCTTCGTGCGCAAAGGCAGTATTACCTGTGATGCAGGAACACTATCGTCTGGCCCATATTCGTAAACCTGAATTTATGGGAAATACGAGGGAAGAGGAGAAAGATCCTGTTTATCGTGTTGTCAAAGATCTCCCATGGAGTGAAAAAGAAATCAACGGACGTTTGCAGGCTTATGATAAATTGTCGGAGACAGTGGAACGGGCAGCTTTGAAAATCCCATCCGGCAGACAAAGTGCCTATTTTGAATTGGTGAAATACCCGGTGCAAGCTGCTACACAGATGAACCGGAAATTGCTATATGCCCAATTAGCCCGCCACGGAAAAGCGGACTGGGAGAAAAGTGATCTTGCCTATGACAGCATTGTAGTATTGACAAAACAGTATAACTCACTGGAAGATGGAAAGTGGAACCGCATGATGGATTTCCAACCCCGAAAACTCCCCGTATTCAATCGCGTGGAAAGAAAAACGGCTACTTCTCCGATGATGAAAGAGCGTGTAGCTATCTATAAATGGAACGGCTTGGATGGGAAGAATATCCCGAATAGTAAGACCTTGAATGCGCGGAAAGGAACTTCTGCTATTTGTGAGGGCCTGGGATATGAAAGCAAAGCGACAGGCATTGACAAGGGAGATGCACTGATGTTCTCTTTTGACAACTGGAAAACAGACTCGGTAGAGGTTGACATCCGCTTGTTGCCTAATCATCCTGTGAGAGGAGATCAATTACGTTTCTCAATATCGTTGGACGATGCAGCGCCTGAAGTGATCTCTTATGAAACGAAAGGACGGAGTGAAGAATGGAAAGAGAACGTGCTGCGCAATCAAGCCATCCGAACGGTTCGACTTCCGGTATCCGGAAAGAAGTCCCACAAATTGGTAATCAAGGCATTGGACGAAGGAGTGATATTAGACCAGGTGATGCTTTATATGCCTTCGCCTACTGGTGAGTAACTGCACGGATCACGAACCATGCATGATGCGCCACGGTTCCAATCAGCCCGTAATGCTTTGCCATGATCCGAAATCTTTCTTTGAGGGATGCTTTCTGATTCCGGGTAGTCATTCCCTCCTCCAGATAGTCGATGATTGTCAGGTGGGTATTGTGCAAAGTACGTGCTTTCTTCATGATGCGGATGCACCAGTCGAAATCTGCAGAAAAGCGATATTGCAGATTATATGGCTCTACGAGCGTGTGGCGGGGGAAGAATGCCTGGTGGCAGACTAACATTCCCTGTTTGAAACTTTTCCAGGTGAGCGTTTCAGGGGCGGACAATCTGCGCATCCGCAGGAAATGCCTGTCCTTGTCTACGATAGCGGTTTCTCCGTAAAGTATATCGGGCAGTTCATTGCCGTTGATGGTGTGCACCATTTGTTGCAGCGTATCATCCTCATGAAAACAGTCGCCTGCATTCAGGAAACAGAGATAATCACCGCTGGCAAGGGCGATGCCCTTATTCATAGCGTCATACAGTCCTTTGTCGGGTTCGCTGACGACGGTGTGTATGCGTGACCGGTAGCGGTTGATAATAGAGAGGGTTCCATCCTTGGAAGCTCCATCCACGATAATATATTCTATATGATGATAGGTTTGTGAAATAACACTTTGAATCGTGTCTTCCAATACCTTTTCAGCATTGTATGTCACCGTAATGATAGAGAACTTGGGAGTAGGATGGACACTATGCATATTTCCCCGTTATTTTATTGTAGACATCTGTATATTTCTTTGCAACGATACTCTCCGAATAATTACCCAGAACCTTGCGGCAGGCCTGTGCAGAGAGTTCGTTGTATTCCGGTTCCGTCAATATCCAATGTATGCCGTTGGCAAAATCTTCCGAGGATTTGTATTGTGCCACGTAGCCGTTGTGCAGATGATCGATCATTTCGGGGATACCTCCCACATTAAAACCGACACAAGGCACTCCACAGGCCATTGCTTCCATAATCATATTGGGAAGATTCTCTTCCAGAGACGGGATGGCGAAGAGGTCTACGGCATTGTAGATATTCACTACTTCATGCTCATTTTTGATATAAGGGAGCGGGTATACATGGAAAGGAAGTTGTTCCTGTAACTGCTGCGACTGGTTGCCGAATACGACTACACCCAGTGAGTCTTTCCATTCCGGATGCTTTTCTGCTAACAGTTTGCATGCCCCAATCAGATAGTCGACCCCTTTTCGTTTATCGGTGATCTTTAATGAGCCGAACAAAACTAGTTTCTTACCTTCCGGCAACATGAATTTGGCACGCGCTTCCTTCTTGTTCATGGGTTTGAACAAGTTGGTATTAATAGCGTTCGGAATATTGATCACGCTTTTCCCTTCAAATAATGCACTGGTCTGGGCTTGTTCCTTCAGCCAATGGCTGCACGTGACGAAATGAATGGGAGCGTAGCTGTATAACTTCTGTTTTTTGCGGAACGTGCGATAGGATAAATCCTTTCGTCCCCCGCCTTTGTAGATGTACGGACAGTCGTGACATTCCCGCTGATAGTTGTTGCACTCCCGTGCGTAATGGCAGATGCCGGTGCATGGCCACATATCGTGCATGGTCCAGACTACGGGTTTGCCGGAGGTCAGTATCTTTCGTATATCGTTCAGTGAGAGCATTCCCTGGTTGATCCAATGCAGATGGATCACGTCGGCTTGGCGGAATTCCGGGAGTGAGGTGATGTCTGTACCTGTGTTGGCGATGTCTACGTCAAACAAATGGTAACGCCGGAAACGGTTGGCACTCCAGATCACAATCCGTTCCCACATGAACTTCCACACTTGCAACCAGTTACTTTTTAAGCGGACAACACTGATTTGGTCGGTCTGTTTGTCACGTACCAGCATTTTGGCTTTGATGCCGTTGTTTTTCAGTGACTCCATCAACCGGCTTGCTGCGATGGCTGCTCCTCCTATTCGTTCAGATGTATTTATAATCAGGACTCTCATGGGCAAAAGTTTATGCAAATGTACGGTTTTTAGAGGAAATGTTTGATATTTCCAGCAAGCTTTCTGCTATTTCGCGTGAAAAGATTTCGAGGTTGAAACGTTCTTCCGCCAGTTTGCGGGCATTCTCTCCCATGCGCCGTGCCTCTTCGGGGTGGTCGGCGATGTAGCGGATAGCGTCTATCCAGCCTTGTACGTCGTTATATTCTACGGTGATGCCTATTCCTTCCTTGTCGATGTCTATTTCGAAGTTGGGGTTGCGCGAACAGATGACGGGGATGCCGAGGGCGAATGCTTCCACGAGCGTGGTCAGTCCTACGGTATAGGGGAAGTCCAGGCAGCAGATCACGATGCAACTTTTGCGTGCCACCAGTTTCCCCAGTTCGTAGGGAATCACTCCGTCGGTATAATGGATGCGAATGGAGTCGGGCAATGCATACGGGTCGATGATCTTTTTATAGTTGATGTTACCGCATGAGACGGCAATGTACAAATCCAGTTTCTCGTTCGTTGCGGCAAATGCCTGGAGCAAGGTGTCTACGTCCCGGTTTTCTTTACCGGTGGAGATAAATCCTTCGGGCTTCCGGTCGGGCATTTCTGCGAGCAGGTGGTCGTAGAAAGGAAGATCCGGTCCCCAATGGATGAGTTTCAGTTTGTGGGACGGTGCTTTCCGGGTTTTCTGCGAGTCCTGAATCAGTTTCCGACTGAACAGGAACATTTGGTCTATACCTTTGTAGAAAAGGCGGGAGATTTGTTCGCGCCACGGTTTGGGATTGGTCACGACTGCCGTATGATGCCAGATCACGATGGGTTTGCGATACAGTCCCAGGGCACGGAGGAAGATGACGGGCTCTATACCCCGGAAAGAGGTGGCGTAGAGGACGTCGTATTTCTCCTTGCAGAAGAGAATCTCTTTGGTGGCGTAAAGCATGAGTTTCAGACGGCCGGAGAAATATTTGCATTTGTGCATCACGGAGTGTATTCCGTAATTCTCCAGTAAAGGAAGTCCGTATAAAATGTGTCCGGGGAATTTATATTCTTTCCATTCCTCGTAGCTTTCCCGTGTGAGGCGGGTATGGTAAAAATAAATAGTAAGCAACTTATTTAGTGGTGCTTGTTTCTTTTCAGCCATTTGTTGATTCGGTTTTTGACAGCTTTCGTAATGATGGAGAAATTGCCGTATTTCAGGTTGAGGAACAGTTCTTCGAACGAACGTCCGATCTTGATCCACGGATGATCCCAGCCCATGATGCGGTAAACGCTCTCTTTGTAGGCAACGTTTTCGATGACGTAGCGGGGATGTTTCAGTGGAAAATCCACCTCATAGCGCTTCATCGTGAAGATGCGGCGGTAACCTTTGGGCAGGGTATGAATCGAGCCGGCGAAATGGGTGGAATCTGCCGTTGCTCCCAAGTTATTAATCATGTTGCGGGTAGGCACGATGCTTAGCCCGGAGTTGAACAGTATGGAGGCGTGGAAGATCGTTTCATAAAAGGCTTTCTGCTGTTCCCGGTGACGCTGGCACATGTAGATAAAGTCGCTCCGGAATTTGCGTTCCTTGATAAGCTGTTCCAGTTGTTGCATATTGAAGGAGTCGTCCAGGAAGTTGTAGAACTCATCCCATTGGTCGACTACCCGTTTCCAGCTTGCCCATCCCCAGATAGAGAAGGTGGTGGTAAAGAAATAGTCATAGGGCATATCTTGGGTGATTTCTTCGGGGTTAAATCCGGCAATCATGCTGATGCGGGTGTCATATTCGTATTTATCCAGCATCTCCTTGCAGAATTGGAAAAAGGAGACGGCGGGCACATCGTCGTCTTCCAATACGATGCACTTGTCGACTTTCGAAAAGGCCCATTTCTGCGAAATGTACTCCGAAGGGTCGCAGCCGAAATTCTTTTCCTGATAAAGCCGTTCTACTTCACATTCCCAGTCTATCTGTGATACGATTTCACGGCAGGCTTTTATTCCGGGCAGGTCACGTTCGTTTCGTGCTCCGTCCTGATAGAGGAAGAGGCGGGACGGACGCGCTTTCTTCACTTGCTCGAACACTTGCGACAACTGTTGCGGGCGGTTGAAGAACAGGATAAGTACCGGGACGTCTACTAAAGCGGATTTCATATTCATAGTTCTTGTTTTGGGGTTGTACTGAATGACAGGGCGGCAGGATAGTGGTTGTTCACTTTTTCCTGCTCTTCTTCTGTAAATCGATGCAGGGTTGGATAGTTGTAACGCAAAAATCCTTCCAGGTCGTCGGGGGCGGTCACTGTGAGAGGACCGAATTTCACGGGTTGCAGGTGGCGGATGCTTTCTACGGTTACGTGGTCGGCAGTGGCCATTACGTTGTTATAGTAACGGGTGTTTCGTGAGTTGAAACAGCTTTGAACTGACACCAGCATGCGGTAGATTGCTTTTTTAGAGAAAAGCAGGTCGACTACCCTGTTCAGGAAGCAGGAGAAGGCTCCCCGGTTCGTGGGATTCTCTATTTCACATGTACCGAAGTGTTTCCACATCCATATCTCTTTTCCCATCAGGCAGCATTTGAGGAAGCCGAGTGCTTCGGATTGTATTCTTCGCAGCAGCTTGTTGTCGGGAATTTTGTCGAATGGGAATATATCGACAAAAATGCCCGGATGCATCGGGACATTCTTGAACATTTCTTCTACAAAAAGGGTGTCGTTTTTCTTGACTTTGGCAAAATAATACGGGGTATGAGGGTCTGTCTCTATCCATGAAAGGAAGTAGGAAGGACCCAGTTCCTCGGGAGCTACTTTCAGAAATTTGTTGTAGTTCTCCCGCGTCATGCCTATGTCAATATCATCATCCCAGGGGAGAACCGCTTGGTCGTAGAGTGCACCGATTGCCGTGCCGCCAATCACAAAATAGGGAATGTTGTGCTTCTGACACACCCGGATGGTTTCTCCCAATATGTCGTAGAGTTCGGCATGTAATAAATCAAGCTCTTCGGCTGTATATTTCTTGTTCATCGGAAATGGTTAATGCACGTTGTGCTACAAAAGTAGTAATTATATTGCTAAGTTACTATAACTTTAAGTTACTATCATTTTAAGTTCCCTTGCATGTTGAGTTTCCTTGCATAAATTCGATGGCTACTTGTCCTCGTCCCGGTATGGGAAGGACGGATGCTTGCGGAAAGTCCTTGAGCAGACAGTCTGCCGGATTGATGTCCGGATAGAATTTCTTCAATAGGAACAGGCTGGGGCCGGTAGTGATGCTTCCTATAAAGACGGAGGCGTCCATCAATATCTGTATCGAGGAAAGGAAACGTGCCATTTGTTTCTGTTTCAGCTCTTTGGTGGTCTGCGTGAAAGCGCTGTTGACATATCCTTTTTCGTCGGGGCTGCAAAGGGTGTACCAGTGTATGTCCGGGGCAAGGGTTTGTACTTGTTCGAAAAGGCGGTAATCGTCCGTTAATACAAAGACGTCGCGTAGGGCGGTCTTTTCTTTAATAAGCCGTATGTAGTGTTCCGGTGGAAGCAGGTTGGTTTCGGTGATCTTGTCTCCTCCGCGTATTTGGCATCCTGCGTATTGAGGCGGAAGTTGCAGGCTGGCGGCAAATTGGAGACATTCCTGTGCGGTGGTGTCGTTGAGTTTCCAGGTGATTTCCGTCAGCTTTTGGAAGGTGTGGAGGTAGTCACCGTCTATTCCCAGTTCGGGGATATGGAAATGCTGGTTGGGGTTGAACGTCACTTGGAAGTTGAGTCGGACCGGTTTGCCATACGTGAAGAAAGCAAGGGCTTTTCCGATGATGTTCTTACAGGTTACTTTCAGTTTCCATTTCAGTAACTTCGTCTTAGGCAGCTTTTTGTCTTTCATCAATGCCTGCCAGGAGGGGAGGCGATGGGTGTTATAAGTGTGATGAAACGGTTCGTGCACTTGCTCGCAGAAGGGGGCGAAACAATCTTCCCAACCTTTTTCCCATCCGAAGTTGGCGTCGTCGGAGTAGAGCTTGAACTGTATTTTGTGTTGCAGGCAATAAAGCATTGCGTGAAGCATATAGGTATATTCGGTGAAGAAACCGGCATCTATACCTATGTGATAAATCATCGTCTTTTTGAAAGAACTATTCAGAAGATGGTATCGGGTGGCAAGGTCATTTGGGTTCATGTGTCTTCTTTTTGATGAAATATTGAATGCTTTCTTTAAAAGTAACCGATCGGCTGCCCCACATGGTTGCTACGTAGAGTGCTGCAGCAAGCACTATCTTGCTTGCCAGGCGGAGATAAATATTCTCGATGGAGCGGGTGGTGTAATAGGTGATTACCATAACCGTAGCCGCAATGGCAGCATAAGGAAGTATGTCCATCAGGGCATGGCGAAGCTTCAATCCTATTTCCTGCCATACAAAGTAGTGCCATGTCAGTAGCCACAGTATATTGGTGGATACATAGACGGCGAGCATGGCATAGATACCGTGTGAGTGGACTAACAGAACGCCTGACAGTAGAATTATGCCGAGCGCTATGGTGTTCCACATATAGATGCGGGATTTCCCTTTGCTGATGATGAGCTGCTGATAGAGGTATGCGATGGGAGCAAAGGCTCCGCTGATACACAGTATTTGCATGATTAATATGCTGGAATACCACTTGTCAGTGATGGTGATGATAATCAGCTCTTCCGATACGATTCCCAATCCCAACATGGCGGGAAACGAGACAAAAGCGGTGAAACGCAGCATTTTGCGAAATACCCGTTTTTGCCGTTCAAGGTCGTCGGACACTTTGGTGAGTACCGGTTGCGCTACTCCGTTTATCATGCCGGAGATGAAGAGTTGGCCCATGCCGCACCATTTATTGGCTTGGTTGTAATATCCTACTTCTTTTTCGCTGTAGAATTTACCCAGTATCACGGAAAACAGATTGTTATTGATGTGATTGAATACATTGGTAACCAGTAGTTTCCCACTGAATCCGAACATTTCCTTAATCGGGGTGAAGTTGAACTGCAAGCTCGGTCGCCAACGGGTGAAATACCAGTAACAGGCTGTGTTGATGGTTACGTAAACGATGCTTTGCGTAGCAATTCCCCAATAAGAGAAACCAAAGTAGGCAAGAGTGACTCCGGTGATTCCGGACACGGTGAGTCCGATAACCGAAGACAATGCCCGCTGTTTGACCATCAGATTACGCAGGAGATAGGCACTGTGGGATATTCCCAGACTGGCAATGAAGAAGCCGATAAAAGAATAACGTGCCAGTGGTGTCAGTTCGGGAGTATCGTAAAAGTCAGCGATAAGCGGTGCACAGAGGAATAACAGCAGGTACAGCGACAGACTGATGGCCGCGTTGAACCAGAATACGGCATTGTAATCATTGTGCGTCACTTCTTTCTTATTAACAAGGGCAGCTGTGAAACCACTTTCCTGTATCGAACTGGCAATGAGGGAGAAGATGGCCAACATTCCCACCATTCCATAATCTGACGGAGTGAGCAACCGCGCGAGGAATATTCCGAAAAGCAGATTTAACAACTGCTGTATGCCGTTGCTGAATCCTCCCCAAAATAGTCCTTTGGCCGTCTTTTCTTTTAGTGACTGATTCTCGCTCATGTTATTTGCAAAGAATACATGAAAAGGCTATGCGTGATGATAGCTTTTCATGTATTCCCTATTCTAGTTTTATTATTTTACTTCGCTGCCCGGCTTCACCTCACGTCCCGGCATAATAACTGCCAGACTGCCGTCGTTGTTTTCGGCACTTAGAATCATGCCTTCGCTGACGATACCTTTCAGTTTGCGCGGAGCAAGGTTGGCGATGAAGCAAACCTGTTTGCCTACCAGCTCTTCCGGTTGATAATGCTTGGCAATACCTGATACGATGGTACGTGTCTCCAGTCCGTCATCGATTTTGAATTGCAGCAATTTATCCGCTTTCGGTACTTTCTGACATTCAAGAATGGTACCTACACGGATATCCAGTTTCGTGAAGTCGTCGAATTCGATGTTCGGGCGGATAGGATTAGCTTTGTAGTTGGCTTCTTCATTTGCCTTCTTTGTATCGAGCAGCTTTTGTACCTGTGCTTCGATAGTAGCGTCTTCGATCTTCTCGAACAATAACTCCGGTTTGTTTAACTGATGGCCTACAGGAAGCAGGTTATCTTTTCCCAGTTCAGACCATTCGAAAGTATCCATGTTCAGCATTTTGCGGAGTTTTTCCGAGCTGAACGGCAAGAATGGGTCGAAGGCGATGGCAAGGTTGGCAACCAGTTGCAGGGAAATGTTGAGGATGGTTCCTACACGTTCCATATCTGTCTTAGCCAGTTTCCACGGTTCGGTGTCGGCCAGGTATTTGTTTCCGATACGTGCCAGATTCATGGCCTCTTTCTGTGCATCGCGGAATTTGAATACGTCGAGCAGTTTTTCTACTTCTGCTTTCACGTCTGCGAATTCTTTCAGCGTTTCCTTGTCGTAGTCGGTTAAGCTGCCCTGTGCGGGTACGCGACCGTCGAAGTATTTTTGAGTCAGCACCATTGCACGGTTTACGAAGTTGCCGTATACGGCTACCAGTTCGTTGTTATTGCGTGCTTGGAAGTCTTTCCAAGTGAAGTCGTTGTCTTTCGTTTCCGGTGCGTTGGCGGTCAGTACGTAGCGGAGTACGTCTTGCTTTCCGGGGAAATCAGCCAGATATTCGTGCAACCATACGGCCCAATTGCGGGAAGTAGAGATCTTGTCTCCTTCGAGGTTGAGGAATTCGTTGCTCGGCACATTGTCCGGCAGGATATAGCTGCCTTCTGCTTTCAGCATGGCAGGGAATACGATGCAATGGAATACGATATTATCTTTTCCGATGAAGTGAATCAGACGCGTTTCTGGATCTTTCCACCATGTTTCCCAGCTGTCGGGAAGAAGTTCTTTGGTGTTGGAGATGTATCCGATCGGAGCGTCAAACCATACATAGAGCACTTTTCCTTCTGCTCCTTCTATGGGAACAGGGATACCCCAATCAAGGTCACGGCTCACGGCACGTGGTTGCAGACCCATGTCGAGCCAGCTTTTGCATTGACCGTATACGTTCGGACGCCATTCTTTGTGATCTTCCAGAATCCATTTGCGCAGCCATGCTTCGTGTTTGTCGAGAGGAAGATACCAGTGTTTGGTTTCTTTCATTACCGGTTTGCTACCGCTGATGGCGCTTTTCGGGTTGATAAGATCTGTAGGAGAAAGTGAGGTTCCGCACTTTTCGCATTGGTCGCCGTAAGCGCCTTCCGAATGGCAGTGAGGACATTCTCCGGTGATATAACGGTCGGCAAGGAATGTTTTTGCTTCCTCGTCGTAATATTGTTCGGATGTTTTTTCGATGAATTCTCCTTTATTGTATAATGTTTTGAAGAAATCCGAAGCCAGTTGGTGATGCGTCGGTGAAGTGGTGCGACTATACACGTCGAATGAGATACCGAACTCTTTGAATGATTCCTTAATCAGCGAATGATAACGGTCTACTACATCCTGTGGAGTAATTCCTTCTTTCTTGGCACGGATGGTGATAGGCACTCCGTGTTCGTCCGAACCTCCGATGAATAATACATCTTCTTTTTTCAGACGCAGATAGCGTACATAGATATCTGCCGGCACGTATACACCCGCCAGGTGACCGATATGGACAGGACCGTTCGCATACGGCAGTGCCGATGTGACGGTGGTTCTTTTGAATTTCTTTTCCATTATATAGTGTGATTTTTGTTGTTTTCAACTTTGCAATGTGCAAAGATAATGACTTTTCACCACAGATTACACGGATTAACACAGATTTTTCATTCTCATAGTCGGGGGTGTCTCATAAGAATGATGTAAATTTGATAGCTATTCTAACATAAAGCTATTTACTGATATGTTGGATTTATTCTCGCATGTTCTGTTTTTAAGATTAAAACAAAATATTAGTATCTAAACTTCGTCCTAATAAAATAAATAATGTATAAGGTATTGTAAGAATATGCAGAAATAACTATATAAATTTGAATATAAATAAGTAAATATGTATAATTATTGGCAGAATTGAACACCGTTCCTTTTAAAGGAAGCTTCTGTTGCTTTTAAAGGAACGATTCATTGGTTAGAGAGAAACATGTCTTTGCTTTTAAACAAAGAGATAAAAGTTTTTTTTAGGTACAAATTTTCTTCTGGTTGCTCCTGAAATAGTGAGATACTAATAGTGTTAATTTGAAATGTGGAATTGAGATAATTGATCCTTTTTTATATATAGTCTTTTTGAGCTATTAATTTAATTCGTTTTAATCTCTATTTCGTGTGAATTTGAAATTTACAAATGGTCTTTCTTTCCCTTTCTTGATACATCTTGGTCTTTGTGGCGTATATTTCAGATTCTTTATTAGTTTTATATCCGTTTTTTCTGCATAAAAATAATTTCATCCCTGATGATCAGAATTTCATGAAGAGATGACGGCTTCATTTTTCAAAAAGTTAGTATAACCTATTTGTAATCTTAATCTTTTTCTTTTTTACAGTTTGTTTCTATATACAATTCTTCCCTTTTTCTTTCTTTTTTCTCATAAGAAAGGATATATTTGTACCTAAGTTAAACGAAAACCAAAGCATGATATGATAACAACCCAGTTGCTTCGTCCTGAAAGCATTGTTGTAGTAGGGGCATCGAATAATGTACATAAGCCGGGTGGCGCAATATTAAAGAATTTGATAAATGGAGGTTATCGGGGAGAACTTCGGGCGGTGAATCCGAAGGAGAAGGAAGTACAGGGAGTTCCTGCTTTTGCGGATGTGAGCGACCTGCCGGATACGGATCTGGCAGTGTTGGCTATACCTGCTGTAATGTGTCCCGATATTGTGGAAACATTGGCCAGCAAGAAGCAAACCAGGGCATTTATCATACTTTCTGCAGGTTTTGGTGAAGAAACCCACGAAGGAGCACTGTTGGAAGAGCGTATTCTGGAAACAGTCAATAAATACGGAGCCTCATTGATTGGTCCTAATTGCATCGGATTGATGAACACATGGCATCATAGCGTGTTCAGCCAGCCAATTCCCAATTTAAATCTGAAAGGGGTGGACTTGATTTCCAGCTCCGGTGCTACGGCGGTATTTATTCTCGAAAGTGCCGTTACAAAAGGTTTGCAGTTCAATTCAGTCTGGTCGGTGGGAAATGCCAAGCAGATTGGCGTAGAAGATGTATTGCAATTTATGGATGAGAACTTCGATCCCGAAAAGGACTCTCATCTGAAACTGCTTTATATTGAAAGTATTCAGAATCCGGACAGGTTGTTATTCCATGCTTCGTCTTTGATTAGAAAAGGATGTAAGATTGCGGCAATCAAAGCCGGAAGTTCGGAGAGCGGAAGCCGGGCGGCGTCTTCCCATACAGGCGCAATCGCCAGTTCCGATTCGGCAGTGGAAGCATTGTTCCGTAAAGCGGGGATTGTACGTTGTTTCTCTCGTGAAGAATTGACTACTGTAGGTTGTGTGTTTACTCTGCCCGAATTGAAAGGGAAGAATTTTGCTATTATCACCCATGCCGGAGGTCCGGGAGTGATGCTGACAGACGCCTTGAGTAAAGGCGGACTGAATGTTCCTAAACTGGAAGGAGAAATAGCCGAAGAACTAAAAGCCCGACTGTTCCCCGGTGCTGCCGTTGGGAATCCTATTGATATTCTGGCTACCGGAACACCGGAGCATCTGCGTCTTTGCATCGACTACTGCGAGGAGAAACTCGACAGTATAGACGCCATGATGGCCATCTTCGGAACTCCGGGATTGGTTACCATGTTTGAAATGTATGACGTGCTTCACGAGAAGATGCAAACTTGCAAGAAACCGATTTTCCCTATACTTCCTTCGATTAATACAGCCGGAGCGGAGGTTGCCGCCTTCCTGGCAAAAGGACACGTGAATTTTGCAGATGAAGTGACCCTGGGTACTGCCCTTTCCCGCATTGTCAATGTTCCTAAACCTGCAGTTCCTGAAATAGAACTGTTCGGAGTAGACGTTCCGAGGATTCGTCGCATTATCGATTCTATTCCGGAGAATGGTTATATTGCTCCCAATTACGTACAAGCATTACTGCATGCTGCCGGTATTCCGCTGGTAGATGAGTTTGTTTCTGATAATAAAGAGGAGATAGTAGCCTTTGCACGTCGGTGCGGATTCCCGGTAGTTGCCAAAGTCGTTGGTCCTGTGCATAAATCGGATGTCGGTGGTGTAGTTCTGAACATCAAAAGCGAGCAACATCTGGCACTGGAATTCGATCGTATGATGCAGATTCCTGATGCAAGGGCAATTATGGTACAGCCGATGCTGAAAGGTACGGAACTGTTTATCGGTGCAAAGTATGAAGAGAAGTTCGGTCATGTGGTACTTTGCGGTTTGGGAGGTATTTTTGTGGAGGTGCTGAAAGATGTGTCTTCCGGTCTGGCTCCGCTTTCCTACGAAGAAGCTTACTCAATGATTCATTCGCTGCGTGCCTATAAAATCATTCAGGGAACGCGGGGACAAAAAGGAGTCAACGAAGATAAGTTTGCTGAAATTATTGTTCGTTTGTCCACCTTACTACGCTTCGCCATAGAAATCAAAGAAATGGATATAAATCCGCTTTTAGCTACGCAAAAAGCCGTTATAGCAGTCGATGCACGTATCAGGATAGAAAAATAGGACTATTCTCCGTCTTATTTTGCTAAGTGTTTCCAAAAACAATTTGGAGTGCTTCCAAAAGATTTTGTAAGTTAATATTAATTTAGAGCTATAAAGATAAGGTAAAAAGGAACCTTAAAAGAATGATTTAATGAAAAAGTATGTAAATTTGTTCGTTTTCGTTTTCATGGTAGGTGCTTGTTTTTCACAGGGGAAAGCACAGACAAAATCTGCAGTGAGCTATAAGAATCCGGTTGTAGATATTGCTATGCCCGACCCTACGGTGATTAAGGCTGCGGATGGTTATTTTTATATGTATGCTACCGAATCTACCAGAAACGTTCCGATCATGAAGTCGAAAGACTTGGTGCAATGGACTTATTGCAACACGGCATTCACAAATAAAACTCGTCCCAGATTTGAACCCAAAGCCGGAATTTGGGCACCTGACATTAATTATATCAATAATAAATATGTGCTTTATTATGCGATGTCGGTGTGGGGAGGAGAACAGACGTGCGGAATTGGAGTAGCTACGGCCGACTCTCCACAAGGACCTTTTACAGATCATGGTAAGATGTTCCGTAGTAATGAGATCGGTGTACAGAACTCGATTGATCCCAGCTTCCTGCAATATGAAGGGAGAAACTATCTGGTTTGGGGCAGCTTCCGGGGAATATATGTTATTGAGCTGACTGAAGATGGTCTGTCATTGAAGCCGGGAGCGGAAAAAAAGAGAATAGCAGGAACTGCTTTTGAAGCTGCCTATATTCATAAGCACGGCGATTATTATTATATGTTTGCCTCTATCGGAAGTTGTTGCGAGGGGATTAGGAGTACTTATAAAGTTGTAGTGGGCCGCTCTAAAAAAGTCTGGGGACCCTACAAAGATAAGTCGGGCAAACCGATGTTGAAGAATGGTTATTCTTTGGTGATAGGTGCGAATGATCATTTTGTAGGCAATGGGCACGGTTCGCAGATTATCCGGGATGATGCCGGACAAGACTGGCTTCTGTATCATGGTTTTTCAAGATCGATCCCGGAGAACGGACGTATTCTGTTGCTGGACCAAATCAAATGGGATAAAGAAGGATGGCCTTATGTAGAAGGAGAATCTCCTTCTTACGAAACACAAAAAGCACCTGTATTTAATAACTGATTTTCAAATAAACTAATTATAATCTTAAATACCACAAGCATGAAACATACCCCTATTAGCAGGCGGGATTTTCTAAAGAATTTAGGCATAGCCGGGGCTGGCACTCTTCTTGCAGCAAGCCCTTGGCTTTCTGCTTTTTCGGAGGTGACGAACACCTCAAACGAAAAGTGCCGTCTGGCAATAATCGGTCCTGGTTCCCGGGGACGTTTTTTAATGGGATTTCTGGCTAAGAACCCCAAAGTCGAGATCGTAGCATTGTGCGACATTTATAAACCGTCTATCGAGAGCGCATTGGAACTTGTGCCTAATGCCAAAGTGTATGGTGACTACCGGGAAGTGCTGGAAGATAAGTCGATAGATGCCATACTCGTAGCTACCCCTCTTAGTTCGCATTGTAAAATCGTCTTGGATGCTTTCGACGCAGGAAAGCATGTATTTTGTGAGAAGTCGATAGGTTTTACGATGGAAGAGTGTTACCGTATGTATCAGAAACATCGTAGCACGGGAAAGATTTTCTTCACTGGTCAACAACGTTTGTTCGACCCTCGTTACATCAAAGCGATGGAGATGATTCATGCGGGTACCTTTGGTGAAATAAATGCAATCCGTACCTTTTGGAACCGGAATGGCGATTGGAGACGCTCGGTACCTTCACCCAATCTGGAACGCCTGATAAACTGGCGTCTTTACAAGGAATTCTCGAAGGGACTGATGACGGAACTCGCTTGCCACCAGCTTCAGATCGGAAGTTGGGCTTTGCGTAAGATTCCCGAGAAGGTGATGGGGCATGGTGCCATTACTTATTGGAAGGATGGCAGGGATGTGTATGATAATGTGAGTTGTGTATATGTCTTTGATGATGGGGTGAAGATGACGTTCGACTCCGTTATATCCAATAAATTCTATGGACTGGAAGAACAGATCATGGGTAACCTTGGTACGGTAGAACCGGAAAAGGGAAAATATTACTTTGAGAATGTGGCTCCTGCACCGGCTTTCCTGCAGATGGTGAATGATTGGGAAAACAAAGTTTTCGATTCTCTTCCTTTTGCCGGAACGAGTTGGGCTCCGGAAACTGCAAATGAGAACACTGGAGAGTTCATTATTGGAGAACGTCCTAAGAGTGACGGTACGTCCTTGTTGCTGGAAGCGTTCGTTGAAGCCGTCATAACACAAAAACAACCGGAAAGAATAGCGGAAGAAGGATACTATGCAAGTATGCTTTGTTTGCTGGGACATCAGGCACTGGAGGAAGAGCGGATGCTCTACTTCCCCGATGAATATAAAATAGATTATCTGAACCATCAATCTGTAAAAACACCCGAAGCAGTATGAAAGACACGATTGTAACCGCACGACGAAAGAAAATAGAGTTAATTACTTTACTCGTTTGTTTCGTAGTATCCAATTTGATACACCTCTATGCAATTATAGCTTATCATGCGCCATTTACGGAGATGATAACTTCTATTTTTTATATCATCATATTTACTTTTGTGCTTTATGCTTTTTGGGGGATTTTGCGTCTCTTGTTTAATGGGCTACGGGCATTGTTTACTCGTTCACGAACTTAATCAATATCAATGAAAATAAATAACTTATGGTAACACGAAGAGATTTTCTGAAAACGATGTCAATGGCTTCTGCCGGATTGGCGTTGGGGGCAGGTGACTTACTGCATGCTCAAACGATTTCACCCAAGAAAGGAAGAGGTGACAAGGTAAAGATAGCCTATATCGGCATTGGTAACCGCGGTGAACAGATTATTGAAGATTTTGCGCGGACAGGTATGGTAGAAGTGGTAGCGTTATGTGATGTGGACATGGGTGCCAAACATACGCAAAAGATTATGGCTAAATATCCGAAGGCAAAACAGTTTAGAGATTTCCGCCAGATGTTTGATAAAGCCGGTAATGAGTTTGATGCTGTGGCGATTGCTACTCCCGACCATTCACATTTCCCGATCAGTATGCTGGCATTGGCATCCGGAAAACATGTATATGTAGAAAAACCGCTGGCCCGTACTTTCTATGAAGCGGAATTGTTGATGCAAGCTGCGCTTAAACGTCCTAACTTGGTTACCCAGGTAGGAAATCAGGGACATTCTGAAGCAAACTATTTCCAGTTTAAAGCTTGGATGGATGCGGGAATTATCAAAGACGTAACTGCTATCACTGCCCACATGAATAACCCGCGCCGTTGGCATAAATGGGACACTAATATCTATAAACTTCCTTCGGGACAGCAACTGCCGAAAGATATGGACTGGGATACCTGGCTCGGAGTTACCCCTTATCACGAATATAATAAAGATTATCATTTAGGACAATGGCGTTGCTGGTATGATTTTGGTATGGGTGCATTGGGCGACTGGGGGGCGCATATCCTCGATACGGCTCACGAGTTTCTGGAACTGGGATTGCCTTATGAAGTTACCATGCAATACGCAAATGGTCATAATGATTATTTCTTCCCTTATTCTTCCACGATTCTCTTCCGCTTCCCGCAACGTAAAGGGATGCCACCGGTAGACATTACTTGGTATGACGGTCTGGATAATCTTCCTCCTATTCCTGCCGGTTATGGAGTATCGGGACTGGACCCGAACATTCCTGCGACAAATCAGGGAGATACTCCTGCGGCTAAATTGAATCCGGGAAAGATTATCTATACGAAAGATTTAATCTTTAAAGGGGGGAGTCATGGAAGCACTTTGTCTATTATTCCGGAAGAGAAAGCGAAAGAGATGGCTGGCAAATTACCGAAGGTTCCTAAAAGTCCTTCCAATCACTTCGAAAACTTCTTATTGGCATGTAACGGTATTGAAAAGACGCGCTCACCGTTCGAAATCAACGGTGTTTTGAGTCAGGTGTTCTCACTGGGTGTAATGGCTCAACGGCTTAATACACAGCTATTCTTTGACAGCCGCACGAAACAGATTACAAATAATGAATTTGCTAATGCAATGTTGGCGGGACTTCCGCCGCGTAAAGGTTGGGATGAATTTTATAAATTATAAATAGAAACAGCTTTTTCCATTCCTTTCTTTAGGAGAAGGGGATGGAGAAGGACCAATAAATAATCATGAAAAATATTGTATTAACTTTACTTTTATTTTGTGCCGCTTCGTTGGGCGCACAAAACTGGGAACCTCTTTTCAACGGGAAAAACCTGAAAGGATGGAAGAAATTGAATGGCAAAGCCGAGTATAAAATTGTAGATGGCGCTATTGTCGGTGTATCTAAGATGGGAACTCCCAATACATTCCTGGCAACGACAAAGAATTATGGTGACTTTATCCTTGAATTTGATTTCAAGATAGATGATGGTTTAAATTCCGGCGTACAGCTTCGCAGTGAAAGCAAGAAGGATTATAAGAAAGGCCGCGTACACGGTTATCAGTTTGAGATTGATCCTTCGAAGCGCGCTTGGTCGGGTGGCATTTATGATGAGGCACGTAGAAACTGGCTTTATCCTTTGACACTGAATCCGTCGGCAAAAACCGCTTTTAAGAATAACGCATGGAATAAAGCCCGTATTGAAGCTGTTGGTAATTCGATCCGTACCTGGATAAACGGAGTTCCTTGTGCTAATATCTGGGATGATATGACTCCTGTAGGTTTCATTGCTTTGCAAGTGCACGCTATTGGAAATGCGGCTGATGAAGGAAAAACAGTTCGTTGGAAGGATATCCGTATTTGTACGACGGATGTAGAACGCTATCAGACACCGGAAGCGCAAGCTGCACCGGAAGTGAATCTGATTGCCAACACGATTTCTCCGAGCGAAGCAAAAGAAGGCTGGGCTCTATTATGGGATGGTAAGACTACTGACGGATGGAGAGGCGCTAAACTTTCTACTTTCCCTGCAAAAGGCTGGAAGATAGAAAATGGTATTTTGAAAGTAATGAAGAGTGGTGGAGCTGAATCTGCAAATGGTGGTGATATTGTGACTACCCGTAAATACAAGAACTTTATTCTGAAAGTAGACTTCAAGATTACTGAAGGTGCAAATAGCGGAGTTAAATATTTTGTGAATCCGGGGCTGAATAAAGGGGAAGGCTCTGCTATCGGTTGCGAATTCCAGATTCTTGACGATGACAAGCATCCTGATGCAAAACTGGGTGTGAAAGGCAACAGAAAGCTGGGCTCGTTGTATGACCTGATTCCGGCTCCTAAAGATAAACCATTCAACAAGAAAGAATTCAATACTGCTACTATCATTGTAAAAGGCAATCATGTAGAACATTGGCTGAACGGAGTTAAGCTGATTGAGTATGATCGTAACAATGATATGTGGAATGCATTGGTAGCATACAGTAAATATAAAAACTGGCCTAATTTCGGAAATCCGGAGGAAGGTAATATACTTCTTCAGGACCACGGAGATGAAGTATGGTTCAAGAACGTGAAGATTAAAGAACTGAAATAGTTCCGTTTTCTAGTTATTAGGAGATACGTCAAAACTCCTTTATGATTTTTATTCAGGCACGGATTACACGGGTTTCACGGTTACTCTAATGAAATAAAAACCGCGTAATCTGTGTAATCCGTGCCTAATTTGTGTTTTATACGATGCAGACCACTATTCAACATCTATACAAACCGTCAAATGATGGTAACTCCTTGTTTTATGCCTGGTTCCTTTCCATGCATACACGGGTGGATATTATCTTATGCAGCCGGAAACCGGAAGGGGAGTTGCTGCTTGTGGTCAATCGTATTTATGATGCATTGTGTCGGCTGGAAAAGATGGCGAACTTTTATGATCCGGCCAGCGAATTGTCTATTCTCAACCGGACAGCCTCTGTTTCTCCCGTTGTTCTTAGCGAAGAACTTTATTCAATGATCGATTTATGTCTGGAATATAATGGTAGGACTTTGGGATGCTTCGATATCACAGTTCATTCGGAAAATTACAATCAGAACACTGTACATTCAGTACATTTATCTGCCGGAGATCGTAGTGTCGCTTTTTCACAGCCGGGAGTAACTATCAATTTGTCCGGCTTTCTCAAGGGATATGCTTTGGAAACAATCAGAGGTATATTGAATGAGGCTCTGATAGAAAATGCATTGATAAATATGGGAAACAGTTCTATTCTTGCTTTGGGTAATCATCCGGTAGGTTCGGGATGGAAAATTAATGATATACTTCTTCACAACGAATGCCTTACAACCTCCGGCAATGACTCTCCCAGCCGTCGGCACATTGTTTCTCCCCAAAATGGAAAATTGGTGGAGGGCGTCAAACAAATTGCTGTAGTAACAACTAACGGATCAATAGGGGAAATCTTGTCTACCAGTTTATTTGCTGCTGACAGCGAACAGCGTAAGGCTTTGCTGGCTGAATCTTCTTCTGTATTAAACCGTTTTTTCTTTATTGGTTACTAGGTATTTTTTTAGGGCGTGTGGTATTGCTTGATAGAGTTTACTGGGATGATAAAGCTTGGCCTAATCTTTTGGGTAACGGTTCAGCTGTAAAGACTGAAACAGATAGGTAAAAAGAATGTGAGGTATGTTAAAAAAAACTTTCATTATGGAATTTTTGATATACCTTTTTCATTATTCGGAATTTATTTTGTCTTTGTAGGAACATTATCGTCTATGCCGAAGGTGCGGGGTAGACATTTTGAGGATTCGTCGCATTATTGATTCTATTCCGGAGAATGGTTATATTGCTTCCAATTACGTACAAGCATTACTGCATGCTGCCGGTACTCCGCTGGTAGATGAGTTTGTTTCCGATAATAAAGAGGAGCTAGTAGCTTTCGTTCGTCGGTGCAGATTTCTGATTCATTCACTGCGTGCTTATATAATTATTCAGGGAACACGTGGACAAAAGAGAGTCAAAGAAGATAAATTTGCTGAAACTATTGTTCGTTTGTCCGCCTTGCTACATTTCGCTACAGAAATCAAAGAAATGGATATAAATCCGTTTTTAGCTGCGCAAAGAGCCGTTATAACAGTTGATGCGTGTATCCGAATAGAAAAATAGGACTATTCTTTCATTCATTGAGACATATTTACTATCTTTCCGCTATGATTTTGCCTACATTTGGTAACTCAAAACGAAAGGATAGAAAACACATAGTATGAAGAAAACCCTGACTCTTTTAATCTGTCTTATTTGTTATCAGATACTCTGTCACGCTCAAGTGGCAGACGAACACTATTATTTCAAAAATCTAAGTGTACAGAATGGATTATCGCAGAATACAGTAAATACAATTTTACAGGATAAGCAGGGCTTTATGTGGTTCGGCACCAAGGATGGACTGAACAGATATGACGGTCTGTCATTCCGTAAATTTAAGCATGATGACCGTAGTCAGCGGAGCATAGGCAATAATTTCATCACGGCACTTTACGAGGATGAAAAAGGAAGTATCTGGGTGGGTACGGACGTAGGGCTTTATATCTATTATCCGGAAAAAGATTCTTTCGAGCATTTTACCAAACAAAGTGTAGAGAATACAAGGATAGAACATACTGTGACGGCTATCTCCGGAGATAATCAGGGGTGTGTCTGGATGGCAGTGGAATCACAGGGATTGTTCTGTTATAATCTGGAAAAAGGAGAGCTTCAGAACTATACCTTACAGAACTTCTCCTTTCTTACCACCAATGTTGAGACTTTTGCTTTTGACAATAGCGGAACCCTTTGGATCGGCTGTTATGGCGATGGACTTTTCTATTCGAAAGACCGTCTGAAAACTCTCCATCCTTATTTATCGCCTGTGAATAACAAGGAAATTTATGCGAACGACGTAGTGACCTGTATTGTAAAAGGTGCATACAACTGCTTGTATATAAGTTCTTTAAAAGGAGGAGTGAAAGAATTGAATCTGACTTCAAACAAATTGCATGATTTACTTTTCGAAGATGAATCCGGGGAGTCTGTTTTCTGTCGTGAACTGTTGGTTGCTTCTGACAATGAACTATGGATTGGTGCAGAGTCGGGACTTTATATCTATAATCTCCGGCTAGGTAAGTACGTTCATTTGCGCAGTTCGATTAATGATCCTTATTCTTTATCCGATAATGCCATTTATTCATTGTGTAAAGATCGTGAGGGTGGCATTTGGATTGGCTCTTACTTCGGCGGTATAAACTACTATCCTCGTTTTTATACGAACTTCGAGAAATATTATCCGAAAGGAATAGAGAATGGCCTGCACGGGAAACGAGTGCGTGAGTTCTGTCAAGATAACCAGGGAATTCTATGGATTGGTACGGAAGATGGTGGCTTGAATCGTTTTAATCCTAAAACCAAGACTTTTTCTTTCTTTACGCCAAGTAATGCTTTTACAAATGTTCACGGACTGTGCCTGGTTGATGATAATCTTTGGGTGGGAACTTTCTCGAAAGGAGTAAAAGTGGTGGATACTCGTACAGGAGCTATTGTGAAAACCTATCAGAAGACAGACTCGCCCCGTTCATTGATAGATAATAGCGTTTTCTCCATTTGCCGAACGACGACGGGGGATATTTATCTGGGTACTTTATTCGGTTTGTTGCGCTACAACAGACAATCTGATGATTTTGACCGGATACCGGAACTGAATGCCCGGTTTGTATATGATATAAAAGAAGATTCGGGAGGAAACCTCTGGCTGGCCACTTACGCAAACGGTGCTTACTGTTATAATGTAAGTGAGAAGAAATGGAAGAATTATTTGCATAATGAAAATAATCCGAAAAGCCTTCCTTATGATAAAGTGGTAAGTATCTTCGAAGATTCTCACCGACAAGTTTGGTTGACAACTCAAGGTGGAGGGTTCTGTTTGTTTCATCCGGAAACGGAAACCTTTACCAGCTATAATCTGGCAGACGGATTGCCAAATGATGTCGTTTATCAGATTGTGGAAGATAAAGATGGACTTTTCTGGCTGACAACGAATAATGGTCTCGTATGTTTCCAACCTACTACCGGAGCAATGAAAGTATATACTACCTCCAATGGTTTGCTGGGCGATCAGTTTAATTACCACTCCAGCCTGGAGACGGAAGATGGTACGATTTATCTGGGAAGTATCGACGGCTTTATCGCTTTCAATCCGAAGACCTTTTCAGAGAATAGGTCGCTCCCATCTATTGTGATTACGGATTTCCTATTGTTTGGCAAAGAAGTGTATGTCGGTGAACCGGGATCTCCATTGGAAAAGAGTATCACTTTCTCTGATGAACTTATTCTTCAGTCTAGTCAGAACTCTTTCTCTTTCCGGGTAACAGCATTGGACTTTCAAGCTCCAAGAATGAGTAAAATCATGTATAAATTGGATGGTTTTGATGCGGATTGGCTGACAATTGGCGAAAGCCCTATTGTTACTTATTCCAATCTGCGATATGGCAATTATACATTCAAAGTGAAGGTTTCTAATAGTGATGGAGTATGGAATGAAAATGGAATATCATTAAAAGTACATATTCTTCCTCCTTTCTATCTTTCTGTTTGGGCTTATTTTGTATATGCTTTGTTGATTATAGGTTGTTCTTTGTATGTAATTATATATTTCAAGAGGCGTAGTAACAACAAGCATCGCAGGCAGATGGAGAAGTTTGAGCAGGAGAAAGAACGTGAAGTTTATCATGCAAAGATTGACTTTTTTACGAATGTAGCTCATGAAATACGTACACCGTTGACATTGATTAAAGGTCCGTTGGAAAATATCATACTGAAAAAACAAGTGGATGCTGAAACCCGTGAAGACTTGAACGTCATGAAACAGAACACGGAACGATTACTCAATCTGACCAATCAGCTACTTGACTTCCGCAAGACGGAAAGCCAGGGATTCCGGTTGAACTTTGCAAAATGCAATATAACAGAGGTCTTGAAGGAAACTCATGTACGTTTCACTTCTCTTGCAAAACAGAAAGGGTTGGAATTTACCTTACAGGTACCAGAAAAAGATTTCTATGCCCATGTTAATCAGGAAGCATTTACGAAGATCATCAGCAACTTGTTGAACAATGGAATGAAATATGCCGAGAGTTATGTACATGTAATGCTGGAAATACCCGAAACTGATGATGATAATCTATTCCGTATTCGCACAGTAAACGATGGAGTAATCATTCCTGATGAAATGAAAGAGGAGATTTTTAAACCTTTTGTTCGTTTCAATGAGCAAGAGGATGGAAAGGTGACTACTGGCACTGGAATCGGTTTGGCACTCTCTCGCTCGTTGGCTGAATTACATCAGGGAACTTTGGCTATGGAGACAGGAGAAGAAAGTAACATTTTCTGTCTGACTTTACCGGTCGTTCAGGATATGACAATCACTTTAACCCCAGAGGCGGAGGTGGAAATTGATAGGGTAAACGAAATCCCTGCCGAACAGGCGGGAAGGAAAGATAACCGTCCCACTGTGCTGGTAGTAGAAGATAATCCTGATATGCTTACTTTTGTTGTTCGTCAATTGTCGAGAGATTATACAGTGTTGACAGCTACTAATGGTGCAGAAGCATTGAAGGTGCTTGATGGTAACTATGTGAATCTGGTGATAAGTGATGTTGTGATGCCCGTGATGGATGGTTTCGAATTGTGTAAGACGATTAAGTCGGATTTGAATTACAGCCATATTCCGGTTATCCTGCTGACTGCCAAGACCAATATACAATCAAAGATAGAGGGGATGGAACTGGGAGCAGATGCTTATATTGAAAAACCTTTCTCTGTAGAATATCTACAAGCGTGTGCTTCTAACCTTATTCAGAATAGAGAGAAACTGCGTCAAGCTTTTGCGGAGTCTCCTTTTATAGCTGCTAATACAATGGCTTTAACAAAAGCTGATGAGGAATTTATCAAAAGGTTGAACGAAGTAATTCAGATTAATTATGCCAATCCTGAATTTAGCATGGATGACATGGCAGATAACCTGAATATGAGCAGGTCTAACTTTTATCGGAAAATAAAGGGAGTGTTGGATTTGAGTCCGAATGAGTTCTTACGCCTGGAGCGTTTGAAAAAGGCAGCTCAATTGTTGAAAGAGGGAGAAAACCGGGTGAATGAAATCTGCTACATGGTGGGATTTAATTCTCCGTCTTACTTTGCTAAATGTTTCCAAAAGCAATTTGGGGTATTGCCTAAGGATTTTGTTAATTCGAAAGAAGAGTAGATTATATATAGAGTTGTATTTCACTCTATATCATCTGTTATATTGAGGATTTATAATTTATAAGTGTGAAAATTTTAATAATACGATAAGATATGATGACCAGACAAAAGACTTTGTGGTTTACACTATTACTAATTGGATTGTATACCAGTTTTCTGAATGCCAGTGAGATAACGAGATGGGTGATTACTTCACCTGACAGTATTTGCTGGAGAGTGAATGGTGTGCATAATGACCATATTGAAATGAGTGGACTGAAAGTTTCAACAGTATTGCGCTATGGTGTTAATGAAGCTGGTGAATGGGTGATTGACCGGAATATGGTTTTACCTACTTTTCGTACTATCCCTAATGATACCCATGGTAGTTTGCAGCATCATTTTAATGGAGACTGGGCACATTTATGCCTTGTAAATGGCCAGCCGTTAGTAGGTGAAAAGGTAGAGACTGTATCGCTGAATGGAATTATGACTGTAAAGAGTGTATATGCTACTAGAGGGATTTCGTTGACACGTACACTTTTTCCTTCCACGTCACAACCGGCCTTCTGTGAGAAATATGAGTTGGAGAATACGACAGATCACCCACAGACAGTTCAGCTCCCATCGACCACTCTTTCTTATTATACTGATGAGGCAAAAGGAGTGGAAGGCAGTTATACATTAACGGCTACCCTTTCTTCTCCGGTAAAAGATGGTACTTATCTACTGAAAGCCGGAGAAAAGGCCTGGTTTCAGGTAATCTATGCAGGATATAAGAAACATGATCAGGAGTTGGCGTTGGATGTTAATAATGAACTTCTGGCACGTCGGAGATTTTTGAGTCAGATACAGGGTAACCTTGTGTTAGAGACTCCGAGTGACGTAATCAATACTATGTTTTCTTTTGCCAAGATACGTGGTTCGGAAAGCATATTTGATACTAAAGGCGGATATATGCAGAGCCCAGGTGGAGAAGCTTATTACGCTGCTGTTTGGGCGAATGATCAGGCCGAATATATCAATCCATTTTTTCCATATTTAGGTTATCAAGCCGGAAACCGTTCGGCTATGGATTCATTCGGGTTGTTTATGCGCTATATGAATGATGAGTATAAACCTTTACCTTCATCTATAATTGCAGAAGGGATTGATTGTTTTGGTGTTGCGGGTGATCGTGGTGATGTAGCAATGGTTGGCTATGGCGCAGCACGTTATGCTTTGGCATCCGGTAATTGTAATGAGGCTGAAAAATTGTGGCCGCTGATTGAATGGTGTCTGGAATATTGTCATCGCCAGCTGAATGCGGATGGGGTGGTAAAATCTGATTCTGATGAACTTGAAAATCGTTTTCCTGCCGGAAAAGCCAATCTATGTACATCTTCATTATATTATGATGCCTTGGTTTCAGCTGCTTATTTGGGAAAGGCACTGAAAAAAGAACATAAACAGATAAAGTCTTATCAGGATAGGGCTGCTGAACTTTATAAGAATATTGATGCATATTTTGCCCGTAATGTAGAGGGGTATGACACCTATCGTTATTATGATGGTAATACAGTGCTGCGTTCATGGATTTGCATTCCTCTGACTATGGGTATTTATGATCAGGCGAAAGGTACTGTGGAGGCTCTATTCTCTGATAAACTGTGGATGGAGAATGGGTTGTTAACTCAATCGGGTACTTCTACTTATTGGGATCGTTCTACACTCTATGCTTTCCGGGGGGCTTACTCTTGTGGTGCCAGAGATATAGCTACTGAATATTTGGATAAATACTCTGCTACTCGTTTGTTGGGTGATCATGTTCCTTACGCAGTGGAAGCGTGGCCGGAGGGAAACCAAAGGCATTTATCCACAGAAAGTGCTTTGTATTGTCGCATTATGACCGAGGGGTTGTTCGGTATCCGTCCCATTGCATTGGATGCTTTTATGATGACACCGCAGCTACCGGAAAGTTGGAATACGATGTCATTGAAACGTATCTGTGCATTTGGTTCCATATTCGATATTGAGGTGAAGCGCGATAAAGATGACAAACTGTTGGTTCTGATAAAAAAGGATCATAAGATTGTAAAAAGAAGTAAGATTACGAATGGAAAACCGATTGAAGTACGTATTTAAATAAGATAAAATAATCTGTCTTTTGATTTAAGCCAATTTTGGTAACAAAATTGGCTTAAATATTATTTTTAGTACGCTTTTGGTTTATTTGTCACATCATTTGGTCAGGTTATTTCCTAATGATTGGCAGATACGCCCTATTTTTGTGTCGGATGTCATTAACAAATTAAATATCTTATTTTTTATATGAGAAATCTATTTATCGTATTTTATTGTCTGGTATCAGCTCTTACTATTAAGGCAAATGGACAGGATAGTTTGTGGAAGATACAGACAACTGATTATCACGGAACTTATTACGGGGCAACAGTTGCCAATGGGGGGATTGGTATCCTGCCGTGGAAAGAACCGTTTTCTATTCGCCATGTCATGCTAAACCATGTTTTTGATTCTGCTACTCCTCAAGATGTGAGTCGTGTTTTACGAGGAATCAATCCATTCAATTTGCAGATGCAAATTAATGGACAGACTGTAAATGGTGATAATATTTCGAGATGGGAACAGTGTATAGATATGAAAGAGGCTACCCATAATACGCACTTCACTTGTGATGGAAAAGCGGATGTATCTTATAGCATCTGTGCTCTAAGAAATTTACCTTATGCAGGACTGGTTCGTGTGGAGGTTGTGGCACTGGGGGATATGTATTTGACAGTGTCAAATCCTATTGAGATACCTGATGAGTATAAAAACATAGGTTCGAAACTGGTCAATGTGAATGTTAATGGGAATGATATAAAAATAGTGCGTACTTGGGCTTTATCAAAATACCGCGAACAAAAAGTTTCAGCTTCTTCCGCATTTATTTATGATAAGAATTCCAGTGTGCAGCAACAATATAATGGGAGTGGTCAGATTTCTATTTCATTAAAGAAAGGAGAGAAATTCTTTTTTACTTTATTAGGTGCTGTTTGTACCGGACGTGATTTTATAGATCCATACAATGAGTCAGACCGTGAAGTGATTTATGGTGCGAAAGAGGGATTGACGCGTCTGATGGATGGGCATCGGAAACTCTGGAACGAGATGTGGAAAGGTGATATTGTGATTGAGGGGGATGATGAAGCACAGCGTACTGTGCGTTTTGCACTTTATAATCTGTATTCCAATGCACGCAAAGGAAGTCGGTTGAGTATACCTCCTTTTGGACTTTCTTCACAGGGATATAATGGGCATATTTTCTGGGATACCGAATTTTGGATGTATCCGCCTATGCTCTTTATGAATCAGGGCATTGCACGAACAATGATGGATTATCGTACAGATAGGCTGGAAGCTGCTTGCCAGAAAGCATTAAGTTATGGATATGATGGGGCTATGTTTCCTTGGGAAAGTGATGATGCAGGAGAAGAAGCGTGTCCGACTTGGGCGTTGACTGGTCCTTTTGAACATCATATCACAGCTGATATCGCCATTGCGGCCTGGAATTATTACTGTATGAGTGGCGATCAGCGATGGTTGCGTGAAGAAGGATTCCCTTTAATGGAGAAAGTGGCAGAATTTTGGGTAAGTCGTGTAGAAAAGAATGACGATGGTTCTTATTCGATTCGTAATGTGGTTTGTGCCGATGAATACGCAGAGGGTGATGATAATGCCTTCACGAACGGTACTGTTATACGCGCATTACAGGATGCTGCTAAAGCTGCTTCCATATGTGGGCTTAAAGCTCCAGTAATTTGGAAGGAAATAGCAGCAAAGTTGCGCATCCCCAAATTTGAAAATGGAGTGACTATGGAGTATGATGGTTATAATGGACAGGTTATCAAGCAGGCGGATGCTAATTTACTGGTATATCCATTGAACCTGATTACCCGTCCGGAAGAAATTCGTAAGGATTTGGAGTATTATGAGGGAAAGATTGACAAAGGAGGCCCCGCAATGTCATTCTCTGTATTGGCTTTGCAATATGCACGCCTTGGTGAAGGGGATAAGGCTTATGAATTATTTGTGCAAAGCTTCCGTCCCAACCAGCTACCTCCGTTCGGTGTACTTTCTGAAGGTGCAGGAGGTACTAATCCTTATTTCTCAACTGGTGCGGGAGGACTTTTGCAGGCTGTAATCAATGGCTTTTGTGGTTTGGAAATTACAGATAGCGGTATTAAACAATTGCCTTCGAAATTGCCAGGACATTGGAAGAAGTTGGTAGTTAAAGGAGTCGGACCGGATGGTAAAACATATGTCCGGCTTCAGAAATGAGTTCAATTTTTTCGGTTGCGTAAATAAGAGTCAGAAGATGTATACTTTGGGAGGGAAATTGAGACTGGAATTTCATTTATTGACCTGTTTTTAATATCCTAAGCTGGTAGAATTCCATACTTTTGTTGCGTATCACACAGGCTACAAAATATTAGCTGTTGCTCAAGTTTGAAAATGAATTATTAGTGTATTAACAGAACCAGTATTTATTTTATTACTGATTCATTTAATTGAATTTACATGAATTTAAAATGCTTATTTTGTGGAATACTTATTGGGTTATATGTTGAGGCTGTTGAAGCCGTCAATTATACTCCAGAAAAGATTTCAGCATCTATTTCCTTAAAAGTACCGGGAAATGAATCGGAAAAATACTCGCTGGATATGCGGCAGTTGAAGAATGACTGTTCATCTTATCTGTTGGAACCTTCCAAAGGTATTCCGATGGTAATAACTCAGAGAATGGAGGATATGAATGGTAAGTTACGTATCAATGTCAGTCTAACTGCATTAGAGGATGTTTATTTTAATTTTAGCGAGCAGTTGTCAACCGGTTTTAATCATGATGATTGCCAGTTCTATATGCCGGGGTTCTGGTATCGTCGCAATCTGCGATCTCCTAAGGAAGCACCTTCATTTCATACATCAGACAGCTGGTTGGTGCGTGAGGATAGATTGAGTGCTCCTCTTACAGGTATTTATTCAGAAAAGGAAAAAAGCTTTGTGACGGTGAGTCGTATAGACAATTTTGCTAATGAGGTTTTGTCTACTCATCGAGAGGGAGAAATCATTCTTTCAGGTAAAACTTCAATAGGTTTTACTGGATTCGAAAATCAGAATGGAGTGGCAACACTTTCTTTCGGTTTTCCTTACCGTGAAGCACCTAAAAGCTATATTCGAAAATTAACATTGGCTCCGGCGGTAGAGGCTTTTCAGTCTCTGAGAAAAGGAGAAACAATGTTACTGACATGGGAGATCTTGGAGAATAAAGCTGATGATTATTCTGATTTTATTCGGAATGCGTGGGAGTATAGCTATGACACTTATGCTCCGGTTCCGGTTGATACTCCTTATTCTATTGAGGATATGAAAGAAGTTATGAGCCGTTTTTTTGTGAATAGTCTGGTGACTGGTAATTCGTTGACTTTTAATTCGGGTATTCATTTGCGGACTGCTGATTGTCAGAGTAACGGTCAGGCAGAAGTTGGTTTTATTGGCCGTGTACTCCTTAATGCATTCAATGCTTGGGAATATAGTTGGCAATGTGGCAGAGAAGATCTGAAAGAAAACAGTATGAAAGTATTCGATAGTTATTTGAAGAATGGCTTTACCCAGGCTGGTTTCTTTAAAGAATCGGTAAACTTTGATAGAGGGTATGAAGATCCTGTACATAGTATTCGTCGTCAATCAGAAGGAGTTTATGCTATGCTTCATTTTCTTGCTTATGAAAGGGAGAATGGCCGTCGTCATCCTGAATGGGAACAAAAGATGAAAAATATGCTCGATATACTTCTGCAGTTGCAACATGAAGATGGCAGTTTCCCCCGTAAATTCCACGATGATTTTACAATAGTCGATAATAGTGGAGGAAGTACACCCTCGGCCACTTTACCTTTAATAATGGGATATAAATATTTTAAGGATAAACGTTATTTAGCTAGTGCTAAAAGGACAGCAGATTATTTGGAGAAAGTCTTGATATCTAAAGCTGACTATTTTTCATCTACTCTCGATGCCAATTGTGAAGATAAAGAGGCTTCTCTTTATGCTGCTACGGCAACTTATTATCTTTCGTTGATAACGAAAGGAGATGAGCATCGTCATTATGCCGACCTGACAAGAAAGGCTGCTTATTTTGCATTGTCATGGTATTATGTATGGGACGTTCCTTTTGCTCAAGGTCAGATGTTGGGTGATATCGGTCTAAAAACTCGTGGTTGGGGTAATGTTTCTGTAGAAAATAACCATATTGATGTGTTTGTTTTTGAATTTGCTTCGGTACTGCAATGGTTGTCAAAGGAATATAAGGAGCCACGTTTTGCCCATTTCGCGGAGGTGATTTCTACTTCCATGCGCCAATTGTTACCTCATGAAGGGCATCTATGTGGAATTGCCAAATCCGGTTTTTATCCGGAAGTCGTTCAACATACCAACTGGGATTATGGCAAAAATGGGAAAGGGTATTATAACGATATCTTCGCACCGGGATGGACAGTCGCTTCTTTGTGGGAGTTATTGACTCCGGGGCGTGCGGAACATTTCTTAAAATGACAGAAATAGGTCAGAAGATATCTCAATTATATTTTAATTTCATTTTGAACGATTTTTTTTAATTATTGGTCTATCTATTTTATTACATTTTGTATTAGTTGTCTACTTTTGCTCTCACTCAATATGAGATAAAGTATTTATTATGAGTTTTTTAAATTTAATATTATGGACTTGAAGAAAGCATTGTTTGTTTGCTTGTTGTTCTATTATGGAACAAGCGCTAACTCCGCTTTACCGGAACATTCTTCTATGTCTGGTAAGACTAATATGTCGGAGCAAGCGAAAGGTATTCGTATCAGTGGTACGATAACCGATAAGGACAAGAATCCTCTTCCTGGTGTGAATGTACGTGTACTGGAACAGACAGGGACTGGAGTGATTACGGATATGGACGGACATTTTTATTTGAATGTACCCGGAAAGAATTCTGTAATAGAGATTTCGTATATTGGCTTCAAAACTCAACAAATAAAAGTTGGAAGTAAGATTAATTTTGATGTAATTTTAGAAGAAGATATTGAAGCCTTGGATGAAGTTGTAGTTACTGGATATGGTAGTCAGAAGAAAATGTCGGTTATCGGTTCTATCGAGACATTACAGCCTAAGAAGTTACAGGTTGGTGCCACACGCTCTTTGTCTAATAATCTGGCAGGACAGATTGCCGGTGTGATAGCGGTTCAACGTTCGGGAGAACCGGGTTACGATTCCTCGAATTTTTGGATTCGCGGTATTGCTTCTTTCTCCGGTGGACAATCTCCGTTAGTGTTGGTAGATGGTATCGAGCGCGACTTGAATAACATAGACCCCGCTGAAATTGAATCTTTCTCAGTATTGAAAGATGCATCGGCGAGTGCTATGTATGGTGTACGTGGTGCAAATGGTGTCATTGTTATCAATACGAAGCGTGGTAAAGTAGGAGCTCCTTCTGTCAATTTGCGTGTGGAACATTCTATTGCAGAGCCGACAAAACTTCCGGATTTTATTGGGGCAGCCGATCATATGGCATTGATAAATGAAATAACAGAGAATAAGTCGCGTTTGCCTTTCAGTCAGGAGCAGATTGACAGAACGAGATATGGTTATGACAGAGATTTGTATCCGGATGTAAATTGGCTGGATGAAATAACAAAGGATTATGCTTATTCTACTCGTGCGAATCTGACTGTATCAGGTGGTTCCGATTTCCTGCGCTATTCGTTGGTTGGTTCTTATTTCGGTGAGAAGGGAATCATGGAGACGGATAAGTCTTTGCCTTATGATACAGGAACGAAACTAACTCGTTATAATATGCGTGCGAATGTTGACTTGGATGTGACTAAGACAACAGTGCTGCGTTTAAATGTCGGTGGGTTCCTCCAAACACACCGCAAACAGGCATTTAGTACGGACGATGCTTTTGATAGAGCGTTTATAACTTCTCCTTTCGTGTATCCTGCCCGCTATTCAGATGGGACTATTCCAATTATGGCTATTAATGATGTGAACCCTTGGGCAGCGGTGACACAGCAAGGTTACGACGTAGTTACAGCTTCACAGATTCAGTCACTCTTTGCTATTGAACAGAATCTGAAGATGATCACGCCGGGATTAAAAGCGAAAGTAACCTTTTCTTTCGACCGTTGGAATCAGAGTTCGATTACAAGGGGAAAGGATGCTACTTATCATAGTATTGCTACCGGACGTGACATTGAAGGTAATCTGATTCATTCTGTACTTAAATATGGAGATGACTCTTTGGGACATGGAAATAAAGGGGAATATGGAAATTCGAGGGTTTATTTTGAAGGAACATTAACGTATGCTCACACTTTCGGAAAGCATGACGTAGATGCATTGTTTCTGTATAATCAGCAAAGTTATGATAATGGTAGTGTACAACCTTATAGAAAACAAGGTATTGCGGGTAGATTGTCTTATACTTTCGATAGCCGTTATGTGACGGAGTTCAACTTTGGATATAATGGTTCAGAGAATTTTGCTAAAGGTAAACGTTTCGGCTTTTTCCCTTCTGTGGCAGTCGGATGGTTATTGTCTGAAGAACCTTTCATGGATCGTTTCAGAAATACATTGAGTAAATTGAAATTAAGAGGTTCTATAGGAAAAGTTGGTAATGATGATATCGGAGGACGCCGTTTTGCCTATATAACAACATTGAATACCAATGCAGATAAGTATAACTGGGGTGATACAGGACAGATTGGTCGTACCGGTATTTCAGAAGGAGAAGTTGGAGTTGAAAATCTTACCTGGGAAACAGCTCTGAAAATGAACCTTGGTTTTGAACTGGGATTATGGAATGAATTGGAATTACAGGTAGATGTTTTCAAAGAAAAACGTACCAATATCTTTATGCAGCGTAAGATTATTCCTTCACAGACAGGATTCTTGACTAACCCTTGGGCCAATTTTGGTGAAGTGACTAACCGCGGTGTGGAATTCTCCTTAAACTATAATAAACAAATTAATAAAGATTGGTTTGTAGGTTTCCGTTCTAATTTCACATATGCTATTAATAGGGTGGACGAATACGATGAGCCAGAAACTGTGAAAGGTACATACAGAGGATTGACAGGCCGTTCATTAAATACTTTGTATGGATTGCAGGCAGAAAGATTGTTTACAGAAGATGATTTCGATGCAAATGGTAATTTGAAATTCGGTATACCGACACAGGACGTTGGAGCTTCAAAAGTACGTCCCGGTGATATCAAATATATAGATATGAATGGCGATGGCATTATCACTGATGCGGATGAAGGATACATTGGTGGAACGGTAGACCCGCGTATTGTTTATGGTTTCGGAGGTAATGTGAGCTACAAAAACTGGGATTTGAATTTCTTCTTCCAGGGAACAGGTGATACTTATCGTGTGATTGGTGGAACTACGTATTTCATTCCGGGTAGTGGACAAACATTACAAGGCAATGTCTACTCTAATTATAACGACAGATGGACAGAAGAGAATCCTTCCCAAGATGTATTCTGGCCGAGATTGACGGAGGAACCTAACAGACAGAACTACCGGAATTCTACATGGTGGAAAAAGAATATGCGTTTTATGCGTTTGAAAACGCTGGAACTTGGATATACTTTACCGCAATCTGTAACTGATAAGATACATTCTAAAGCTATTCGTTTTTACGTGAGTGGTAATAATTTATTCTGTTTCTCTCCTTTCAAACTGTGGGATCCGGAATTAAATACGAACACCGGTCTGCGTTACCCGGCTATGCGTTCTGTAATGTTTGGAGTTGACCTGAATTTCTAATTAAAAAAAATGACGATAATGAAACTTAAGAAATATATAGTTGCTGGTTTAATAGGCATCGTATCGTTGGGTTCCTGTACGTATCTTGATAAAGAACCGGATACGGAAATTGATATAGACATGGTCTTTGAGAATAAGACAAAAGTAGAATCATGGCTGGCCAATGTATACAGCCGTATCCCTAATCCGGGTAATGACTGGTTAAATACGTATGGTTGGGAAGTGTTTGCAGATGACTTGACTGCTTCTGCACGTTGGCAGCAATGGGACTGGCCCAATATCACCAAGATTTTTGGTGGATGGACACCGAATACACAATGGGCAGGAAATTTCTGGGATGGTCTTCCGAGAAAAATACGTCAGGCTTATATTTTTATAGAACGTGTACATGCATTACCTGATTCCGACCTTCCTCAGAGAGAAGTGGATTATATGAAAGCGGAAGCACGTTTCCTTGCGGCCTATTATTGGTGGCAATTATTGGAGACATACGGTCCTATCCCATTTAGACCGAATTACATTGCTCCGACTGACTTTACTCTTTCAGATTTAATGGTCGGACAAAGACCTTTTGATGAGATTGTCAGCCATTTGGATAATGAGATGTTGGAAGCATCTAAACAATTGCCTGCTGTATGGCAGAGTGTGGAGAAATATGGTCGTATAACTTCAGTTATGTGTCTAACTGTTCGTGCGAAGATGTTATTATTTGCTGCAAGTCCGTTGGTAAATGGAAATGAGTGGTACATTGGACATAAGAATAAAGAAGGTGAGGAATTGTTCAATTCTACTTATAGCCAGGAAAAATGGGTGAAAGCGGCAGAAGCCTGCAAACGATTGCTTGATGTAGCAGAGCAAGCCGGTTATCGTTTGTACGTAGAATATAATGATGAGGGAGAAATAGACCCGTTTACTTCGCTTGAAAATCTTTGGTTTACGAAATTTCAAGATGGAAATAAGGAGATATTGTTCCCATATACAAAAGAAGATGCTTATCAAAGTTACCAGTTCTATACGAATAAAGCTGTAACTAAAGAATATGGTGGTGGAAATGGTTTAGGTGTATATCAAGGTTTGGTGGACGCGTTCTTCATGAAGAATGGGCTTCCGAAAGACGATGATAATTCGAAATATGTAGAAGAAGGTTTTTCAACGGAGACAGAAACCCGATCTACTAATTGGACTGGTGGTACAGGGCAAAAGGGAGAAATAACTGCCGAAGGTACATATAATATGTATTGTAATCGCGAACCTCGTTTTTATACTACAGTAAGTTATAATGGTTCTTGGTATGCTTTGGCAGAGCGTAAATTCGAATTCTTTAAGAATCAGAAAGATAATGATTATACACATGATGCACCCCAAAATGGTTATTTGGTTCGTAAGAAAGTATATTCACAGGATAATCCGAAGAATGGTAGTTACAAATGGCGTCAAATGTTCCTATATCGTTTAGCTGCTTCCTATTTGGATTATGCTGAGGCTGTTAATGAGGCTTATGATAATAGAGCATCTCGTGAGGATGCATTAAAATATGTGAATAAAGTCCGTGAACGTGCAGGCGTGCGCCAATATACGTTGGATGCCGTAGCGGCAGATGATGCAAAATACATTCATGTAGATGACAATCAACTGGCAGTACGTGAGGCAGTTCGTATGGAACGCCGTGTTGAACTTTGCTGTGAAGGATCACGCTGGTCGGATATCCGTCGATGGAGAATTGTGGAACAGCTCCCGGAGATGTGTGGAGATGATTATGGTATGAATTTCGCAGGAACAAATAGTCAGGAATTTTATAAGAGAACCGTATTCCAGACACGTGTGTGGAAAAGGGCGATGTACTGGTTCCCGGTATATATAGATGAAATGAATAAGAACACGAACTTGGTTCAGGCGCCTTTCTGGAATTAATTAAATGAAAAGCATAATTATGAATAAGATAATGAAACTAATATGCTTGCTCTTTCTTATGTTGATAGTAGCGAGCTGTAATAAAGATCCGGAGTATTACACGCTTGAAACTCCTGTAGATCAGATGCTTTTGAAGGCTTCTTCTTCTGAAATTACTTTGGAGAAAGAAAAAGAGAATGAAGCAGCTGTTATATTTACATGGGATGCTGCAGCTCAACGTGGAGGAGCTGATGCTACTATCACCTATTTTTTCAGAATGTATATGGCAGACTTACACTCTAATGTGACAGATTTGTATGAGATTGAATCGGAAGAGCGTTCCATTAGTTTCACGCATAAGGAGTTAAATGATATACTGGCTTCTTGGAGTATACTTCCTGGGGATAAGGTGACTATTGAAGCAGAGGTTATAGGACAGGTCAATTCATCTGTAGAATACTTGAAACCGGAGTTGTCGAAGACGCAATTGAATGTGATCGGATATGATAAGAATGCTACTGCGATATATATGGTGATGGTGGATGATGCTGGAGAGAAAACTGTTCGCCGAATGACCGAGAAGGTTGTGGGTTCAGGAGTATATCAGTCGACAGCAGAATTGAAGCCATGTGAGTACTTCTTTGCACTTAGTCCGGATTCTGATTATCCATGCTACATGAAAGCTGAGAATGGAGATAATTCTTTGCAATATGTGGCAGAAGCAGGGAATGGTGAGATGTTTGAAAACACAAAAAGCGGTACCTATACAATAGTTGTGGACTTAAATCGTTTGGATGTGAATATCGTTAGTATTTACCCTTTACCGCAAGGTGGGATTTGGATTGTTGGCGATGCCAGTACCATCGGATGGGATTGGGGTAAAATGAAAAAGGAAGGTGCATTTGTGAATAATGATCCACGCCATCCAGAACGTTGGACGTATACAGGTAACTTTTATGGCGGTAAAGAGTTTAAGTTGGCGTTGGAGCCGAATGGAGCAGATTTTGCAGGAAAATTCTTTTTTGCTCCTTCACAAGGAGCAAATCCGGGCGTAGAACATGAACTCGGAGAAGCAAGGTATCAGGATAATGGCGGTGACTTGAAATGGATTGTTGCTGCTGATGGTAAATACATTTTGACAGTAGACCTTAATGAGATGAAGATATATTTGGAGCCGACTGAATAATCTCCATAAGAAGTAAATTAAAATATGAAAATCATGAAAAAACTGTTTATAATACTATATCTGCTTACTAATATATTTGTATTGGGAGCATGTGGAGATGTGGAAAGTGAGGGTGACCCACAACCACGTGTACCGAGAGTAGAAGTGGAATCTGATGATTATTATGTACAGATTACACAGGAAAATATGGATGGGGTTGCTTTTGTCTACCGTTGGCTGGATATAGAAACAGCATCGAAGTATGTTATGACTTTAGGACTGCAGGTAGATGGAGAAATAACTGAAACAATGGGTGTGGAAGATAAAAGCATACTTACTTATAACGGAGTACGCGAACAGCTTTTTACCAATCAACAGATAATGGAATATATGAAAGCTTTTGGAGTGGACGAAAAAGAAGCTCAGTTTAGCATTACATTGGAAGCGTTTCAGTCGGATGGTATGCCAATTACTTCAGAAACGGACAAAGAATCAAAGACTTCCATAATCCATATTGTATTGGGACCTGGTGTTGAATTGAATTCGAGTATGGAATAGATTAGTAAAATTAATAAAAACTGAGAACTTATGTTATACTTACAACATACAATTACGCTTGGAATATTTTCCCTGCTTACATGGGGGTGTGGTAACAGCGATAAACAGAAAGGTGAAGCAGAACAAGCTCCATTGGCAGACAAAGTGTGGTATTCAAATCCTGTCATCGATTCCGATAATCCGGATCCGACAGTGATAAAAGCGGAAGACGGATATTTCTATTTGTATGCTACCGGAGGAAATACATGGATACACAAATCCAAAGACTTGGTTCACTGGACTTATGTGGGCGGTGCTTACGAGGATGATAAAAAACCGTCATGGGAACCGGAAGCAGGTATTTGGGCGCCGGATATCAATTATATCAATGGAAAATATGTGATGTATTACTCCTTGTCCAAGTGGGGAGGTGGAGCAACTTGTGGTATTGGTGTTTCTGTTTCGGACAAGCCGGAAGGACCGTTTACCGATCAAGGCAAATTATTCCGTAGCAATGAGATCGATGTTCATAATAGTATCGACCCTTTCTATATTGAAGATAATGGTAAAAAATATCTTTTCTGGGGAAGCTGGTATGGTATTTGGGGTATTGAATTGACTGAAGACGGTCTTGGACTGAAAGGAGGTATTGAAAATGCAAAAGCGACAAAAATACAGGTTGCTGCCAATACTGGAGGTACCAATGCTTATGAAGGATCATATATCTTGAAAAGAGGTAAATACTATTATTTGTTCTGCTCTACAGGTACTTGCTGTGACGGTGCAAATAGTACATACCAGACAGTTGTATGTCGTTCCACCGAGCTTTTTGGTCCTTATTTGAATAAATCAGGTGACAACATGAATGATAATAAACATGAGGTACTGATACACAGAAATGATGCGTTTCTGGGGACAGGGCACAATGCTGAAATAGTGCAGGATGATGAAGGTAAAGATTGGATTATCTATCATGCTTACCGGACTGCCGATCCATCTTTAGGTCGTGTAGTATTGCTTGATAGAGTTTATTGGGATGACGATGATTGGCCGTATCTCGTAGGGGACGGACCGGTTGTGAAGGCGGAAGCTCCGACTTTCAAGAAGAGTAAGTAGTTGACATAGGGTGGTTGTAGCTATGATAACTGCAACGACCCTATTTTATTCTCGAATTATAAATTTATTGCTTTTAAATGTTATCATGAAAAGAGGATTATTGCTTTTACTCTGTGTCATGCAGAGTTTTATATTTGTATTGCATGCGCAAAACACACAGCGAAATATTGCTTATACAGATGGCAATGTAAGATTTACAGTCATTTCTGATGGAGCAATCCGTCTGGAATATGCACCGGATGGGAAATTCGTGGACGATAGATCTCACATCGTTGTGAATCGTAACTATCCCCAGGTAGATTACAAGCTAAAAACAAGAGGAGGATGGGTTGAAATAACGACTTCCAAAATGAAGATGCGTTATAAGAAAAAGAGTGGACAGTTTACAGATAAGAACTTGGTTATCACTGCCTCTAAAGAAATATTACCTTTTACTTGGAAACCCGGTATGCAACAGAAGGGCAACTTGAAAGGAACCTATCGTACATTGGATGGTATGGATGGTGATACACAGACACAAACATGGGTGGCTGATACAAAGAAAGGTGATAAACTGAAACTGGAAGATGGCCTGTTGGCTACGGACGGTTGGACTCTGATTGATGATTCTCAGGGACTTTTGTTTGATGATAATAAAGATTGGGATTGGGTGAAAGAGCGTCCGGCTAATGGCGGACAGGATTGGTATTTCATGGCATATGGACATGACTATAAAGCTGCCTTGAAAGATTATACCCTCTTTGCGGGAAAAGTACCATTACCTCCCCGGTATGCATTTGGTTATTGGTGGTCACGCTATTGGTTATATTCTGACAGGGAGTTCCGTAATCTGATTGATAATTTCCATACTTATCAGATTCCTTTGGATGTATTGGTGGTAGATATGGACTGGCATTATACAGAACAAGGAAAAGGTGGTTGGACCGGTTGGACATGGAATCGTGATTTATTCCCGAACCCAAAGGAGTTTTTGGGATACTTGAAACAGAATGATGTGAAAATCACCCTTAACTTACATCCGGCGGATGGAGTAGCTTCTTATGAAGAAAAATATTCTGGATTAGCAAAAGATATGGGAGTTGATCCTCAGTCCAAACAGACTATTCCATGGATAAATTCAGATAAGAAGTTTATTAAAAATATGTTTAAGAATGTATTGACGCCAATGGAGAAAGATGGTGTTGATTTTTGGTGGCTGGACTGGCAACAAAGGATATATGATCCGAAGGTGAAGAATTTGAGCAACACTTGGTGGATTAATTATGCTTTCTTTAGTAATATGGAAAAGAACAGGGACACACGTCCGATGCTATATCACCGTTGGGGAGGTTTGGGTAATCATCGCTATCAGGTGGGGTTCTCCGGTGATGCAGTTGTTTCATGGAAATCATTAGATTTTCAGCCTTACTTCAACTCGACAGCTTCCAATGTATTATATGGTTATTGGAGTCATGACCTAGGAGGACATATCGGTGAAAGTATAGATCCGGAAATGTACACTCGTTGGTTGCAATTCGGAGCCTTAAGCCCGATTATGCGTACACATTCTCAAAAAAGTGCCGGTTTGAATAAGGAACCATGGGTATTCAACAAAGAATATTGTGATGTTCTTCGTAAGACAATCCAGCAACGTTATGAGATGGCGCCTTATATTTATACAATGGCTCGTAAAGGTTATGATGAAGGATTATCACTTTGCCGTCCGATGTATTATGATCATCCGGATAATAAGGAAGCATATGAGTTCCGTAATGAATATATGTTTGGAGATGATATTCTGGTTGCTCCTGCCACAGCTCCTGCAAAAGATGGTTATGTACAAGTGCGTGTGTGGCTGCCCGAAGGTGAATGGTATGAGTTGCATACAGGTACCTTACTGAAAGGAGGACAAATAGTGGAACGTCCTTTTGCTATTGACGAATATCCGATTTATGTAAAAGCGGGAGCGGTATTGCCGATGTATACAAGAAAGGTGATGAACCTGAACGGTAATGATGAGGAGGTTGTTGTTACCGTATTCCCTGGTGGAAATGGAATTTCGTCCTTTAATTTTTATGAAGATAATGGAAATGATAAGAACTATGCTTCGGAATATGCTGTGACTAAATTAACATCTTTCAGCCAAGGGCAGGAACGAACGATTGTTATCGGTAAACGTGATGGCCGATATAAAGATATGCCTGAATCTCGTTCATTCAAAGTGAAAGTGCTCTCATCACTTGTTCCTCAGTCTGTCACTGTAAATGGTCAACCTGCCAAATATGAATATTTGGGTGAAGAGTTTGCTCTTTCGGTTGATTTGCCTGTTTTGTCATGTGATCAGGAAAAGGTTATTAAAATAGTTTATCCTACGGAAACAGCTGATATGAACGGCTTGTTGGGAGTATCTAGACGAATAGCTAAATCTATGGAGCAGTTAAAATACCGTGATTCATATATTTGCTTTAAGGAAGAATTTGGTAAAATGGGAAGTCTGAGTGAAGCGGTAATCTATGCACCGGAGAAGATCTCTTCTTTAGTTTCCGATTTTTGGAAAAGTTATACTGACCTCCCGGAGGTTTTGAAGCGTCAGGGTTTGAATGACGAAAATAAAGCTTGGTTTTTGCAATCTATTTGCTGGAGCAAGCAATAGTATGAGAAATGTAATAGTGGGGTGATAAAAGCTCCCACTATTTTTTTATATAAGTAATGAAGGGCAAGCCAGATACTACTGTAGTTGATATTTTCTGATGTTGCTCCATTTTAGAAAGAGTTTGTATTTTTATGACCATTTATACAACTATGCTATATGTAATATCACTTTCGGGGGGGGGAGATATAGGTTGGATGATAATAGAGAAAAGCACACAACATAAGCTAAAATAGTAAAAGTGCTCCAAAACATACTAGGATAGCTGTTTTATAGGTTTTTGACCTGTTTTTGTCATTTATTGAACCGTTATTTTTATTCTATTAATAGGATAGCGTTTTATTTTGCATTTCGTTAATAGTGCACATTGGAATAATGCATAGTTATTTTTTCTTTTGATTTTTATATTTATTGTTTAACGAATAATTTAATACAATGAAAAGTCTTTTTAAAACAAAAAAAGGAGGGAAACAGGTTAGGTTTGTATTGTTTTCCTTGATTTGCTTGGGTGGATTGGGTAGTTGCATGGACAAAAATGTGGAAGTAAATCTTCCGTCTTATGTAGCTTCTGATCCTAATGTTGAAGTTGTTTTTACTGACTATTCTCCTTTGGAAGGTGCTGTACGCACGAACATGTTTATCAATGGTAGTAATTTTGGGACTGATCCCTCACTGATACGAGTGGTTGTCGGTGGTAAGGAAGCGAAGGTTGTTAGCTCTTCCGGTACACAGATTTATTGTATTGTTCCTTCCCGTGCGGATGGAGGGTCTGTGCAGGTGGATATATTGAATAAAGATAAAAGTTTGAATGCTACCTATACATTTGACCAAAAGTTCTCTTATCAGTATAATGTAGTTGTCGGCACGTTGTGCGGTGTAGTAGATAGTGAAGGCAATACTTCTATTACGGATGGTAATTTTGATAAAGCAGGAACTCAAACTCCTCTTGCCATGTACTATGACGAATCATCAGGCGAACGTTGCATTTATTTTTTCGAGAATGAACATAGTTTACGTAAAATTTATCTAGATAAGGATTCCATAGCTACTGTGATTACTAATGGTGCTGCTGGTTGGAGTAGTGCTCCGAGTGGACTTGGCTGGAGTGTGGACAGGGATACTATGTTTGTGAACTGTCCGCAGGGGAATGTAGAACGTGCAGGAGCTTATTACCTACTTCGTAAAGAAAATTTTAAAAACTCTTATCCGGCTTTAAATGGAGATGATTTCAATACATTATTCACGCATCCTATAGATGGTACTATCTTTTTGTGTCGTGGTCGTGATGCTACGCTTCATAAAGCGGTTTGGAATGAGAAGACACAAATGTGGGATCCGAAGCAGATTGCCAAGATGGGACCAAGCGGCTGGTTCCAATGTGTTACTTTTCATCCAAGTGGAAATTTTGCCTATTTAATAGCACGTGACAAGCAATGTGTGATGAAAGCAGAATATAATTGGGCTGGTAAATATCTGGAAACTCCTATTACTTTTGCTGGAGAGTTCGGATCATATGGTTACAAGGACGCATCCCAGAATTCTGCCCGTTTTGATAATCCAATGCAAGGGTGTTTTGTGTTGAACGAAGAATATGTGGCAGAGCAACGTGCGGATATATATGATTTTTATCTTACTGATGCTGCCAATCATTGTATTCGTAAGATCACTCCTGATGGTATTGTTACAACGTTTGCCGGTCGTGGAAGTTATTCGACAGATCAGATCGTGTCAGGATATATTGACGGTGATCCTCGTGAAACAGCACGTTTCAACTATCCTTTAGGACTTTGTTATGAAGAGTCTACAGGTACTTTCTATGTTGGTGACAACGGTAATCACCGTGTTCGTACCATTGCATTACAGTAAATTGATGATTAACACACAATTCTTATTTTATGAGGAAATTTTTATTTATGATATTATTATTGACAACAGGTTACGTCATTGATATGTATGCCCAGAGTCAGACGATAGAGGTAACCGGTATGGTCAGAGATGCCGAAAAGATACCTTTGGCTGGAGTCAATATTTCGGTAAAGAATGTTGCAGGTTTGGGAGTTATCACCAACATTGATGGTGAGTATAAGATTAAAATAGCTCCTTACAGTACGCTGATCTTTTCTTATATAGGATTTGAAACACAAGAAGTCCTGATAAAGGATAATATGAGTAAGATTGATGTCACATTGCGAGAATCTTCTGCTAGTGTGATTGATGAAGTGGTTATCACCGGTACAGGTGCTCAAAAGAAAATAACAATGACAGGTGCAGTTTCTACGGTAGATGTGAATGTGTTGAAGTCATCTCCTACTTCAAGTCTGGCAAATGCATTGGCTGGAAATGTTCCTGGTGTGTTAGCAAGGCAGACTTCCGGTAGACCGGGAGCCAATATGTCAGAATTCTGGATTCGTGGTATCTCTACTTTTGGGGCAGGTTCCGGAGCATTGGTTTTAGTAGATGGATTCGAACGTAGCCTGAATGAAGTCAATGTGGAAGATATTGAGTCATTCTCTGTATTGAAGGATGCTTCAGCTACAGCAATTTATGGTAGTCGTGGTGCAAATGGCGTAGTGTTGATTACTACTAAGAGAGGTAAGGCTGGTAAAATTAATATCAATGCGAAAGTGGAAACTTCTTATAATACACGTACCATGACTCCTGACTTTGTAGATGGTTATACTTACGCTACCATGCTGAACGAATCACGTACAACTCGTTCTCAACAGCCGATGTATTCCCAAGATGAGTTGAGACTGATTCAGACAGGACTGGATCCGGATTTGTATCCGAATGTAGACTGGATGGATGTATTGTTAAGAGACGGTGCAATGACTTATCGTGCTAATCTTGATATAAGTGGCGGTGGTTCTGTGGCACGCTACTTTGTGTCAGCAAGCTATGTTAGCGAGGGAGGTATGTATAAGACAGACGGTAAGTTGAAAGATTATAATACAAATGCCAATTACCAGCGTTGGAACTATCGTATGAATGTAGATTTTGATGTTACAAAGACCACCATGGTGACGGTAGGTGTTTCAGGCTGGCTTTCTACTCAGAATGATCCGGGACTTGGCTCTGATGCATTGTGGAAGTCCGTAATGGGACAAACACCTATTAATATGCCGGTGATTTTTTCGAACGGAAGAATTCCGGCTGCAGGAACAAGTGAACGTACTAATCCATGGGTAATTGCTACACAAACCGGTTATTATGAGGAGTGGCAGAACGTAATTCAAACGAATGCGACTTTGGATCAGAAATTGGATTTTATAACGAAAGGTTTGAAGTTTACCGGACGTTTTGGATTTGATACTTATAACAATAACTATCGTAATCATAAGCAGTGGCCTGAACAATGGCAAGCCGAACGTCAGCGAGATTCTAACGGGGAAATCGTTTTCAAAAAAGTGGCAGAGAAACAGCTGATGTTTCATGAGTCTTCTGCTTCAGGTAACCGTAGGCAGTTTTTGGAGGCTATTTTGCAATATGATCGTCGATTCGGTGATCATTCGGTGGGCGGTACGTTGAAATATACTCAGGATGAATATGTCAACACACAAAGTACAGCCGGCTATGATTGGCTACCTAATAGACACATGGGACTTGCTGGTCGTATTACCTATGGATGGAAATATCGCTATATGGTTGATTTCAACTTTGGTTACAATGGTTCAGAAAATTTTGCCCCAGGCAACCAGTTTGGCTTCTTTCCTGCATACTCAGTAGCATGGAATATTGCGGAAGAACCTATTATTAAGAAGAATCTGAAATGGATGAATATGTTTAAGCTTCGTTATTCTTATGGTAAGGTAGGTAGTGACAATATTGGAACTCGTTTCCCTTATCTGGAGCTTTTTGAAAGTAGAAATCCTTATAATTGGGGAGATTACAATACTCCTAATGTGGATAATGGACAGATTTATAAGCAGATATCTTCTTCTGGTGTGACATGGGAGATTGCTACTAAGCATGATATAGGTGTTGACTTCTCGTTATGGGATGACAGGTTTACTGGTACTGTAGATTATTTTCATGAAACACGTGATGGAATCTTTATGCAGCGTCAAAGTTTGCCAGGAACTTTAGGTTTGAGTTATCTTACACCTAGTGCGAATGTAGGTAAGGTACGTTCTACCGGTTTTGATGGAAATGTGGCTTTCAAACAGGATATAGGCAATGTCAGTCTGACTGTACGCGGTAATTTCACTTATAGTAATAATAAGATTCTGGCTGCTGACGAGGCAAATAGCGCATATCCTTATATACGTGATACAGGGTATCGTGTCAATCAAGCGAAAGGTCTGATAGCTCTTGGCTTATTTAAGGATTATGATGATATACGTAACAGTCCTCAACAAACAGAATGGGGAACAGTAATGCCTGGTGATATTAAATATAAAGATGTGAACAGTGATGGCGTGATTAATGATAGTGATAGGGTACCTATTGGTTCTACAACCCGTCCGAATTTGATTTACGGCTTTGGTATGTCTGCTACATGGAAAGGGTTCGATGTGAATCTACATTTCCAAGGTGCTGGTAAATCCTCTTTCTTTATTGATGGTTTTGGAGTCAGACCATTTAGTGGTGGTGACTGGGGTAACATTCTTACGGATGTAGTAGGAAACTACTGGAGTCTTGGCACGAATGAGAATCCTGATGCCAAATATCCTCGTTTGACCTGGCAGAATAACAGTAACAATAACCGTGAATCGACATATTGGTTGCGTGATGGTTCATATCTGCGCCTGAAAACGGTAGAGGTGGGTTATACACTTCCAAAGAACATCAGTCGTGCAATCTTGATGAATAATGTACGCATCTTCTTTATCGGGACAAATCTGTTAACATTCTCTAAGTTCAAATTATGGGATCCTGAAATGGGGAGCTCTAACGGGCAGCAGTATCCATTGTCTAAAATGCTCACTTTAGGTTTAACTGTTAATATATAATACGAAATATGAAAAAGAAACATATATTGTTTTCCACCATTATCAGTATGGGAATGATGGTTTCCTCTTGTTCAGATTATTTGAGCGTGGAGGGGAAATTGGGAGAAAATACCCAGAGTTTGGAAAATATATTCGAAAATAAAGAATGGTCGGAACAATGGTTGGCGACTGCATACGCTTGGCTGACATGGAGTAACATCGATATTGGTTCGAAAGATAACTGTATTACTAACTTTTCTGACGATATGTGTTATAGCGACCGTAATCTTGAATATCGTGTATTCAAATATTGTGAATATGATGAGAATTGGAAACAAGACTCCTGGGCACAAGCTTATGATGGTATCCGTCATGCCTCGATTTTTATTCATAATATTGACAGAAATAAAGAAATGACTCCGGATGAAATTGTTGATTATAAGGCACAGGCTCGTTTTGTACGCGCTTATTTCTACTGGAAGTTGTTGCAAAAGTACGGGCCTATACCAATTATACCTAATGATGGTGTGATGGACTATAATGCTGCTTATGAGGATCTTTATATCCCACGTAGCACGTATGACGATTGTGTCAACTACATTGCAGAGGAAATGAAGCTTGCAGCGAAAGACTTACCATTGAAACGTGATACACGTAATATGGCACGTCCTACTCGCGGAGCAGCTTTGGCAACTCGCGCAAAAGCATTGCTTTATGCTGCCAGCCCTCTCAATAATCCGCGTCCAACCGATACTGAACGTTTCACGGATTTGGTGGATGATGAAGGACGCTATCTGATGGCTCAAGAATACAATGAAGAAAAGTGGGCAAAGGCGGCAGCAGCTGCTCGTGATGTGGTAGAACTTGGTCGTAAGGGTGTGTATGAGCTACATACGGTCTCAGCTCACTCTACTGGTACAATTGATAATCCGGCAACGATTGCTCCTCCTACGCATGCGGTATATTCTCATGCGGATTTTCCTGCAGGATGGCGGAATATTGACCCGTTACAGTCTTACGAGACACTTTTTAATGGAGTGATTTTTCCTTCGGAAAACAAAGAGATGATTTTTACAACCGGACAGAACAACGGAGATATCAATACGATGATTCAACATCAGATGCCAATAGCATTCGGAGGTTATAATTGTCATGCTATGACAGGTAAGCAATGCGATGCCTATCAGATGAATACCGGAAAACCTTTTGATAAGACGAAAGACTGGACGGGTGATGAAAATTATGTGAGTGCCGAGGAAGCAGCTAGTGGTGATTGGGCACCATTGGTGGAAGGTGTGAATAAACAATATGGACATCGTGAACCACGTTTTTATGCTACGGTAGCATACAATGGTTGCTTATGGAATGGTACTAATGCTGTACAGTCGTATGACCGGAATCTAATCATATGGTATTATCGTGGTGAAGAGAGTGGCTGGAGTAATTCAGGTGATCGTTGGTTGGCTACTGGTATTGGGATCAGGAAATTTGTTAGTTCTCGTGACAACTTTAAGACAGAGGGAGGGGTTATCTCAAAGCCTGTGATTGGTATTCGTTATGCTGACGTGTTGTTATGGTATGCAGAGGCATTAAATGAATTAGGTGCGAGTACTTATCAGATTCCTTCATGGGATGGAACTCAGTCTTATGATATTTCACGTGATAAGAATGAAATGAGTTATGCTATTTCCAGAGTTCGTATTCGTGGAGGAGTTCCCGATTTTGGATCAGATGTTTATGAGAATGCTGATGAGTTCCGCAAGCATTTGAAGCATGAGCGCCAGATAGAGTTATTTGCAGAAAACAGTCGTTACTTTGATCTGCGCCGTTGGAAGGATGCCGAATATGAGGAGTCGCAGCAGATGTATGGTTGCAATGCATATATGAGTAAAACAGAAAGAGACTTATTTCATACTCAAGTGATCAATTCGAACTTGCCGACTACTTTTAGCCGTAAAATGTATTTCTGGCCGATTTCCCATGATCAGTTGAGAAGAAACTTGCGTCTGACTCAGAACCCGGGATGGACATATTATGATTAACCTTATTAAATGGAAAAATATGAAAAATTATATCGTATATTTTATATTGTTATTAACGCTTGTTCTGACTGGTGCATGTAACAATGAATGGGTGGAAGAAGTGTATGTGCAAAATGTCGGATTGAAAGCCCCTGTCAATAGTAAGGGAGTGACTGATGTATATTTGCGTTATCAAGCGAACGGTGAAGTGACTTATCGGCTACCGGTGATTGTAGGTGGCTCTACTATGAATGAAAGAGATCTGGATGTTGCTATTGATGTGGATCCGGATACATTGATTGGTTTGAATGAAGCTCGCTGGAAACAACGTGAAGACTTGTATTTTCAATTGCTGGATAAGAAACACTATGAGTTTGCCTCTCCTACTTGTCATATTCCGGCTGGGGAATGTCAAGGTTTGTTTGATATTAAATTCAAATTTAGCGGACTGGATCTTGTTGATAAATGGGTACTTCCATTGACGATTTTGGATAGTGACTCGTATGATCCGAATCCACGCAAGAATTATCGTAAAGCACTTCTCCGTGTGATGCCGTTTAATGATTATTCAGGAGCTTATGGGGCCACCAATATGTTTGTATATATGATGGATAATACGAGTGCTATGGTTTCAAGTACACGTACCTTGCATGTAGTGAGTGAGAATCAATGCTTCTTCTATGCCGGAGTCATTAGTGAAGAATTGAAGGATAGAGATAAATATAAGATTGTGTTGACTTTTAACGAAAATGGGACACTGACAGCTGAACCTGCCGATCCGACTAATGCCATGAACTTCCGACTTATAGGAGATGCGCCTACTTATACGACTAGCATGTCTTTAGATGAAGTAACTCCTTATTTGGAACATCATTTCACGACGATTTATATGTCATATACGTATGATGATGTGACAACGTATGAAGATAAAGATATCGTTGTACCTTGTCGTGCTGAAGGTAGTATGTTGATGGAACGAAAAGTTAATAGCTTGATTCCTGATACAGACCAAGCTATTCAGTGGTAAAAATGGGAAATATGCCGCAAGAGTAAGATCTTATTGTCTGATATTTATTGATACAAAATATCGTGAGATGATATTCTGTAGAATAAAGCGGAAAGTCAGTTTATAAATAGAGAGAAGGCTATCTTATTATATATAAGTTAGTTTTCTCTTTATTTTTTCTCAGAAAATCTATCATTTAGGTCTAAGTAATTGGCTATGAACAGCCTTATGAGTTATGAAATGCAGTAGGTAATGATTTAGCGACCTATCTTCAACAGTGATATACAACGCTTTGCATAACTCGAATAACCTGTTGCAAAGATAAAGGTATATCGTGAGAAAAAAGAATTTTCTCCAAATTATTTTCATAGAGCCGTCCGTTGGGGCGGCTTTTTGTTTTCCGTATATTCTGTTTCTATGATAAATGCAGTCCTCGAAGACTGCGTTTTTTGTTTTCGCCCCACTTCTCCGTCTGCACATCCTCCACTTATGCCCGTGTATTATGTCGGGATCGGTTGTTCGTTGTCAGCGGCAAAGGTAGTTCCGGGCTTCCACGGACAAAAAAGGTCGGTGCGGCAAGCCGTTTAGACGACAATCTCCACACTTCCATTTCATTGCAGGTAGTATTCTCGCCGTAAAACCTTGTTTGTCCTAAGCCCTACCTTTTTACGCCACTGAAACGAAAACGACCGACCCGACGAAAAGACGCATAAAAAAAATGTCGGACATGCGAGAAGCAGGGAAAAAGAAAATGGAAACTCAACTCCATCACCTCTGAAATCCGCATAAAATCAAAAAAATCAGACAAGATGAAACTGAGATACAAAATATCAATTTGGGTGGCACTTGCACTCGCAGGGTCTCTCCTTTGAGGCGGAAGCGTCTGGCTTTGGCTGGTAGGGATATGTGCAGGGAAATTCCTCATTCGGCTACTCCTTACCATCGTTTTGGCAATCGCAACATACATCTTGGCTTATGCTCTCATTATTGGGGCAATACTTTGGTTACTCATTTCTTAAACAGACAGATATATGAAAAGAAGAAGCAAAACTATCGTACAGCAATGCAGATACTACGAGGTGGACAACATCTTCGAGTATATGGTATCGGTTTACCTAAACGGAAACATATCCGCCTTTGGGGAACTATACAAGGAACTCAATCGGAAGGACAGAAAGGAGTTTATACTCTATCTCTTTTCAGAAGTTGAACCCATTCATATCCAAGAAATCATTTTAGCAACCATCTAAAAATAGGAACAATGGAAGCATTCAGATTTTACCAAGACAGAAAGGTTACTTGTTGGGAACGCACCCGATTTGAAGTAACAGCCGAGAATTACGAGGAAGCCGTTGCCCTTGTCAAGTCGTGGCAAGGTGAGGATGTACTCTGTTTTGAGGATAACGAGAAAGTCATCATCACGGACGGAGAGACCTTATTTGAAACATCGGAAAGCCTATCCGTAGAGGACAATGACGGACAACCAACAATAGAGGTCTTTGGAGAGTGCGGAGAAGACATCATCAATAATAAACCCGATAACACCAAACGGATATGAGAACGGAAATAAGAACATACGAAGTATATAACCTCCACGAACTGACAAGAGAGGCACAAGCAAAGGCACACAGCCATTGGGCGGAACATTTCGACTATGGTTGGGAATACGAAAATGAGAAGACATTGCAAGCCTTTGAACAGATATTCAATATCAAGGTGGACAGATGGTCATACGATAGTTGCACCTATTGGTATCGTTTCACTTCCCATTACAGCGAGGAGGAAGACAATCTGAAAGGAACAAGACTTCTGAAATATCTTGTCAATAACTATTGGAACGACTTGTATCTACCTAAGACCATTTGGGGACACAATTACAAGATAAAACGCAAGAGCCGTGTGTTTGTTTCGAACGATTGTGTGCTGACGGGCTATTGTATGGATTATGAGATATTGAAGCCCATATACGATTTTCTGAAATCCCCCGACAACATCACCCTTTACGAACTTATGGACAGGTGCTTGGACGGCTTTTTCAAGGCTTGCAAGGATGATATGGAATACCAACTCAGCGAGGAAGCCTTTGCCGATAGTTGTGAAGCCAACAACTATGAATTTCTATCCAACGGGACATTATTCAACTGATAAAAACATCAAAGACAATGAAAGGTACAGAACATTTTAAGGACGTTATCCAAAACTATTTGGAAACGAGAGCATCATACGATGAACTCTTTGCAGAGAGTTTTCGCAAGGAGAGCAAGAACATAGACGAGTGCATTACCTACATCTTGACGGAAGTCCAAAGAATGGGGTGTGCAGGTCTGTCCGATGAGGAGGTATATTCCCTTGCCGTTCACTACTACGATGAGGATAACATTGAGGTGGGCAAGTCCATCAACTGCCAAGTCGTGGTAAACCATACTATCGAACTTACAGAGGAGGAAAAAGCAGAAGCACGGAAAAAGGCTATCGAGCGATACCAAGCGGAGGAATACCGCAAACTGACCACCAAGAAACCAAAAGCGGAGAAGCAGGTGGAACAGCAGATAACCCAACCTTCATTATTCGAGTTTTAACCCTCTAAACAACGAAAGAAAAATGGAAACAATGGATTTAAGCGAAGCACGCATCTATGTAGGCACTTATGCCAAGTATAACAACGGCTCATTGCAGGGCAAATGGGTGGAACTTTCGGACTTCTACGATTTGGACGACTTTATGGAGCGTTGTGCCGAGATACACGAGGACGAGGAAGAACCCGAATATATGTTCCAAGCGTGGGAGGAAATCCCCGATGGTCTGATAGCCGAGAGCCATTTGGAGGAAACCTTCTTTGAACTTCGGGACGAGTTGGACAGACTGAACGACACGGAGAAAGAAGCCTTTTGGGTGTGGGCGGACGGCAACAACGCCCAACTCACACAAGACGCTTACAGCCTTGTAAAATCTTTCCAATCCGACTACATCGGAAATTATGCAAGCAAGGAAGATTTTGCGGAGGAACTTGCGAAAATGGAGAATGACTTACCCGATTTTGCACTGATATACTTTGATTTTGGAAAATATGCCGACGACCTTTTCTGTACAGACTTTTGGTATAAGGACGGCTATGTATTTCGCAACAACTGATTAAGGAGGACAGATTATGAAACCGAGAAACAAGTTTGAGAAAGCAGTACTTGCAGAGAGCAAGAACTTACGCCCGATAACCAAGATACAAAGCAGGTGGGCATTCCGTGAGTGTATAGACCATTTCGCCTATCGACTGCCCAAAGGTCGCACAACGTGTATGGATTGTGGGCATAGTTGGACAATGGAGAACTCAACCGAACATTGCACTTGCCCTCATTGCAGGGCAAAGTTGCAAGTCCGAACGACTTTTGAACGTAAGATAAGGCAGAAGCAATACTTTACGATACTTACCGCTTGTGGAGAATACCAAGTACTAAGAATGTTCCTCCTCTCCGCAGAAATGGAGAAAGGATGCAAAGCAACGTCCTGCGTTGTTGAAATTGGTCAATATTGGTGGAACGCACAAGGAAGAAAAACGATTGTTGCCATTCAGAGAGTATTGGGCAAATACATCGACACCTTTTCTTATTGCTCGCCTATGGCAGTCAGAAACGATAACGAAGCCTACCGCCATATATCGTACTCCTCGATATATCCCAAGTTCAAGATAATGGAAGCACTCCACAGAAATGGTTTTAGGGACGATTTTCACGACATCGCACCAACCGTTCTCATTCCTGCCCTGCTGTCAGACAGCCGTGCGGAAACATTGATGAAAGCAGGCAGAACCGAGCATCTAAAATACTTCCTTAATAATTCAAGGGCTCTTGATGCTTGTTGGCAGTCCTATAAAGTAGCCACTCGCAACAGCTATGAGATAGCGGACATTTCGATATGGTGCGACTATGTGGATATGCTCCGAAGGTTGGGCAAAGACATACACAGTCCGAAGTATGTTTGCCCCACCGACCTGCATAGGGAACACGACCTAAGACAAAACGAACTCCGCAGACAAAGGGAAAAGGAAGAAAAGGAGAAGAGACGCAAAAAGGCAATGGAGGATGAAAAGCGTTTCCACGAACTCAAATCCAAGTTCTTCGGTATCTCATTCACGGACGGCACAATCCAAGTCCACGTTTTGGAGAGCGTGCAGGAACATTTGGATGAGGGAACAGCAATGCACCATTGCGTATTTGATAGTGCCTACTATCTCAAAGAAAACTCGCTAATCCTTTCTGCTACCATTGAGGGCAGACGGATAGAAACGATTGAGGTCAATTTGGACACGCTTAAAGTGGTGCAAAGTCGTGGTGTATGCAATCAAAACACAGAATACCACGACCAAATCGTGAACCTTGTCAATGCCAACAAACGGCTAATCCGTCAGCGAATGAGACAAACAGCATAAAGTACAAACCATAAAACTATCACAGCAATGAAAGCAGAAATAGAAAGCATCGTATGCAATTGGGCGGACGAGATACCCCATATCCTTATAAGGGTAATCAATGCCATTACTCTATCCGCCAATGAAGAGGAACTGAGGGCAGCCGTCAAGCAGATTGCCGAAGAAACGAAACTTGACAAGTTCTTTGCATACGGCTATGGCGCACACCATTTTTGGCTTACCCACCGCAGGTTATCCAATGGAGAGCCAAAGGAATACAGATTATTAAAGGTTGAATTTTGAGAATATGAAGAAGAGAGTTTACAGAGTACGGACGCAGTACATCTTCGAGGGAGTTTTTGAGGTGGTTGCCGAGAGCAGGGAGGAAGCACGGCAAAAGGTCATTCAGGATTGCGGAATGGTGATGGGCGGAAACGTTCACAGCAGCCTTTCCGATGAGGAAATCAATTGGGCTTTCTCCACGCACCCCGATGTAAGGACGGGACGGATAATCGTTCAAGAAAAGCAGACAGAGTAATGCGGTCGGCAGATTTGCCGACCGCTCCTTTCTTTCGTGAGCTTCGGGCGGACAAAGAAAGGAGCAAAGAAACCCCGATGAAAAACACCTCGTTACTTTTGACGGTGAGTTGAGACGGCTCAAAAGTAACAAAAAGCCATTACCAAGACAAATCTTCGTCAAACAGTTCTTTTGCAAAAGCTATCTTCTGTAACAAAACATTGCTATGTATTTGAATCAAATCTTGCGGAGCTGTAAGAAAATTAGACAAACAAGATTTTACTCCTAACTCATTTATGCCATAAGTACAACTGCGAGAGAATGCTTTTGTTATATCTTTATTCTCCACATTAACTTTGTGTATAATTTGAATAGTTTCTTCTCCAAATACTGTTGAGTTGTTTTTTTCTTCTGCACTGATGTCAATATCAATTGGCTCATCATGAATAGTGGGAATATAATAGAGTTGTTCTTTATATGGTTGGAGAACCTCCTCTATAAAGCCAAAAGATTTTGCAAATATTGGATTTTTCCGAAGAGAAAACACTCTATCAAAATCATATCTTTTTAGTTCATTCCGAAAATCTCCTTTACTATCAAAGTATATCTCGAACAGAATACCATTGAGAACATGATTTTCTTCGTCTTTATTGTATTTTGATAGGTTATTTCCAAGGTTTTCAAAAAATCTTTGCACTTCCCATGCATAACCATTAGCTTGGTACAAATTACGCCCCAAAATAAACTGTTGATTTTTGTTGAGGTCAGAAGCAGGTATTCTGCGAATCTTTTCCATTGCAGGGTTTTGTCTATTCCAATCACAAGAACGGAGTTCCAAGATTAAATTGCCAAAAACATCACCTCCATCAAACAGAGAGTCTTTAACAACAACTTCGTCATAAGGAATTTCTACCGAATAAACCAATTGCCCAGTATTGAAAAAGAAATCTCCAATTAAAGATGTATGTTCCCATGGCGTTTGAGTTCCATTTGTTAGATTATAGACCGTTTTCCGGACTTTCTTAAAAAGACTTTCAACAGATAATGTTTCTCTTCCTATATATTGCAATAAGGCACTTGTATACACACTATGACCATCTTGCCCATTACCATCTTTCGCTCCTTCGTTGGGAGAGGTAGAAAAGGCTATGAGAGTTCCTTTGGGGGCTTGCACCTGTGCAAAAGAACTTGCAACTCCTCTGTCAAAAGTTTTTCTACAGGCATCTATTATTACTATATTTACTTTTCCTGAATTTGTTTTGAGAATCCCTAAGACCTCTGTCAGTCTAATGCAGTATCTGTTTGCTTCATGTTTATTTATAGGAGGTATTTGACAGTCTATTGGTATTAAATAGTTTTCGCCTTCAAGTTCAAAGCCGTGTCCTGCAAAGTAAAAGATAGAAGCATCATAATCCTTTATTCCATCTTCAAATGAACTTAGAATATTCGAACATTCTTCAGACTTGAAATTTAGTTTTTCAAAAACATCATATCCAAGGCGACGAAAAATTGCAGCCATTTCAGCGGCATCGTTTACTGCACACTTTAATTGAGCACCTTCAAAATAATCATTGTTCCCGAGAACAAAAGCAATTGTCTTCATCTTTTCTTGTTTTGAGTTATTTGAAATAATGCAGCCTTCAATACTTGAAAGCAAATTTTTGCGGTATTCTCATCAGGGGAAAATTTCTCTGACATCTGCTGAAATGGATGAATATAATTTCTAAAATCTCGCAGTGAGTGACTGAATTTCTTGACATCTTCTCTTAGGAAACCAACCTCACAAGATACGTCAATAAGATTGCTAAGTGTCCATTCATGAAACTGCCGAATCTTTCCTGTTTTGTTATCCTTTGGAGCAGATTTAGCTTGATTATACATCGCCGGATTATTTTGAGCTAATCCCAACAAGACTCCTTCTAATGTACTTCCGGAAAGAAATATTACTGATAACGAAGCTTTTGCAGATAAGCATGTTTTGATTTCGCTGATACGTGCTTCTATATAGGGTAATACATAATTACCTATTGGCAGATTTTCAATTGAAATATCTGCAAATTCCGTATTTAGGAACTCTGCTTCCGTATTATTTACGATGCGTTCTTTTTCCTTTTCCTTGTCAATATCTACACCTGTTACTTTTGAAAAAGTTATTTCGCGACCTTTACGTATAACATTCCACCCATCAAAACAGAGGTATTGATTGAAATCTGCTATAAAAGAATCTAATTCAGAGAATCTTCCAATAAAATTTACTGGCGCAAAAACATCCTTAATACATCTATCTAATTCAGGCTTTCCATTCAATGCACGTATTTTCTCCTCTGTGTATATCCATCTTGAGGGAAAGCCATTTCCATACACATCTCTAAATCCATATTGATTGAAAAAAGCAACAAGTTTAGAACCAGAACGATATTCTGTTTCTTCATTTATTAACTCTCTCAATTTTTCAATAGTCTTTTGCGATATAATCATATAATCTCTTCTTATTTAGGTTGTAAAGTTACTCATTCACAACGAGAAAGGCGAATAAAACAGCAAGAAAACGCCCCTTGCGGAGCATAAAAATGTCGCAAAGGGCGTATTTGAAAATCAGGGTATATAAAACAGGGCAAACTCCACCTTTCGTCGTTTGACAAGCCCTCGCAGAACTTTGCCCTTGTATCGGCAGAAAGAGACAAATTCACGGTAGAAATTCCTATCGCCCGACTCTATCCTACATAGCAATCGGCTCTTGGGATGTTTGCCGTATCCAAGCAACCTGCCTGCTCCGACATTGTAGGACAGAACGGCAAGCAACAGGGCATCCTTGCCGTAGTCCTTGAACATCATCAGACGCTTCATCAGGTCTGTCCGAAGCAGGGAGTCCGCCTGTCGTTCCGTCATCGCCGCCGTGAACCGCTCTCCGAGCAGAAGCCGATGTCCGTAACCTACATAGGGGTAGTCCTTCCAAGTATGCAAGCCTTCAAAATGCTTGATGCAGACAACAGCACGCTCAAATGGAGGTAGTGAGAGGAGTACCTTTCCGCCCTCCTGAGCGGAAAGGTGGAAGTTGAACAAACATACGAAACAGAACGATAAAACGAGAAGTTTACCTCTTGCCTTCATTCGGTTTCTCCTTTTCCTCGTCCTTCTGGCTGTTGAACTCAAACGAGAGTTTTGCCGTCTGTCCGAAATTGTCCTCCACATACACGTCTATCGTCTGCTGGTCGGTGGAAGCGGAGGTGTAGTATAGTCTGAACTCCTCTTTCGTGAGCGGATAACGGTCATTGGGCTTAAAGACCATACCGTTATCCATTTTTAGCGAGCCTTTACCGTCAGGCTGGAAATAACGGATGGTATAGCGTGCGTCCTCAAACCGTCCCTGCCGTTTGAGCGTACAGCGTATCTCCGCCGTCTGTCCCTTGATAATGTGCTTCTGCACCGGCATCGTCTCTACCGTGAATGGGTACGCCTGCTGAATATCCAGCTCGTGATCACAAGCAGATAGACAAAACCCTGCGAGGGCAAGCACTCCCATTACCCAAATCGTATTCAATATTTTCTTTCTCATTGTTTGTTATCGTTTTGTTGTTATACACTGTTCCCTGCATTCTTGGAAAGCAGAAACTCATTCAAATCCTTATGCTCGGCATACAGGAAGGAACGGTCGATGACCTTCTTCCCGAAGCACTCATACAATCTCCGAAAAGTCCTTCGCCCCGCATCGTCATTGTCGAGGAAGCAGTCAATCCTCTCATAGCCGTGCAAGGCTCTTACCGCCTTCTCCACGTTGGAAACGGAATTAAGGACAAGCCAGTCCGAAGCGATGATACCCATTTGCATAGCGGAGAGATAATCTATAAAGCCCTCGAATATGACACATCCATCCGAGCCGTTACGCTTCAGGGAAATATCCTTCGGCGGTATGCATCCCTTGAAGAAGCGGTTGCGCAATTCCAATCCTCCGGCATCGTTGCGAAAGCCGATAGCATAGTACCGTTTGCCATACACCCGGTATCGAACCTCCTCGCAGTTGGGTATGGCAACGTGGGTATTGATGCCCCGTTCTTTTAAGTAGCCCAGCAGTTTGGCGTCCTGCAACGGTCGCACCCAAATATCCTCAAAGACGGGTTCTTTCTTTTCGCTTCTTTGCGGTTGTTCCAAAGCAGGCAGCGGACACGTTCCGCTCTTGGCGATGAAAGCCGCCCGCAGGAGAAAATCACCGCTTCCGATAAACTCTCCCGCCAAGTCGAAGATGTCGCCGCCTTTGCCCGTCCCGAAATCGAACCAAACATTCTTGGCTGTATCGACCTTGAACGAGGGTGTCCGTTCCGTGCGGTAAGGGGCGGAATACCACAAGGAATTTCCTTTCTGTTTGGTCGGATGAATCCCCATCGCGTTCAGGAAGTCCGCAATGGGAATCTCTCTCATCTGTCGTGCGTCCATCAGTCCAGCATGATTTTCAGTCCGATACCGTACTGCGTATGGAAACGTCCCGTAGAGCCTCCCCACAGGCAACGCTCCCTGCCATAGAGCAGTAACACGAATCTGTCCGTCAGATAGGTCTCTGACTGTAGAGTGATAGCCCCACCGTAGAGAAAGCCGTCCTTATTGCGTAGCGTTGAGCCGTCAAAGAGCAGCTTCTTTCCACCATTGACCGTCTCATAGCCTGCCAAGGCGGAAATACCGGCAGAGAGGAAGAAGGTCTTGCTTCCGTCCGAAAGCACACCAAAGAAGAAACCTCCCTCGCCCGTGAACTGTTCCACAGGGATACGGCTCTCACGATAGGGATGGTATCTACGAAGATACTCCGCACCAAGCACCCATTGGTGTCCGCCTTTCGTGTAGGTGGCAAGCGAAGCCCCGAACGAATAGCCCGTTTCATTCTTGGAAGAGGGAGAATAAAAACCGTCCGCCATGCCTGCGGTCAGGCGTATACCTTTCATCTTGGGCAGACAACGCTGGGCGTGCGCCTGCCCTGCAAAGAGGGCAAGCGACACGACAAACAGGAAAAACAGAGACTTTCTCATACTACTTCACTTTGAGTTCGTTGATTTCCCTTGCACGCACAAGGTCTTCGTTCTCCACGACAAAGGATTGGTGTCTTCCGCCGTTCTTCTCGTGCATCTCCACAATGAGCTGCTTGTCATCGGGGATGGTGAACTTTTGCAGGGTGAATACCGTGCGTTCGCTCTTCTGCCCCGCCACGCAGGTGGTGTAGTTGTAGGCACGCAGCGGAAGCAGCACCTGCTCCTGCATGGCCGTCTGTTTGGCGACCTTCTTGTCCAAAATCTTGAACGTAATGAAGTCGATGTCGAACGGCACGTTGGACTTGTTGCGCAGTTCCGTATGGAAGTACAGCAGTCCGTTGTGCGAGTACAACCCTCTGAGCAGGTACTGGATACCGAAAGACTTGCTGCCGATGTGCTTCACCGTCCGCTTGTCCTCCTTGTGAATGGATTTCATGATGAGCCTTACCAGCATCGGGCTTTCGCTTCCGAGTTCCTTGAGATAGACCTCCATTGCGTTGTTCGGACGGTTTACGCTCTCCCCATCGTGGATGAAGTCCGCTATCTCCACATTCAAAAGCAACGGTTCGTCGGCATACTTGACATTAAAACAATAGAATGCACCGTCCTCCGTGATGACACTCATGTTCGTTTCCTCCCGGAAGTTCTTGACCGTCGCTTTCACACGGATAACGTTTTCTGCCCCGTCCGCCTTTCCCGCAATGAGATTGGGCGAACCCAAATCGACATAGCGCACGGCAGAGGGGAAGATGATGTGTACCGTCTTGTCGTAGGTGATTTCCAACCCGTGAGGCGGTATCATCCGCTCGAAGGCAATTTTGCGGGTAAGACCCTGATAGAGGTCTCCCGTTGAGGTTGTTTCCTGTGCGTTGGCACAGACTGCGCCCAGCATCAGGGCGATGGCTAAAACTGTTCTTTTCATTTTACTTTGGATTAAAGTGGTGAATAATAAATATGAATTACTTGTTTTCCGGTTGATGGAGCAATACCTTATAGCCTGCCTTCAAATGCACCTTGACGGTACGCATTTTCTTGGCGAAATACTGCGAAGTACCTTGTATCAGCCCCTTGCCGAGATCGGAGGCAAGCTGTGCCCCCGCATCGGTGGAGATGTTCACGCTGCTGCCTACGGACGTTCCCATGTTAGCGGCAATCTCCTTGGCGGCACTGCGCTCCATCGAACCGGGAATGAATATCCCCGCCTGCCCGTCCGTATCGTACACTGTCAGCTCTACGGGAATGATATTGCCCTGATATTCCAGTGAAGAAATGACAACGGCAAGCCGTTCGCCCTGTACCTTTGCCGTTCCCACAACAAGGGCATTGCGTGGTATTTCCCTGCCCGATACCAACATCGGCTCCAAGAGACGGAAACGCACCGTCTGCCCTTCCATAACCGTCTGGTTGTTATGCACACAGGCTGATATGGTGTTTCTCTCCGTCTGTGAGGCTGTCCCGATAGCAGTTTGAAATAGGAAATTTCTCTCCTTGACATATTCGGAGCGGAAAGTCGAGTCGCTCATCGGCTGCGCCAGAGCCGACACCACTTGCTCGCTCACAGGGGCAACGGGAAAAGCTGTCGCCTTGCCGTTTCGAGTGGTTGCAACCGCTTTCCTTTCGGAAGCCGTCTCCCCATCCGAAAGCAATGCTTTACTTGACAATTGCTGTCCACCGCCCGACGGCATATACTTTGCCGCCAACTGATAGGACTTTTCGAGCAGAGCCATCTGGTCGTTTACAGTTATGGCAGGCGACTGCTGTTCACTGCTTATGCGGGCTTCTAACTCTGTCAATCGGGCACGCAGTTCCTCCTTTTCAGGGTCTTCTCTCGGTGCTTCATAGAAACTACCGAGCGTGCGGTTGATGTCTTGATAGGCGGATGCAGAGGCGTGAAAGCCATCTTGCGGAGCAGTGGTGCGAGAGCCGAAGCCGTTATCTCTTTCTGATGCGTCTGCCTTCAAAGCCAACTCTTCGGAACTCGGTGCCGGTTGTCCTCCTGTCATTTCACCGAACATGGAACTGAGACTTTGCATCGCCTGACTTCGTTCCTGTTCCTTCTGTTCCATCATCTCCTTTTCGTAGGCTTTCTTCTTGTCGCCGATGAGTTCCGAGGCTTGCGGATCCGGCATTTCCGTATTGAAGCCTTTTGCCAGTTTCTCCTCTTCTTTCTTCGAAGGAGCAAAGATGAGCCACATGGAACCTGCAAAAAGCAGGAACATCAGGGGATAAATGATAAACTTCTTTCGCCTTTGTCTCTCTTCCTCCGTCAGCTCAGGCGAGGTGCTCGTGTCGGAGGCTGTCTTTCTTTTGAATGGGTACATAATCGTAATACTTTAATAGGTTGATACTGTCGTTGGGATAGAGCCGCCTTACTTCTGGGGCTTCTATATGCTCGATTATCGGTAGCGATTCCTCTTCGGAGTGTCCGTCGCAGAAGATACGATACAAACCGTTGAAGAAAATATAGCCAGCAAGGAAGGCGAAAAAGAGAAGCATCGTCAGGACGACATACAGCCTCAGATGAGTGGGGATGCGTCCGCACAGGCGGCGGAGGTGAGACTCCATACCCTCCCGCATCATTCGGAACAGACTTTTCTTTTTCATCGCTTGCGGGTACTGATGTCCTTGTTTTCCACTATCTCGAATCCCTCGATGTTGAATCCGTTCGGGTTATCGTCGCTACGGCTCGTATTGAGCAGGCGGCAGATGGTGACGAGACTGCGCTCGGTCACATTGGTGGCACGGATAATCATCTGCCGGGCATACGTCCGTACCGCATAGGGATAGCGATCGAAGTCGCAAAGCACGCTGTCCACCTGCACGACCTGATTGATATTTCCTGCCACGATACGGTTGTAGTACCCTTTCTCGGAGAAATCCCGATAATAGTTGTAGGCACTCTTGTCCGCCAAGAGCAGCGCACGGGAGATATTCCCCTCGATGGCACTCTTGTCGGGCGAAAGAGTGAAGAACAACTCGTGGAAGCGGCGCACGTGCTCTTTCGCCTCCGCCGGTCTGTTCTGCGACAGATCCTGCGACAGGGCGAGCATCAGCGACTTACCTCCATCCAGCACATAGATTTTCTGCCTCTGGGCTTCGGCAAAGGAGTAGGCACTCCATACCGAATAGCCCGCAAGGGCAGCACACAGGCAGATGACGACCAAGGTAAAGAGGCGTATCTGCCTGAAACTCGTTTCGATATTCTTTAATGACTTAAATTCCATAGCTTTTTAATTTTGTTCCGATGGTTCGGATGATTGGTTTCCTCCCCGATGAAATAATTTCCCGGCTATCTCTCTTCCCTTGCTCCCTGCATAGTTCATCGCATTTCGTGCGTGTCCTCCGGCAAAACCGCCAACAGCTCCACCCACGGCACCTGCGATACCGGCGCCCTTTGCTGCGGCAAGTCCCACGTTCTTGCCATAGTTACCTGCACCTCCTGCCTGTATCACCCAGCCCGCAACGGTCGGAATGGTGAAGTAACCGATAATACCGATAATCATGAAGACAAGGTAGACCCCGTTCGAGGCATCTATCGTGTAGGTCGGGTCGTTCTGCAACTGTGTAATGTCGTGCTTGAGCATCAGTTCCTGAATCTTTGCCAGCATTGAGCTGAACAAATCCGCCACGGGCAGCCACAGGTAGATGGAGATATACCTCGTAAACCACTGCGTGAGGGTACTCTGAAAACCGTCCCACACGGAGATGGCAAAGGCTATCGGTCCCAGGATGGAGAGGACAATCAGGAAGAATGTCCGAAGCGTGTCGATGAGCAGGGCGGCAGCGGCGAAAAGCAGTTCCAAGAACTCCCGCACCATATTGCGGAACCATTTCTTGAAATTGTACATGCTGCGTTCCACGTACATTCCCGCCATCGTCGCCATATCCGAAGGTGCGATACCGAGTTCATCCAGTTTCTTGTCGAACTCCTCGTTGCTGACCAGATAGGCTGTTTCGGGATTTTTCACCATCGACTCATACTCTATCTTGTCCCGCATCTTGCGGTATTCATCCATGCTGAAAGTCTGTTTTTCGAGCATCTTGTGTGTACCCTGCACGATGGGACTAAGCACCCCGTTGATGGTGTCCAAGACCATCGGGAAAAAGAGGATACAGAGACCGAGAGCAAACGGACGAAGCAACGGATAGACGTCGATGGGTTCGGCACGGGCAAGCGTCTGCCACACCCGGAGTGCCACATAGAAGAGTGCGCCCAAGCCCGCAATGCCTTTGGCAACGCCTATCATGTCGCCGCACATGGGCATCATCTCCGTGTAAAGGGTACGGAGGACTTGGTGCAGGTTGTCAAATTCCGCTCCCATACCTACCAATACCTTTCGTTGTCCGTTCCATAGAGAGAAAGCACCCGGTCGGTATCCTGCTGCTTCTTGGCTCTGAGGTAGCTCACGGAGATGTTCTTGTTCGTGTAGTAGCGCACGAGGTTGCGGTAGTCCCGCACCTCCTTGTAGCAGCGATCCACCACGTCCATACGCTCCTTGTCGGTCATCTTCAGCGTGGTGATGTTCACCACCTGCTTCAGTTCCTTGAGCAGGTTGTTGCTCTCTCCGAGCAGTTTGGTATAGCCGTTGGCGATGGCAACCAGCTCCTCCGGTCGGAAGTTCGGGTCGGAGAGCATCTTCTTGTAGTTGTTCACATAGATGTCGGAGATTTCCCCGACCATCAGGATGGTCTCCTTCACCCGTTGGGCATCCCGCACAAGGTCGTTTACCTTTTTCAGGGCATCGTAGTATTTCTTGCTCTCATTGTAGAGTTTCTCGACCTCCTTGAAGTTGTCAAGCGTGTTCTTGACCGTCTTGGAGGTCTGCACGATTTCCTTGGTCGTGTTGATGATACTCTGTGCGAGGTTGGTGGGGTCTGTGACCACCCACTGGGCGTGTGCGCTGCCTGCCAAGAGGCAACCGCACGTGATAAGCATTAAAACTTTCTTTCTCATTTTACGTTGGATTTTAGTGTGATTGTTATTGACTATTCTTCTTCGGCGAGCTGCCTGACGGCAAGCTCCATATTCCCGCCGAGTTGCTCGGCACGGGCAAGTACGCGCATCTTCTCCGTCTCCTCCGTCGTGTAGGTAAGGTATTCGGCTTTCGACACCTCGGTGGCATAGACGGCGGACTGTACGCCGCCCAGTCCGATCCACACCTCCTTGTACGACCGTGTGGCATCGTTGCTCTGGTTGATGGAGAGGATCTGTCCCCGTTCCTTGTCCGTCAATCCCAAGAGTACCTGTATCTGATCGAACTTGTTCATGTACTTGCGCTGGTCAAGAAGTATCTTGCAGTCGGAGTTGTTGATGATACTTTCCTTGACAATATCTGAGGAGATGATGTCATCCACCTCCTGCGTCACCACGACCGCCTCGCCGAAGAACTTTCTGACCGTCTTGTAGAGATACTTGATATATCCCGCCATATTCGCGGACGCAATCGCCTTCCAAGCCTCTTCGATAAGGATGACCTTCCGTATTCCTTTCAATCGTCGCATCTTGTTGATGAACAGCTCCATAATGATGATGGTCGTGATGGGGAAAAGGATGGGATGATCCTTTATCGCATCAATCTCGAAGACGATAAAGCGGGCGTTCAAGAGGTCGATCTGCTTGTCCGAGTTCAGCAGATAGTCATATTCGCCACCCTTGTAGTACGGCTCCAGCACGTTGAGAAAATTGGCCAAGTCAAAATCCTTTTCCCTGACTTTTTTCTCACGAAGCAGAGCCGAGTAATCGGTGGTGAGGTATTCGTAAAAGCTGTTGAACGAGGGTACGATACCGTCGTCCGTCTTGATACGCTCGATAAAGAGCGACACGGCATTGGAGAGGGCGACTTCCTCCGAGCGTGTAGCAGGCTCGTTGTCCTTTTTCCACAGCGTCAGCAGCAAGGTCTTGATACTCTCCCGTTTCTCCACATCGAACACCTTGTCCGTCGTGTAAAAGGGATTGAAGCTGATGGGATTTTCGTCCGAATAGGTAAAGTACACGCCATCTTCTCCCTGCGTCTTGTGGCGTATCATCTCGCACAGCCCCTGATAGCTGTTTCCCGTGTCCACCAAGACGATATGGGTGTTCTGTTCCCAGTACTGCCTCAAGAGGTGGTTGGTAAAGAACGACTTTCCCGAACCCGATGGACCCAAGATGAACTTGTTTCTGTTCGTAATGATACCTTGCTTCATCGGCAAATCGGAGATGTCGAGATGAATCGGCTTGCCGCTGCGGTCTGCCATCTTGATGCCGAACGGCGAGAGCGAATCACGGTAGTTGGTCTCCTCGTTGAAGAAGCAGACCGCCTGCTCGATGAACGTGTAAAAACTCTCTTCTGCGGGGAAGTCGGCTTCATTGCCGGGAATGCCTGCCCAAAAGAGTGTCGGCACATCCACCGTGTTGTGTCGTGGCTTGCACTCCATCAGTGCAAGCTGACTGCCCACGTCGTTGCGGATACGGCGGAGTTCCTCCTCGTCCTCGCTCCACGCCAAGACATTGCAATGGCAGCGGACGGAGGTAAGTCCGAAGCTGTGTGCCTCGTTCAGATACTCGTCAATCCACTGCTTGTTGATTTGATTGGAGCGACTGTAACGGGAGAGCGAGTGCATGTTCCGTGCGTTCTTCTCGAAGCGTTGCAGGTTCTCCGCACTGTCGTCAATCAGCACATACTGGTTGTAGATATGGCTGCACGGCAGCAACAGCCCCACGGGAGCAGCGAAGGAGAGGCGGCAGTCGCTGCGGTCGGTGGACAGGCGTTCGTAACGCATATCCGTACCGACCAGTCCGGGCAGGTCTTCCGTATCGGAGAGGGTATGCAGGCAGAGCCGCTTGTCGCCGATACGCATCCGGTCGGCTCTCAGGTCGATGTCTTCCAAGACCGTCGTGTCGGAAAGGGAGAGCGAGAAATACTTCTCTATCAGTCCCGGCTTTTCTTCCGTGCCGACAATCTCTTCATCCCTCAGGCGAGAGAGATGAATAAAACCGCACTCGTTCATAATCCGCTCGAACTGCTCGGTGGCTTCGATGAACTTGCGGGCGGTATCCTTGTCCCGTACCTCCTTGGGGATGATATGCCCACGGCAGAGCGTGGAAAAATTACTCTGCTGCCGGCTGCGGTTCTTCGTTGTCTTGGTCAGGAACAGGTAGCAGGCGTGGTTCAGGAACGGTCGCTCGTTGAAGTGCCGCTCGAAACTGCGGGAGAGGAAGCTCATCTCCTCCTTCTGCAAGTCCGGACGATAGCCCTCCTTGACAAACCAGTCCTGCTTGTGTACGACACTGTAGGTCGGCAAGACCTTGATTGCCTTCACCCAAGCCGAGTGGATGGCGGCATACTCCGCGCTCGTCACCGTATAGAGTTCGGGCAAGTCCACCCGAAAGGTGACCGTGATGTCGGCGTCCTTCGAGAGGATGCACCCCTCTTCGACGGCAAGCAGCGGGAAGCGGTTCTCCAGCGTGGTGGCTTTCAGTACGTTTCTCATTCTTTGTCCTCCTTTCCTTTGTTTGTTCTTTTACGTTCTCTTCTCTTTCGTCTCGGCAGCTCCTTGTGCCGCAGCAGCCGGGGAATGCGTCGTCGGTTGATGAGGTATCGGGGATGGCTGTGCAGCGCGGAACGCTTCATCAGCCCATGCTCCCCGTACTTCCTGTTCAGGGAGAAGGTCTGCCACACCAGAACGGATGCGGCAGTCCCTCCGAAGCCGATACAAATCCATTGATTGACACCCGCCATGTAGAGGATGACAAACAGCACGAAAAGGGCGAGCAGCCCTCCGGCGAAAATGAACAGGTATTGGCTTTTGAGTCCCTGAAACTCTACCGAGCGACCGATTCCCTTGTTGATGGGATAGGTCTCCATAGGCTTAGAGGAAGAAACTTCTCAGGATGGTGGCTGCCACGATGAGGAAAATACACGCTCCAAACCAGCTTGCGGCGGTCTTCGAGGTGTCGGGATCGCCGGACGAGAACTTGGAGTAGACCTTTACCCCACCGATAAGTCCCACGACCGCACCGATGGCGTAGATAAGTTTCGTGGCGGGGTCGAAATAACTCGTCACCATGTTGGTGGCTTGGTTGATGCCCGACAAGCCGTTGCCTTGGGCAAAGGCAGAGGAAATGGAAAGCAGCAGGACGGCTGCAATAAGAAAATGTCTTTTGGTCATAAATCTTTGTTTTGTGCCGAGAGGATTCGATAGGTTCTCTCGACGGGTGAATACTGTTGTTACTTTCGGATGTTAGTGGTGGCTCTCTGAGGGTCAGCCGTACTCTTTTTCTTTCATTGCTTCTGTTGCATTAAAGGGTTCATACTATTGGGGCAAGACCGTTCGGAAGAGACGTTATGCCTTTTCGCCGCTGTAAAGTTCCTCAAAACGGGCACGGACGATTTCATCGATCGTGGCCGAGCGTTTCGCGTCGCTTCGGAGCGTTTCCATCAGATGGGTTCCTTCCAACTCTCTCAGCGTATCGCCGGTTCTCTGTCGCTCTGCTTCAGTATGGGCATGGCGGTGAATGACCGACAAGGCTTCCAGCACCCGTTCAAAATCAATTCCCGTGGCATATTCGCTTTCTCCCTGTATGGGAAGTTCCTCGTCCTCCTCTTCAAAGGGTGGAGAATCGGAGGACTCATACGTTAAAGGAATCTCATCTATGTCGGGCTGTTCATCCGGATCTTCCGATGGATCTTGTCCGTTTTCAGCAGCAAATGTAGAAGCCTTTTTTGCTTCAGCCTCGCCTTTTGGATAACTGCGTACTTGTGGCGTCGAGTGGCTGAGTTTGAAGTGACTTTTACCGATGATTTCCGCGTCACTGACCGTCTGGCAAGGCTTTTTCTTAATTGCCCTGTTCTTTCTTCTTCTTCGTTCATACGAGAGAAAAAGCAGCAGCCACAAAAGGTAGAGCAAGAGAGCGGCAAGGACTATTCGGTACATAGGCGTTGCAGGATTTTGTGAAGTTCATCGCCTAATTGGTCGCATAGCTGACTCAACTTTCCTCCGTGAGGAGGGAAGAGAGTGCATACCCCTCTTCTGCGCTCGGAAAGGAAAGGACGATACAAACGGGAGTGGCTCAATGAAGTCTGCATCAGCAAAGCTCCCGTTTCATCGGCAAGGGTTCGACAGCGTTCGTCGGCTTCCTCACGTTCCCAAGCCTGTATCATATTGCGGAGCAGGTAAAGTTCCCTGATATTACCCTTGCCCATAGTCAGTATCTGCTCTCCCAAGATGTCGATGAAATGGCGGACGGCTTCCATGTCCATCGGACTGCCCGTAACGGGAAAGACGACGGCGTCCATTGCTGAAAGCAGCTCTACTGTTCCTTCGGTACGCATCAATGGAGGGAGGTCGAAGAGAATGCAGCGAGGAGGATTGTCCGCACAGTGTCGCTCCACCCGGTTCAGGGCTTCCCGCACCGGAGCGCAGATAATCGGATAAGGGGTGCAGGGTGTCCGATGTTTCAGATGCATCAGGCTTTGATGATTTAGTTCTTCCGACTCTTGCTGCCGCAGACGGGCGATGGTATGGACGGGATGGTTGCAATCCACGACGGCGACATCGTATCCTCTGTGGTATTGCAGAATGCTTGCGGCAAGTACCGTAAGCGAGGTTTTGCCGACACCTCCCTTGGGGGAAGCGATGGCGAGATAGATGGGGGTACTCATATTTTCTCTTTTCTTTGAATGAATGAATCCTACGTAGTGATAAATCGTTTGTAATCGAAGGTGCCTGACTGAACCTCTTTCGGGGCTTCTTCGGCAACGCGCTCCAGCAGTTCGCGGACACGTTCTCCTGCCGCTTTCTTAATCTCTTGGAACATAGGGGAGTCGTGTATCTTATAGATGGTTTCGGCGGCTTTCGCGGCTTCTTCTATCGGGGCATTCTTACAGGAGAGGACACTGCCCATTTGTTGCAATTCTTCCGCTGTGATGCTTTCCGAAAGGGAGTGGCTTTCACCTTGGACTTCCACCAGTACATGATCCTCTTCCTCTTCGGGAATACTTGGAGAGGTCTCTTCCGAGACTTCTGTTTCAGGACTCTGTTTTTGTTGTTGAGCTTCTTCAATGGGCAATTCGGCTAAAAGGACATTCTCCTCTCGGGTCAGTTCCCTTTTAGGGATACGAATGGTAACAACGACTTTTCCCTTGCCCCGTTCCTTGAAAAAGAGTTGCAAGTCACGGTAGAGTCTCACGGCACTCCGATAGCGTCCGTACAGGAAGCGGGCGACCTGCACGCTGCCGAGATAGGCTAAGCCTACCGACAGCAGAATAAAGATGACCTGCTTCATCGCTCGAAACGTTTACGGAACTGTTGCTCGAACAAGGCGTCTATCTCATCGCGATGGGTGTCAAGATGATGACGGATGATGTTGTCGATGTAGGCGGAGAGAGGCAGGCTGTTGCCTGTGATTGTACCCACGATGCAGGCTGTCTCATCTTTGATCTGTTGGGAAACATAGACGGACACTCCCTTTTCCATGATATGCCGTTTCAGAAAAGTCTCCTCGTAATCGTTTGTTTCCGGTTTCTGCTTTTCCTTTCCTGTCTCCGAATGCTCTATCAGCGTGGTGGAATTACGGATAGTCACCTTGGAGGATACACTCTTGTTTTCCATGCGGGCTGTCTGCCCTGCATTCTGTCTTACGTTTTGCTTTTTCATCTTACAATAGTTTTTTGAATTTGAGTTCATTTAATCTGTTTATTTCGTCCTTATAGACTTCAAAGTGGTGGAGGATGATGTTCTCGACATAGATTCCGATGGTCATCTCCCTGTTTTTCATCGACATGACTATCTCTGCCAGCTTTTCCTGCAATTCTCTGGCGACATAGATGGTCTTACGGTCTTTCAGGTCGTTGCGGTAGATGAACAAGGATTCATAGTCCCCCTTCGGTATTCTGCGACGTGTACGGGAAAGAGGCCGTTTCACCTCCTCGGAAAGTTCCCTCTCTTCCTCCTGAGTTTCCTCGACAGACTCCTTTTCCTCGCAAGAAGCAGAGGGAGAACTATCTTTTCGTCTCATGGGAATGCCTTGCGAGATCAGCTCCCTGATAGCATCAGGATTTATTTTTTCTTTATGCTTCTCTGCCATACGCTTCAGGTTTTACAATGGACAGGATTTCTTCCACAAGTTCTTTCAGGCGGCTGCCTCTGAGCAAAGTTCGGGATGCGGGGAAGATAGTTGAACGGAAGAGGGTCGTACCCTCATCCATGATCTCCTTTTTGTAGCGGGTCGTGTTGGGGACTGCCGTCTTTAGGATGGGAAGTCCCAACTCGGCAATGACTTTCTCATACATTGCATAGAGGGGTGTTTTCTCTCTGCCGTCCACCATGTTCCAGAAGAGGAAAATCCCCTTGTTGTCCGTGTCCGCATTGTCAGTGACCGCCTGCTTGATAACGGCGGAGAAACTCAGCGTGCTTTCCAAGGAGATACGGTCGGAAGAGATAGGTGTGAAGATGTAGTCCATACCGGCAAGCGTGTCGATGACGCCTCTCGTGTTGATGGTGCCCGGCAAATCGAAAAACACGAAATCTGTTTCCGATTCATTGTGTTCCAGATAATCCTGTACGACGCCTATGGCTTCGTCCGAGGTCGTACAAAGGATGTTGTAGGTAGGCTTTTGAAGCCGGGAGAATTGAGCGACCGCCAATTCCTGTAGCGAGCTGTTCGTTTCCAAGCCTTTGGCATCTCGTTTTCTCATCTCGCTGATGCTGAACTGCGGGTAGTCGCAATCCACAACAAGCACATTGTATCCGCAGACATAGTGCAGATAGCTTGCCGTCAGGACCGTAAAGGTCGTTTTGCCGACGCCTCCCTTCTGGGTGGAGAAGGCGATAAAAACAGGTTTCTTTTTCATTGTCTTTTAGAGTTTTGTTTTACATATACTTCATCACGGGAATCTGCCCGTGTCAGTTGATTCATTCCAATACCGGCTTCCTCATCTGTTCGGATGTCCCGACGTTCGGGGAACTCCGTTTGTGCAGAGGGATATATGCCGATGATGACGGCTGTCCTCGCCTGCATAAAAAGTGGAGTTGTCCATCCCTTCATTCAGGAATCCCATCGCGGATTTCCCTCTGCCTGCGTCAGGACAATTGTACCGTCGTTCGCAGATACATCCCTTCGATTGCATTGTCGAAGTTCCATACGTATTCGCTGTACATACCCTCGAAAAGGAACGTATCCCAATCAGGGACTTTTGCGATGGCGGACATCTTCGATTTGCTCTTCGACGAAGCAAATATAGATGCCTTCGAAGCTCTTTTCCCACCCTTTTTGCTAACTGCGTACTTGTGGCTCTGATTTGCGTATTTGTGGCTCCGTAAGAGGTAAGTGATTTAGGCACAAGGCTTAGTAACTTTGCACCCAAGCGGTAAGCCGAAGCCTTCGAGGCATAAAGCGTTCTTTTTTGAGAGACTCGACTTCCGTCCTTCACGGACGGATTTATTTGCGCCGGAGCAAATAGCAAGATATGTCCTGCGTTACTCGAAATAAATTCGGTAACTCAGAACTCTTGCTCTTGCAGAGGGCTGAAAAAACTCCGAAGTCGTTTTTTCTTGGAAGAGAGAATGACTTGTCTTGAATGCCGGTGATGCCGTGAAACCTCCCGAAAGGGACTCCATCGTGCTTTGCACATCTGTCCCCTTAGAGAGAAATACAAACCATTAAAATCCAAAGTAAAATGACAAAGAGACATGTGGGGAGACCCTTGAAAAAAGAGAAAGCCAACCATTGTTGCATGGTTCGGTTCACGGACACGGAGTTTGCGCGTTTCCTGACGCTTTATGAGCAATCAGGAGTCCCGAACAGAGCGGTTTTCATCAAAGCAAGGGTCTTTGATGAGACTTTTCGGGTAATAAAAGTGGATCGCTCGCTGCTCGATTACTACCAAAAACTGACGACTTTGTACGGACAGTTTCGCAGCGTGGGAGTGAATTATAACCAAGCTGTGGTCGCCTTAAAGAGTAATTTCACCGAGAAAAAAGCCTACGCCATGCTTGCCCAACTGGAGAAACTGACTCTTGAATTGGCAGCTATCGGAGGCGAAATCGTACAACTTACCCGTGAATTTCAAGAGAAATGGTCGCAAAGATAAACTATGGCAATTCCCTTTACGGTGCTTTGGCGTACAATGGAGAGAAGGTGAACGAGGGCGTTGCCAAGATTTTGGATACCAACAAAGTCTTCTCTCCGGCTGATGGAACACACAATATATCTGCCTGTATGCAGGACTTTATGGCATATATGCCGAGTCATGTCCTCACTAAAAAAACGGTTATACACATCTCCTTGAATCCGCATCCCGATGACACCCTTACCGATGAGCAGTTCTCTGCCATCGCACGGGAGTATATCGAAAAGATGGGCTACGCTAATCAACCCTTTATCGTTTATAAGCACGAGGACATAGACAGACATCACCTGCATATTGTCACCTTAGCCGTCGATGAACGGGGAAAGAAGATTAACGATGGCAATAATTTCTATACCAGCACCCGTATTCTCAAAGAACTGGAACAGAAGTACGGTTTGATTCCTGCACAGGTGCGGAAGGAAAAAGAAGCGTTTCGCCTGAAAAAAGTCTGCTACGGCGACGGAGAGAATCTTAAAAAGCAACTGGCTTCGGTTATCAAACCGGCAGCGAAGTTCTACCATTGTCCGAGCTTCAAAGAATACCGAGCCTTACTCTCCACCTATAATATATGCGTGGAGGAGGTCAAGGGGGAGGTAAACGGAAAGACTTATATGGGACTTCTCTACTTTGCCACGGATAACAAGGGAAATAAAGTAGGAAAAGTATTCAAATCCTCTCTCTTTGGAAGGTCTGTCGGATATGAAGCCCTGCAAAACAGCTTCAAGGCTTCAAAGGAGAAACTGAAAGAAAAGCATCTTGCTCCCAAGACCAAAGCGGTCGTAGCCGGAGCATTGAGGCGTTCCGCTACGAAAGAGGATTTTCGAGCGAACCTCCATCGCAAGGGTATTGATGTACTCTTTCGTGAGAACGAACAGCGACGGCTCTATGGCATCACCTTCATAGACCACAATAACGGCTGTGTAGCCAATGGCTCGCGATTGGGCAAGGAACTTTCGGCAAACGCCGTTGCCGAGTGGTTCGACCGTCCGCATCCCGAACTGTCTGTTCCTATACAGCAGAGTGAGAAAGGCAGTATTCCCCAAACTCTGACTTCGGACGGAGATTCCGTCTTGGGCGGTCTCCTCGATTTGCCTTTGGAAGCCCACGGAACGGATTGGGAGGAAGAGCAGTTCCGCAGACGGATGCAGCGCAAGAAAAGAAAACAACGTAAACTCTAAAAAACAGAAAGATTATGTCACAACAAGAAGACGATTTGAGGGCACTGGCGAAAATTATGGATTTTCTGCGTGCCGTAAGTATTATATTGGTGGTTGCCCATCTCTATTGGTATTGCTATGAAGCCATCAAACTATGGGGGCTGAACATCGGTGTGGTGGACAGGATTCTGATGAATTTCCACCGCACGGCGAGGATGTTCGGAAATATGCTCTATACCAAACTCTTTGCACTGGTACTGATGGGACTTTCCTGCTTGGGTACAAAGGGCGTGAAAGAGGAGCATATCACGTGGTCGAAAATATGGGCATTCATGGGCGTCGGCTTTGTCTTTTTCTTCCTCAATTGGTGGATACTCGCTTTGCCGCTGCCCATTGAAGCCAATGCGGCTCTCTACGCCTTTACGATGACCGTCGGGTATGTGTGCCTGCTGATGGCGGGACTCTATATGAGCCGACTCTTGAAGAACAACCTGATGGAGGATGTCTTCAATCAGGAGAATGAATCCTTTATGCAGGAGACAAGGCTCTTGGAGAACGAGTACTCGGTCAATCTGCCGACCCAATTCTATTACCGCAAGAAATGGAATAGGGGCTGGATAAACGTGGTCAATCCTTTCCGTGCGGTCTCCGTATTGGGAACGCCGGGCAGCGGTAAGTCCTATGCCATCATCAATAATTTCATCAAGCAGCAAATCGAAAAAGGGTTTGCCATCTACTGCTACGACTTCAAGTATCCCGACCTCTCCACGATTGTTTACAACCATCTGTTATATCATTCGGAAGGGTATAAGGTCAAACCGAAGTTTTACGTGATCAACTTCGACGACCCTCGGCGGTCACACCGCTGCAATCCGATACATCCCGACTTTATGAGCGACATATCGGATGCCTACGAGTCGGCGTACACCATTATGCTGAACTTAAACAAGACATGGGTTCAAAAGCAAGGAGATTTTTTCGTGGAATCACCTATCGTGCTCTTTGCCGCCATCATTTGGTATCTCCGCATCTTTGAGGGTGGCAAGTACTGTACTTTCCCACATGCCATCGAGTTTCTCTGTCGTAAGTACGAGGATATATTCCCGATACTTACCTCTTATCCTGAATTGGAGAATTACCTTTCTCCCTTTATGGACGCTTGGCTCGGAGGGGCAGCCGACCAGTTGCAAGGGCAGATTGCTTCCGCCAAGATTCCTTTGTCAAGGATGATCAGTCCGCAACTCTATTGGATTATGACGGGCGACGATTTCACGCTCGACATCAACAATCCCCAAGAACCTAAAATCCTATGCGTAGGAAACAACCCTGATAGACAAAATATCTACGGAGCGGCATTGGGACTATATAACAGTCGTATCGTTAAGCTCATCAATAAGAAAGGAATGCTGAAAAGTTCCGTGCTGATAGATGAGCTGCCTACCATATACTTCAAGGGACTTGACAATCTGATTGCCACCGCGCGAAGTAACAAGGTGGCGGTATGCTTAGGATTTCAAGACTTCTCCCAATTGAAACGGGATTATGGGGACAAGGAGGCTGCCGTGGTGATGAATACCGTCGGAAACATCTTCTCCGGTCAGGTCGTTGGCGAAACGGCAAAGACCTTATCGGAGCGTTTCGGAAAGGTGCTTCAAAAGCGGCAGAGCATGAGCATCACCCGAAGCGACAAGACGACCTCCATCTCCACGCAGATGGACAGCCTTATTCCTCAGAGCAAGATTTCCACGCTCACGCAGGGTATGTTCGTGGGAGCAGTCGCTGACAACTTCTCCGAACGTATCGAACAGAAGATATTCCACTGTGAGATTGTGGTGGATAATGCTAAAGTGGCAAAGGAAACAGCCGCTTATCGACCGATACCCGTTCTGACGGACTTCACGAATGAAAACGGAGAGGATATGATGGAACAGGAAATCAAGGCGAATTATGACCGGGTAAAGTCGGAGGTGCGGGAAATCGTGGAACGGGAGTTGCAACGAATTTCCGACGACCCGGAACTCTCCAAACTACTCAATACCAAGAAATAATGGCTGTTTTTCTTGGCTCTAAGGCTGGATTTTTGTACTTTTGAACACGCTAATTGATGACACGATGAATTGTTTTAACCATACCCAAGAACCGGCGGTTGCCCAGTGTTCCGATTGCGGAAAAGGGCTGTGTCCCGAATGTGCTGAAAGGTATCAGCCGATACTCTGTACATCTTGTTTTCAGAAGAGGAAACGCAGCGAGATTTGGCGAAGCATCTTCAGCCTGTTGTTTCTCATCGCCTTGTTTGTCATGGGGTTCAAGTCGAACTTCTTGGCGACCAAAGGCTTTGAGAATATGAGAGGGATGTCCGGATATGTGCTGATGGCGATATGGTCGGGCTATCTCTTTGCAGAGAAGTTTATTCCCTATAAAATGATTGCAGGAACAAACTGGCAGTGGGTATTTTACTATATCTTCAAACTCCTCCTCTTTGTCATCATAGGAGTCTTCACCGCTCCTTTCACCTGCCTGTGGGCTGTCTATAGAGTTATCAGGGCTTTTCGATAGAACTTGTGGAAACCTTATAAGAAAAGAATATGAGTATGCATAATATATCGCTCACTTCGACAGAATACCAAAGTTTCAGAGACGAGATAACCAAGCGCATTCGCTCCGCACAATACGAGGCGTTGAAAGTCGTCAATAAGGAAATGATAGCCCTTTACTGGGAAATTGGCATGCGTATTACAGAACAGCAGACAGCACTCGGCTGGGGAAAGTCTGTTGTGGAAAACCTATCCCAAGATATTCAAAAGGAGTTTCCGGGCATACAAGGATTCAGTGCGAGAAATATGTGGGATATGGCACGATTCTACTCTGAATATCAATCAAATGAAATTCTGCAACCATTGGTCGCAGAAATCAGTTGGACAAAACATATCGTCATTCTGACCAAGTGTAAGGAGACACAACAGAGACAGTTCTACATCTTGGCAACCAAGAAATACGGATGGACGAAAGACGTGCTGATACACAAAATAGAATTGAAGACGTATGAGAACTTCCTGCTCGGACAAAGCAATTTTGATACCACGCTACCCGAAAATATCCGTAATCAAGCCGTCCTTGCCGTAAAAGACGAGTACACTTTGGATTTTATCGGATTGGGCGAGGGACATTCGGAGTATGAGCTGGAACAGGCTATCATCAAGAATATCCGCTCTTTTCTGATGGAATTCGGAACGGACTTTTCGTTCATGGGAAATCAGTACCGGCTGGAAGTGGATGGCAGGGAGTATTTTATTGACCTGTTGCTATACAACCGTCGCTTGCAGGCAATGATAGCCGTGGAACTGAAAATCGGTGAGTTTAAGCCTGAGTACAAAGGGAAGATGGAGTTTTATCTCAATGTCCTGAATGAGACGGTTAAGTTGCCGCATGAAAATCCTGCCATCGGTATCATCATTTGCAAGTCCAAGAGCCGAACGATTGTGGAATACGCCCTCAAGACCTCGGCAATGCCCATCGGTGTGGCGACATACAGCCTTTCATCCGAACTGCCTGAAGCCTATAAGGAACTGCTTCCTGCATCCGAGGATATAGCCAAGAAATTGGAACTGCTTATCAAAGAATAAGACAAAGGGAGATACTCCGAACCTGAGTATCTCCCTTTTAATTTACCGCTTCTTGAATTTTCCGCCTTTCAGGTCACTTTCCACCATACGCTTATTGAGTTTCTCTCGGAGTTCATCAAGAAAATAGGTGCGACTGTCATCCTTGCGGCGTTTCATGTTCATATAGACGTTGTAGCAGTTCTTGATTTCTACACCAAAGATTTCGGAAAGAGCGTCCGCTAATTCCTCTACGCCGATCTCTCCATTGTTAATGCAGTCGCAGGTGTCAAGGGCGTAAAGGAGTTCGACCAAATCTGTTGCCTTAGCTGTCCAACGAATATAGAAGGAATTGGATTGCAGATTTGGAGGTGATAAAGATAAAACTCCTTGCATTCGCATATACCATAATTCTAACTCCTTGTCAATGACGTATAACAGTTCTGATACATTTTTTCCCCATCTCCGTTGTTAATCCGCTCCTTTCGTAGATTGTTTGTAAATGGAATCGAGTGTAACAAAGAGTCCGAAACAAAGAACGTGGCTCTTTTTCTGTTTCGCTTAATCTTATTACGTCTTCGATAAAACTATCACAAACAGCCCTCATTTGGATTGCTGTCAAATCATTTGAAATTAGTTGTTCAAATGCTGTTGTTTGTATGAGTCTTTTCATATTGTAAATAATAAAATGAATCAAGGGCAAACAATCCAATAAGTGCTATTTAGAGAATTATATATCTTCTCTAAAAAGACATTGGACAGTTTGCCCTTACTACAAACAGAAATATAATCAGAATAGATTATTCTCCGAAATAGTGCATTTGCCAAGCCTGTCCTTCCGTCGTAATCACAGCCTTGTCGCTTGCCGTATTTGTTTTAGGATCGTATATGTATATGCCTTTGTCCTTCTCGTTCATATTACCAAACAAGACCTTGTCTTTGTACTTCTCAATGGCAACCGAATATCCGCTGGAAACAGGGATGTTGATTCGCTTCATTGTCATAGCTTTCAAGTCCATCAGTACGGGAACACAAGCCAAGTCAATATGTCCGATAGATTGATTCTTTTCCTTCACGAATACATAAGCACAAACTTTGCCATTACCAATGTATCGGCATGCAGGAATATATTTAGGACAGACAGAGAATCCTTCTAAAGGTTGTTTACTGATAACCCAATGATAACTGGGGTCGAACTCTGTCGTTCCTTTCTTGATTCGCAAGAATCCCGCATCTATTGGTTTATATCCGAATCCTCCCATGCAGGCAATGTAAATATCCCCTTGCTCGTCCATGAAAATCGTCTTGCGGTCAATAGGACGGGATGGGAAAGCGATGCCGCTACTTTTTTCCGTAATGACCTTCTCAAGCTTATCTGTTTTAGTGTCAATAACAGCCATGTCTGAATAAGGTCGCTTTTCTGAAGGTAGCCAATATTCACCCACCATCGCATCCAAAGCGACAAACAGCACTCCATCTCGGATAATCATTGCACCGGGACTTGGATTCTTGACAATGGTTCCATTCTCGTCCTTCAGGTCAGGAATACAGCCGTTGAGATCAATCTCCCCGGTTTGCTGCATGGTGGTTGGATTGAATACCAACAGTTTGCCCAACGCCTGCAACGATACATAGGCCTTGTTTTCGTTGAGAATCTCCATGCAAGCGGCGGAAGCTTGTGGCGGAAGAGGGAATTTTCCGGCCGGTTCGAGTTTACCGTTGTTACGATTGTACTTGGACAATTCTGGCTTGTCTCCGCCCATATAGGCGGGGAATACATAAATGCTATTCTTATGCCCGAACATTCCAGACATGAATCCTCCATAGAAAGCATTTGCATTATCTACATGCTTGGCTTCTATGCCATCAAGCAGTTTTACATGAACGGTTCCTGATTTGCCGTCAGGATTCACCATATTGAAGGAAACGGCGATGTCTCCTTTTAACTGTTCTGGGGTAGGATTTGGATCATCCTTGCTGCATCCCACAAAACTAAGCATTGCATAAGCTGCAAGCGTGAATTTGAAAAAGTTGTTTTTAATCATGACTTTTAATTTTATATGAAACAATTGAGTTAAAACATCTTCTAACGATGTACATATCGAATTTTTAGTCCGAAATTTCTTCCGGGGAGGGGGCGATTAAACTCCGACATAATCTTTGCGTTTGTCAGATTGTTAATGTAACCGGAGATAAAGAGCCGCTCATTCCAAAGACTATGTTCAATTCCTAAATTGACAGTAAAGGAGGTGGGAATTTTTCTTTCCTGATAATTACTCTGCTTGAAGTCGTAGTAATATTCGTGGATATATGAAAGATCAGTCATTATTCTTGTGTTCTGCCCTTTGCCTCCAAACAGATTTTCTTTGTGGAACTCCAGCCCTCCATTCATCATCAAAAAAGGGATGTTGGGCATTCTGTCTCCTTTGGTAGGATTGGGATTTTGAGTTAGTGGTTCGTATTTTCTTGTGTCGCGCAAATCTTGATAGGTTATATTTCCATAACCATATAACCAACGGTTGAAGTCCGCTTTCATTTCATACTCGATTCCTGTCATCCTCATTTCTCCAAAATTCTCATAATGGGAGCGTATCGGACCTCCGACAAATCGAATCATATCCGTCAGATAAGTATAGAAGCCATTCAATTCCATCTGAAGATTATTTCCGCTAGAGCTTGTACGATTAAAAATCAAACCTACATTGGTACTTCTACTATGTTCCGGTGTCAAGTTTGTGGATGGTTCTATCACCCAGCCGTCGCCCAATAATTCTTCCTCCGAAGGAAGGCGCACGTCATAAGAAAAGCTTCCTTTCAGGAAAAGAGAGGGGAACAATTGGTAGCGTACGCTCTCACTGACTCCCAAGTCATGTTTCTTACAATGTACTTGCTGATAACGTTCTTGCTTTTTTAATGGATTTACCATTGTCGTGTGCGTGTCGTAGAAATAATGCTTGGCAGCCAATACGTTCATTAAGCGACTGTTTTTTGTCTTGTATTCATAGGATAAACCATGCGTAGCACTTGTCATGTGGGTATCAAAGCTGTTTTTGTACCCTAAAGCGGCGTCTCTCACCTCGTCTTTAGGAATGCCATAAGCATAATTGACAAGAGAATTGAAGTTTATCGTATGCTGACGGGCAAACATGTAATTCAGATTTATTTTACTCATGAATCCATGCTTCCGATTCTGTGCCTGTGATGGATAGCGTCCAACTTCTCCTCCATAAGGAGAAGGGCAAGGGAACGGTGTTCCATCAAATTGATAACGAATCGTAGCCGTATCCACGAAAGAGGTGTTGCCATACGAATACATGAAATCCGATTTCAAGTCCAAATTCTTTATAAGGAAGTCTGTTTTGTCCAAATGAAGCTTGCCCATATAGCTCTTGGTATCTGTATGAGCCTGCCGAATGTCATATTCTATCCCTTGAATCTGTTTCTGGCTATGAATACGTCCCATTTCGATTTCGACTTCATCGAACCACCACTTAAAAGCTTTCACTCCAAAGCCAGTGAGCAACTTCTTGTACTGATCATGGTTACGCTTGATTTTTAAGTTGTCATAATAGGGAGAATCCATCATGTAATTATTGTCGGAATATGTATATCCAATTCCAATTCCAAATAAAAGTCCCAACTTTTCCTCATGATGCTTCACTACAGAATTGAACTTATGCGTATTGAAAGATGAATATCCGTAAGCAATGTCGTAATAACCGGGAGGAAACTCTTTCAGAACGATATTTATCGCTCCTCCTACGGAGCTTCCGCCTAACCATGCAGGTACAATGCCCTTGTAGATTTCAATTCTTTCTATCATATCTAAAGGGAAATCATTTATATCGGCATAGTCGCTGTTCTCATTCATAGGACGACCGTCAACGAACACTCCGATACGCTTTCCTTCAAGTCCTCTGACAGATATTCTCGCCGAACTTCCTTCACCGCCTCCGTTCCTTACCGTAACACCTACAGTTTTGGCGAGTATTTCGTTGGCATTACTTACAGTACCCTGTAAGTCCTTTGCTGAAATTACGGAAACGGGAATTGTCGATTCTCGCATCCTTTGCTCCTTGCTTTTCCCCACAACGACTACTTCCTGCAAAGAGGAGGACATTTCTGTAAGAAAGACAGTAATCGGTTTTGTAATCTTTCGACATTCCAAAAGTTTTTTCTCATCCTTGTAGCCAATATAGGAGAACAAAAATTCATGTTTCCCTAAGGGTAGTTTTAGTGTAAATTCTCCCTTGCTGTTCGTTGCTGTTCCGTTTTTTTGTATCTTGCAATATACAGAAACTCCTTCCAATGGAATTCCTGTTTTTTTATCTTTCACAACTCCACGACACTCGTAAAGGTCTTCATTTGATTGTGCCATAACCATGCTTTCAACAAACGTCAAAGCAATAAAAATCAATGAGACCCGGTAGACCCAAGAGAGTTGTTTGGCAATACTATTTCTTCTCATTGTCGTTTATTTTTTAGATTGGAGCAGTACCATCTGTTTATATATACCATCTTGATTTATCAATTCGTTATGATTCCCGCATTGTACGACACGCCCAGCCTCAAGGACTACGATCTTATCGGCATTTGATATCGTGCGCATTCTGTGGGCTATAATAATTACGGTTTTGTTTTTTGTCAGGCAGGATATCGCTTCTTGGATTTTGGTTTCATTTTCGACATCCAAAGAGGCGGATGCTTCATCAAGCAATATAATGGGAGCGTCTTTTAACAATGCTCTGGCGATAGATATTCTCTGTCTTTCACCTCCTGAAATCGTGGTTCCATTTTCACCGACAATCGTGTCAATACCATTCGGCAGACGCTTTATAAACTCATCACATCCTGCAGCATATGCGGCATCCATGATTTCTTTGTCTGTTGCATCCTTTTTTCCTATTCTAATGTTTTCTTTCAGAGATGTATTAAAAAGGGTCACATCTTGAAAGACGATAGAATAGTATTTCAGCAAATCCTCCGAATCAAAATCCTCCACACGAATGCCTCCAATGGTAACTGTGCCTGAATTGGCATCCCAGAAACGGGCTGCTAACTTTGCAACTGTACTTTTGCCACTTCCGGACGGACCGACCAATGCCGTAACTTCTCCTTGTTTGGCAGTAAAGGACACACCTTTCAGAATCGAATCAGTTTTATTGTATCCGAATGTTACATCCTTAAACTCTATTTCAAAATGAGTGGGAGTAAGATTCCGTGCAGTCTCCTGAATGGGAAAATTGATAATCTCATTCATTCGGGCTATTTGGCTATTCACATTTGTGATATGTGCAATGTACTCGAATATAGAAATAACCGGATCAAATATTCGGGAAGCGACTATCAGATACATAAAAAATAACATTGGGGATATTTCTCCTTTTGTCAATAATTCAGTTCCAACAATAACTAAAGTTACGAGTCCCAATTTCAAAACCAACTGAGCAGAATTAGCGATGAGTGCCCCTAATAAGTTAGATTTTATTTGGGTTCTTTCTGCTATTGCTAATTGTTCGTCCAATCCATCCAAATAACGTTTTTCTCCATTGGCAGACTTAATTTCGTGTATACTTTCCAATCCCTCTTGAAGCAAATCTGAGGTTTTCCTTTTTTCCTCAAAATGCACATGATTGTACTTCTTTTGAATCTGTTTGGTTCCTAATATCAAAACAAATGCTACCGGTATAACCCACAACAAAGACAACGCCAATTGCCAACTGGTTATAAACAGAGGGATAGACATTATAATAAGAGCAATGGAAGAACCGAATAATTGGGGGATGGCATGTGAAAAAGCTTTCTCCAAATCTGCACAATCTGACATTATTGTATTGGTCAAATCGGATAAATCTTTTTTACCGAAGAATGAAAGGGGTAGACGACGCAGTTTCTCTGCAAGGTGAATACGTCTATTGGCGCTTTCATAGTAAGTGCTGACATAAACACTTTTGTATTGAGCTTTGGCGACTACACCCATCACAAATAACAATAGTATTCCTGTCCCGACATAAAAGATTATAGGAACTTCAAAATGACATATATCTTTAGATAAGTATTCAATAGTAGTATTCAGTACATAAACTACAAGACCTATTGGCAACATGAACGAAAGGTCTAACAGAGCCGACAGTAATGTTCCTTTCAATAGCTGGACAGCTCCTTTACTTGTTAGCGCAAACCTTTTTTCTAAATATCTCAGCATGATTGTTCAAATTTATATTTTCCAACTAATTGATTTTTGATATTCGACCCACATACTTGCATACACACCATTTTGTGCTATCAATTCGGAATGCGTACCTGTCTCTTTTATCTCAGAGTCTTTGATCACAATGATGCTATTTGCGTCTTTGATTGTGGACAGCCTATGGGCAATTGTAAGTACGGTCTTATCTTGTGTTATTGCAGAAAATGCCTGCTGAAATAGATACTCATTTTCAGGATCGGCAAAAGCTGTTGCTTCATCAAGAATGATTATTGGTGCATCTTTCAGTATTGCCCTTGCGAGAGAGATTCTCTGTTGTTCCCCTCCGGACAAGTAAACTCCCTTTGTTCCAATGATAGTATTCAACCCATCAGGCATTTTTTCTATTATATCCCGACATTGGGCTATATCTATGGCTTTATTGACTTCCTCTATTGTCGCATCAGGCTTGGCGTATCTTATGTTATCCAATAAGCTCATCTTGAATAACTTTGAATTTTGAAAAACGAAAGTAATGTAGGACATCAGATTTTTGCTCGAAATATTCCGAATGTCAATACCACCAATTTTAATACAGCCTGAATTGACATCAGCAAAGCGAGGTATAAGTTTGGCAATGGTTGATTTTCCTCCGCCCGAAGCTCCCACCAATGCTACTGTTTTTCCTTGCGGTATGGTAAAGCTAACATTGTTTACTGCTTGTTTCTTTTTTTCTTGAGATTGATTATCCGTATATGAGAAACTCACATTTTCAAAGGTTACAGAAAAATCCGTAGGAATACATTCTTTATCTGTTGTAACTTCTTTTAGTGTCGGTTGAGCCAAAAGGTTTCCAATTCTGTCTATTGCTTCTTTTGCAAGACTGGCTGCCTCTCCTAAGTGCATTATCTTGTTCATTATAACGACACATAGAGGTGTGAATATCACATAGAAAATAAAAGGATTGATTAGTGCAGCACATGAATATCCTAATTTTAGCAGTAGGACAAACAGGAAAACAAAGGCAATGGACATACCCTGTATTGATAGAATAAATCCTCGCATAGGATTACAGCAACTCAATGCATATTTATATGCCCAATCCCTATATCTCAAAATAGCATTGTGAAATCCTTTGAATGAGAAAACAGATTGTTGGAATGTTTTTACCACAGGTATTCCTCTGATATACTCTACCGCTTCCGTATTCATATCTTCAAGGGCATCCATATATTGTCTCATACTATTGCTTTTTTCTCCTCCCATCATACGTTTGATGAAAAAGGCACTTAAAAGCAATAAGCAAAGAGTTACAACTCCGAATCTCCAATCGAAAACAAATAAAGCGACAATAAAAACAATAGGCATTGTTATTGCCGCAACTAAATCCGGTAACTGATGTGCCACAAAACTATGTGTGATACTCACGTTGTCATCAATAATTTTGCGTATTCTCCCTGTTGTATTCTGATTGAAGAAAACAAGGGGAAACGAAAGAATTCCCTCCATAGCCCGATATCTCATTTCTCGTTCTATTCGAAATGCGCCCAGATGAGAAAAAGTGAGAGACAGAAAATAGAAAAAGATTCCACCACAGGCGAAAGCTAAGGCAGAATATGCATATTGACTGATTACTGAAGGATATTCCCCCTCGTGTATGTGAGAAATTACCTCGTCTATGATGTAATATATGTATAGATAAGGGAACATGCTACATACGGCACTCAATCCAGAAAGAAACATTGCAATGGGAATGAACAAAGCCTTTTCCCCTGCATAACGCTTTATAGCGTCAGATAATTTTTGACTCATGACTGTATATTATAATTTTCAATTTCATATAAGACGTATCCTTGGTTTTGTACTAAAAAAATGAGAGCCTGATTTCTCAGACTCTCATTAAATATTTCCATCCAGCTTTCGTATAACTTGAATAGGTTTCCGAAAATGTTTGTAACTTATCCTTGGGAATTTTTCTATGAAGAATAAATTCCTTTATAACTGAAACCTGTATTGCAGCATATACATGCATAAAAAATGGATCTATGTTTGAGTTTATATTGGGATAAATCTCTTTCATGCTACGAATATACTCCATTCCCATAGCTGTGAATTTTTGAATTAAAATCTCTGAATAGTTCTCGAAAGAAGAACCTCTTGCTCCAAAAAACAAAAGATATAGCTCTTCGCTATTTTGAGAAACTAAGGGTGAGAAGTGCCATAAAATAGCATCGTTATGATGTTCTTCCTCAAAAAAACACTTGTTTAGCTTTGATGCTGTATTGTGACTATCTATTAATTGCTGAATTTGTTCCACTACGGGATATAAGACATCATGGAATAGCTCATCCTTAGTCTTGTAGTAATAATATATATTCCCTAAGGCCATTCCCGTAATAGCAGAAATGTCCCTCATAGAAACTTTTTGGAAGCCTCTTCTAAGAAATTCTTTCTTTGCCAAGAGAAGTAATCTCTCTCTCGTTTGATTGTCTTTACTCATAGCGAATAGTACGACGTCTTAATTTCGTGCAAAATTAAAGTATCTATCTATTTCTTGCAATACCAAAAAATGGGTATTTTTCAATTTCATGTTTACGTCTTTTGAATATTATAGGTACGCAAAAAGAAGAATTTCCAACATAAACATACACAGGCAATTCTTCCTAAAAAGCCACTTCTATCCATATCAACGCCACAAGTACGCAGTTATCTCAAACCCCTAACGCACACGGTTTCTTTGGTTTACTTTTGTCCGTGCACCGCTGTTGGTGCCATTAAATACATTGTAATATGGACGAAAAAATCAAAGACCAAGAAGTCCTTTTGGTCAAGGATCAGAAGGGCGAAAACCTCAAAGCCGTCACAGGTACGGACGAGAAAGGTGGACTGAAAACCGTTCCGCCTAGCGCCGAGCATGAACAGAGCTTCCTGAAGTTCGACAAGCACAGCAATGCGCTGGAAAACTTCCTCTCCAACTTCATGCGTCAGTTCAAGCATCCCACACCGCTGAACTTCTTCAAAGTCCCCTTTGAGAGTGCCGTTGCCAGCGCACGGGTTCTCTCCGAGATGCTCAAAGCTCCGGAAGTCCCCTCCAATAAAGAGATGCTGGATTCCGCCCGTGTCAATCCTTCAGACTATGCAGGGGAGCAGAAACAGCCGTTTCAAGGTATTGATCCCGACAAGGTGAAGTGGGAGCAGTTCGAGCAGATGGGCGTAAGCCGTGAGAGTCTCGAAAAGGGCAAGCATCTTGATGACCTGCTTCAATACCGCAAGACTCCGCTTATTCCCATCGCAATCAAAATCGGAGAAGTCTCCCTTTACACCGATGCCCGTCTTTCTCTGAAAGCCTCCGGAGACGGTACATTTATCCCCGTTGTCCATGCCATCCGCAAGGAACCTCAATTGGAGCGTGAGTTCTTCGGGCATACCTTCACCGACGAGGACAAGAAAGCCCTCAGGGAAACGGGCAACCTCGGTCGTACCGTGGAGTTGACCTTCCCCGGCAAAGATGAGCCGACCCGCAGCTTCGTAAGCATCGACCGCCTGACGAACGACATCATCGCCTTGGGTGCCGACCGGGTACGCATCCCCGATGAAATCAAGGGCGTGAAGCTGAGCGACGAGCAGAAAAAGGAACTTTCGGAAGGCAAAAGCATCTACGTGGAGGGTATGACCTCCAAAACGGGAAAGCATTTCAATGCCAACCTTCAATTCAATGCCGACAAGCGGTCGATTGAATTTCGTTTCGGCTCTCCCAAGCAGGAACAACGTCAAAGACAAGCCCCCGAAGGACAGGAACAGGCAGAGCAGAAAGAATTGCGTGTCCCCAAGAAGATGCTGGGACGCGACATCTCTCCCGAAGAGCAAGCGAAGCTCAAAGCAGGTCAGACGGTCTATATGACCGGGCTTATCGACAAGAAGGGAGAGCCTTTCAATGCCTACGTGCGCCCGAACTTCGAGAAAAACAAGTTCGACTTCCTCAAATGGAATCCCGACAAGTCCCAAGCCAAAGAGGTAACTCCCGACAATGCTTCCCGCACACAGGTCGCCGTCAATTCCGAAGGCAAGACCAACGAGGCTACCAAGCATGTAAAGGAGCCGCTCAAACAGGGACAGACAGAGCCTACCGCCCAGCAAGAGCAGAAGGAAGAAGAGAAGAAGCGTTCCAAGGGAATGAAAATGTAATCCGCCACCACTAATATCCAAAAAGTAAGAACAAATGAAAGTCATCATAGCAGAAAAGCCGAGCGTCGCTCGTGAAATCGCCCGTGTCGTTCGGGCAACCAACAAGAAAGAGGGTTATATCGAAGGAGGCGGCTATGCCGTCACGTGGGCATTGGGACATCTGATAACGGCAGCCATGCCCGAAGCCTACGGTATCAAAGGTTTCCACAAAGAAAACCTGCCGATTCTTCCTCCCGTCTTTACCCTTATTCCCCGCCAAGTCAAGAGCGGCAAAGACTACAAGACTGATCCGAGTGTCGTTGCCCAATTGAAAGTCATCGAAAAACTCTTCCGGGCGTGCGAGGGCATTATCGTTGCCACCGATGCAGGAAGGGAAGGTGAGCTCATATTCCGCTTTATCTACGAGTATCTCGGCATCGCCAAACCCTTTGAGCGACTGTGGATCAGCTCGCTCACGGACAAAGCCATCAAAGAGGGGCTTGCCCATCTACAAAACGGAGCGGCGTATGACAATCTCTATTATGCCGCCCGTGCCCGTAGCGAAGCCGACTGGCTGGTGGGCATCAATGCCACCCAAGCCATATCCATAGCGGCAGGACGAGGCACTTACTCCTTGGGCAGGGTGCAGACCCCGACCCTCTGTATGGTCTGCTCCCGTTTCTTGGAGAACAAGAAGTTCGAGCCACAGCCATTCTGGCAACTCAGCCTTGCCGTAAGGGAAGGTGATGAGAGTTTTCGCTTCTCCTCTGCCGACCGCTGGTTCGATAAGAAGGAAGCCACTGCCCTGTACGAGAAACTCAAACAAGCTCCTTATGTTACTGTAGAGACCGTTGTGCGTAAGGAGACCAAACAGGAACCACCGCTTCTGTATGACTTGACCACTCTTCAGAAAGAAGCGAACAGCCGATACGGATACACGGCAGAACAGACCCTTTCCTTGGCGCAGAAACTCTACGAGAAGGCATACATTACCTATCCACGCACGGGTAGCCGCCATATTCCCGAAGATGTCTTTGCCGAAATTCCCGCTTTGATAGCCTTTTTGCACGACCATCCCGTCTGGGGTGTCCATGCACGCCGCCTGACCGAACTCAATGCGCATTCGGTGGACGGCAAGAAAGTAACCGACCACCACGCCCTGCTCATCACGGGCAAGAAGCCAATAGACATGTTCGGGGAGGAAGCGGTCATCTACGACATGATATCCGGACGTATGCTCGAAGCCTTTTCCGCCCGATGCGTGAAGGATGTCAGCACGGTTACTGCCATCTGCGAGGATGTGAAGTTTATCCTCAAAGGTGAAATCATCAAGGAAGAGGGTTGGCGTGCAGTCCTCAAAAACAGCAGGAAGAAAGACAAGGAGCAGGAGGAAGCCGAAGAACGGGAAAGCCGGGAGAATGGAGAAGGCATCATCATCCCACAATGGGAGGAAGGCGAGCAACTTCCGCTCTGTGCCTGTTCGTTGGCACAGGGAACGACCAAACCCAAGCCCCTGCACACGGAAAGTTCACTGTTGGCAGCAATGGAGACGGCAGGCAGAGAGTTAGAGGACGAGGAACTGCGTGCACAGCTCAAGGATTGCGGTATCGGCACGCCCGCTACCCGTGCCGCCACCATCGAAACCCTCTTCGCACGCGAATACATGGTGCGCCAAAAGAAGTCGCTCGTTCCCACGGAGAAAGGACTTGCCGTCTATTCCATCGTCCGGGAGATGAAAATCGGCAATGCCGAAATGACCGGACTGTGGGAAGCGGACTTGGCGAAAATCGAACGGGGAGAATTGAAAGATCGGGATTTCCGCAAGGACATCGAAAGCTACGCCACACAGATTACCGACGAACTGCTCTCCTCCAAAATCCTCTTTCCCAAGAAACAGAGCGACATCCATTGCCCCAAATGCGACAAAGGATCATTGGTCTTCTATCCCCGATGTGCCAAATGTTCCGATCCCGATTGCGGGCTGACGCTTTTCCGCAGCGTGGCGGGCAAGAGCCTCACGGACGAGCAACTGACGCAGTTGGCGGTAAACGGGGAGACAGACATCATCAAGGGCTTTACCTCCAAATCGGGCAAAAGTTTTGAGGCTTCACTCTCCTTGGATGGAGAGTTCAAAACGGTATTTGTCTTTCCCGAACGCAAGAAAACGGGCAAATCCCGAAGGTAAATCCCCGTAATTTGCTAATTTTGCCACTGAATGATGCGGTCATAAACAATCATCTTGTTTTTACTGCGGATTTTAGTGGTGGCACTCGGCGGGGACGTCGAGTGCCTTTGCATTATATACCTCACTAAAATCATTCAAAATGACAGCCATTCATTTTTCATACTACGAGCTTTCCCTGCTCTCTTTTCTTCGGGAAAGCCATCCCGAAAAAGCCGGTGACATTCCTTTTGTCAAAGAACGTGCGGCAGCCGCTTCTGAAGCCTATGCCGAAGCCTTCAATGCCGGTCTTTCCATAACCGAATGTATCGGCATTGCCAATAAGACGCTATATGCAGGTCTGCACTTCTCCCGTCACGATACCATCTCTTCCGTGCTTTGGAACGAGTTCTCCGCCGAAGTGCCGCTTGAAGCGGTCAGGGAGACCGCCATCCGCCTGCGTCCGCTCTTGGAAGCAATCTTCGCCAAGTATCCGATTTCGGACGAGTTCGCCTATACGCCCGAATACAACTCCCTCTATACGGAGCTTACGGGCTTTGTCCAACTAAAACTCGAAGAAGATGGCACACTATAATAAGAAAGAGCATCTAAGGGCGAATATAGAAGCTATCAAGACGGTATTTGCCCTGCATCGGGAACAGCGCACGGCAACGGAGGAGGAAATGGAGGTATTGCGGGCTTATACGGGCTTCGGAGCTTTGAAGTGTATTCTTTCACCGGCAAACTCGATGGAGGACATCGCCCGATGGAACAAGTCGGAGTTGGAGCTTTTCCCCTTGGTGATGGAACTGCATCGCATCATTCGAGACAACACCGCTTCCGAGTCGCAATACAAGAGCTATATGCAGAGCTTGAAAAACTCCGTGATGACCGCTTTCTATACGCCTGCGCCCGTAGTACGGGAGATGGCCGCTTCCCTACAGGAGGCAGGCATCGTCCCCAAGCGAATCCTTGATCCTTCGGCGGGGATGGGCGAGTTTATCCGCTCTTTTGACGGCATTGCAGCCGAAGGACATACGATCTTCGGTTTCGAGAAAGATATCCTTACAGGACAGATGCTCTCCGTCCTGCATCCCGAAGACAAGATACGCATCCGGGGCTTCGAAGAAATCGAATCCAAGCTCAACGGTTCCTTCGATGTGGTCAGCAGTAACATCCCTTTCGGAGATGTGGCCGTCTTCGACCCTGTTTTCAGCAAGACGGACGAACCAGCCCGAAAGGTCGCCCGCATGTCCCTGCACAATTACTTTTTCGTCAAGGGGGTCGATATGCTCCGTGAGGGTGGTGTATTGGCGTTCATCACCTCGCAAGGCGTTATGAACGCCCCGACGAACGAGCCGGTACGGGAGTGGCTGATGAACCATACCCGACTTGTCTCGGCAGTTCGTCTGCCCAACAATCTCTTCTCGGAGAATGCAGGAACGGAAGTGGGTAGTGACCTTATCGTCCTGCAAAAGCAGAGCGATAAGACAAGTCTGACCGAAGAGGAACAGCGTTTCATCAAGAGCGAGAAACGCCCCAGCGGAGTGCTGTTCAATACCTATCTGCGAAGTATGTCGCAAATCGTGCATACCGAATGGAAGCAGGATACCGACCCTTACGGCAAGCCTGCCATTCTGTTTCATCACAACGGTGGAGCGGAAGGCATCGCCACCGATATGGGAAAAATCCTGCGGGCAGATTTAGCCAAACGCTTGGATATGGCGTTGTACCAAAAGCATATCTCCATTCAGGAGCAGCTCAAAGTTCTCGTTTCCATTTCTCCCGAAGTCAAGCAGGAGGAGCCAACGCTTACGCCTGCCGCTTCGGCAGAAGAGCAACCACATCAAGAGGTGGTGCAACCGAGAGAGGAACTGACTGCGGAGCAACCCCGAAGCAGAGTCGCACCACAGGTACAACTGCTCGACCTTTTCGGCAATGTTATCCCGGAGGAAAAGCCCAAACGTAAAACTGCCGCAAAACAGAAGCCCGTCCCTTCATCTTCCCTTTTTTCCGAGGCTTTCCAAAGCGGCGAGACGGCACACGGACTGAAAGACACGAACGAACTATGGTGGCAGCAGAACAAGGAGAAAGGGATGCAGCAGCGTCCCTATGAGGGCTTATGGCACGAACATCTCAGAGAGGGTTCTTTGCTGGCTTCGGACTTTCAGGTCGGAATGCTTGTCCTCGATATGGAAGACAACCGAATGTTCCAGCCCATAGACCTTCCGTCCCAAGAGCGGCAGAAGATGCTGCTCTACATAGACTTGCGGGATGCCTACCACGCTCTTTATGATTATGAAGCGGAACGCAAGGTGGCGAATGAATCCTTGCGACAGAACCTCAATGAACTGTATGACCGTTTCATGCGGCTGTACGGATATCTGAACGACCGCAAGAACCACGAGCAGATCCTGATGGATGCCGGTGGCAGGGAGATTCTTTTCTTGGAACGGAAGGTGGGTAAAGAAACGCTCAAAGCCGATATTTTCCACCAGCCCGTTTCGTTCAGCCTGCACGAAGTGACAGAGGTGAGCAATGCCCAAGAGGCTCTCTCGGCTTCACTCAACAAATTCGGAGCGGTGGACACCGAGTATATGCTCTCTTTGCTCCCTGATACCTCCGAGGAAGAGATGCTCTCCGAGCTGCATGGCAGGATTTACTACAATCCCTTGGGGGGAGAATATGAAATTGCCGAGAAATTCATATCGGGCAATGTGGTTGCCGCTTCGGAGCGTATCGGACAGTATCTCTTGGAGTACCCGGAGGACACAAGGGCGCAAGCCTCCTTGCAGGCACTGAAGGATGCCATCCCCGAACCGATTCCTTTCGTGGACTTGGATTTCAACTTCGGGGAGCGATGGATTCCCGTAAATCTCTACTCCGATTATGCCTCGCACCTCTTCGACACGGAGGTGACGATACGCTACAATTCAAGTGCGGACGAGTATTCCGTGGAGGCACGGATGCACAATGCCAATATCTGGGACAGGTTCTGTGTGCGGGGGCAGCATCGTCGATACGATGGCATTGCCCTGATGAAGCACGCCCTGCTGAATACAACGCCCGACATCACCAAGAAAATCATGGTTGGCGACAAGGAGGTCAAGATACGGGACACCGAAGCCATACAGATGGCAAACGCTAAAATCGACGAGATACGAAACGGATTCACCGATTGGCTGAACGAGCAGAGCGATGAGTTCAAGCAGCGGTTGGAGAAACTCTACAATGACACCTTTAATTGCTTTGTCCGTCCCCAATACGACGGCTCGCACCAGACATTTCCCGACCTCAACCTGAAAGGTTTGGGCATCGAAAGCCTATACGACAGCCAGAAAGACGCCGTGTGGATGTTGAAGCTCAACGGAGGCGGGATTTGCGATCATCAGGTGGGAGCTGGAAAGACACTCATCATGTGCGTGGCAGCCTACGAAATGAAGCGACTCGGCTTAGCGAACAAGCCGATGATACTCGCTCTCAAAGCCAACGTGCAGGAGATAGCACAGACTTTCCAAACGGCTTACCCGAATGCCAAGCTGCTTTATCCGGGCAAGAACGACTTCACGCCCGACAAGCGGCAGCGGATTTTCCACGACATCAAGAACAATAACTGGGACTGCATTGTCCTCACGCACGACCAGTTCGGCATGATACCGCAGTCGGAAGAGATACAGCAGAAAATCCTTCAGGACGAACTGGACAGCGTGGAAGAGAACTTGGAAGTTCTGCGTCAGCAGGGACGCAGCATCTCCCGTGCGATGGAGAAAGGGCTTGTCAAGCGGCAGATGAACTTACAGGCTAAGCTGGATGAAATCAAGTTCAAGATAGAGAACCGCAAGGACGATATAGTGGATTTCAAGACAATGGGTATAGACCACCTATTCGTGGACGAGTCGCATACGTTCAAGAATCTGATGTTCAACACCCGCCACGACCGTGTGGCAGGATTGGGCAACAGCGAGGGCAGCCAAAGAGCCTTGAATATGCTCTTTGCTATCCGAACCATTCAGGAGCGGACGGGGAAAGACTTGGGAGCCACTTTCCTTTCGGGTACGACCATATCGAACTCACTCACGGAGCTGTATCTGCTGTTCAAGTACCTGCGTCCCCAAGCCCTCGAAGCACAGCATATCAAGACCTTTGACGCGTGGGCAGCCATCTTCGCCAAGAAGTCGGTGGACTATGAGTTTTCCGTTACTAACGAAATTGTACAAAAAGAGCGTTTCCGCTATTTTATCAAAGTACCGGAGTTGGCGGCGTTCTATGCTCAAATCACTGATTACCGGACGGCGCAGGACATCGGCATAGACCGACCCGAAAAGAATGAGATTATGCACAACATACCGCCCACACCTGAACAGGAGGAGTTTATCGCCAAGTTGGTGGAGTTTGCCAAGACGGGTAATGCGGAACTGCTGGGACGTCCCAAGCTCTCCGAACGGGAGGAAAAAGCCAAGATGCTCATTGCCACAGATATGGCGAGGAAGATGAGCTTGGATCTGAGGCTCATTGACCCCGACAGGTACGGAGATCATGTGGATAACAAGGCTTCCCACTGTGCCGCCAAGATTGCGGAGTACTACCGTAAGTTCAATGAGCAGAAAGGAACACAGTTTGTGTTCAGTGACCTCGGCACTTACAAGCCCGGTGAATGGAATCCCTATAGCGAAATCAAGCGCAAGCTGGTGGAAGACCACGGCATACCCGCTCAGGAGATACGCTTCATTCAGGAAGCCAAGACCGATAAGGCTCGAAAGATGCTCATCGCAGGTATGAATGAAGGTTCAATCCGAGTGCTTTTCGGCTCTACGAGTATGCTCGGCACAGGTGTGAACGCCCAGAAACGTGCCGTAGCCATCCATCATTTGGACACACCGTGGCGTCCTTCCGACTTGGAGCAGAGGGACGGCAGAGCCGTGCGTAAGGGGAATGAGGTTGCCAAGTTCCATGCCGACAACAAGGTGGATGTCATCATCTATGCCGTAGAGAAGTCGCTTGACAGCTATAAATTCAACTTGCTGCACAACAAGCAACTCTTTATCGAACAGCTCAAAAACAACCGTATGGGCAGCCGTACCATCGACGAGGGAAGTATGGACGAGAAGTCGGGAATGAATTTTTCCGAATACGTCGCCATCCTCTCCGGAAATACCGACTTGCTGGAAAAGGCAAAGTTGGAAAAGAAGATTGCCGGCTTGGACAGCGAACGGCAGGCGTTCATTCGCAGTAAGTCATCCTCCCGAAGCCGATTGGACGAAGTCGTGCGGACGGTGGACGGCAACAAGGAGCTGATAGCCCGTTTCCAAAGCGACTGGGACTTGTACCAAAGCCGTGTGCAGAAGGATAAGGACGGCAATATTCTCAATCCGATAACGCTCAAAGGGGTGGAAGGAAGTGACCCGAAACGCATCGCTGCCAAACTTGCGGAAATCAACGAGAAAGCCTGCACACGGGGAGAGTATTTCAATATCGGAACACTCTACGGATTTAACCTTGTGGTCAAGACGGAGTCTTCCTCCAAGGACCTTTTCGATCTTTCGCAAAACAAGTTCTTCGTGATGGGAGAAAGCGGAATGAAGTACAGCTACAACAACGGCAGGATAGCGGCAGACCCGCAACTCGCCTGCATGAACTTCCTGAACGCCTTGGAGAAGATACCCGGCTTGATTGAGAGGTTTAAGGCTGACACGGAGAAGATAGCCAAGGATATTCCTGTTTTGCAGGAGGTCGTGAACGGCTCTTGGAAGAAGGAAGAGCAGCTCAAAGACCTCAAAACGGAACTCGCAGCCCTTGACCGCAAGATACAGCTTTCCCTAAAACCGATTGAGCAGGGAGAGAGTGAGCAAGAAGGTGCGGAGATGATGCAGGACGGCGAAGGAAAGACGGAAGAAATGGAACGGTTACGTCCGATTGAGCCGACTGTCACCGCTCCCTCCGTCAGCACCTCTGCGGCTCAAACCGACAGACTGTTGGAAAGCAGCGGGCAGAGTATCTCCGCTACACAGCCCTTGATGGACGGACTGCCGCCGTCTTTGGCGGAAAAGGTGTTCGTTGTCAGACCGAAGATATAATCTGTAATGTCATCATCACATTCAAACGGCAACCCCCGCCTTGTCATTACGACAAAACGGGGGCTTTACTCTTGCGTACAATTCGAAATTATGTTCCTTTGGGCGGTCTCTTCCTCTTGCGTTTGAGGTTTTCCGTAAAGTGGGTTTGCATAAAGGCGAGGATTTCCGATTCCAGATACCACGTCTTGTGATAGACGATGTGGTAAGGAAGCGTTCCCGAATCTCGGTAACGTTGCAGGGTACGCTTGCTCACTTGAAGCATCATGCACACCTCTTGGTTATCCAGCAGCGGTTCTCCGTCTATCATCGGACGTTGGGGGATGTCGGGAGCCGTCTGCTTCAAGTCATCAAAACGCTTCATGATGCGTTCCATCCATTCAAGGAAGGTCTCTCTATCCAATAGTTCCATCCTTTACCCTCCTGCTTTTAAGTTCGAAGTTATGCCGTAGCTCTTTCAGGTTCTGAGGATTGCAGTACAGGCTCTTGTTTCGTATCGCCTCCTCGATGTCATGCAGGTCGTAATAGCAACGTCCGTAGATCATCTTGTAGCTGATTCTGTCCGCACTGCGCATACGCTGGAGGGTCCGCTTGCTGATACCGAGTATATCGGCTAACTCATCATTGGTAACAAGGCGGTTTTCATACTCCGTCTTTGCCTTTTCCTCTTTCTCCACATACCGGAGGATTTTCTCTATTTTGCCCATCAGTTCGTGGTAGGCTTTGCTTTCGATTGTTATGACATCCATGACGCTTTGAATTTGATTATGCTGCAAAGTTCGGGAGTTAAATCCGTCCGGATTGTATGCTAAATATGTACTGAATAGAGATTTTTCTGTCTGATTCTAAAAGCCACACGACAAAAGCATCCATATTGAAGCCACAAGTACGCAGTAAAGGAAATGTTGGTTTTGAATACTTACTCCGTAAGTACATTTGCACAAAGTGTAACATTAAAACGGACAAGAATATGGAAGTAATAACAATCGAGAAGAAAACGTATGAAGCCATGATGGAGCGTTTTCGCATTTTGACCGCCAAAGTCGATGCCCTGTGTCGGGAGTGCGACGAAAAGCGTATGGGCAGGTGGCTGGACAATCAGGATGTCTGCCAAATCCTGAACATCAGTTTGCGTACCCTGCAAACTTACCGCAGCAACCGAATGCTGCCCTATACGCAAATAGGGTATAAGATGTTCTACAAGCCGGAGGATGTCGGGAAACTGCTCGAACAATCCTTCGCTTTATTACCAATGAATAGTATCACCACTAAATCCGATGTAAAATATGGACAACGATGTAAAGACCAAGAACAACGAAGAGATTGCGCACTTTCTCAACGCGAGCGACCGTATGATAAAGGGAATTGATATCCTGCGGAAAAAGAACAGACCTCTGCTTAACGGGCATCGCTATCTGACAGATGATGAGTTATCCCGCCTGTTGCATATCAACCGGCGTACGTTGCAGGATTATCGCAATATGGGAAGAATCTCCTTTATCAAGTTAGGCGGAAAGGTACTCTACCGGGAAGAAGATGTGGAAAAACTATTGCAGGAGAATTATCGCCCTCGGTTTGAGAAGCCTTGACAGAGCAACAGGCAGTAAGAAATTCTTCTCTTACTGCCTGTTCTTGCTGAAACGTAAGACATACTGTCTATAGCAATCTTTTTTTCAATTAAGGCTCACAGAAGAAGCTATTGACGGATTACAAATTCTCCATACCGAATTTGGCTATCTCATCTATAATCGGCAAGACTTTCTCTCCCAAGGGTGTAAGGGAGTATTCCACTCTGGGTGGAACTTCGGGATATTGTTTTTTCTTAATCAATCCCTTGCTACAAAGGAATTTTAATTCATCAATAAGCATTTTCTCGCTGATTCCGGGAATAGCACGTTTGAGTTCTCCGTAACGGATTATCCTGTGGTTGATTTGAAAGATAATAAGCAATGTCCATTTACCTGCAAAAATCTGCATCGATTTTCTTACCGGACATTCTTCATCTGAAATTTTCCTCTCCATAGCAAACTTTTTTATTCTTGATAATCAATAATTCTAACAATATAGTATGTATCATACTATATTGTATGTACTTGTATATTGTAGTGCAAAGATATAACTTTGCAGTGATTTCAACAATTAAAATACAGATTTATGGAAAAGAAAACAGAAAAAGTGAGCCAATTCTATACAGCTTTGGCACAGGGTGATTTTGAAACGATGGGGGCATTGCTCTCCGATGATTTGGTATGGCATCAGCCGGGAAAGGGTGCATTGTCGGGCATCTACAACGGTAAGCAGAATGTCTTTGCCCATTTGGGAAAGATGGCTCAATTGAGTAATGGGACATTCGCTATCGACCAAGTGGATTACGTAACGGAAAACGGAGATTTGGTCGTGGCATCTATCGGATTTGCTGTATCGGCAAGCGGACATTCGATGGAGATGAAGGGAGTAGATCTTTTCCGTTTTGAGAATGACCTGATAAAGGAGGTTTGGCTGTTCTCTGAACGAATTGATGAAGAAGACCGATTCTGGACAGCTCTGGCACAAGGCTGATTGTTTATTCAAATTCACTAAAAACAGGCAGTAAGAAAAATGCTTTTTACTGCCTGTTCTCATATTTAGTTGTACCATCCGCCTTTGGTATAGCACATGAGTAGCGGAGGACTTGTTCTCTTCTCTTCGGTCACTCTTCCGATTATCCATTTACGGAAGTTCTTGGCTTCTGTAGAGGCAAATCGAAACGACAGCATCGTAATCATTTCAAGGTTGTATAAATCCACCGCACCGCCTTTGGAAAATAAGGTGCACATCACCTCGTCTTCCCTGAACAAACCCTCTTTGAAGATAGACTTGATGTGGCTGTTTATCTTACCAGAAAATACGCCGAGCAGGTCGGCTATTTCACAAGCCGACATCCAAACGGGAGTTGTCGGGATATGTACTTTTCCGTTCTCTCCAATGGTTATGATTTCTCTTTTCATCGCTCCTCCTCCTTATTATATCGTGATACCATTGAACTGCTCTATCTTACTCAGTTTATCGGAAAGTGCCGCCATGTCCCGACTTTCCTTTTCGTGGGTAATTTTGGCGTAAATCTGCGTGGTGCGGATATTTGTGTGTCCGAGCATCTTGGAAAGGGTTTCGATGGGAACGCCGTTGGTCAGGCAGATTTCCGTCGCCATAGTATGGCGGCTGGTATGCCACGTAATCTCTTTTTCGATACCGCAGAGTCCGATGATTTTCTTGATGTTTTTGCAAGCGGTCATATACGTCGGAACGGGCAGAAGCAGGTTGTCATTTGCCATACCATCGTATTTCTCGATAATCTGCTTCGGAATATCCAAAAGCATGATGTTGGATTCCACGCCCGTCTTTTGTCGCTTGGTCATAATCCAGAGTTTACCGTCAAAGGAAGTCTGAAGGTTGTCTTTGGTCAGGTTCTTCATATCGGTAAAGGACAACCCCGTAAAACAGCAGAAAACGTACAAATCCCGAACTAACTCCATTGATTTACGCCTGAACTTCAAATCCAACAGCCTGCGGATTTCATCCTTGGTCAGATAGTCCCTGTCGGTACTCTCGGCGGATATACTGTAATCTACGAACGGGTCACGGACTATCCAGCCGTGATTCTGGGCAATGGTAATCATACGGCGCAGGGGCATCATGTAAATCCATACCGTATTGTTACAGCATTTCTTTTCGGTGCGCAGGAAGATGTCAAAGTCGGTAATGAAAGCCGGAGTGAGTTCTTTCAAAGCAATGTCACTGACACGGTAACGGTTCTTGATGAACTCCTCCAAATGCTTATAGACCGTGCAATACTTGTGGTAGGTGGATGGGCATCGCAAGCCTGCATCGACCTGTTTGAAAAAGTCCTCATTGTGCTGGGCAAAGACTTTCAGCAGGGTTTCGTGCCGCATCTCCAAACCCAAGAAAGCGTTCTTCACTTTCTCGGCAGTGACATAGTTATCCCGCTCGGCTATCTCCTTGTATTTGGCATTGATGCCGACACGTATCTTGTCCAAGAAACGGTTGGTTTCCAAGGCCACGGTACTTTTGCCCGAAGCGCGGTTGCTCTTGATGTCCCACAAGTCGGGATGAATGTCGCATTTGCAACTGAACTGGGCTATCGTACCGTCAATGGTGATACGGCACATCACGGAAACGGAACCGTTCTTCTTGGGGGCGTTCTTTTTGAGGTAGAACAGAACCTTAAACGTACTACGCATAACTCTGACTTTTTACGGTTTACAAAACTATTCATTGTCAGGTTATTTGTTGCTATGCAAAACATTGTCGTTCAATGGTAAAGAAACAATCCGCAATTTATTTGCCTATTTCTTTTCATCGACGTACCTTTGCAGGAGGTAATCCCCGAAGTTCAGGTCGGATTTTGCACTGTTCGTTACCGCTTTTCCCAATCCTCACTTGCAAAGGAGGTGGTAATGTTTTGGTAACGTTGCTCTGTCCGAAGTTGGTATAACCCCGTCTTTTCGAGGTTTTGCGCCGAAAGGCTCAAAAAACAGAACCGACTGACTCACAAATCATTCACGCTATTTCGCCTTTTCTTGAACCTTGGGGATAGATTTTCAGCAAAAAAACAATAGGTTCTTGACAAATGCTTTTTATTTCCTGATTAGTATCAGAAATGGTGTATCGGCTATAGGCAAAAAGGCTACAAATTTCATGAAATTTGCAGCCTTTTTGTTGTAATAGATAGAGTTGAGAACTCGGAAATCCGATTGCAAAGTTTTTAATAAACTCAAATACTGTTCTTAATAAACTACTCAAAGGTTTATTTAAAACGTGATATCCGTTTATATGGGAAATTGTTCATATTTTTGTATGTTTTCAAGTTTGCGTTTGGAATACTCTTTGCTAAAGGTAACTATAATAAACAAATTAGAAAGTAATCTAATGATACAAGTTATTCGTTTTATGCAAAATTTAGACGTGAAGTTCCAGTATGAAACGGGTTCCTTTGGTATAACTGGTATCTAGCGTCAGGCTACCATTCATTTTTGCGGCGATAAGTGAGCAGATTGGTAATCCTAGCCCATCTCCTGTAGTGAGGTCTTTCACTTCCGTGAAAGGCTTGAAAATATTTTCCTGTTGCTCTGCCGGAATACCGATTCCCGTATCCGTCACGATAAATTGATGAGTATGTGCACCACGTTTCTTGAACTCAAGGCTGATACGTCCTTGTTCGGTGTAGTAGGCTGCATTTTTCAGTAAATAGAGAAGGATACGTTCCAGTTGCTCCTTGTTTGTCTTTACCTGAAGTTTGGGAGCGTTGACTGAAGGAGTAACATCTATTTTTATATGCTCCTTAACCTTATCCATTACATTTTCGCAGAAAGTACCTACGTTGATTTCACCCAATTCATAGAGTTCGGTTAATGAATTCTCTAATGAAGACAGTTCCTGGATATCATCGCTGAATTTCTTCAGAGCAGCGACTTGGCTCTGCATTTGGCTCGCTTCTTGAGGGGCTTTCTGTAAAAGTTCATTCGCAGAGGTAGCCAACGTATTCAAAGTCGGTTCCATCTGTGAGGATATGTTCTGAATGAATTTGGTTTTTAATTCATTATGTTCATTGGCAATCTTCACACTTTTCTTTAATTTGCGGTTGCCGGCTATAAATTTCAGTAATATGGCGGCCAGTATTGCCAGTCCGGCAACGAGGATGACTACAAGAACACACAGACCTATAATGATGTATTGTTTGGCTGATAGTGTGTCGTCTTTTTCTTGTATAGTCAGTTGGCTTTCGTCATATTTCCTTTTCAGTACATTCAGTTCGTCTTGAGCTGTCAGAGCTTTCACGGAGTCTGTCCAAACGATGTAACTTTCATAGGTGCGTTCCATTAAAGGGGCATTATTGGCTTTACGGGCAATTCCGATAAGGTTCTTGTAGCAATCATTCACTTTGGCATAGTCTTTCTTTTCCTTATATTGATTAATCAGTTTGCGGAAACAGGCATCACCTTGCGTGTTTTGGTTAAATGTATAGTAATAGTTGGCTTTTGTATACAGTAAAACCTCTGTCAGTGAGTCATTCTTGGCAAGGTTAGCGGTTTCTTCCAATTTATTCAGCTGTGTTTTTGCTTGGGCTGGATTTTTAAGTGCCGTGTACATCTGCAACCGCTCCTTGTTTACGAGGAAGCGGAGGTCATAAAAGACTTTCTTCTGATTTTGCTCTCCGGTCCATATAAGTTGGTCCATGTCACGACAAAGTTCGAATCCTTCTTTGTAAAAGTTCTCTCTGACGTATAAAGCATTGGCCTGAACACCACATTCTATCGCCTGTGGATAGTTTCCGCGGGTTGCAAATGCTTCGTATGCTTTTTTGAATAAGTAACGCGCTTTGATGTAATCTTTTTGATTGAGACTGCTTTGCGCTTGTTTTTTTAGTTCTGTGGCTCTGTCCTGGGGAGTTTGCGCATAAGCCAATATGCTCAAACAAAATATCATTAAAAGACTTGTTATTGATGTTTTCATATGATTGCATATTTGTTTGTCACAAATGTAAAACAAATATATGAAAAAAGATAGTGTTATCGATGAAATAATTCTCTTATGTTTATATTCATTGTTATTATCCAGCCCAGTTCTCTCTGTCGAGATTCCGATAACTGATAGCCTCTGCCAAATGATTGGGGAGTATTTGTTCTGCTCCTTCCAAATCGGCGATTGTACGGGCAACTTTTAAAATCCGGTCGTAGGCTCGGGCAGATAAATTGAGTCGTTCCATTGCATTTTTTAGCAATGCAAGTCCTTTGGCATCCGGTTGAGCGTACATTGCAAGCAGTTTGCTGTTCATTTGTGCATTGCAATAAATTCCGGTATATTCGGTGTAGCGTCTTTCCTGCATTTGACGGGCTTTTATCACTCGCTGTCTGATGATATTGCTCGATTCTCCCTGTCTTTGATCGGAAATCTTATCAAAGGGTACAGGTACAATCTCTATCTGAATGTCGATGCGATCTAATAATGGACCGGATATCTTATTCAAGTACTTTTGAACCTGTCCGGGGCTGCATACGCATGCTTTTGTCGGATGGTTGTAATATCCACAGGGGCATGGGTTCATGGATGCAATCAGCATCAGATTGGCCGGATAGCTGATAGTACTTTTGATGCGGGAAATAGTGATCTGGCGGTCTTCCAATGGTTGACGCAACACTTCCAGCACTCCTCGGTTGAATTCCGGCAATTCATCTAAGAAAAGTACCCCATTATGTGCCAGACTGATTTCTCCGGGTTGTGGAAAACTACCTCCGCCAACCATCGCCACCTGGGAAATTGTGTGGTGAGGGTCGCGGAATGGGCGTTGGGAAATCAATGATGAACCGCGTTTCAGTTGTCCGGCAACTGAATGTATCTTGGTGGTTTCCAGACTTTCACCCAGAGAAAGAGGAGGAAGAATGGAAGGAAGGCGTTTGGCCATCATCGATTTACCGCTACCCGGAGCACCTACCATTATTAAATTATGCCCTCCGGCTGCTGCAACTTCTAGTGCCCTTTTTACATTCTCTTGCCCTTTAACGTCTGCAAAATCCAAGTCACAGTTTGTCTGTTGTTGATAGAATTCTTCCCGTGTATTAACAACAGTCGGCTCTAATTCGCGTTCATTATTGAAGAATTCGATGACCTCCTTGATATTACTGACTCCGTATACTTTTAATTGATTGACAACGGCAGCTTCCCGTGCGTTTTGTTGGGGGATGATTAGTCCTTCGAAACCATCTTCGCGCGCTTTGATAGCAATGGGAAGCGCACCTTTGATAGGTTGTATACTTCCGTCCAGACTTAGTTCGCCCATTAACAAATAGCGGGAAAACTTCTCGGAAGAGATTGTTTCGTTAGCCCCTAACAATCCGATGGCAAGAGGCAAGTCATAAGCTGAACCCTCTTTTCGGATGTCGGCTGGTGCCATATTGACTACTATATTGCTAGTGGGCATTTTATAGCCATTTACCAGCAATGCGGAGATAATACGTTGATGGCTTTCTTTGACCGCAGAATCCGGAAGGCCGACGAGATAGAACATACAGCCGCGCGAGCTGTTGACTTCGATTGTTATGAGTGTTGCATCAATCCCTTGAACAGCCGCTCCGAATACTTTAATTAACACGTTTGATTATTGATTATTTTTTCTTCTTATTGTCTTGTTTTTCCTTTTCTTCAGCAGCAGTGACTACTTCCTCAATTTTCTTCTTCAATTGTTCTCCTTTGAGGTTTTTCGCGAGAATCTTACCGTCTGCCGACAGAAGAATGTTGCTGGGAACTTGCTTGATGGCGTATTGTTTGGCTACTTCGGAATTTAGTCCGCCAAAATCACAGACTTGCTCCCAATTGAGCGTATCACGTTTTATAGCATCCTGCCATTCTTGTTTATCCATATCAAGGGAGATACCGAGCATGGCTATATGTTTGTTCTTCTTATATTTCTGATAGATCTCTTTTAACTCGGTATTGCTTTGGTGATTGGAAATGCTATCTCCCCATGAAGCCCAAAAGTTGATTAACAAGTTCTTTTTCTTGAAATCTTCTGATGACCGGGTAATTTTCTCTCCTTTTATGTTAGGAAGGCTGAAAAACGGAGCATATTTGCCTATCTCTGTCTTTTCGGACAAGGAAATGGCTTCATTCAGTTGCTCGATGTATAGCTTGTCTTGCAGTATTCCTGTCATGACTTCAATTAATTTCTTTATCTTGTTGAAATCAGGAGAGTCTTTCTGCACAAAGTATTTATCCAACAGGTAAAGACTGACAAAAGAAGAATGATGTGCCGTGATGAATTCTTCTGCTTTTTGCTCTAAATCTTTCTCGGATGGGGTAGGCAGGCTATTTAGTTCTTTCTGAAAGTTTGTAAACTCTTCATTATATATATTACCATTGATATCCAGATATTCCGGGTGATTGATATCTCCTTTTATTTTGATCTGATTTCCTTTGTCAAGGAAGATTGGATATTCTGTCTGATTGTCAATAAGTAAAAAGGCAGAAGTAATGGTGTCTATTGAAGCTGTATAAGAGAATTTATCGTTCTTCGCGAAAATGGTATCTATCCGGTCGAATGATTCGTCCATTCCATACAGATAAAGCGTATCTGTGCCCAGGCCTTTGATTTCCCCGGTTATGCTAACCTTCTTTGAAGATTTACCACAACTGCATAGACAAATGATTATGAGGATTAAAATGCTACTCTTTTTCATTGCTTTGATTTCTTTTCTGCGAAAGTACGGTTTTTACAGATAAAAAAAAAGAATTGCCCGTCATTTATAATGACAGGCAATTCTTAATATTTAAAATAGAGTGGTAATTCTCTTATTTAATGATGTTCATGAAATCTGCATTTGTGAAGTATTTTGCAAATTCCAAGTCAGTAGCTGCTTTCTTAGCTAATGACGAATCTTTAGCAACTGCGCTCTTTAAGCTGCTTGTTACCATAGAAGAATTGTTAGTTCTAGCACCTAAAACTGCCATCAGGTAGTCAGTGTAAGCATCCGGTCTTGTTACGTTAGCCAATGTGTTTTTAGCTTTGTTGTAGTCCTTAGCAAGGATTTGAGCCAAAGCAGCACTGTTAGTCTTAGAGTCACCGAATGAGTTAACTGCTCTTTCATATTGACCTTGAGCGATGTACAGGTTACCCATAGATTCGCCAAGTTCTTTTGTTCCGGCAGCTTTACCGAAGTATGCTTCTGCAGCAGTTTTGTCACCCTTCATCAAAGAAACCAAACCTAAGTTCATGTTAACTTCAGGAGTAGCATTAACACTGGCAGCTTTCTTGAAGTAAGATTCAGCTTTGTCAATGTTACCAGCCTGGTAAGCTAATTTACCCAAGTTGTTGTAACCACGGTAATCGTTCGGGAATTGTTTGGTAGCTTGAGTATAGATAGCTTCTTGTTTAGCAGGATCGCTAGTCAGTGTAGCAGCATACAGCAATTCTTCTACATTCAGTTCAGAAGGATTAGAAGAAGCCAGTTTAGTGATTTCTTCGTCAGACTTACCGATGATTTCATAGTTCAAAGTCAAACGAGAACGACGCAACTGAGGAAGAATAGTGTTAGCCAATTCTTTGTATACAGCAGAGATGTTTTTGATTTCGCTTTCTCTTTGAGCAGGGTCTTGATACATTGCAATAACGCGGAGGATCAACTCTTTGTCTTGGATGTTAGATTTAGAAACCAGTTCTTGGAAACCTTCCCAGTCCTGTGCAGTATATTTAGCATCGATCGGAGCGTCGATTTTTGCTTTCTTCAGGTCTTTGCTCAACAGCTTGGTTGTGTTGTTTTCGCGGTTTTCAGCAAGAGTAGTATTCAAGCTTACACCACCATCAGGAGAAGCGTATGCAGAAACTTCGATGTTGCTGATCTTCTTGTTAGCAGCTTCGTTTACGTTAGCTACTTCTTTGTTGAATTCTTTAGCAGTCTTCAACTCGCTGGAACGAATGTTAGCTTGTTGGATCAAGAACATGATGTTAGCATCGTGTTTTTCTTTGATAATACGTTGGAAAGCGTCTTCGCCCAATGCAGGGTTGGCGTTACCTAATGTATTGTTTACTAATTCAGAAGTAGAGATTACACCATCAGCAATTTTCACAGCAGGAATAGTAACTACTTTCTTACCGATAGTAGCTTTGAATTCCAGGTACAATTCAGACTTAGCCATTTCCGGAACATAGTCAAAAGAAGTTTTCATAGTGTAGCTACCGCCCATCTTGTAAGAGATAGTCTGGTCGTTACCTTCCACTTTTTCACCTTGGAAAGTAGCTGGTTGGCCTTTAGCTTCGCCGCCATTCCATTTCAAAACCGGAGTAACTTCTACAACCGCTTTCTTGTTGAAATACTTTTCAGGAAATTTACCATTGATGGTCGCAGGAACTTTACCACCTACTGCCTCCAGCACTTGCGGAGTAACAGTGAAGTAATCAGCTGATAATTCACCCATTTTTTTGCTGCAAGAAGAGAATAATGCAACAACCATTGCCATGAGTAAAGGCAAGTACAACTTCTTAGTCATTTTAGGTATAAATTAAATGTTTGTAATTGAAATATCGTCTATTTGCCAACCTCCTTCTGCTCACACAGAAAAAGTAACGCAAAGATATTAATTCTTAATATAATTATATAGATAAGGGGGCGATTTTATCATAATTTAATGAAATAACTCCTCTTTTTCTTTCCGGTACTTGATATTTCGCGGGTGATGCTCAATAATCTCACTACGAAGCATGTTGCGGTCAATGTGTGTATAGATTTCCGTTGTCGCAATAGATTCATGTCCGAGCATGCATTGAATGGCTCGCAAATTGGCTCCACCTTCCAGTAAATGAGTGGCGAAGGAATGCCGGAAAGTGTGCGGACTGATGTTTTTGGTAATGCCTGCTTTTTCCGCTAATTCTTTTATCATGTGAAAGATCATAATCCGGGAAAGGCCTTTGCCTCTCCGTTGGCTGACGAAAACGAAATCCTCATGCCCTTTTTTTACTTCAATTTGGTTACGGTCTGGTATGTAAAGTTTTATTTCATTAATAGCCCGGGGGGAGATTGGTACGAGTCGTTGTTTGCTTCCTTTTCCTTCTACTTTGATAAAGCCTTCATCAAAATAGAGGTCGGATAGTTTAAGGGTGATAAGTTCTGATACCCGAAGTCCGCAGCTGTATAGTGTTTCTAAAATAGCTCTGTTTCGCTGTCCTTCAGCTTTGCTGCGGTCGACGGCGGAGATAATCCGGTCAATGTCCTCCACAGTCAGTACTTCAGGAAGTTTGAAACCTATTTTAGGGCCTTCTAATAGTTCACTGGGGTCTGCTTCCAGATAGTTTTCGAGGATGAGAAAACGGAAAAATGATTTGATTCCTGATAAGATGCGGGCTTGTGAACGGGGATGAATACCGATGTCATGTAATCCGGCCGCAAAACGTTGAAGATCGGACAGGCATACGTCCAATACGTTAATCCCTTCCAATGTCAGAAAGCTCATCAGTTTGTCCAGATCCGTCAGATAGGCATCCAGCGTATTAAGAGATAAGGACTTTTCCAGTTTGAGATACTGCTGATACTTCCTGATTATCAGCTCTTGTTGTTCCTTCTTATGCTTTTTTTCGTTGATTTCCATTTCTTTTTTCTACCTTTGCACATTCTTTCAGATACAAAGGTATAAAAAAACAGGATTGCGCGATGAAGATACAAATTATTAATGGCCCGAATATTAATCTGTTGGGTAAGCGTGAACCTTCCATTTACGGAAGCGTTACATTTGAAGATTACTTGGCTGATCTTCGCAAAAGATACGTTGACGTGGAGATCGACTATTTTCAATCGAACATCGAGGGAGAAATGATAGACTGCATACAGCAGGTGGGATTTGATGTGGATGGTATAATCTTGAATGCAGGTGCGTATACACATACTTCCATAGCTTTGCAGGATGCTATTCGTTCTGTGACATCTCCGGTGATTGAGGTGCATATTTCCAATGTGCATAGTCGCGAGTCTTTCCGGCACGTATCGATGATTGCTTGTGCTTGTAAAGGAGTGATTTGTGGCTTTGGGCTAAATTCGTACCGTTTGGCTTTGGAGGCTTTATTGGATAGATAATAAATAAGGTAATAATATATAATAGGTAGAAAGACTATGTTATTGAAACAGACTAAGATTGTGGCTTCCATCTCGGATAGACGTTGTGATGTGGATTTTATAAAACAGTTGTTTGAAGCTGGGATGAATGTAGTGCGTATGAATACAGCGCATGCTAGCCGTGAAGGTTTTGAAGCTTTGATTGCAAATGTACGTGCTGTGTCCAACCGTATTGCGATTTTGATGGATACAAAAGGTCCGGAAGTTCGTACGACGGCTAATGCAGAGCCGATTCCATATAAAATAGGAGAGAAAGTAAAGATTGTAGGTAATCCGGATTTGGAAACAACTCGTGAATGTATTGCTGTTTCATATCCGAACTTTGTGTCTGACCTGAATATCGGTGGTACGATTCTGATTGATGATGGCGATCTGGAACTGGAAGTTATTGATAAGACGGATGGTTATTTGCTGTGTGAAGTTAAGAACGATGCTACTTTGGGAAGCCGTAAAAGCGTAAATGTCCCGGGTGTTCGCATCAATCTTCCTTCATTAACGGAAAAAGACCGTAACAATATTCTTTATGCTATCGAAAAGGATATTGATTTTATCGCTCACTCTTTCGTGCGCAACCGTCAGGATGTACTTGACATACGTGAAATTCTGGATGCACATAATAGTGATATTAAGATTATTGCTAAGATTGAGAATCAGGAAGGGGTGGATAATATCGATGAAATTCTGGAAGTGGCAGATGGCGTAATGGTTGCCCGTGGTGACTTGGGTATCGAAGTGCCTCAAGAACGTATTCCGGGAATCCAGCGTGTATTGATTCGCAAGTGTATTCTGGCAAAGAAGCCGGTAATCGTTGCTACTCAAATGCTCCATACAATGATAAATAATCCTCGTCCGACTCGTGCGGAAGTGACTGATATTGCCAATGCAATCTACTATCGTACAGATGCTTTGATGTTGAGCGGAGAAACCGCTTATGGTAAGTATCCGGTAGAAGCGGTGAAAACAATGACTAAAGTTGCGGCTCAGGCAGAAAAAGATAAACTGGAAGAAAATGATATCCGTATTCCGTTAGATGAGAATAGTAATGATGTTACGGCGTTCCTTGCTAAACAAGCAGTAAAAGCTACTTCTAAGCTAAAAATACGTGCTATTATCACTGATAGTTATAGCGGACGCACTGCTCGTAACCTGGCTGCTTTCCGTGGAAAGTATCCAGTGCTGGCTATCTGCTATAAAGAAAAGACAATGCGTCATTTGGCTTTGTCTTATGGTGTGGAAGCTATCTATATGCCGGAATTGGCTAACGGACAGCAATATTACTTTGCGGCATTGCGCCGTCTGTTGAAAGAAGGCCGTTTGCAGCCTTCCGATATGGTAGGATATTTGAGTAGTGGTAAGGCAGGAACAAAGACCTCATTCCTCGAAATTAATGTAGTGGAAGATGCTTTGAAGCATGCAGAGGAGACTGTATTACCTAACAACAACCGTTATCTTTAATTTTTAAAGAGGTAAGTTTTATGCAGGAAACCGAATCGATAGACGAATATATTTTGCAGCATATTGATCCCGAGAGCGATTACTTGAAATCGCTCTATCGGGATACGCATGTAAAGCTCCTTCGTCCTCGTATGGCTTCCGGGCATTTGCAGGGACGGATGCTGAAGATGTTTGTAGAAATGATTCAGCCTCGTCAGATATTGGAAATCGGAACGTATAGCGGCTATTCTGCCCTTTGTTTGGCGGAAGGTCTGCCGGAAGGTGGACTGTTGCATACGTTTGAGATCAATGATGAACAAGAGGACTTTACCCGTCCATGGTTGGAGAAATCACCGTTTGCCGATAAAATTCGTTTTTATATAGGTGATGCTTTAGAACTTGTTCCGCGTTTAGGTGTTACTTTTGATATGGCTTTTATTGATGGCGATAAACGTAAGTATATTGAATACTACGAGATGACATTGGCGTATCTTTCCGAAGGCGGATATATCATTGCTGATAATACTTTGTGGGACGGACATGTGCTTGAACAGCCTCGTAATACGGACGCTCAAACAATTGGTATTAAAGCCTTTAATGATTTGGTAGCACAAGATGTGCGAGTGGAAAAAGTAATACTTCCTTTGCGTGACGGATTAACGATCATAAGGAAGAAAATAGTAAGTAGTAAATCGTAAAACAGTAAATAACTTATGGAAACAACCAGACAGAATAAGATATCTCGCCTGTTGCAGAAAGAGCTAAGTGAGATATTCCTGCTTCAAACAAAGTCCATGCCGGGTACATTGGTCTCTGTTAGCGCAGTTCGCATTAGTCCTGATATGAGTATTGCCCGTGTCTACCTCAGTGTTTTCCCTTCAGAGAAAGCAGAAGAGATGGTGAAGAATATCAATAACAATATGAAATCCATTCGTTATGAGCTTGGGACTCGTGTACGTCACCAGCTACGTATCATTCCTGAACTGAAATTCTTCGTGGATGATTCATTGGATTATATTGAGAAAATAGATTCATTGCTGAAGTGAAATAACTCATTGCAGAGGTGAACTTCCCTTTTTATATAGCCAGGCGTTATCTTTTTTCAAAGAAAAAGCATAATGCTATTAATATCATATCCGGCATTTCCGTATGTGGGGTGGCTCTTGCTACGCTTGCTTTGGTTTGCACTCTTTCTGTTTTTAATGGTTTTCAGGATATGGTGGCCAGCTTTTTTACGGCTTTTGATCCGCAGTTGAAAATTACGGTCCGTGAAGGAAAGGTTTTTGATGCACAAGATGAACGGATTCGTGCCGTTTGTGCGCTTCCTGAAGTGGAGGTGTTTACAGAGACGCTCGAAGAGAATGCAATGGTGCAATACAAGGACCGTCAGGCTATGGTTGTACTAAAAGGGGTGGAAGATAATTTTGAAGAGTTGACGGCCATAGACAGCATACTTTATGGCGCGGGAGAATTCGTTCTTCATGATTCGATCGTGAATTATGGCGTCATGGGAGTGGAATTGGTTGCGACCTTGGGAACTGGTTTGGAGTTTGTCGATCCTCTTCAGGTATATCTTCCCAAGCGAAATGTCAAAGTGAACATGGCAAATCCCGGCGCTTCTTTTAACCGTGATTATCTGTATTCTCCAGGTGTCGTATTTGTGGTGAATCAGCAAGAATATGATGGAAAATATATTCTGACTTCTCTCGATTTTCTTCGTCAGCTTCTGGATTATACAACAGAAGTCTCTGCGATGGAATTGAAATTGAAACCTAATGTAAATACTTCATCGGTACAATCTAAAATAGAAAACATACTAGGTGATGATTTTGTTGTTCAGAATCGTTATCAGCAACAGGCAGATGTTTTCCGTATTATGGAGATAGAGAAACTAATCTCTTATTTGTTCCTCACTTTTATTTTAATGATAGCCTGTTTTAATGTGATAGGCTCTCTTTCTATGTTGATCTTGGATAAGAAGGATGATGTAGTAACTTTGCGGAGTCTTGGAGCTAGTGATAAACTCATCTCCCGAATATTCCTCTTTGAAGGACGTCTCATTTCTCTTTTTGGCGCTATCTCCGGTATTGCCCTGGGCTTAATCCTATGTTTTATCCAACAGAAATTTGGTATAATTTCATTGGGAGGCGGTGGTGGTACTTTTGTTGTAGACGCCTATCCTGTCAGCGTTCATGCTTGGGATGTGGTACTTATTTTTATCACCGTTTTGGCAGTCGGATTCCTTTCTGTGTGGTATCCTGTACGTTATTTAAGTAAGAGGCTTTTATAAATCAATATTTGGGTCTTTCAAAAGTCCCGATGCTTTCTGATTGCTAAAAGCATCACTTTAAGTGACCATACAGGAAATGTTGAGAACATACCCTTCACTCTTCACCTTTTCTTCGAAATCCTTTATTCATCAGCGATAGCGGGTGAAGGGGCACTCCTTCACCTCGTATTTAATTAGAAAAATGAATTGTACCGGATGCAAATGCATGAATGATGATTGAGTCATTCTTTTATGTAATTTAGTAATAGCTTACATGTAGTCTATTACTGGATAAGTTGCTTTTGCTCCTATGCAAACTTCTTTTGGTCTAGGAGTAAAGTTGTTTTTCAATGGATGCAAACTATAAATGCAAGTTTTGTTTTTATAAATGAAACTTGCGTTTATAAAAACAAAGCTTGCATTTATATGATCAGAATTTGCGTTTATAGTTTCCGTACTATCGGAAATAACTTTACTATTAGACGAAAGTAACTTTACTCCTAATGAAACAGAACTTATCTATTAATAGATTGGAGATGAAGTAGTGGGTTACAATGACTAGTCAACTAAATTGAAAAAGAACCACTAGAGTAAGGACGATACAGCATTCAGAGAGAAAAATTCGGTGAAAAGAAGAGCCTTCACCCGCTACCATCGATGAATAAAGGGTTTCGACGAAAAGGTGAAAGGTGAACCCCATGTTTGAAAACTTATTGCGTGAGGCGTAAAAGAATCTGTCTCTGATGGCACGTCCTACCAAGTTACTTTTTAATCTTTCGTAATTGATAACTTTTAATTCGTTTTTGTGGTTTTTTATTTTTATAATTGCTAATATACTACTATATTTGGCACAATTTTGTTAATTAGAAATAATCTGTAAAACACTTCCGTGAAACCTGAAAGTAATGACATAGACAGAATTATAAACAGTGATGAAGCGGCTTTTTGCCGTTTTATGGAACGTTATTCTTCACGTCTATATCATTATGTTTTTGCTTTGATTGGTCAAAAGGAACCGGCTGAAGAGGTTGTAAGTGATGTTTTCTATGAGGTTTGGAAAAACAGAAAAACCTTGGGTGGTATAGAAAATATGAATGCCTGGATACAGACGATTACTTATCGGAAAGCTATTTCTTATTTGAGGAAGGAAACGGGAAAAACTGAATTATCGCTTGACGGTATAGGGGATTTTATATTTGCTCCTATCCAGTCACCTGACGAGGCGATGATTAGTAAAGAGGAGATGGAGAAAATAAACAATGCTATCCAACAGCTACCACCTAAATGTAAACATGTCTTTTTCTTGGCGAAGATAGAAGGGTTACCTTATAAAGAGATTGCAGACATATTAAATATATCTGTGAAGACTATCAATAATCATATTGCTTTTGCTTTAGAAGAAATTGCTAAAAATTTGAATCTGGTTTTGCGTAAGAAATGATAGAAGGTATACTGTTAATTGTCTGTATTTTAATGGCTTAATTGTTTAAAAGAGCTTCTTGCTATTTTTACTTTTCGAGAAAAATAAAAAAAGTTCATTTTTAACTAGGAGATTTTTTTTAATGTTGCGTCTTTATTTATAAAACAACATTAAAGAAGATTATGGACTTAAAAGGATACCATTGCCTTGCTGATTTATTTGGTAAACTGAATTCTCAAGAAAAGCTTGAGGATGATTTTACTACTATACCTGAAGGCGGGAAACTGAAATTCTTTTGGGAAAAATGCGGGCATGAAAAGATTGATGCTTCTTCTATAATAGAGCGAACCAAACAAAAGATCCGGAGAGATGTAATGAGGCGTCGAAGAAATTATTTCTTAGTAGCTTCTGCTTCTGTCGCAGCTTCTATTTTAATTTGTATTTCAACCATCCACTTCTTAACTCATAGTGAAAACACTAATTTAGATTTTCAGGCTATTGCCGAACAGATGGACAGCCAGTCTGTTGAAGAAGTGACTCTTATCACTGCTAAAGAACAGCTCAATTTGGATGAGGATGCTTTTGTTACCTATTCAAAAGAAGGAAAGGTTACTGTTAATTCTAAAGTAATAAGAGAAAAAGAGGAAAAGAAAGTAAAGGCCGAACCGGAATATAACCAGTTACTTGTTCCTGCAGGGAAAAGAGTGCGGGTTGAACTGTCTGACGGAACCCGATTGGTTGTCAACTCTCAATCAAAGGTGATTTATCCTTGTCGTTTTAATGGAGATATTCGTAAAATATATGCCCAGGGAGAGGTGTTTCTGGAAGTTGCTCATGATAAGCAACACCCTTTCATTGTAGAATCTGAAGATTTCAAATTACGGGTATTAGGTACGAAGTTTAATATTTCAAACTACAAGGGGAGGGCAACTAATATTGTATTGGTGGAAGGTTCTGTTGAGGTGACCGATAGGAATGAGAGAAAAGCGCAACTGGTACCTAGTGATTTGCTGAATATAGCCAATGGCGCAATTGCCTATCAGAAGCAAGTGGACGTAGCCGAATATATTAGCTGGGTGGATGGTGTCATGTTGTTAAATGGTAATGATTTATCTCATATCATTCAGAAGTTGAGTATTTATTATGGCATTCCTATTCAATGCGATCCGATGGTAGGTAAAGAAAAGGTTTATGGAAAACTGGATTTGAAAGATGATATTGATGAGGTGATTGAATGTATCCGGCAGACAATCCCTATTGAAGTAGAAAAAAGTGATACTAGTATATACTTGAGTAAATAATGACAATTTAATTAATCTTATAAAACCAATATAGCCTATGAGAAACAGATAATACTATTCATGATACACAAAAAAATCGGATAAATATTGGCGTATTTACCCGATATTAATTCCTTCGTTAAATCAATAAATCCAAAATTGTTAACCTAAAAAGAAATTTTTATGGTAAAGAAAAGTATTTTTTTACACTTAAAGAAAAGACTTAAGCTTTTTTGCATTATAAACGTCTTTTTTATGATTCCATTTTCTTCATTCGGTGCTAATTCTATTAGTTGGAATTCCGAAGAAGATCTATTCTCAGTACAGTATGAGAATGCTACAGTTAAAGATATCTTAGATTATATCGAGAAACATAGTAAGTACATATTTATTTATTCAGAGAATGTGAAAAAGAATCTGAATAACAAAGTCTCCATTTCAGTTTCCAATAAGAAAATAGATGCTGTATTAAATGAGCTGTTCTCAAAAACGGGGTTGAATTATAAAATGTCGGGAAGACAGATTACGATTTCAGTGCCGGAACAGGCTCCTGCGATAAAGCAAGTTCGAGGTTTTAAGATTGTGGGTAACGTTACCGATGAGAAGGGTGAACCTTTGATTGGTGTTTCAATCTTTATGAAAAAAGACTCTACGGTGAATGCGATAACAGATATGAATGGTGCATATAGCATTGCTGTGCCGGATAAATATGCTGAACTTTCCTTCCGCTATATCGGCTTTGTCCCGAAAGATGAAAAGGTCAATAATCGTAGAGTACTGAATGTGATAATGGTAGAAGATGTTGGTCAGTTAGATGAAGTTGTTGTTGTGGCTTATGGCGCACAAAAGAAAGAGTCTGTAGTGGGTTCTATCACAACTGTTGAACCGGCAAAATTGAATGTTTCTACTTCCCGTTCATTGAGTAACAATTTGGCTGGCACAGTGACAGGTGTGATTGGTGTGCAGCGTTCCGGAGAACCGGGATACGATAACTCTTCGTTTTGGATCCGTGGTATCAGTACCTTTCAGGATGTGGGTAAAGACCCATTGGTGCTGGTAGATGGTATTGAACGTAGCCTGAATAATATTGATGTAGAAGAAATCGAGTCGTTCTCCGTATTGAAAGATGCGGCTGCCAGTGCAGTGTATGGTGTACGTGGTGCGAATGGTGTGATTTTGATTAATACCAAGCGCGGACATGTGGGTAAGCCTCGGGTAGTGGTGAAATCGGAATTTGCGTTCACGCAACCGATAAAACTTCCCAGCTATATCGGGGCTGCCGATTATATGCAGTTGCTGGATGATGTATTGGATGATACCGGACAGTCTCCGATGTATGCCGACCGGATTGCCAAAACACGTGCGGGATATGACCCCGATTTGTATCCTGATGTAAACTGGATTGATGCTATTTCTAGAGACCATGCTGCCAACCAACGTATTACAGTAGATGTATCCGGTGGTTCGGAAAATTTGCGTTATTCGTTTGTGGCTGCGGTTTACAACGAACGTGGCATTCTTACACGCGACAAGAGCCTGGATTGGGATCCTACTATCAAATTGCAACGTTACAATGTACGTTCCAATGTTGACTTGAAACTCTCTCCCACCACTCAAGTTCGTTTTAATATCGGGGGATATCTTCAGGATCGTAACTCTTCACCTGAAAGTACGGACCAAATTTTCAGCCGTGCGTTCCGTTTCACTCCCTTCATGTTTCCCATCCGCTATTCATCCGGTGAGATTCCTGCTTGGCAGGAAGAGGGTAATCCTTGGGCAATGGCTACTCAGAGCGGTTTCGCCCGTTCCACTGCCAGTAAGATTGAGACGCTGTTTTCTCTGGAGCAAGACCTGAAATTTTTGACTCCCGGTTTGAAAATAAAAGGAACTTTCTCATTTGACCGTTATTCTACCGGCAAAGTGACTCGTTCCAAGAAAATAGAATATTGGAATGCCGCTAGCGGCAGAAACGAAGAGGGCGAATTGATTCTGGCCCAAAAACAACAAGGTGGTAACTTCTTGGGTACTTCCAAATCGGCAGAATATGGTGACAAGAGTATCTATATGGAAGCCAGCCTGAATTATGACCGTACCTTTGCTGACAAACATGCCGTATCTGCCATGCTACTCTTCAACCGTCGCCATTACGATAAGGGGGAATCGCTGCCTTACCGTAATCAGGGATTGGCCGGACGTGCTTCATATACCTACAGTGGAAAGTATGTAGCCGAATTCAATTTTGGGTACAACGGTACTGAAAACTTCGCCAAAGGAAAACGCTATGGTTTCTTTCCGTCGGCTGCTGTTGGCTGGATTGTTTCGGAAGAACCTTTCATGCAGCCTTTTCGCAACACGATTTCTAAATTGAAGTTGCGTGCTTCCTACGGACAGGTAGGTAATGCTAATCTGAAAGGACGTCGTTTCGCCTATATATCCACTATCCTTGATCAATGGAATGATGTGCCTGACTTATACCGTTGGGGGTTGGACGGAGATTATGGACGTAATAACATGGTAGAGGGCGACTTCGGTATTCCTGACTTGACTTGGGAAATTGTAAACAAAGCCAACGTTGGCTTGGAACTGGGTCTGTTCAATGGTATGGTAGACCTTCAGGTAGATTTTTTCGACGAACGCCGTAACAACATCCTTGTAGAGTTGAACTCTATTCCTGCTACCTCCGGTTTCTATAGGAACCCATGGGGCAACCGTGGTAAAGTGAAGAATCAGGGAGCGGAAGTAACGTTGAATGTCAACAAGCAAATCGGCAAAGATTTCTTTATCGGTCTGATGGGTAGCTTCACTTATGCCCATAATGAAATCATCGACAAAGATGAACCTTTGGGAACCATTGGAACAACTCGTGCTGAAACCGGTCATCCGGTAGGGCAGATTTTCGGCTATGTCCACGACCGTTTGTTTACAGAAGATGATTTTAAAGATGTGGAGAACGGAGTTTTGAAAGATGGTGTTCCGAAACAAACTTTTACAGCAAAAGTTCGCCCGGGTGATATCAAGTATGTGGATCTGGACAAGAACGGATTTATCGATACTTATGACCAAATGGCTATCGGAGGTACCGAGAATCCGGAGATAGTTTACGGATTCGGAGTGAATTTACGCTGGAAAGAGCTTGACTTTGGAGCAATGTTTCAGGGTATTGGACGTACTTGGCGTATCCTTTCTTCAAATATTATGCCGGCATCCAATAAAGGCTCCATGTATAATATCTTTGATAACTATCAAGACCGTTGGACGGTGGATAACCAAAGCCAGGATGTATTCTATCCGCGTGCCGATTACGGACCGAATGCCAATAATAGCCAGAAGTCTACCTGGTGGTTGCGCAATATGAGTTTCCTGCGTCTGAAAAATTTAGAATTAGGATACTCCTGTCCGAAGAAATGGTTGCAGGGGTTTGTGATTTCCAATGCCCGTGTTTTCGTGCGTGGAACGAACCTGCTAACCTTCTCCAAGTTCAATCTGTGGGATCCGGAGCTGGCAACCGGTGACGGTGCTAAATATCCGGCTATGAAATCAGTATCAGTAGGTTTTGACATTACTTTCTAAAATAAATATGATATGAAAAACAGAATTATTACATATATATTATTGGGCGTTTTGGGTGTATTGCCTTTAACTTCATGCTCTGATTATCTGGACAAAATGCCGGATGACCAGCTGACATTGGAGAATGTATTTTCCAACAGGGGCAATCTGGAACGTTGGCTTTCCTATCTCTATTCTGTAATGCCGGAGTTTTATATTTATGACGGTCCGGACGCCATTGGTGACGAACTTGCACCTTCTGTAGGGTGGGAGTCACAGGGATTTAAGGCGATTCAGTATCAGAATGGAAACTGGACGCCTATCAGTCCGGGAGTAGTGACTTATTGGGATAAGTATCCAAAGGCAATTCGTCAAGCATACACTTTGATTAAATATGCGCATCCTTTGTCCGATGTATCTGAAAAGGAGATTAATTATATGAAAGCGGAGTGTCGTTTTTTCATTGCTTACTACCACGCTATGATGGCGATGACGTACGGAGCAGTTCCTATTATTCGGGAAGCGGCTGTAGAACTATCGGGGGAATCTTTATTACTGAAACAAGAACCTTTTGATGTTGTTGTAGACTGGGCGGCTAACGAGTTGTTGGAAGCTTCCCGACAGTTACCCGCTTCTTATGACGAAGCCAATAAATACGGTCGTATCACTTCACTGATTTGTCTTGCTATGCGTGCCCGTTTGCTGACGTTTGCTGCCAGTGATTTGGTGAATCCTAGTCCTGGGAAAGATATGGATCCTGAAATGCAGGCTATGACTAATGTAGATGGAGTGAAAATCTTTAATTCCACTTTCAATGAAAATCATTGGAAACGGGCAAAAGACGCCAATAAACTGCTGATTGAAGAAGCCGAGAAAGCGGGACACGCTTTATATAAGGAATATTTGTCTGATGGAGTAACTATTGATCCGTTCCTTTCTTATCAGAACATGATGATGCTTCGTTATAAGGAAGGCAATACGGAAATTATTTTCCCGCGTACTAAGGATAATGCAGGTTGGTTTGACGACCAAGCTCTTCCTCGTGGTGCTGGTGGGTCTGGTTCGCTAGGTGTTACTCAGTTGCTGGTGGACGATTTCTTTATGAAAGACGGTAAAATGCCTATCTTAGGATACAACAATAGTGGTGAAACACAAACAGCCATTGTTGATTTGGAGTCCGGATATAGTGAAACAGGTTATTCTACAGAAGATGATGTGCGTGCTACTAATTGGCATTATGCCGTAGCCGGTTCCAAAGCTAGTGGAGACCGTCATGTCGTTGCTCCAAAGAATACGTTCAATATGTATTGTAATCGTGAACCTCGTTTCTATATTTCGGTGGTCTACAACGAACAGTACCATTGGGGGAAAGGGAAAGCGACCAACTTCTTTTTTAATGGTGAAGATGGGCAGCCGTCGCACGATAACCCGTCAGCCGGTTACCTGATTCGGAAGCATGTTGATCCTACTTTCGTTCATTCAACGAATACCGGTAGCTATAAGTCGCGTCAAGGTATTCTTTATCGCCTTGCTGAAGCCTATCTGAGCTATGCAGAATCAGCACTCGAGTATAGTATTGCTAAAGGTACTTATGATGCCGACAAGACAGATATTGTGAAATACATTGATAAAATTCGTGAAAGAGCCGGCATTCCGCAATATGCAGCAGGAGAAAAAAAGCTCGGAATTCCTACCGACCCGGAAGAGATGCGTAAACTGATTCGTCGTGAGAGAAGAGTTGAGATGAACTGCGAAGGTGGTTTGCGCTGGTTCGACCTGCGTCGCTGGAAAGAGGCGGAGAATGTGCTGAATGGTAACTTCTATGGTATGAACATGCTGGCTGAAAAGGGGAATAGAGATGAGTTTTATAAACGTGTGCGTTATCAAACTCGTAAGTTCAAAAGTTATTGGTGGCCGATACCTCAGGATGAGATAGACAAGAATCCGAACTTGAAACAGATGCCGGGTTGGATGAATTGATTAACACTATAAAATCAATAAGAAATATGAGAAACAAACTATTTTATGCATATCTGCCATTGGTAGTACTGTTTATCCTTGGCGGATGTAAAGATGATAAAGAAGCTGATTTGACATGGCTCACCAACCCCGGTGAGAAGATGGAACTGACTGTTTCGGCTACCGATATAGAATTAGATAGGGACAGACCGAATGAAGTGGCGGTGAGTTTTGAGTGGACACCGGCTCGTGAGATGCCCGAAGACTATGCTATCTCTTATGTGACTAAAATAGATATTGAAGGACACGAGTTTGAAAGCTGTGTACGTGTTGATGAGGACTATGGAGTATTTAATAAGAGTTATACCACTGAAGAGCTGCAAATGTTGCTGGTGGATAAGTGGGGACAGAACTACTCCAAAGTGGTGCCCGTGCAGTTTCGTGTCATTGCAAAATGGGAGGGTGGTCCCCGTTATGCTATGCCCGAAGTGCGTACTGTTACTGTAAATGTGCGTCCTTACCGTCCATTGGTATGGGAAGCCAATCGCATTGTTCTTTCCGGAACTTCTACCGACAATGATAAGCTGGTAATGAGCAAAACCATGGAGAATGAGTTCCAATATGCGTTTGTACAAGATTTAGTGCAGGGTGAGATGGGGATTGCTTTGGAAACAGAACAGGGTGAATCTTATATCCAACTGGCAGAAGGCGTTAACAACTGGGTAGACGGTGAAGAGGTAGATGTTGTATTGGGAGATGAGCCTGCGATGCTGAATTTGCCTAAAGACGGAGAATATCGTGTAATATTGAACACGGAAACCCGGAAACTGAAAATTTACTCACCGGATAAGAAGCTGGAACCATATAAGGCGCATTTTAAGGATAAACTTAATGGATGGCATGATGTAGATGTTACCAACCTTTGGGCATATGGCGACATTACCAAGTGGGGGAATGATCTGAAGGGCGGCGGCTTCAAGCCGAGTTTGGTCGATCCGCAACTGCTTGTCGGCAAGATTTCATGGACTTCCGCTTGGGGAGGCGGTTCGGATAAGAAAGAAAACGGTAAGTTTGTTCTTGATGTTCCGCATTTCGAAGGCGGTTATCCCGGTGGTCCCCATTTCTCATGGTGTCTTGTTCCTGTAATTCCTGACGATATACTTGCGCTGGACAAGAGTGATAGCCGATGGAAATACAAGCAAGAGTTGAAACTGAACACCTGGACACCTATCCATGCGGAAAGCGAAGCTCGTGAACAGTATCGTGAAGCTATGTTCACATGGTACATGAGACCGTTGCTCACCATCGTCGACTTAAGAAATATGCGGATATACATGAGCGAATATTAAAGTCATTTACTGAAGAGGGTGTGCCTGCCCTGTTTTTAGGGCGGCATATCCTTCTTTTTAAAGAATAATTATATGAGAATGAACTGGAAACGAATAATGATGCCTTTGGGAGTGTTGCTCTTCGGGGCTATGGTAGCAATTGCCTGCTCGGATAGTGAAAGTGAAACGGGAAATACCGGTGATGGGGATTTGCCTGCCGAGAATGTAACGGTGCGGATTAACCCTAATAAGACACGTGTTCTTCGGAATCCTCTGAATGGCTGGGTACTGTATCTGGCGCGTGAGAAAAACGAGACATTTTGGGAAGAAAGAGGCTATGACCACATGTATGTACCCGATCTGGCAAAATACGTAAAAGTCTCCGATTACGCTTCTTCCTGCTACTTGCGTACGAATTGGAAGACATTGGAGCCCCAAAAGGGAAAATATGCTTGGGATGACCCTAGCTCCGATATCTCACGTATCATTAAAAGTGTACATGATAGAGGATTACGTATCGCCTTGCGTGTACTGGTGGATGGGCGCGACCAAAAACAGAATACTCCTGAGTTCGTATTCGATGAAGGCTGTAAATGGTATAATACAGCAAACAATAAGTGTCCTTATCCTGATGACCAAGTGTTCCAAAAGCACTATGGAGAGTTTATCGAGGCTTTTGCCCGCCAATACAATGACCCCGATAAGGTAGATTTTATTGACGGTTACGGATTGGGTAAATGGGGAGAGTCGCACGCTATGATTTATGCTAACGATGGAAATAAGTTTCAGGTAATGGAGTGGATTACAGCGTTGTATGCACGTCATTTCACGAAAGTGCCTCTGGTGATCAACTATCACCGTATGTTGGGCGATACTTATCAGGATTCTTGGCAGGAAACAGTGCCGCCTGATGCGGAGCCGTTGCTGAACATAGCCCTCAATAACGGATACATCCTGCGTCACGACGCTTTTGGTATGAGTGGCTATTATAAAGATTGGGAGAAAAATATTGCCTTGAAATACAGATATAAGCTTCCTATCATTATGGAAGGTGGATGGGTGACCGACACGCACCGTTATTGGTATTTCGATGATGCTTATCGTTATCGGGAAGGTCATCCCGAAGATGTCCGCAAGGGAGAGTTTGAAGATTCCATGCTGGCATGTGTCAATACGATGGACTTCCGTTTGGGTGAAACGGAATCATGGTTTGAAAAAACGTTCTCTTATGTACAGCGTTTTATAGCGGAAGGCGGTTACCGTCTCTATCCGGACATGGTTTCTTTGCCTGTTTCGGCAAATGGTGGTCAGGATGTTACTGTTGTTCACCGCTGGCGCAATATGGGTTGGGGATATTGTCCTACTAATATCAGAACTTGGAATCAGAAATATAAAGTGGCTTTTGCATTGCTGAATGATAATAATGAAGTGAAAAAGATATTTGTGGACGAGCAAACCGACCTGTCGACTTGGCTGAAGGAAGCCCCGACTACTTATACCACCAAGTTGAATCTGAAAGGCGTTTCTGTTGGTGCCTATTCATGGGCGGTAGGTTTGGTGGACGTTACCAAAGACAATGAAATCGGACTCGAAATGGCCGTGAACAAGGATGCCAACCTACTGGATTCCGGTTGGTTGAAATTACAGACACTTACGGTAAAATAAGTAAATACGTATAATGAGTTGTATGATTAAAGGTAAAATGAGATCAGGACTTTTGATGCCTATATTTTTAGGGTCGTTTGCGCTTCAAGCCGCTGCCATAAGCGGCGGGTCGGATGCCGGAACCTTGAAACAGAACTTGGCACGGGATAACAAGATAATAAGAATAGAACCAGACAGGCAGCGCTTGTTGCGTAACCCACAAACCGGCTGGGTGCTTTATGCCACCCCCGGTGTGAAGGAAGATTTCTGGGAGAAGTGTGACAATATGCAGGTACCCGGTGTGGGAACGGTAAAGGTGTCCGATTATGCCCATACTCTTTATATCCGTACCAGTTGGAGGAAGTTGAATCCTGAAGAAAACGTTTATGGCTGGAATACGGATCCCATGCTGAAAATGCTGATTGAGGGAGCACGTGCAAGAAAAATGCGTCTTGCTTTCCGGGTGGTGGTCGACAGCCGTGATAAAGGCTATGACTTTACGCCCGACTTTGTGCGGGAGGCTGGTACGAAGGGCTTCGTGTGGAGAGGAAGATGGTCACCTTATCCTGATGACCCTATTTTTCAAAAGTATTATGAAAAATTCGTTTGGGCTTTAGCCAAAGACTTTGGCAATCCTGACGAGGTGGACTTTATCGACGGAACAGGTCTGGGAAAGTGGGGCGAGTATCACACTACGCTTTATTCTACGGGAGATGAAAAGCCCCGTAAACCTGTACTTGACTGGCTGGCAGACTTGTATCTGAAAGCATTCAGAGACGTTCCGGTTGTCATCAACTATCATCGTTTTGTGGGTGCCGGTAAGGACTGGGACGATAATAAGTATGACCTTGACAGTGAGTTCTTGCTTGATGAAGTAGTTGAAAAAGGATATTCTTTGCGTCATGACGCATTCGGTATGGGGCTGTATTATGGTGAATGGGAACGTGACTTTGCCAAGAAATATTTCGGCGTTCGCCCCATACTGATGGAAGGCGGATGGATTACAGGCAAAATCCACAGCTTTTGGGTGGATCCCCGCAATTATCGGAAGGGACATCCCGAAGATGTGCGTCAGGGAGAATTCGATGATAGTAAAGAGGCGCGTGTCAATATGATGGACTTCCGTGTGGGTGAAACGGAATCGTGGTTTCACAATACATTCCCTCTTGTGCAACGGTTTATTTCGGAAGGCGGCTATCGTCTCTATCCGGATATGATTTCTTTACCTACAGATGTGGCAAAAAATCAGAAACTTCGGATTATACACCGTTGGAATAATCTTGGCTGGGGATATTGCCCCACCAATATTCCGCAATGGAACCAAAAATATAAAGTGGCTTTCGCGCTGATGGACAGTCGGAATAGGGTGCAGAAGGTGTTTGTGGACAAACAGACAGACTTATCCAAATGGATGCAAGGCATCCCTGCAGTTTACACTTTTGATTTACGTCTCAAAGGAGTAACTCCGGGGAGTTATTATTGGGCAGTGGGGCTTGTTGATACTACCAAGGATAATGCGATCGGCTTGGAAATGGCTGTGCCGGAGAACATGTTGAATGCCGGATGGGCTAAATTACAGGAAGTAACCGTAAGGTAACAGGCAATCAGCTACTTGATGGGGTTAACGAAAGGTTACAGGATTCGTGTACCTTGAAGAAATAATAATAACTTTTTAACCATGAAAAAACTATTGATAGTATTGGCCTTGGCCTGTACTCTGTCTTCTCTTTATGCACAGAAAACCTGCTATAGTGAGTTGAAGGGAGATACATTAGTGATTGTAAATGAGTGTATTGAACGAAAATTCATTTGGAATGACGGTAATCTTGTCACTTATAGTCTGAGCGATAAGGCAAACCGGAAAACAACTTTCACGGTAAAGCAGGCACCGGACTTCTTTATCTCCAAAGATACCCGGGAAGCTTCCAAAGGAGCTTGTCGGGTAGAAAAGGTGGCTGCGACTGATATTCATCCGGCCTACTTGAAGACGATAGTTACATTCTCTTTGGGAACATTGGATATACAACGGATTTATCGTATATATGACGGTTGTCCGGCCATAGCATGTGACACTTATCTGAAAGGGAGTGTTAACAGCGTTTTTGGCGGACGGGAAGAAAATGCGGCTGACCGGAAAAACATCGAGTTCGTTGAAGACATGAAATCCAAATCCGTTACGGCTATTTTGGATCAATTATATCTTAAAGGGCAGCATTGGCATGCCAAGGCTGTTGAATTTTGGGATGTGACAGATTGGAACAACAATTTGTTGGCAGAGAGGGATGTTATAGCCTATCGTAAAAACAGTTATCGGGGGAATTTGCTCTTTGTTCGAAACGGGGAAGAAGGCACCGGCTTTTTCTTTCTGAAAGAATCCCCTTGTTCCAGTGTCCAGTTAGCCTATAAAGGTGCTGATTTCATCGCAGAATTCGGAAAATTCATGATTACAGGACTGGGAATTACTGAAAAGAATATTCAGGAAGATACATGGACAAGAACATATAGTTGCGTCACAGGGGTATATGGCGATGGTGAATTGCAGGCACTGACAGCGCTCCGCAGTTACCAGAAGAATATTCGTCGTCATTTCCGGAATCGTGATGAAATGGTTATGATGAACACTTGGGGCGACCGTAGTCAGGACACAAAAGTCAATGAGGCATTTTGCCTGCAAGAGTTGGAACGTGCCGCAAAACTGGGAATCACTCATTTTCAAATAGATGATGGATGGCAGGTGGGCAAGAGCCCGAACTCAGCGGTAGCTAAAGGTTCTTTTAAGAATATCTGGGACAATAAGGACTATTGGAAACCGGATCCTGTCAAATATCCCCGCGGATTGGCTCCGATAGTAAAGAAAGGAAAGAAACTGGGCATTGAAATTGGTTTGTGGTTTAATCCGAGTGTGCAGAATGATTTTGTCGACTGGGAGAAAGATGCCGAAACACTGATAGGATTGTATCGTGAATATGGTATCCGTATTTTTAAGATTGACGGATTGACTATTCCTACCAAGAAAGCGGAGATTAATCTCCGGAACTTGTTTGATAAAGTATTGGCGGAAACGGATAATAAAGTCATGTTCAATTTGGATGCGACAGCCAGTCGGCGGGGAGGTTATCATATGTTCAACGAATATGGAAACATCTTTTTAGAGAACCGTTATACGGATTGGCAGAATTACTATCCGTACTGGACGCTTCGCAACCTGTGGATGCTGTCCAAATATGTTCCGGCAGAGAAATTACAAATCGAGTTTCTGAATAAATGGAGAAATACGGAGAAATATGGAGATGATCCGTTTGCCCCGCACCGATATTCTTTTGAATATTTGTTTGCGACCACTATGGCGGGGCAACCATTGGCATGGTTTGATGCTTCCAACTTGCCGGAAGAAGCATTTGGCATTAGAGACTTAATGGAGAAGTATAAGAAAGTGCAGTATGATTTCCATCAAGGAACTATTTTACCGATTGGTGAAGAGCCTTCGGGGCGCTCGTGGACTGGATTTCAGTCTCTTTGTCATTCAAAAAACGGTTATCTCCTTATTTACAGGGAAGATAATGCACGGGAGGAGACATGGGTGGAAACATGGTTGCCCGAAGGTGCAGAAGTTATGTGTACGCCGATACTGGGGAATGGGAAACTGATGGCAACGACTGTCGGCAGAAAAGGAACAATAAAAGTCTCTCTACCTGAGAAGAATGACTTTATGCTATATCGCTATGAAATAAGATAATTATCCTGTTTACAGGCCATATATATACAGCGTGGTGGGTATATAGATACACCACGCTGGATATATATACTCACCATGCTGGATATATATACTCAGTAACGTGAGCGTAAATCGTTGATAGTTAAGAATATTAATCTTATAAATAGATAATTTAATGCAAATCAGAAAAAAGACAATCGTGTGTATGTTGCTGTTTATCCTTTTTGTAGGGAATGCAGTAGCTCAAAACCTGATAACTAATGTATATGGTCGGGATATCCGTTCTTTAAACGGCAAATGGAATGCTATCATTGACTTGTATGACCAAGGTCGGGGAATGAAGGTATATAGAAATCAAAGTCCTAAAGGAAACACTGATTTCTATGAATATTCTTTTCAAGGAGGATTGCGGCTGAATGTTCCTGGTGACTGGAATTCACAAACGCCGGAGCTTAAATACTATGAAGGCACAGTATGGTATGCACGTCATTTTGATGCAAAGCGTTTGACACATAAACGTCAGTTCCTTTATTTCGGAGCTGTCAGCTATCGTTGCCGTGTTTATTTGAATGGGGCAGAGATCGGAAGTCATGAAGGAGGATTTACTCCCTTCCAGATAGAAGTGACGGACTTGCTGAATGAGGGAGAAAATTTTATTGCCATTGAAGTAAACAACCGTCGTACCAAAGATGCCATACCTGCCATGTCATTTGACTGGTGGAATTATGGCGGTATCACACGTGATGTATTATTGGTCACTACCCCACAAACTTATCTGGAAGACTATTTCATCCAACTGGATAAGGAATCTCCCAACCGGATGATTGCCAAAGTCGCTCTCTCGGACAAAAAGGCAGGTGAGAAGATTACGGTTTCTATCCCTGAACTGAAAACAAGCATTGATATGCTGACTGATGCCGAAGGAAAGGCTGAAACGGTATTCAATATAAAGAAGTTAGAACGTTGGTCGTCGGAGAATCCTAAACTTTATGAAGTAATCGTTTCCTCAGCCAATGATCGTGTAGAAGAACAAATCGGCTTCCGCAATATCACGGTGAAAGGAACGGATATTTATCTGAATGGCAAGCCGACATTTATGTGCAGCATTTCCTTTCATGAAGAAATCCCTCAGCGCATGGGGCGTGCTTTCTCGGAAGCAGATGCGGCGATGCTGCTGAATGAGGCAAAAGCGCTTGGCGTAAATATGATTCGGCTGGCACATTATCCGCAAAACGAATATACGGTGCGACTGGCAGAAAAGATGGGCTTTATCCTTTGGCAGGAGATACCTGTCTGGCAGGGTATTGACTTTACGAACAACAATACCCGTAAGAAAGCGCAAAGGATGTTGTCTGAAATGATAAAGCGTGACCAGAATCGCTGTGCAGTCGGATATTGGGGAATTGCCAATGAAACGCAGCCTTCCAAAGCACGGAATGAATTTCTTACCTCTTTGCTGGAAACAGGCAAACAATTGGATACGACCCGTTTGTATGTGGCTGCTTTCGATTTGGTACGTTTTAATCGTGAGAAGAAACGTTTTGTGATGGAAGATTCATTTACCTCACAACTGGATGTTGTAGCGGTCAACAAATACATGGGTTGGTATCATCCGTGGCCCATCGAGCCGGAAAATGCGGTATGGGAAGTAATACCGGATAAACCGCTGATTATATCGGAGTTTGGCGGTGAGGCATTATACGGGCAGTCGGGAGATGAAAATGTAGCAAGCTCCTGGAGTGAAGAATACCAAGCCCGGCTTTACAGAGACAATATCCGTATGTTCGACAATATACCGAATCTTCGGGGGGTATCTCCATGGATTTTATTTGATTTCCGTTCTCCGTTCCGTTTTCATCCGACCAATCAGGATGGCTGAAATCGTAAGGGATTAGTCTCGGATCAGGGAATACGCAAAAAGGCGTGGTACTTGATGAGGGAGTATTATAAAACAAAGTTTGGTGAGTAGAAATTAATTAGGATGTAATCTTAAATATCCATGAGACAAAATAGCTTTCGGTTTGTATGTTTGCTTTTTGGGCTTTCATTTCTTGGAGGAGAAATGAAAGCCCAACAGAAATCGGCCCATGAAACAGGGCTTCGCTCCAAGTCTACATCAGAACTTGCGGAACTGGAACAAGTTATCACAAAAGTAAATTATGATGAGAGTAAGGTGCCTGTCTATACGCTTCCTGATGTCCTGACCCTGACTAATGGCAGAAAAGTGACGACTAAAAAAGAATGGGTGGAAAAGCGGCGTCCGGAACTGCTCCGCCTGTTCGAAACTCAAATATATGGTAAAGCTCCAGTTCGCTCGAAGGACTTGCATTTCCGGCTACTGAACGAAGATAGAGAAGCTTTGGGCGGTTTGGCTACCCGTAAGGAAGTAGCCGTTTATCTCACAAAAGATGAGAAGCATTATCTGACAGTACTTATGTATCTGCCTAATCGGCGAAAAGGGACTGTTCCCATGTTTTTCGGAATAAATTTCAAAGGTAATCATGCCATTCACCCGGATGAGGGCATCACTTTCCCGTCAGAAGAGAGAATGATTGCTTATGGCAGAAAACGTATGTTTCCCCGGGGTAGTGCAGCTTCCAGATGGCCGGTAGAGATGTTGATGGAACATGGATATGGACTGGCCACTTTCTACCGTGGGGACATTGATCCGGATTTTGATGATGGTTTTCAGAACGGAGTTCATCCGTTGTACTACAAAAAGGGACAGACACGGCCTGCTGAAGATGAGTGGGGAACTCTGGCTGCCTGGGCATGGGGAATGAGTTGTGCGATGGATTATTTTGAAACGGATAAAGACATTGACGCCAAACGTATAGCCATCTTCGGACATTCACGTCTCGGAAAAACGACTTTATGGGCCGGTGCGATAGACCCACGTTTTGCTTTGGTTATTTCTAATGATTCCGGTTGTGGTGGTGCGGCATTGTCGCGGAGAAAGTTCGGAGAGACTGTACGGGCTGTGAACTGTCAGTTTACACATTGGTTTTGCCGGAATTTCTGGCAATACAATGATAAAGAAGACACTCTTCCTGTCGACCAGCATGAATTGATTGCTCTGATGGCTCCCCGTCCGGTCTATATTGCCAGTGCGGAAGAAGACCGCTGGGCTGACCCGAAAGGGGAATTTCTTTCCGGTGTATATGCCTCTCCTGTTTATGAGTTGTTCGGGCTGCCGGGATTGCCGGTAAAAGAAATGCCGGCTGTTAATCAGCCTGTATTGTCAGGCACTATAGGTTATCATATCCGTTCGGGAAAACATGATATTAATCTGTATGACTGGACGCAGTTTGTGAAGTTTGCCGATAAACATTTGAAGTAAGATCACTAATAGATATTTATATGAAGAACAAGTTTATAAAGTTAGTTTTTGTTGCATTTGCGCTGATAACCCAATTATCACCTTTGAAAGCGCAGACGCAGGAAATAGATTTATCCGGTAAGTGGGGATTTCAGACGGATGTGATGGATTTCCGGCGTGGTTCGTTAGATGTGCGTTATATACATCGTTTGCAAGAATCGATTGTCCTGCCGGCCATTACGGATGATTACAAGATAGGTTACAAATCTCCGTATCGGCATATTGACCGTCTGACCCGTGTATATGAATACATGGGGCCGGCTTGGTATCAACGTGAGATTGCTATTCCGAAGGAGTGGAAAGGGAAACGTATCTTCGTGTATTTTGAACGGACACATTGGCTAAGTTCCATTTATGTGGATACGAAAGAGGTTAGTAAGATTGATTATGTCAGTGTTCCTCATAATCATGAACTGACAGATTTTGTGAAACCGGGTAAGACACACGTTATTACCGTATGTATTGACAATCGTTATCAGTATGATACCCACAAATGGGATCATGCTCATTCCGAATTTACGCAAATCAACTGGAATGGCATATTGGGTGAAATGAAGTTAATGGCTGTAGACCCTGTGTACATTGATGATATGCAGTTATATCCGGATGTGTCAGGCCGTTCGGTAAAAGTGAAAATGAAAATACTGAATCATACTCATAAACCGGTTACCGGAAAAGCGGCTTTTACAATATCAGGCAATTCGTATGATTTGAATAAAGAGATAACCGTCAGTGGAAATGATTCTGTCTTTTATGTAGAAGATGTTATCGCATTAGGAAAGAATGTCCGGTTGTGGGATGAATTTACTCCCAATCTTTATACATTGCAATGTGACCTGACTATCCGTGCTGACAATGCAAACTATCAACATAGCCGTTCTACTACTTTCGGAATGCGTGAGATAACGGCGGATAAGGATAAAATCTATCTCAATGGTAACCGGATACACTTACGTGGAACAGTAGAGAACGCTGTCTTCCCTAAAACAGGCTATGCGCCGGTGGATGATGCGTCTTGGGAACGTGTGCTGACTATCCTGAAAGACTATGGAATGAATCACATGCGTTTTCATTCTTGGTGTCCGCCTGCGGCTGCATTTCGGGTGGCTGATAAATTGGGAGTATATCTTGAAGTGGAAATGCCGATGTGGGGAAAAGATGCTGAACCGGACGAAGCCCGTTATAATTTCTTCCGTCGCGAGCAGAAAGCCATTCTGAAAGAGTATGGCAATCATCCTTCCTTTGTTCTCTATTGCAATGGTAATGAGATTACCGGTAATTTTGATTTTATCGAAGAACTTACTCATTATGGACGTACCACTGACAGTCGCAGACTGTACAGCGGTTCGACGGCCCGTACCCGTGTCAAGTCCGACCAATTCTATATCACTCACCAGACTACCAAAGGTCACATGGCTATTTATGAAGGACGACCATCTACCGACTGGGATAAAAACAAAGAGTTGGGTATTGACGTACCTGTCATTTCCCATGAATCGGGACAACGCTGTATCTATCCTAATTTTAAGGAGATTCCTAACTTTACCGGCCCTGTACAAGCACGCAATTTTGAAGTGTATCGTGATTCCTTGAAAGCACATGGCATGTTGGATCAGGCAGATGATTTCTATCAGGTTTCCGGTGCGCAAACCGTACTCGAATATAAAGACGTGATTGAAGCTCAACTGCGTACTTATCTGAAATCCGGTTTCCAGCTTTTGTCTATTAATGACTTTACGGGGCAAGGATATGCGCCTGTCGGTATCCTCGATCCTTTCTGGAACTCTAAAGGACTGATTACACCGGAGAAGTTCCGGGAATTCTGTGCTCCGACTGTGGCTCTGCTGCGTTTTTCGAAACGTTCGTACTATAACGACGACGTATTCACAGGAAAAGCGGAAATCTATAATTATAGTCCCTCTGCCCTGAAAAACGCTAAGTTTAAGTGGTGGGTGACAGATGCGGACGGCAAGGTGCTGAAAAGTGGAAAGCTAAAAACACAAAATATCGGTAATCATGGTGTTTTTTCCGCAGGAGAATTTAGTTATGCACTTAACGGTATCACCGCTCCTCAAAAGCTGACTGTTCATTTATCGGTGAATAATACAATCAATAATAGCTGGGATATTTGGGTATATCCTCGTCGGGAACTGAAAGAACTGATGCAGTCTACGGCGGATGTTCTCTATACGACGGTATTTGACGACAGGGCTAAACAATTCCTTAAAGAAGGAAGGAAAGTTGTCCTATGCCCCATGCCGGCTAAGGTTATAGGGCGTAGTTCCAATTTCCATAATCATTTCTGGAATCCTATCATGTTCAAATGGAAACCGATGACACTGGGTTGTCTGATTCATACAGACAAGGCGATGTTCGACGATTTCATTACGGAAAAACACCTTGACTGGCAATGGTGGGACATCTTAACGCATGCCAAAGTAATCGAAATGGATGAGGCGCCACGTCAGTTGCGTCCGTTCATTCAGGTGATAGACAGTTATGAAACTAACCACAAACTGGGAATCGGTTTTGAAGCCAGAATAGGAAATGGGAAGCTGATGGTGTTGGCACTGGATACAAAGAAAGAAATGGAGAAACGGCCTGCCACTCAACAACTGCTGGTTAGTATCGACCGCTATGTGAAGAGTGACCGCTTCAACCCGCAAGTAGATGTAGAAGCGTCGTTTATAGAATCGTTCTTAAGAAAATAGGGAAAGAATGAGAAGTTTTAGTTTTATTCTAAGTCTTTTGTTTCTGACATCTGTATCGGCACAGGAAATACAGATGTCGGAGACGGCTTCTTTGGAGCAAATTTACGGAGAAGTGCAGGAGGCAGAGGAATTGCTGCCGATGAATGAGTTGGGACTTGAGTTCGGATACGCCCTTTATGAGGCCACAATCACGGCAGAGGAGGAGAACCCGGTATTGACGGTGGAAAATGTAAGAGACTATGCCGCCGTATATGTAGATGGAAAGTTACAGGGATGGATGACGGAAGAGAAGAAAGCAATCCCCTTACAGGTGCTTGCAGGCAAGCACACCTTGCAATTATATGCGGAAAATATCGGCCGTATCACCTATGGGCCGGAGATATTGGATAATTCCAAAGGGCTTTTTGGCAGTATCACCTTGTCGGATACGGAAATAGGGAATTGGAGAATGATTCCTTTGGCGGTACGCGATTGTGCAGTCGGTGAACTGACTTTCGCACCACAAACGGACGGTGGTCGCCCTTGTTTCTATAAAGGGACTTTTACAGTAGAAATCCCCGCTGATACTTATCTGGATGTCTCCGGTTGGGGAATGGGAGAAGTATGGGTGAACGGACATTATGCGGGCTCTTACTGGGAACAGAATGCGCAGCAATCTATACAACTTCCAGCAGAAACATTGCAAAAGGGAGCAAATTCCCTGACCGTTTTTGAACTGAAAAGTAACGGCAAGCGCACCATGCGCCTGTCAGATAAAGCTATATTTAATTAAATGAAAGAAACCATGATGAAAAAAAGGTTGATAGCGTGTGGGGTGTGCCTTTGGACGGCGTTTTGCATGCTTGAGGCGAGGAATGAGAAGCCTGCCGTATATAAAGACGCGAAAGCTCCGACGGAGAAGCGTGTGGAGGATTTACTCTTGCGCATGACAATGGAAGAGAAAGTGCTTCAACTGAGCCAGTATGTTGCGGGACGGAATACGAACGCGAACAATATTGGTGAGGAGGTGAAGAATATCCCTGCGGAAATCGGTGCGCTTCTTTATTATAGCACTAGTCCCCACCTGCGTAACAACATACAGAAGAAAGCTATGGAAGAGTCGCGGTTGGGGATACCTGTACTGTTCGGGCACGATGTGATTCACGGATTCCGTACTGTTTACCCGATTTCCATTGCGCAGGCTTGTTCGTGGAATCCGGCTTTGGTGGAGAAAGCTTGCGCCATGGCTGCCAGGGAAGCGCGTCTGGCAGGACTGGACTGGACGTTCTCGCCGATGATTGATGTGGCACGCGATCCTCGCTGGGGGCGCGTTTCCGAAGGATATGGGGAAGACCCGTATACGAACGGAGTTTTTGCTGTCGCTTCAGTGAAAGGATATCAAGGTAATAATTTGGCGGACGGGGAGCATATTGCCGCTTGCCTGAAACATTATATCGGTTATGGAGCTTCGGAAGCGGGACGTGACTACGTATATACGGAAATCTCTCCGCAGACTCTTTGGGATACCTATATGCTTCCCTATGAAATGGGAGTGAAGGCGGGTGCCGTTACCCTGATGAGTGGCTTTCATGATATAAGCGGTGTACCCGCCTCTGCCAATCATTATACGATGAGAGAGGTATTGAAAGGTCGTTGGAGTCATGACGGATTTGTAGTTTCGGATTGGGGTTCCATTGTACAGTTGATTTCCCAGGGAGCGGCGGAAGACCTGAAGGAAGCCAGCGAAAAAGCAATCATGGCAGGCGTGGATATGGACATGATGTCCCGCGGATATGACAAATACCTGAAAGAACTAGTAGGGGAGGGCAAGGTGCCGGTGGAGATTGTGGACGATGCCGTTCGCCGCATCCTTCGTTTGAAGTTCCGCCTGGGCTTGTTTGAGAATCCTTACATAAGAGAGACGACAGAAAAGGAGCGCTTCTTGCAGCCGGAAGATATAAAAATAGCAGAGAAATTGGCGGAAGAGTCTTTTGTGCTGTTAAAGAACAAGGAGAAACGTTTGCCATTGGCGGCGGATACAAAGGTGGCGGTCATAGGTCCGTTAGGTAAAAATCGCTGGAACTTGTTAGGCTCCTGGACTGCTCACGGCAAGGACGGTGATGTGGTAGGAATTTATGACGGGCTGAAACTGGAACTGAAAGACTTGTCACAACTGCTGTATGCCAAAGGATGCGACTTTGACGGTAAGGATGAATCGGGCTTTGCCGAAGCTGTCGCTACGGCCGGGAAGGCGGATGTCATCCTGCTTTGTCTAGGTGAAAAGCGGAACTGGAGCGGGGAGAATGCTTCGCGTGCTTCCATTGCCTTGCCGAAGATACAGGAGAAATTAGCGATGGAACTGAAGAAGACCGGCAAACCGATTGTGCTGATTCTCTCCAACGGACGTCCGTTGGAACTTTGCCGTCTGGAGCCGGTTTGTGACGCCATTGTTGAAATCTGGCAACCGGGCATTGCCGGAGGCAAACCGCTTGCGGGCATTTTGACAGGAAGAATCAATCCTTCCGGCAAGTTGCCCATTACTTTTCCGTATGCAACCGGACAGATTCCCATCTATTATAATCGGCGGCAGAGTGCCCGTCCTCATCAGGGCAAGTATCAAGACCTGACGATAGAACCGCTCTATGAGTTCGGACATGGATTGAGCTACACTACTTTTGAGTATGGCGACCTCAAGGCATCTGCTACTCAACTAAAAAGGGGAGATAAACTGTCAGTAGAAGTTGCGGTGACCAACACAGGCGACAGGGATGGTGCGGAAACTGTCTATTGGTTCATTACAGACCCTTATTCAACGATTACCCGTCCGGTAAAAGAATTGAAATATTTTGAGAAGCAAACGATTAGGGCCGGTGAAACCAGAACTTTCAGATTTGAAGTGGATTTATTACGTGACTTGGGCTTTATTGATGGAGACGGTAAACGCTTTTTGGAAAAAGGTACTTATTATGTACAAGTGAAGGATAAAAAGGTGAAATTGGAATTGATAGACTGAAAGTAAAGAATTGATAATATGAGAAAGATATTCTTGTTAAGCGCATACCTTTTATGCAGTGTTTTCGTGAGAGCGGTAGAAATCCCTTTCCAAAAGTCCGAAGTTAAGTCTATCATGAGAAAGGTTGCGGATTGGCAAATTGCCAATCCACATCCGGCTCCTGAACATGACGACCTGAACTGGCCGCAAGGTGCTCTCTATGTCGGTATGGTCGATTGGGCTGAATTGGCAGAGAAAGAAGACGGTGATGATACTTACTATAAATGGTTGACCCGTATAGGTCGCCGGAATTGCTGGCAGCCGGACAAACGGTTTTATCATGCTGATGATATTGCCGTGTCACAATCCTTTTTGGATTTATATCGCAAATATAAGGATGAAGAGATGATTGTACCAACATTGGCTCGTACGGAATGGATTATCAATCATCCTTCTAAAGGCAGTTTCAAATTAGTGGAAGGTGACTTGAAAACTTTGGAACGGTGGACTTGGTGTGACGCCCTCTTCATGGCTCCCCCTGTATATGCCAAACTGTATATGCTGACCGGAGACAAGAAATACATCAAGTTTATGAACCGTGAGTATAAAGCGACTTATGATTACTTGTTCGATAAGGAAGAAAATTTATTCTACCGTGACTGGCGCTATTTTGATAAGCGTGAAGCTAATGGCAAGAAAGTCTTTTGGGGTCGTGGTAATGGTTGGGTGCTTGGTGGTCTGGTTGAAATATTGAAAGAGTTACCTCGAAAAGACAAGAACCGCAAATTCTATGAGGAACTGTTTGTGAAACTGGCTACACGGATTGCCGGATTGCAGCATCCTGATGGCTTCTGGCACGCAAGTCTGTTAGACCCTGCTTCTTATCCGTCACCGGAAACCAGTTGCACTACTTTTATAGTTTATTCCATAGCCTATGGTATTAACGAAGGGTTGTTGGATAAGGTGACTTATCTTCCTGTGATGATAAAGGGATGGAAGGCATTGTTATCGGCAGTGGAACCGGATGGGAAACTAGGCTATGTGCAGCAAATCGGTGCTGATCCGAAGAAAGTGACTCGTGATATGACGGAAGTTTATGGAGTCGGCGCTTTCTTGATGGCGGGCAATGAAATCTATAAAATGGCAAGATAATTTGTGTCTTTATGGAGAAGAACTGTAGCAAAACTAAAAAGCTCGTTCTGTAAGGTCCAGATGGTAGCTGTTAAGTGTGGAAGAGCTATATCAAACTCCGTTTTCCGAGTGATGATATAGCTTTTCTCATTGTTGGGGGAAAATAGGCTAATTGATAAAGAAAGTTAATATTATGAGACTTGACCTATATAATACATAAGAATTCTGCGCCTGTCAATATATAAAATAGTAATCTAATTAAATGGAAGACCTGGAAAGAGAACTTTTGTTGATTTCCAAAGGGGATGAACTGGCTTTTAACAGTTTTATGAACCGATATTCGAAGAGGTTATACTATCACGCTTTTGGTATCCTTAGTAATAAGGAAATGGCGGAAGAAGTGGTAGGCGATGTTTTCTTTGAAGTGTGGAAACTACGTAGTACGCTTTTGGAAATTGCCAGTATGTCGAGTTGGTTGAATACGATTGTTTATCGTAAATCAATCTCTTATTTGCGTAAAGAGGTGAAGAGTAATCAGGAGATCTCTTTTGAGGAACTTCAGAATTTCTCTTTCCCTGATATGCAGACTCCGATGGATGATATGCTTTCGCGTGAAGAGATACAGTGTTTGAATGAAGCAATCAATAGTTTGCCGCCCAAGTGCAAGCATGTATTCTTCCTGGCAAAACTGGAACAAATGCCTTATGCGGAAATTGCGCGTATGTTGCAAATTTCACTTCCTACAGTGAACTACCATATAGGGTATGCTATGAATGCTTTGCGAAAGAGACTTGTAGGCGGGTGATTCAGAAAAAAACAGCACTGAAAGAAAAAAAGTGGAAATTAAACCTATAGATAAATTCAACCTCTGCGTCTTTATAAATAGAAAGAAGTTTTAGGTGAAAAGATTGTTTGCAGGAAAAAGAAATTGAAAGGATAAAAAGAATTGAAGATGGATAAAGATATAAATGATTATAAATATGGTGATTTGCTGGACGACATCAAGTTGAAGTCGTTCATACAACATAGCACTCCGGCTGAGATAGATATCTCCGCCATTAAGAAAAGAGCTTTTTTGAAAATGCACCAACAAGAGCGTAAATCTAGGCAGAGACGCATTATGATGTATGTTGGCTCGGTGGCTGCGACGCTGCTTCTTTTAATAGGTATTAAATATATAATCGGGGAGAATACAACGGACGGTTTGTACCGTGCGGAAGTTATGGAAATGATGGCTGATGTTTACGATGAAGAGGTCGAAGTGCCTGTTGGCGAAAAGATGACGTTGATGTTGGCAGATGGTACCAGAATCATAGCCAATTCGCGTACCGTTGTCCGCTATCCCAAACGTTTTAATGGCGAGTATCGTGAGGTATACGTGAAAGGTGAAGCCTACTTTGATGTGGCACACGATGCGGAGCATCCTTTTTTAGTTAATTCTGATAATTTTAGAGTGAAGGTGCTTGGAACTAAATTTAATGTGAACAATTACGATGCTTCGGATTCGCAGGTTGTGTTGGTACAAGGTTCGGTAGAACTCAAAACGTCCAACAATGACAGGGTTCGCATGAAACCGAATGAACTGGTAAATTTGCAGGAGGGTGGTTTTGCTGAGAAACGGTTAGTGAATACCGATGAATATACTTGCTGGATGCAAGGGATGATAAACCTTGCCGGTGAAAGTGTAGAGTCTGTAGCCCAACGGCTCAGTCATTATTACGGAGTGACTATTCTGTTTGATGATAAGATGTCGGCTAATAAACTTTATGGCAAACTAGTACTTGACGATCAGGTAAAGGATGTATTGAAAGCCATTGAAACCATGACGCAAACCCGAATGAAAATTCATGGTGATACGATCTACTTAGTGAAGGAGTAATTATATTTGTTATTGATTATTCCTGAATAAAATAATTACATAGAAACTTATTATTAACCAATTTATAATGCCTTCATAGCAAGGTAGAGGAAACTTATACGCCTTCTCGTAAGGAGAAGCTATGCTTTATTAATACCAGTGAAAAATATGAAAAGATACACTTTGTTACGCACATTTATGCTTTTTATAGCAGCTCTGATACTCTGTGGATGGTCTTCGGCACATACACAAATATCTATAACTAAAGGACTAAAAGCGCCCGAACAAACAGTATGTTTTGAGCCTGATACTACCTCTGTACTCAAAAATCCCCTTACAGGTTGGGTGATGTATTTGGGACGTGCATGGGATGAAAACTTTTGGCAAACTCACCATTATGATGCTATGCCCGTAAATGGTGGGGATTCCACTGTTCGCGTGAGCGATTACGCCGGTACATGTTACATTCGCATCAATTGGAATATGCTTGAGAGTAAAGAGGGAGATTATGTATGGAACGATCCGGACTCACGTATCTATAAATTGCTTGCTTCGGTGCGTGAACGTGGTATGCGACTGGCTTTCCGTATCAATGTAGACAGCCGCGACCAAGGACAGAACACACCTCTTTATGTAAAGGAAGCCGGTGCGAAAGGTTTTCAAGATCCTAATAATCCCCAAATATGGTCGCCTTATCCTGACGATGCCGTGTTTCAACAGAAATACGAAAAGTTTCTTCAAGCCTTTGCTGTTGCTTTTGACGATCCCGATAAAGTAGATTTTATTGATGCTTATGGGCTTGGTAAATGGGGAGAAGCACATGGCGTGAAGTATAATAACTACTCAAATAAAGTAGAAGTATTCGAATGGATTACCGATACCTATGCAAAAGCTTTCAAACGTGTACCATTGGTGATAAACTACCATCGTTTGGTGGGAGATACCATCAGCTGGGCAGAACCACACCCTGATAGTAAAAGATTGCTCGAAAGAGCCATTGCCAAAGGATACACCATTCGTCACGACGCTTTTGGCATGACTGGTTACTACGAACAGTGGGAAAAAGATTTTGCCCGTGCTTACCGCTTTCGCTTGCCCATCATTATGGAGGGAGGATGGATTACCGGAGCGCACCACCGTTACTGGATTGATCCTAGTGGCAAGTATCGCCAGGGGCATTCGGAAGATGTGCGCTGGGGCGAGTACGAAGAAAGCCGTAATGCCCATGTCAATATGATGGATCTTCGCATTGGTGATGAAGTAGCCTCGTGGTTTAATCGCTCTTTCGATTTGGTGAAGCGTTTCGAACGTGAGGGAGGATACCGGCTCTATCCCACAGAGGTCAGTTTTGTAAATAAAGCCCGTTCAGGCGAGCGTGTGAGCGTGCAACACAATTGGCGCAATCTGGGTTGGGGATACTGTCCTACCAATATTCCTCAATGGAAAGGAAAATATAAAGTCTGCATCGCTTTGATGGATGACAATCATAACATTGTGAAAAAACAGCTTGCAGATGAGGCTGATCTCTCAACTTGGGTACAAGGGCGTGATGGTCATTATACCACAACTGTCAAATTGGATGGACTTCAAAAGGGAAACTACACTTGGCTTATTGGTTTGGTTGATACAACCAAAGCATGCCAGCCGGGCTTGAAAATGGCGGTCGACAAGAATCTTCTATTTGAGGGATGGTGCAAAGTCGGTAAACTTAAAATCAACAATTAACTGGTAGATTACTCATAAATCGTTATGCAATAAATATTAATTATTAATCTTATATTATGAATCGAAAAACAATCACAACTACGGTGGTAAGCTTGGCAAAAGCTTTCTGTTTGGCTGGACTACTGTCTGTGCCCGCTTATTCTAGTGCGTCGACTGTTTCGTTCGAAAAGGTAAATGGGATGTATATCCTTAAAGCCGAAGATTCGACAGTGAAACAAGTGTTCGACTACATTGAAAAACATAGCCAATATGTTTTTGTCTATGATCAACCTGTAAAAGATCGTCTCAACAACAAAGTGAACATCGAGTTGAAAGGAAAGTCGATCGATGCTATTTTGACGGAAGTATGTCGGCTAGCCGATTTGAAATATACCATTCAGAACCGTCAAGTAACCATCACTGCTAATCCTTCTAAAAAGGCTACTACTCAAGTGAAAAAGGCGAAGCGCATCTCTGGTCAGGTAGTCGATGCAACTGATCTTCCGATGATTGGTGCTACGGTTCGTGTGAAAGGTAGTGATGCAGCTACTATCACCGACCTTGATGGTAAGTTTCAGATAGACGTTCCCGAGGGTAGCGAATTGCTCATTAGCTATGTGGGCTTTGTGGATAAAATCGTGCGGATAGATAGCAAAAATATGTATGCCATAGTAATGGAAGAAGCTAGCAGAGCGCTCAACGAAGTAGTTGTTATCGGTTACGGTGTGGTAAAGAAGAAAGACCTTACCGGTGCGGTGGCAGCCGTGAAGGGAGAAGAGCTGGTGAACAAGCGTACAGCCATGCTTTCCAATGCATTGCAAGGATCACTCTCTGGTGTGATGGTGACGCGTAATAGCTCTGCTCCCGGTGCAGGAGCCGCCTCTATTCGTGTGCGTGGTATTACCACTATGGGTGAATCGAGCCCGTTAGTGATTGTAGACGGTGTGCAGAGTTCGCTCGACTATGTGAATTCTAATGATGTAGAGAGCATATCTGTATTGAAAGATGCTGCGGCTGCCAGTATCTATGGTTCGAAAGCTGCTGCTGGTGTTATCTTAGTTACTACCAAGCGCGGTAACGATACCGGTAAAATCAATCTGAAATATAATGCTGAATTTGGTTGGGAAATTCCTACTAAACAACCTAGTATGGTGGGAGTCACTCGCTACTTGGAGATGAGCAACGAGTTGAAATACAACGATAACCCTACTGGTGGTTTTTTCCAAGAATATACGGCTGACAAAACCAAGAATTGGGTGAAGTATAATGCTACTGATCCGAACAACTACCCCATTACCGATTGGACTGATCTGATTTTGAAGTCAAGTGCTCCCCGTATGACTCATACTCTCTCTGTATCAGGCGGTAACAAAGCGGTAAAGTCGGTAGCTACCCTTTCGTATGACGAAGTAGACGGTCTTTATGACGGTCGTGGTTTCCAACGCTACATGTTCCGTTCGAACAACGACTTTAATATCAATGATAAACTTAGTGCTCAAATAGACGTAAATATCCGTCATGCTAAGAGTACTGCCACAAACTATGACCCTTTTGATACCATGCGTAAAATGCCCGCCATTTACCCCGCAACCTGGGATGATGGTCGTTTAGCTTCGGGTAAGAGTGGTGCAAATCCTTATGGATTGCTTGTAGCCGGTGGTAATTCGGTAGCTCACAGTACGCAGGTGGCAGGTAAAGGTTCGCTAACCTTCAAGCCTATCAAGGGGCTAAGCATCTCGGGTATCGTATCTCCTTTTATCAACTATCAAAAGAAGAAAGCGTTTAAAAATTCATGTGGATACACCTTGCCCGATGATCCCGAAACCTTTGGCGGTTATTTCGACTCCGGGAGCACTTGGACTACCAATTCGCTCACAGAAACTCGTAACGATGATTATAATGTCACTAGCCAGGCAATTGCCAACTATATGGGAACCTTTGGCAGTCATAATCTCACAGTAATGGCCGGTTTCGAAAACTACTATATGAAGAGCGAAAGTCTCGGTGCTGCGCGCGATAAATATGAACTGACCGGTTATCCTTACCTCAATATCGGTTCGGAAGATTTCCAAACCAATAGCGGTACAGGTTCAGAGTATACTTCAAACTCTGTTTTTGGCCGTGTTATTTATTCGTATGCCGATCGTTACCTGTTCCAGGCTAACGTGCGTCACGATGGTAGTTCACGTTTTGCCAAAGGTTATCGTTGGGGTACTTTCCCTTCATTTTCAGCTGGTTGGGTAGCGAGTGAAGAGAAGTTCATGAAGAACCTCAAATGGGATTGGCTTTCATTCTTGAAGTTGCGTGGTTCATGGGGTATGTTAGGTAACGAACGTATCGGCAGCAACTACTTCCCCTACATTGCTTTGATGAGTTTTGGTAATTCACTTTTCTATATGGCTGATGGAAGTGTAGTTTCTGATAAAACTGCTCGTCCTGCTGTGTTGGCTGTAGAAGATATTACTTGGGAAACGACTACCAGTACTGACTTAGGTCTGGATGTCAACTTTTTGAACAACCGTCTGCAGTTTCATTTCGATTACTATTGGAAAGAGACCAAGGACATGTTGCTGAATATCGAAATCCCTTATTTTATGGGATATAACAACCCTAGTACGAATGCAGGTAAGATGTCCACTCATGGTTATGATATTGAAGTGGCATGGAACGACCAGATAGGAGATTTTAAGTATGGTGTAAATGTGAATTTCTCCGACTTCCTTTCAAAGATTGATTATATGAATGATGGTGAGCAAATCAGTGGTGGTAAGATTAAACGTGCCGGCGTGCTCTTCAATGAATTCTATGGTTATGTGTGCGAGGGCATCTATCAAACTCAAGAAGAAGTGAACAACTCGGCTCGCACTAGTACTACCGTTACAGTTGGTGACTTGAAGTATCGTGACATCAGTGGTCCCGATGGTGTACCCGATGGCGTAATCAGTCCCGAATACGACCGTGTACCTTTGGGTAACTCACTGCCTCGTTTCCAGTATGGTGGTAGCCTTAACGCTTCGTACAAAGGCATTGACTTCAGTCTTGCTTTCCAAGGCATCGGCAAGCAAAATTCTTACCTCTCTACTTCTATGGTACAACCTTTGCGTGATAACTATGGTAACGTACCAGCCATTCTCGAGGGTAAATATTGGAGTCCTTTCAATACTACTGAAGAGAATTTAGCAGCCAAGTATCCCCGCCTTTCGAATGTGTCGAAGAGCAATAACTATGCTACCTCTAACTTCTGGATGTTCAACGGTTCATACTTCCGTTTGAAGAATATCACATTAGGCTATACCCTGCCTAAGAGTTGGACACAAAAAGCCGGTATAAACCGTGCCCGCTTCTATGTGAGTGGTAGTGACCTCTTCTGTTTGAGCAATTTCCCTAGTGGTTGGGATCCTGAAATGGGTACATCGGATTATCCTATTACCACCTCTTTAGTAATGGGCATACAAGTTAACTTTTAAATAAATAGGAATAGAATATGAAAACAAAGATATTATTAGCCGGAATGTGCCTGAGTCTTGCTGCTTGCGAGAGCATGGACTTGGTACCCAAATCGCAAGGTAATACCGAGTCTTGGTACACATCCGAAACAGAATTGCGTTTGGCTTCCAATGATTTCTATATTTTAGGTTATTGGCAAGAACCTCTTAGCTCATCCGAACAATGGTCGGACAACACAACCTATCGTCAGACGAACCGTAACCCGGGAAGTGGTGGAACCGTGCTTGATGGAACCCTGAACGGCCAGCAGTATGAAGTATATGCTTTGTGGCAGCAATCATTCAAACTTATTGCCCGCACCAACACAATGCTCGAAAATATTCACAAGGCAAAGGGTGCTGTGACCGAGGAAGTTTATAATCGTTATGCCGGTGAGGCTTATTTCTGTCGTGCCTGCAAATATGCTGAACTGATCTTCTTTTATGGTGATGTGCCCTATCAGGAAGAGACTATAACCATTTCCGAAGCTTTGCAACGTGGTCGCAGACCTAAAGCGGAAGTGATTCCTTTGGTGTATGCTGATTTCGATAAAGCCATTGCCGGTTTGCCTGAAAGCTATGGAAAAGACGAAAATATCCATCCTACCAAAGGAGCAGCCCTGGCTATGAAAGCGCGCTTTGCCCTCTATATGGGTGATTATGAGATAGCTGCACAAGCCGCCAAAGCTTGTATGGATCTTAAACTCTATTCTTTGGAACCTGACTATGCTAAACTTTTCAAGCAGAGCACCAAACTGAATGACGAGAAAGTGTTCGTGATACCTCGCTCCATTGAAAACGAAGTGATGCTCGATTCCTGGATTGTGAAGAACGGTCTTCCTCGTAATGCCGGAGGATATGGCTCATACAATCCCTCATGGGACCTCTTGGCCTCATATCTCTGTACTGACGGGCTACCTATTGACGAATCACCGTTGTTTGATCCTCGCAAGCCTTTCAAGAACCGTGACCCGCGTTGTACAATGACCATCGTTGAATTCAATACCGAGCACTGTGGTTTCGAATACGACCCCAGTCCTGCAGCTAAAACTGTAATGAACTATACCACAGGTAAGACACAAAGCAACCAAGATACCCGTATCGTGAATCAATATAGTTCATATACAGGATTGTTGTGGAAGAAAGGTATTGATGCTACGTGGACAGTAGACCAAAAGGTAGAACAAGACTATATCATAATGCGCTATGCTGACGTACTGTTGATTTATGCTGAAGCCATGATAGAACAGAACCTGATTGACGACAGCGTGCTGAAAGCCATTAATATGGTACGTGCTCGTGCTTATGGTGTGAATGTAACAGCTACTGATAGTTATCCTGCCGTGACCACTACCAACCAAACCGAACTGCGACGTGCCCTGCGTATAGAGCGCCGCATGGAGTTTGCTATGGAGAACCAACGCCTGCAAGACTTGATGCGTTGGAAATTGGCAGGAAAAGCATTGAATGGTTACAATTACATCATGCTTATTGACCCCACAGAATTGCTGAACAATATCGTGAACAAGAACCTCTGGTTCTGGGGAATGACTCCGCAAATCGACGAAGATGGTTTAGCAGACTTTGCAGCTCTCTTTAATGCCGGTTATTGTTCGCAGGGTGCTAAACGCATCTTCCCCGAACGCGAATATTTGTGGCCGCTGCCTACACATGATGTGGAGTTGTGTCCCAACTTGTTACCCAACAATCCGGGTTATTAATCCTATAAACTATTACGAACATGAAAACAATGCATTTATATAGAAACCTTGGAATGGTGGCTGTGGGAATGATGAGCATGCTTGCCACCTCGTGCGAAGAGGAGATAGACAATACTGCCTCACGCAACCAGTCGGAGATTGAGTTGACTCCTTCGGGCGAATATATTAAGCTCGATGAAAGTAAACCCAACGAGACAGCTTTTACGCTGAAGTGGAGCACCGCTCACAATTTTGGTGAAGATTATATCACAACTTATAAATATGAGATGCAGCTTATCGGTAGCGATGTTGCAAATATCAAGGAATTTGATGATGATGGTGAATTTCTTCGCTCGTACACCAACAAAGAGATGCAGGATATATTGGTCGATTACTTCGGTCTAACCACCAGTACCATTGGCGAAGTCCTTTTTACTGTTACAGCCAACTTTGAAGGTCCCCGTCTTATGGTGCCCGATATTGCTACTGCAACGGTGAAGTTCAAAACTTATGGCCCCAAACAGTATAAAGCTGATAACCTTTATGTGGGAGGTACTGCCGTAGGCGATGATAATATTAAGATGACGTTGAAAGACGAGACAAACAGAATTTATAGTTACGAAGGAGCTTTGGTTGCCGGTAAGATAAACTTCCCCGTTGACTATGCCGACGAATTGAATGCCATTGGCCCGGAAACCGCCGATGCCCCTATCACCACAGGTGAAATGGCAGGCGTCATATCCGATCGCGCTGAAGCCAATTCGTGGTTAATTCCATCTGCAGCTACCTATCGTATCACTGTGAATATGAGTAAACAGACGGTGAAGATAGTAGAAGCTGGTGCTGTAGTTGAAGCCGATCAGATATTCCTGGCTGGTAGTGCCGTAGGTGGGGAACAGATTGAGATGGCTCAAGTCCTCGAAAATGACCAGATTTATGCTTGGCGTGGTGCACTGAAAGCTGGTAACCTTTACATCCCGCTCACCTTCGAAGGTGAACAAGCGATGGCCATTGTACCGGAAATAGCTGATAGTCATGACATCGAAGATGGTCAATTGTCAACATTCGGACAAGTACTCATTAGCAAAGTGGATAAACAATATTGGACAATTCCGGCCGATGGAACTTACCGCATTGTATTGAATAAGGAGGAGAAATCTATTACCATCTATTCGACCGCTACCGATCTGAAACCACTCACCGTATCGTTCAACAATACCGAACTGGGGAAAAACCCATGGAGTCAGGAAGTCAATGTACTGCACATGTATGGTGGTTTCAATAGTTTTGCTTACGATTCGGGTATTGATGAAGAAACCGGAAAAAGCTTCAAGTACTGTCAAGTGAAGTATAATCTTATTCAGAGTGTTGCCAATCCGAAAGTATTCGTTTATAAAGGTGATGTATTGCCACGTAATGAATATAAGGATAATTATGGGAAGACAAATGCCGGTTGGGTGAACTTCAGCACGCTGCGATATGCTAATAACGGATGGTTCGTTGGTTCTACTGCTGATGCTGTTCGTAATAGCTACAATGGATACACCACAGTAACAGCGGGTAAGATAGAAGGAGCCGTAACAGGTCAGGGCAATAACCGCTATGCTTATTTCCTCATCCCGGAGGGCTGTAACTATGTGGTAGTGGACCTGGAGAACAACACTGTACTCTTTGATATTAAATAAATCCAAAATGAAAGAATAAGAGGTGGAGCTTTTATCACTTCACTTCTTATTCTACCTTTAAATGATAACAATAAACGAGATATATTTTATGAACAAAATAATAAAAAACAGCATCAAGACCTTGTCGATGTGTCTGCTGGCTACTACGTCTTTCATTGGCACTGCTTGTTCAGACGATGATGCCCCTATAACCGATTATAGTTGGAACATTGAAGGCAACACGACCGTCAATATCATGCCCGAACGCTACCAACTGCAGCGTAACCCTATGAGTGGATGGGTCATTTACGCGGGTATTGGAAGTGGTATGATGATGGATTTCTGGGATCTTTATGATAACTTCGAGTCGTCAGAAGGTACTGTGAAGGTATCTGACTATGGCAATACGCTCTACGTACGTGGTCTTTGGAGTAACTTTAATCCTGAAAAAGGCAAATATGTATGGGATGAAAGTGTACAGACCGAACCTGCCAAGCGTTTTCGTATGCTGGTGGAAGGAGCTAAAGAACGAAACTTGAAGCTCGCCTTTACCTTTGTGTGTGATAGTCGTGACAAACATGAAGATGCCTGTCCCGATTATGTAAAAGAGGCCGGTGCTGAAGGATTTACCACTACTACCGGTAGTGTAAACGTATGGACACCTTATCCGGACGATCCCATTTTCCAGAGGGAGTATGAAGAGTTTCTTACTGCTTTTGCAGCCAAATACAATGATCCTGATGTCACTCAATTTGTGAGTGGTTTTGGATTAGGCAAATGGGGCGAGACTCACACCCTGAAATACTCTACAGGTGATGAAGCTCCTAGACAAGCAGTATTTGAATGGATTACAGACGTAATGTCACGCCTTTTCACTAAAGTGCCTATCATGATTAATTATCATCGCTGTTTGCTTAGTGGCAAAGAGTTTAGTGATACCGATACCGATGTAGCTGCCGATATGGTGAAACGTGCCGTAGCTAAAGGCTTCTGTTTGCGTCACGATGCTTTCGGCATGAAGCAATATTATAAGGATTGGGAGCGTGGCATCAGTACTACCTATCATGGTATCGTACCTATTACTATGGAAGGTGGTTGGGTAGAATCATCACACGGTGGTTCTATTGCCGGCGATGGTTACAAGAATTTTGCCGAGGTGCGCCAGGGAGAATATGATGAAGCCAAGGGTGGTTATGTCAACATGATGGACCTCCGCTTTGATACCAACGTGAACAAAGGTGAAACTCATTCTTGGTTCAATACAGCTTTCCATTTGGTGAAGGAGTTTATTGCCGAAGGTGGTTACCGTCTCTATCCCGACCGTCTGTCTATTCCTACTATAGCTCGTAGTGGCAGTAGTGTATCACTTACTCACCGCTGGTCGAACTTGGGTTGGGGTTACTGTCCTACCAATTTGCCGCAGTATGGTGACAAGTACAAACTTGCTATCGCTCTGCTCGATAAGAATACAGAGGAGCCCGTCCGCATCTATATAGAAGACAAAGCAAACATTGCCACTTGGATGAAGGGAGCTCCCAAGACTTACACTACTAATATCAAACTCACTGATGTAGCCGCAGGGAATTACATTTGGGCAGTAGGATTGGTAGATACTACCAAAGAGAATGCCATTGGTATCTTAATTTCAGCCCGCGATGAGTATCAAACCTCCAAAGGTTGGGTGAAAGTGGGTGATATAACTATTCAATAATTAAAAAACGCTGTGCTATGATGAAAAAAATCTTACTGACATGCATAGCCGTAGCCTGTAGCCTTGTGGCTGTAGCCGGAGAACTGCTCATCGAAGCAGAAAGCTTCAGCCAGCGAGGCGGCTGGGTGCTCGACCAGCAGTTCATGGATCAAATGGGTTCACCCTATCTCATGGCACATGGCATGGGTATTCCTGTGGCCGATGCTACGGCAGAAATCAATATTCCCCAGGCGGGCACTTACTATGTATATGCCCGCACCTACAACTGGACTTCACCTTGGACCGATGCCGAAGGACCCGGAAAGTTTCGTCTGGCTTTAGGTGGTAAGTTACTGAAAACTACGTTGGGACACACCGGTAATTCCTGGCAATGGCAGTCCGCCGGTAAGGTCGTATTGAAGGCAGGTACTATTACCCTTGCTTTGAAAGACCTTACAGGTTTTAATGGTCGTTGTGATGCCATCTATCTCACGACTGATATGAATGCGCAACCCACTGCATGGGGCGAGGCAGAGACAGCTGCACTTCGTGCCCGCTTGCAACAACAACAAACGGTGCCCACCCATCAGTACGACTTTGTGGTAGTGGGAGGAGGCGTAGCCGGCATGTGTGCCGCTACGGCTGCTGCCCGGTTAGGTTGTAGGGTGGCATTAGTGAACGATCGTCCTGTACTGGGTGGTAATAACTCGTCGGAGATACGTGTACACCTGGGTGGTATTATCGAAAAGGGACCCAACGAGGGGTTAGGTCGTATGATACGCGAATTCGGTCATGAACGTTCCGGTAATGCCCAACCGGGTGACTATTATGAAGATCAGAAAAAGGAAGACTTTATAGCTGCCGAAAAGAATATCACCCTTTATGCTTCGCAACGTGCTGTGGCCGTAAAGATGCAGGGTGATCGCATAGCATCAGTCACTATTCAACACATTGAGACAGGTGAACAAACGGAACTTACCGCTCCTCTTTTTAGTGACTGCACTGGCGATGCTACCATAGGCTACTTAGCCGGTGCCGATTGGACTATGGGACGTGAAGGCCGCGATGAATATGGCGAAAGTCTCGCTCCCGAGCAGCCCGACTCGCTAGTGATGGGCGCATCGGTACAATGGTATAGCAAGGACATGAAGAAGAAGACCTCTTTCCCCCGCTTCGAATATGGTATGCGCTTTGGCGCTGATAATTGCGAGCCTGTAACTATGGGCGAATGGAAATGGGAAACAGGAATGAACCGTAATCAAATCACCGAGGCTGAACGCATACGCGACTATGGACTTTTGGTGGTATATTCCAATTGGAGCTATCTGAAGAATCACTATGCGGATCGTAAAAAGTATGCCAACCGTTCACTCGATTGGGTGGCGTATGTTTCCGGTAAACGTGAATCTCGCCGCCTTCTGGGCGACTATGTGTTAGCACAAGACGATATAGACAAAAATGTGGCGCACGAGGATGCTTCGTTTACTACCACTTGGAGTATCGACCTCCACTTCCCCGATAGCGTGAACAGTGTGCGTTTTCCTGATAATGAATTCAAGTCGGCAACGGTGCATCGTTGGATTCATCCTTATGCTGTCCCTTATCGTTGTCTTTATTCGCGCAATGTGGATAACCTCTTTATGGCAGGTCGTAATATGAGTTGCACACACGTAGCCTTGGGTACGGTGCGTGTGATGCGTACTACTGGTATGATGGGCGAAGTAGTAGGTATGGCAGCCGGACTCTGTCATAAGCATGGCGTAGAACCGCGTGATATCTATCATCATCATCTGCCCGAATTAAAGCAGCTTATGCAGGCAGGCTTGGGCAAACACAATGTACCCGATAACCAACGTTTCAACGAACCCAACAAATTGTTGGAGGCTCCGGCTTACATCAAACCGCAGACAAACTATGAGTAAAAAAAGTATTATCACGATATTTCTCTCAACCATATTGGGATTGCCGCTTTGGGGAGGACAACACTATTATGCTTTCCTGAAAGGTGATACACTACGTATGGGCAATAACTACATGGAGCGTACCATGCTGTGGAATAATGGTACACCTGTCACCATTAGCCTCACCGATAAGCTATGTGGAAAAATAATCCCGGCTCAAGGCAAAGAGCCCGACTTCTCGATTGTGAAAGGCATCTCTACAGCTGCTACTTTCACTGTGAATGAGATTCCAACGAATGGTATACATGCCAGCTATCTGCAAGCCACTGTGGCTTGCACCATCGGTTCTCTAAGTATAGAACGTCGCTATCGCATTTATGCAGACTGTCCCGCCATTGCCTGCGATACCTATCTGAAAGGACAAGTAGAACTTTACCAGAATAAAGATGACAATCGTTCTAATGCCGATCGTAAAAATATAGAGCACACAGCCGATATGACTACGGGGGTGAAAACTCCGACGATTGACAGATTGCAACTCTCCGGTAATCATTGGCGTGCCCGTACGGTAGAGTTCTTCGACTATACTGATTGGAACGACAATCTGGTGACAGAACGTACCTGGCTTCCTTACCGTCGCAATACCTATCGTGGTAATCTGCTTTTTGCTCACGATGTGGCTACCCGGCAAGGTTTCTTTTTCTTGAAAGAGGCTCCTTGCAGCAGTACCCAATTACATTATAATGGTTCCGACTTCGTGGCCGACTTTAGCGATTTTATGGTAGTGGGTCTGGGCATTGCATCTGATGATGTGAAACCGGATAGCTGGACTCGTGTTTATGGATGCGTTACCGGTGTCTATACCGGAGATGAACAAGAAGCACTAACAGCATTGCGCCTTTATCAAAAACAACTGCGCCACCACACTGCCGCACAGGATGAGATGATTATGCTCAATACCTGGGGTGACCGTAGTCAGGATGCCAAAATAGATGAGGCTTTCTGTCTGGCTGAGCTGGATCGTGCCGCACGTCTGGGTGTCACCCTCTTTCAACTGGACGATGGTTGGCAGAGCGGAAAAAGTCCCAACTCAAAGACAGCCGGAGGCAGCTTTAAAGATATTTGGAAAAATGCCGATTACTGGACGCCCAACCCCACGAAATTCCCTCATGGACTGAAACGCATTGTAGAGAAAGGAAAGAAATTGGGTATTCGTATCGGATTATGGTTCAATCCTAGTATACAGAATGATTTTGCCGATTGGCAAAAAGACGCGCAAGTCATTATCGGGCTTTACAAGGAGTATGGCATCTGCTGTTTCAAGATAGATGGCTTACAAATACCTACTAAAACAGCCGAACAGAATTTGCGCCGGTTGTTTGATGCCGTGTTAGCACAAACCAACCATGAGGTGATTTTCAACCTCGATGCCACTGCCGGTCGTCGCGGTGGATATCATTATATGAATGAGTATGGCAATATCTTCCTGGAAAACCGTTATACCGATTGGGGCAACTATTATCCCTATCGCACCTTGCGTAATCTTTGGATGCTGTCTCGCTATGTACCGGCCGAGAAGATGCAGATAGAATTCCTTAATAAATGGCGTAATGCCGATAAGTACAGCACTACCGATCCATTTGCTCCCGCTCGTTATAGTTTCGACTACCTCTTTGCCATCACCCTGGCGGCACAGCCATTGGCTTGGATGGAGGCTTCGAACCTGCCCGAAGAGGCTTATGCTACGGCAACTCTGCTCAAGGAATATCAACCCTTGCAACTTCAATTTCATCAAGGCATCATATTACCCATTGGTGAAGAACCTTCGGGACGCTCGTGGACAGGATTTCAATCAATAGTCTCTGACACGCAAGGTTATCTCATTATTTACCGCGAAGACAATGATATAGCCAAAAGAACCATTGATACTTGGCTTCCGGAGGGCAAGAAGGTAACTTTTACTCCTTTGATGGGAAATGGCAAAAAGTTTGTTGCTGAAGTCGGTGTACAGGGTAAAGTAAGTTTCGAGTTGAATGATAAGAATTCTTTCACTCTTTATCAATACCAGGTAAAACCATGAAAAGACTATAAACAATAATGGAATTATGATAAAAAGTTTGCGTTCTGTTTTTCTTGCTTTGTTTGTTGCCGTGCAATTCGTTGTGTACGGGCAACCGGCGGAAAGGCTGATTCAAGTGCTGGTCACTCCCGACCACACCAATTGGTTGTATCAACCGGGAGAAAAAGTGAAATTCAAAGTAGCTGTACTGAAATGCAATATTCCACAGGATCATCTGGAAGTGCGTTATGAGATTTCGGAAGATATGATGAAACCTCATCAGACAGGTAAACAACCTTTGAAGAATGAAAAGCTCGAAATTAATGCAGGTACAATGAAAAAAGAGGGTTTCCTGCGTTGCCGTGCTTTTGTCAGTTATCAAGGGCGTGAATATGAAGGTGTAGCTACCGTCGGCTTTGATCCGGAGAAGCTACAACCGACTACTCCGTTGCCCGCCGATTTTCTTGAATTCTGGAAGAGCACCAAAGAAGCCGCTGAAAAGTGGGCGCTGGAACCTATAATGACTTTATTGCCGGAAAAGTGTACGGACAAAGTGAATGTATATCATGTTTCTTTTGCGAATAATGACTATGCATCCCGCATGTATGGCATCCTTTGTGTGCCGAAAGCTCCCGGAAAATATCCGGCCATCTTGAAAGTACCGGGTGCGGGTATCCGCGCATATAACGGGGAGCCCGAACGTGCCGGAAATGGTTTTATCATTTTGGAGATCGGTATTCACGGCATTCCGGTCAACCTGACGGGGGATGTATATCACCGACTTTATAACGGGGCCTTGAAGAATTACCATTCATTCAATACGGACGATCGGGATAAGTATTATTATAAACGGGTTTATACAGGCTGTGTAAGAGCCATTGATTTCATTTACACACTTCCCGAATTTAATGGTAATCTGGCAACTTTCGGTGGAAGTCAGGGCGGAGCACTTTCCATAGTGATTGCCGGACTGGATAACCGTGTCAAAGGATTAGTTTCTTTCTATCCGGCTTTGTGTGATATTGCAGGCTATGCTCATGGTCGCGCAGGAGGTTGGCCGCACATGTTTAAGGATGAAAGGAACCGGACACCGGAGAAGATTAAAACCATTCAGTACTTTGATGTAGTCAACTTTGCCCGGCAGGTTAAAGTACCGGGATTCTATACTTTCGGTTATAATGATATGGTCTGTCCGCCTACCACCACTTATTCGGCTTACAACATGATTAATGCTCCGAAAGAGTTGTTCGTGGCCGAAACGACTGCCCATTATGCCTATGCAGAGCAGTGGAATGCTGCCTGGAACTGGGTGATGAATTTCCTGAAGAATGAATCGAGAAACGAATAATGTATAAATACCACAAACTAATAGATAAATGAAAATAGGTAAGAAATTAAATCTATGTCTGTTGTTGCTGATCGCTTTTGCAGGAAGCGTTGCGGCACAAGAACTGATAACGAATGTCTACGGTCGTGACATTCATTCACTGAATGGTAAATGGAATGCCATTATCGACCTGTACGATCAGGGACAACGAATGAAAATCTATGAAAATCAGCAACCGAAAGGAAATACTGATTTCTACGAATATGCATTCGAAGGCGGCTTGCGTCTTAATGTCCCGAGAGACTGGAACTCGCAGTCGCCCGAACTGAAATATTATGAGGGTACTGTATGGTATGCGCGTCATTTTGATGCCAAACGTCTGGCAGACAAGCGTCAGTTTCTTTATTTTGGTGCTGTCAGCTATCGTTGCAAAGTCTACCTGAATGGAAAAGAAATAGCAGAACATGAAGGTGGCTTCACCCCTTTCCAAGTAGAAGTGACGGACCTGTTGAAAGATGGCGATAACTTCCTGGCAATAGAAGTGAACAATCGTCGTACCAAGGACGCCATTCCTGCTATGGCGTTCGATTGGTGGAATTATGGCGGCATCACAAGAGATGTGTTGCTGGTGAAAACTCCCCGCACATTTATAGAAGATTACTTCATCCAACTGGATAAAAATGCTCCCGACCGGATCATTGCCCGTGTACGTCTTTCTGATAAAAAGGCAGGTGAAAAGGTGACAGTCGCCATCCCCGAACTTAAAATCAATGCGGAACTTACCACTGATGCGGAAGGAAAAGCGGAAACCGTATTGAATGCAAAGAAACTGCAACGCTGGTCGCCCGAAGAACCGAAACTCTATGGTGTGGCCATTTCTTCAAGTACCGACCGCGTGGAGGAACAAATAGGCTTCCGTAACATCACAGTGAAAGGAACGGATATTTACCTGAACGGGAAACCGACATTTATGTGTTGCATCTCTTTCCATGAGGAGATTCCGCAGCGCATGGGACGTGCTTTCTCGGAAGCCGATGCAGCTATGTTGCTGAATGAAGCTAAGGCGCTTGGTGTGAACATGATTCGTCTGGCACATTATCCGCAGAATGAATACACGGTACGCTTGGCAGAAAAGATGGGTTTCCTTCTCTGGCAGGAAATTCCTATTTGGCAAGGCATTGACTTTACAGACAAAGATACCCGTAAGAAAGCACAGAAGATGCTTTCTGAAATGATAAAGCGCGATCAGAATCGTTGTGCAGTAGGTTACTGGGGTGTTGCCAATGAAACACAGCCTTCCAAAGAACGGAATGATTTTTTGACTTCCCTGCTTGAAACAGGCAAACAACTGGATACTACCCGTCTGTATGTCGCCGCTTTTGACCTTGTGCGCTTTAACAGTGAGAAACAGCGTTTTGTAATGGAAGATTCCTTTACTTCCCAATTGGATGTCGTAGCAATCAATAAATATATGGGCTGGTATCATCCATGGCCTGTTGAACCGAAAGATGCAATCTGGGAAGTAGTGACGGACAAACCGTTGATTATTTCTGAATTTGGTGGTGAAGCACTGTACGGTCAGTCCGGCGATGAGAATGTAGTCAGCTCCTGGAGTGAAGAGTATCAGGCACGTCTGTATAGAGACAATATCCGTATGTTCGACAATATCCCTAACCTGCGTGGAGTATCTCCCTGGATTCTGTTCGACTTCCGTTCTCCGTTCCGTTTCCACCCCACTAATCAGGATGGCTGGAACCGCAAAGGGTTAATATCCGATCAGGGAATGCGCAAGAAGGCATGGTATCTGATGAGAGATTATTACATGAAAAAAAGAAATAACTAAAAGTACTTATGATAAAGCATTTCAGAATAAAGAATAATTTTCTGTTGAGCGGATTATTCTTTTTAGTAACGTTATTTTCTGTTGGCAGTTCGTTGGTTTCCTGCTCGGACTCGGAGAAGATTGTAACCCAGACAGAAGAAAAAATAGTATATGTAGATGGAAACTGGATGGTGGTTGCTTCTAAGGAAGTCACTGTCATGACTGGTGAATCTGTCACTCTGAACGTATCGGTTGGTGGTGAAGAAGAGCTGAAACCGGAATATACCTGTACTTCCAAAGATGCAAACATCGCTACAGTAGCTGTCAGCGAAGATAATAATAGCATTATTATTACGGGTGTTGCGGATGGTAGCACAGCGATTTCTATCGAATGTCCTACAAATACAAAACCGCTAGTTGCTACAATTCCGGTGACCGTAAAGCAAAATGCTATACGAATACTGGCAATTGGCAATAGTTTCTCGCAGGATGCCGTTGAGCAATATCTGTATGAACTGGCAGAAGCGGCAGGCTATGAGTTAATTATCGGAAATATGTATATTGGCGGCTGTGACCTGGATAAGCATTGGGCTAACTTCCAGTCGGATGCCGCTGCTTATGAATATCGTAAAATAGTAAAAGGCGAGAAAGTAGGTAAAACCGGTTATAAACTATCACAGGGATTGGCGGATGAAAACTGGGATTATATCAGTCTGCAACAGGCGAGCGGTAAATCCGGTAAATACGAAACATATACGGTATTGGCTGATTTGATTGCAGGAATAAAGGAACGTTGTCCGAAAGCTAAACTGCTGTGGCATCAGACTTGGGCATACGCTTCCAGTTCCACTCATGAAAGTTTCCCGGATTATGATAGCAACCAGATGACGATGTATTCTTCTATCGTAACGGCTGCACGACAGGCTATGACGAATCATACGGATTTGAGCCTGTTGATTCCTTCGGGGACAGCCATACAGAACGGCCGCACCTCATTCCTGGGTGATGCATTCAACCGTGACGGTTATCATCTGGAGGTTACTTACGGGCGATATACTGCTGCCTGCACCTGGTTTGAGATGATTACGGGACAAAACGTTGTTGGCAACCCGTATGCTCCCGAAACGATTGACCCGCAGGTAGTGAAGATTGCACAAAATGCTGCCCATTACGCTGTGCAGAAACCTGATGAAGTGACCGATTTGGTTGACTTCAAGCAACCGGAGATATCTGACACCGACTTGAAAGCCCCCATCTATATTGATTTCGGTCCGACTTCACTTTCTGCCACTCCGTGGAATAATATAACTTCTCATCAGGAAAGTTCAACCACCAGCTGGATAAAAGATGTGGAAAACAATTATACGAATATTGGTGTCAGAGTGCTTGACGGATTTACTGCGACTCATGCTGGAGTCGGTTCCGAACCGGCTAGCCCAGTGACGGTGGATGGCGTGGAATTTCCTCTGACTGCATGGAAAGACGGTTTGTTAGTGAAAGGAGAGAAAAACCAGGGTGATGTAGGTCCAGGAAGAATAGAAATCTCTCAACTGGATGTAGCCCGGAAATATAATTTCACTATTTTAGCCATCCGTTTCAATGGAAGCAAAGACGCCCGTATCTCTTCTTATAAATTGGTAGGTAAAACGGAGAGTGCGGTTAAAGAAGTGAAGACAGGTATCAAGGATGCTGCCTCGTTTGCTGCCGCAAACTTCGAGGAGTACATTGCCAAGTTTGAGAATGTAGAACCGGATTCGGAGGGAAAGGTCATTGTCGAGGTGAAAGGGCTTGATACCGGTAGTGCCGCGGAAGGACATATCAATGCACTATGCATTAGCCTGGCGAAATAAGGTTTGTTTTTTATCATATTGATTACAATGAAGCAATATAGAAATATAGTGATTTGTATGTGCATACTGCTCCTTCTTGCCGGAGGAGCATATGCCCAGCAAAAAACGGTCAGAATACTTGCCATTGGCAACAGCTTTTCCCAAGATGCCGTTGAGCAATATCTGCATGAACTTGCGGAAGCCGAAGGCATTTCAACCATAATCGGCAATATGTTTATTGGTGGCTGTTCTCTGGAACGCCATGTGAAGAATGCACGTGAAAATGCTCCTGCCTATGCCTACCGGAAAATCGGTACGGATGGAAAGAAACGGGAAAAAGGCAAGATGTCTTTGGAAATGGTGTTGGCGGATGAAGACTGGGATTATGTCAGCCTGCAACAGGCAAGTACTTTTTCCGGAATGTATGAGACGTATGAAGCCTCTCTTCCCGAGCTCATAGAGTATGTAAAAGCCCGTCTTCCCAAGAAAACAAAGTTGATGCTGCACCAGACTTGGGCCTATGCATCCACTTCCAATCACGGTGGATTTAAAAACTACAACCGCGATCAGCTGACGATGTATCACGCAATTGTAGATGCAGTGAAAAAAGCAGGTAAGGCATATAAGATTAAGATGATTATCCCTACGGGCACTGCCATACAGAATGCCCGTACCTCTTTCATTGGCGATCATATGAACCGGGACGGACATCATCTGGATGTGAAAGTCGGACGTTATACTGCTGCCTGCACTTGGTTCGAACGTATCTTCAAACGCAATGTAATCGGAAATCCTTATGCCCCGGAGAGCCTGGATGAGGCTCGAAAAGCTGTTGCCCAGAAAGCTGCTCATGCAGCAGTGAAGCATCCGTATAAGGTGACTGATTTATCTGAAAGACGATAAAAAGAAGCCATGTTGTGGCTGTCTGATAAAGCTATATTTATATACTAATTAACCGACGAAAACACCGATGAGAAAGAAAGTATTGGTTTACGGATTATGTTTGCTAGGTTCTATATGCACCCTTTCGGCAAAAGATAAAAAAGATGTTGCACTATATAAAGATCCGAAGGCTCCGATAGAGAAACGCGTAAATGATCTCCTATCCCGCATGACTTTGGAAGAGAAAGTGATGCAGCTTAATCAATATACCCTGGGACGGAATAACAATGTGAATAATGTAGGTGAAGAAGTGAAGAAAGTGCCCGCAGAAATCGGTTCTCTGATTTACTTCGAAACAAATCCCGCACTGCGTAATAGTATGCAGAAAAAAGCAATGGAAGAGTCTCGTCTGGGTATTCCTATTATTTTCGGCTACGATGCAATTCATGGTTTCCGTACCGTGTATCCTATTTCGTTGGCACAGGCTTGTTCCTGGAATCCGGATTTGGTAGAGCAGGCGTGTGCTGTATCTGCACAGGAAGCGCGTATGTCGGGAGTGGACTGGACTTTCTCACCGATGATTGATGTGGCTCGTGATCCCCGCTGGGGACGTGTGGCAGAGGGTTATGGTGAAGATCCTTATACAAACGGGGTATTCGGTGCAGCTTCCGTCAAAGGTTATCAAGGAGATGACTTGTCAGCAGAAAACCGTATGGCAGCTTGTCTGAAACATTATGTAGGTTACGGGGCATCCGAAGCCGGGCGTGACTATGTCTATACCGAGATATCCAAACAAACTCTTTGGGATACTTATCTGCTCCCTTACGAGATGGGTGTGAAAGCAGGTGCGGCAACACTGATGAGTTCCTTTAATGATATCAGCGGTGTGCCGGGTTCGGCCAATCCTTACATAATGACCGAGATATTAAAGAAACGTTGGGGGCATGATGGATTTATTGTTTCCGATTGGGGAGCCATCGAACAGTTGAAAAATCAGGGATTGGCAGCGACCAAAAAAGAAGCAGCCTGGCATGCGTTTACTGCCGGTCTTGAAATGGATATGATGTCTCATGCTTACGACCGCCATTTGCAGGAGTTGGTAGAAGAGGGCAGAGTATCGGTAGCTCAAGTAGATGAAGCTGTACGTCGTGTTCTACTTTTGAAATTCCGTCTCGGCCTGTTCGAACGTCCTTATACTCCCGCAACAAGTGAGAAAGAACGTTTCTTCCGTCCGCAAAGTATGGATATTGCAGCCCGGCTTGCGGCGGAATCCATGGTCTTGCTGAAAAATGAAAACAAAACATTACCGCTGACTGATAAAAAGAAGATTGCCGTGATAGGACCAATGGCAAAAAATGGTTGGGACTTGTTGGGTTCCTGGTGTGGTCATGGAAAAGATACGGATGTTGCCATGCTCTATAATGGACTGGCTACTGAATTTGCAGGAAAAGCTGAATTGCGTTATGCAGCAGGCTGTGCTACGAAAGGAGATAACAAAGAAGGATTTGCAGAAGCATTGGAAGCTGCACGCTGGTCTGATGTAGTTGTTCTTTGTTTGGGTGAGATGATGACCTGGAGTGGGGAGAATGCTTCCCGTTCTTCTATCGCATTACCGCAGATTCAGGAAGAACTGGCCGCAGAACTGAAGAAAGCCGGAAAGCCTATCGTACTGGTATTGGTGAATGGACGTCCGTTGGAATTGAATCGTCTGGAACTAATTTCCGATGCTATACTGGAAATCTGGCAACCGGGTGTGAATGGCGCGTTGCCGATGGCCGGTATATTATCAGGACGTATCAACCCATCCGGTAAACTTGCCATGACATTCCCTTATTCAACGGGACAAATTCCTATTTATTACAATCGCCGCAAGAGCGGACGTGGACATCAAGGATTCTATAAAGATATAACAAGCGATCCGTTATATCCGTTCGGGCATGGATTAAGTTATACCGAATTTAAGTATGGCACCGTTACCCCTTCTGTTACTAAAGTGAAGCGCGGCGATCGATTGTCTGTAGAAGTGACTGTCACTAATGTCGGTGCTCGCGATGGAGCAGAGACTGTTCATTGGTTTATATCCGATCCGTATTGCTCGATTACCCGCCCGGTGAAAGAACTGAAACACTTTGAAAAACAGTTGATTAGAGCCGGAGAAACGAAGACTTTCCGTTTTGACATAGACCTGGAACGTGATTTCGGTTTTGTCAATGAGGATGGTAAACGGTTCCTTGAAGCCGGAGAATATCATATTTTGGTACAGGGACAGACCGTTAAAATAGAACTGATAGACTAGTTGGTTTTTAACAATGCTATATTAATACAAAATCACCATGAAAAAGAAAATAGGAGGCATAGGTTTATGTATGCTTGCATGGAGCATATTAACCTGTGCGCAGACAATCACTCCCCAAGCCGAACAACGTGCCAGGGAAATTGTATCTAAAATGACTTTGCAAGAGAAAATAGAGTATATCTCCGGATATACCAGCTTCTCGCTTCGTGCAATCCCCCGTCTGGGGATTCCTGAAATAAAACTGGCGGACGGACCGCAGGGAATTCGTAATCATGCCCCCAAGAGCACTCTCTATCCTTCCGGAATACTTTCCGCTTCTACCTGGAACCGGAGTCTGCTTTATCAACTGGGGCAAGGATTGGGACAGGATGCCAAAGCCAGAGGAGTGAATATACTGCTCGGACCGGGAGTAAATATCTACCGTGCTCCTATGTGTGGACGTAACTTTGAATACTTTGGCGAAGACCCTTATTTAACGGGTGAAACGGCTAAACAATATATCCTAGGCGTGCAATCGGAAGGAGTTATTGCCACCATCAAGCACTTTGCAGCTAATAATCAGGAATGGAGCCGTCATCATGCCAGTTCGGACATAGACGAACGTACTTTGCACGAGATTTATTTTCCGACCTTTCGGAAAGCTGTACAGGAAGCGAATGTAAGTGCTGTAATGAACAGCTATAATCTTCTGAACGGTGTCCATGCTACCGAACATAAATGGTTGAATATTGATATCTTGCGTAATCTCTGGGGATTTAAAGGTATCTTAATGTCGGACTGGACTTCCGTATATTCTGCCGTAGGAGCCGCTAATGCCGGACTTGATCTTGAAATGCCGAAAGGACGTTTTATGAATGTCGACAATCTTATACCTGCTATCAAAAACGGTACGGTGACAGAAGAAACCATCAATCTGAAAGTGCAGCATATCTTGCAGACCTTGATTGCTTACGGCATGCTGGATAAGGAACAGAAAGACAGTAACATCGCGCAGGATAATCCTTTTTCCCGCCAGGCTGCTTTAGAACTGGCACGCGAAGGTGTAGTCTTACTGAAGAATGAAGGAAATCTACTCCCCTTGAAAGGAAAGACTGCTGTGATGGGGCCCAATGCCGACCGCATTCCTACGGGTGGTGGAAGTGGTTTTGTAACTCCATTTTCTACGGTATCTGTTAGTGAGGGACTGGAAAAACTGAAAAAAAAGAACCTCGTTCTGTTGACGGACGATGTGATTTATGAGGATATTCTTCATGAATTTTACGCGGATGCCGCTCGGCAGACGAAAGGATTTAAAGCCGAATATTTTAAGAATAAAACGCTTTCGGGACAACCGGAGGTCATTCGTACAGAAGCATCAGTTGATTATGACTGGCAATATGGAGCACCACTGGAAGGTTTTCCGGAAGATGGATTTTCTGTCCGTTGGACAGCCAGTTATATGTCTCAAAAGGATGGATTATTAAAACTATCCATTGGTGGCGATGATGGTTATCGCCTGTTTGTGAATGATAAGCATATTACAGGCGACTGGGGTAATCATTCATATTCAAGCCGTGAAGTGGAACTGCCGGTTGAGGCAGGTAAAGAATACAGCTTCCGAATCGAGTTTTTTGATAATATCTCTTCAGCAATTATCCGTTTTAAAGCATCCAGGCTGAATGAAGAGAAACTTCGTCAAGGATTGGCAAAGGTGGATAATGTTGTATTCTGTACTGGTTTCAATAGCAATACAGAAGGAGAGGGGTTCGATCGCCCGTTTGCTCTGTTACATTATCAGGAATTATTCATTCAGAAAGTAGCTTCTCTGCATCCGAATCTGGTAGTAGTGTTAAATGCTGGCGGTGGAGTTGACTTTACCTCTTGGCATGAGGCTGCAAAAGCGATTTTGATGGCATGGTATCCCGGACAGGAGGGTGGACAGGCAATAGCCGAAATATTGACTGGAAAGATTTCTCCGAGTGGTAAGTTGCCGATTTCTATCGAAAAGAAATGGGAAGATAATCCGGTGCATGACAGCTATTATGAGAATCTGAAAGCGGAAATTAAACGTGTCGATTATTCAGAGGGTGTTTTTGTTGGCTATCGGGGATATGACCGTTCGGGTAAAGAACCTTTTTATCCATTTGGCTATGGGTTGTCTTATTCTACTTTCGCTTATAGTAATTTAGCTGTGGAGAAAACCGGTGAACATCAGGTGACGGTTAGCTTTGATATAAAGAATACAGGAAAAATGGATGCTTCGGAAATAGCCCAGGTATATGTGCATGATGTAGAATCTTCCGTTCCCCGTCCTTTGAAAGAACTGAAAGGCTATGATAAGGTGTTCTTGAAGAAAGGAGAGACACAACGCCTTTCTATTGTATTGAATGAAGACGCATTTTCTTATTACGATATGAATCAACACCGCTTTGTAGTAGAAAAGGGGGTATTTGAGATTCTTGTCGGTCCGGCTTCCAATCAATTACCTTTAAAGGCTGCGATTGAATTATAATTACTGAATAGTGAACTGACAAATAAATAATTAAAACTTAATCGACTCTATAAAGTTTGAAAATGCAAAAACATCTTGCACCTTACACTAATCGGATTCAATTAGCTGATATACAATTGTTTTATGCAGTGCAAGATACGGTTGCAGATGTGTGTAAGATACCTTTATCTCACACGCTGTCTCGTGTGTAAGAATCTTGGCATATTTATAGAAGACTATGTAGTAATTTGTAGAATCCATGCATCAAATGTCTTGTTCATGCCGGTAAACAATCTGTTTCAAGGCGGGAAACTATTTGTTTCATACGCTTGAAACAAACTGTTTGCAGGTTTAAAACAAAATAAAACTGCCGTCAACCGGAAATTAGCACCTAAGTAATCAGACACTAATACTCTATCTCTAGGATATTAATACCTGAATTGTAGAGTATATATACGCAACGTGTTGGACATATATATCCAACACGTTGCGCATATATGCCCTGTATATTGGATATATATGTCCTTAATCTATATGAAAGACTCTACATGGTGAAGGAGGTGAAGGATACTTTCTTCTGTATTTTGTGCTTTATGTCACTGTAAACCGTTGACTCATAGCTGTTCAGCTGAAGGTGAAACCTGTGAACCTTCTAAATGCTTCTTAATAGTTGTATATTCGTTTTCAGAAATTTAGTGTTGAGTTTATAGCTATGAACCTGGTTCCAGTTTTCTACCCTTTTCTCCATCCTTCTCCATTTTTTATTTATAAATAAGTACCTGTTAAAATAGCTTCTTATCATCAGTTCTCTATCCATAAAGTTAATGATATTGATAAATAGGTGTTATTTAGTCAAAGGAAATGAGTAGTGTATATTGCAATATCGATTAGAGAAGGAGAGAAATGAAAACCGAGTTCTTAACGAACTTGGTTTTATTTTGATATGAAAACGAATGCCTTATTATTTTTAATTCTTAATAACAACAAAAGAATCGTTTAGAATATCATTATGGTGAAGCAAAAGTAGAATAAAATGAAATATTACGCAAGTAAATCTACTAAAATATTTTAAAACGGGATAGCTGGATTGTTGTGTTTTCTGGCAACAAAATGGGATAACAGTTTTATCAACTTGCCTTTGGTATCAAAATAAGTATTTATTATATAGCAATTTACATACAAATCGTCTCAAACTCAAAGCGGTGCGAGTGTATGGATGACTGTTTTATCTAAAATGTCCTTCCAAGTTGTGTTTCCAAGCATAGGTAAAACCAAGTTCGTTAAGAACTCTGGCAAGTATTAACCTAAGATAAAAATAGAAAAGCCTATGGAAAACTAAACACACAAATTGCCTGAAACATGGTGTCAAATAATATATGAAGGCACCATAAAACCTTAGAAATTCTAACTTACTAATGTCTAACTGAATAAATTAAAGTATGACAAGAAAAACTAACCGATGCCCGGCCTTTATGGAAGGACGGGGAACACGTTGCCTGAAAATAGCAGCAGTTGCTACTTTATTGTTATGGTGCACACAACCTATGCAAGCAGTAGCTAATACTAATGAAACACAGGAAACTACTGATATACAGCAGCAAAAAGTAAAGACTACAGGTGTTGTAGTGGATGAAAACGGAGAACCTCTTATTGGAGTCTCTGTAAAGGTGCAAGGTACTGCCACAGGTACTGTTACTGATCTCAACGGACGCTTCTCTATCGATTCCCCCAAAGGAGCAGTTCTCTCACTTTCGTTTATTGGTTATAAAACTATTACCGTGAAAGCTGATGGGACACCCCTTAATATCGTTATGAAAGAAGATTCGGAACAGCTCGACGAAGTAGTCGTTGTAGGCTACGGAACACAAAAAAAAGTAAATGTAACCGGTGCGGTAGGTATGGTCGATGCGAAAGTGTTGGCTGCACGTCCTGTAACCAATGTGGCGCAGGCCCTACAGGGTACAGTGCCAGGCTTGAACTTCACGGTAGGAAGTGAAGGTGGAGCCTTGGATGGTTCGATGAGTTTTAATATTCGTGGTGCAGGAACAATCGGTGATGGTTCCGGGTCGTCTCCACTTGTGTTGATTGACGGTATCGAAGGTAATCTTAATTCGTTGAATCCGAATGATATAGAAACGGTTTCTGTTTTGAAAGACGCTGCTTCTGCCTCTATTTATGGAGCGCGTGCTGCTTTTGGTGTTATTCTGATTCAGACCAAGAAAGGGAAAGCGGGTAAAGCCAGAGTCAGTTATAATGGAAATGTCCGTTTCAGCGACGCGGTATCAGTGCCTGAAATGATGGACTCATATACTTTTGCACAGTACTTTAATCGTGCCGCAGAGAATGCGGGCAGATCCGGTGAGGCTCCGTTCTCATCCGAGCAGTTACAGAAAATAAAAGATTATCAGGAGGGAAAGATAACATCCGTCACAACACTGAATACGAATAATAACCGTTGGAACAATTATGGCGGAGCGAATGCCAATACGGATTGGTTTAAAGAATTCTACAATGACTGGGTGCCATCTCAAGAACATAATCTAAGTATTTCGGGAGGTAATGAGAAAATCCAATTTTCATTGAGCGGTAGTTTTATGGACCAGAACGGTCTGTTGCGGCATGGTGAAGATAATTTGCAACGTTATACAATGAACAGCACCATTACAGCGCAGATCACAGATTGGTTCAGAGTGAACTATTCTACCAAATGGACACGTGAGGACTTTGACCGACCCTCTTATCTGACCGGGCTATTCTTCCATAATATCGCTCGCCGCTGGCCCACCTGTCCGGCTTACGATCCTAATGGCTATCCCATGAATGGTGTGGAAATTACAGAATTGGAGGATGGTGGCCGACAAACCAACCAGAAAGACTTGAATACTCAACAGTTGCAGTTTGTGTTTGAACCGGTCAAGAACTGGACAATTAATATCGAGGGTGCTCTAAGAACGGAAAACAAAAATGAACATTGGGAAGTATTACCTATCTTCTCTCATGACGGTGACGGTAATCCGTATTCTATACCATGGGGAAGTTATGGAGCCGGCAGTTCCGTTGTGAACGAATATAATTATAAAGAGAATTATTACAGCACGAATATCTATTCCGATTATTTTAAACAATATGAAAGCGGTCATTACTTTAAAGTGATGGCAGGTTTTAATGCGGAGTTGTATAAGACAAGAAGTTTGTCGGGGCAGAAGAATACGCTGATCTCCAATTCTGTGCCTACACTGAATACAGCAACGGAATCTCCTACTACTTCCGGTGGATATGCACACAATGGGGTAGCCGGATTCTTCGGGCGTATCAACTATAATTATAAAGAACGCTATTTGATAGAGTTGAACGGTCGTTATGACGGTTCGTCCCGTTTCATTAATGACAAGCGTTGGGGATTTTTCCCGTCATTGTCAGTCGGATGGAATATAGCACGTGAAGATTTCTTCAGGAATATAGCCGATAAAGCTCATATTGATGTATTGAAATTAAGAGGTTCATGGGGGCAGTTGGGTAATACGGATACTAAGGATGCATGGTATCCTTTCTATCAGACGATGCCACAAGGCACTGATTATAACTGGTTGGTGAATGGAAAAAGACCGAATTATGCAAGCCTACCCGGTATCGTCTCCAGCTTGAAGACTTGGGAAACGATTGAAACCTGGGATATCGGTTTGGACTGGGGGCTGTTTAATAATCGCTTGACCGGTTCGTTCGACTACTTTGTGCGTTGGACGTATGATATGATTGGCCCGGCTCCGGAATTGTCTTCCGTACTGGGTGCTACTCCTCCGAAAATCAACAATTCCGATATGAAATCCTATGGTTTTGAGCTGGAACTGGGGTGGAGAGATATGATTGGTGATTTCTCTTATGGTGCTAAATTTACGTTAGCCGATGACCAACAGAAAATCACTCGCTATCCGAATGAAAACAACAAACTTTCCAAAGCATATTATCCGGGAATGATGAAAGGAGAAATCTGGGGATATGAAACGGTAGGTATCGCACAATCACAGGAAGAGATGGACGCTCACTTGGCCAAAGTGGATCAGTCTTCTTTGGGAAGCAAGTGGGGAGCAGGTGATATCATGTATAAGGATGTAGACGGCGATGGAGTGATCTCGACAGGTGAAAATACCACAGAGAAACCCGGTGACCGTGTGATTTTGGGCAATAATACACCTCGATTTAAATATGGTATCACGTTGGATGCAGCATGGAAAGGTGTCGATTTCCGCATATTTCTGCAAGGAGTGGCCAAGCGCGATTATGTGTTGAGCGGCCCCTATTTCTGGGGAGCCAATGGAGTGGACGAATGGCAGGCTACCGGATTTAAGGAACATTGGGACTTCTGGCGTCCGGAGGGTGACCCGTTGGGTGCTAATACAAATGCCTATTATCCACGCGTATTGAAAAGTGATTCGAGAAACATGGCAGTGCAGAGCCGCTATATTCAGAATGCAGCTTACTGCCGTATTAAGAATGTTCAGATAGGCTATACATTGCCCAAGCAATGGACAAATAAAGCCGGAATGTCTTCAGTTCGAGTATACGTGTCAGGTGACAATCTGTTGACATTCTCTCATATGTCCAAGATTTTCGACCCGGAGGCTTTGGAAAGCACTTATGATGCGAATAATGGTAAACTCTATCCGTTGCAGCGCACCATCTCGGTAGGTTTAAATGTTAACTTCTAATTTTAAGGCTTATGAAACTGAAACATATTATATTACAAACAATCTTGATGGCAGGAGCTACGTGGTCGCTTACATCTTGTAATGATTTTCTGGATATGGCGCCTCTGGATCAGGTGACTCCGCAAGAGTATTTTAATACGACGGACCACTTGGCTGCATATAGTATTTCGCAGTACAACAACATCTTTTCAACGCATGGTGGATATGGAGTCGGTACAGTGAACAATGACCAGAATACAGATAATATGGTAGCCGGAGGATATTCTTCCACCTATTTTGAGAAAGGTCAGTGGCGTGTTCCTAATACTGGAGGTGGCTGGGATTTTACTCAAATTCGCTATTGCAATTATTTCTTCGAAAATGTGCTTCCTAAATTCGAGGCAGGCAAGATTGAGGGCAATTGTGAACAGATTCTTCACTATGTCGGCGAAATGTACTTTATCCGTGCATGGATTTATTACAGTAAACTGAAATCATTCGGAGATTTTCCAATTATAACCGAAGTATTGCCGGATAATCAGTCTGTTTTGACAGAGAAATCTGTTCGTCAGCCGCGTAATCTCGTAGCTCGTTTTATCATCAATCAGCTCGATTCCGCCGCCAAATATATGGTGGATGATATTTCAGGAAACAAAACGCGATTAACAAAGAATTGCGCGTTATTGATAAAGTCGCGCGTTGCTTTGTATGAGGCTACGTTTGAAAAGTATCATAAGGGAACAGGGCGTGTGCCGGGGGATGCAACCTGGCCGGGTAAGAGAATACATACCGATTTCTCCACGAACATGGATAATGAAATCAATTTCTTTCTGGATGAGGCTATGAAAGCAGCGGAACAGGTGGCTGATGATATTACTTTGACCAATAATACCGGTCTGACCAATCCGAAAAACATATCGGGGATTGTTGGCTGGAATCCATATTTCGAGATGTTTGCGGAAGAAGATATGAGTAGTTATTCCGAAGTTCTTTTCTGGAAGCAATATATGAATGGTGGTGGCGTGTCAATCACGCATGGCACACCGGCTTATATTTTTACTGGAGGTAATAATGGTATGCTGAAGAGCTTTGTAGACTGTTTTGTCATGAAAGACGGACTTCCCTATTATGCAGCAGGAGATGAATATAAAGGTGACAAAACTATCATGGATGTGAAAGAGAATCGTGATCTGCGTCTGCAAATGTTTGTTTTGGGCGAGAAGGATTTGCTTCCATCCAGTTCGACAGAAGAACCTGCACTTAAAGAATTCAAACAACCTAATATTATATCATTGGAAGCCCAAACATCTGATAATACCGGGTATCGGATTCGGAAATGCTTGACATATAATAATAAGCAGATTATTTCCGGTCAGTCGCAATCGACTACAGGGTGCATTATCTTTCGTGGTGTCGAAGCTTATCTGAATTATCTGGAAGCCTACTATTTGCGTAATAATAAGGTAGACGGTAAAGCGAAAAGCTATTGGGATGCAGTACGCAATCGGGCAGGCATTACAGGCAATTTCCAGACAACCATTGACAATACCGATATGAATAAGGAGACGGATTTGGCCGCTCATCCCGGTTCGTATGAAGTGGATGCTACCTTATATAATATCCGTCGCGAACGTCGTTGCGAGTTTATTGGCGAAGGAATGCGTTGGGATGACCTGGTGCGTTGGAGAGCTTGGGATGGCGTACTTACTAATAAGTTTATTCCTGAAGGGTATAACTTTTGGGAAGAGGCTTATAAAACTTATGAACTTCCGGAAGACGTTACTTTAAAAGATGATCCGGATGATGCTACTTCTAATATTTCCTCCAGAGCATTCAAGTATATTCGTCCTTTTAGCAAGGTGAGAATCAATAATCAGGTATATGATGGATATTCTTGGGCTAAAGCCAACTATTTGAGTCCGGTTGCTATTAATGAAATGAGACTTGCGTCTCCTGATAATAGTACAGATAATTCTGTTATTTATCAGAATCCGTATTGGCCGGAAAAAGTGGGTGGCACTGCTCTCGAATAGGTTGATATAAATATAGGTTACACGATAGAAAGAATGAAAGGCGTAGAAAGAGAGTTGATTCTCTTGTCTACGCCTTTATTATTTTATGGATTGAAGTGGTGAATTACTTCACTTCCCAAGTATCATTAGTCATTAGCAATTCCTGGAAATTATGATATTTCTTCTTGCCTTTGATTTCTTCAATCTGTCCAATTACAGCATCATTGTAAGTTGGAGCATCTACATCGCGGATCACACCGAGTGCAATCGGGAAATCAGGACCTTCCATTAACGCCAGTTTCAATTGAAGCGTATTATCTTGGCAGTGAGCATCGTGAATAAGAATATCCTTTTCTGTGATACCATTCTCACCAAGTTTCACCACTTTCAGTCCGAAACCTTCCTGCATCAATCCGAATTCCTTGTTTTCACCGAACAACATGGGTTTGCCATGTTCCAGATAGATAGCGTTCTTGGCACGTCCTTCTTTGGTGGCTACAGAAGCATGAGTTCCATCGTTGAAGATCACGCAGTTTTGCAGAACTTCTACAACAGAGGCGCCTTTGTGATTAGCGGCAGCTTTCAATACCTCTACAGAAGCGGCACCGTCTACTGCAATACAACGTGCAAAGAAATGTCCACGGGCACCAAAAGCAAGTTCTGCCGGATGGAATGGATCTTCTACGGTACCGTAAGGAGATGATTTAGTTACAAGTCCACGCTCCGAAGTCGGTGAATATTGTCCCTTTGTCAAACCGTAGATGCGGTTGTTCAGCAGGATCATATTCAAATCAATGTTACGGCGTAATGCGTGGATGAAGTGGTTACCACCAATTGCCAGACCGTCACCGTCACCGGAAATTTGCCAGATCGTCAAATCAGGGTTGGCCACTTTTGCACCTGTTGCAACAGCAGCGGCACGTCCGTGAATCGTGTGGAAGCCATACGTATTTACATAGTAGGGCAGGCGGGAAGAACAACCGATACCGGAAATGACGGCAATATTGTGCGGAGCTACTCCCAGTTCGGCCATAGCTTTGTGCAGTGAGTTCAGGAAAGCGTGGTCACCGCATCCCGGACACCAGCGAGGTTGGCCTGATTTATAATCTTGTACGGTATATACTTTATCGCTCATCTTTTATTCCTCCAATAATTTAGTGAATGCATCTATCAATTCTCTCGTAACGAAAGGCTGTCCTTTCACTTGGTTGAACTGGCTGATGTTCAATCCGGGTATCTTCATCCGTAAATAACCTGCGAATTGTCCCAAATTCTGTTCAGCTACTACGATCTTCTTGTATTTACGCAATACATCGGCTGTATTCTTCGGCAACGGGTTGATGTATTGGAAGTGTGCGAAAGCCACTTTCTTTCCATGATCGCGCATAAAGTCCATAGCCAGACGGAGATGCCCATACGTGCCGCCCCAGCCAACAATCAGTAAATCTGCATCTTCATCACCCAGTACTTCGAGTTCGGGGATATAGTCTGCAATTTTATCTACTTTAGTTTGGCGGAGATGAACCATCTTATTATGGTTTTCTGGTTCGGTAGAGATCGCACCTGTTTCATTGCTCTTTTCAAGACCACCGATGCGGTGCATGAATCCTTCAGTTCCCGGAATTGCCCAGTAACGTGCACCGGTTTCTTCATTGCGTTGGTATGGAGTCCAGTTACCAGCCATGTCCGGAGTCACGTATGGAGGATTGATGGCAGGATATTCATTTAAGTTAGGAAGTTTCCAAGCTGCCGAGCCGTTGGCTACGAAAGCATCCGTCAGTAATACAACCGGAGTCATGTGTTCCAGAGCAATCTTACATGCCATGTATGCGGCATCAAAACAGTTCGTTGGTGAAGTTGCGGCAATCACCGGCATCGGGCTTTCACCATTACGTCCGTAAAGAGCTTGCAATAAGTCTGTCTGTTCTGATTTAGTAGGCAAACCTGTTGACGGACCGCCACGTTGCACATTTACAATCACTAATGGAAGTTCGCCAATTACAGCAAGGTTCATGGCCTCACTCTTCAAACAAACACCGGGCCCGGAAGTAGTCGTTACAGCCAAAGCACCGGCAAAAGCGGCACCAACGGCAGAAGCACAACCCGCGATTTCATCTTCGCACTGTACGGTTTTTACTCCCAGTGATTTATGTTTAGCTAATTCGTGCAGAATATCAGTGGCCGGAGTGATAGGATAAGAACCCAAGTAGAGTTCCAGACCTGCTTTCTCGGCAGCAGCAATCAAGCCATAAGCAGTTGCTTTATTTCCGTTGATATCTGTATAAAGTCCTTTTGATTTCGGAGCTTTACTTTCAATCTTATAAGTAGAGACAGAAGCATGTGTGTTGGCACCATAGTTGAAACCATCGTTTAATACCTTAATATTAGCTTCTGCAATTTCGGGCTTCTTGGCGAATTTCTCACGCAGCATTTTTTCAGCAGCGGCAAGGTTACGGTTGAACAGCCAGCAAACCAGTCCGAGTGCGAACATGTTCTTACAACGGAGTGCTGATTTATTGTCTAGTTCGGAGTCTTTCAGGCTCTCTTTGCACATGGAAGAGATGGGAACTTCAAGTACTTCCTGTTTTATGCCTAATTCTTCAAAAGGATTGTCGGTCTTGAATTGTGCCTTTTCCAAATCTCTGGCTTCGAATGAGTCGGAGTCGGTAATGATAAGTCCTTGCGGTTTACAGAATTTGATTTGTGTTTTCAGTGCGGAAGGATTCATAGCCACCAACACGTGGCAACGGTCTCCGGGAGTGTAAACCTGTCCGGCACCGATGTGGACCTGAAAACCGGAAACACCGGTCAGTGAACCTTGCGGGGCGCGGATGTCTGCCGGATAGTCAGGGAATGTACAGATGTCATTTCCTACCGTAGCCGACACGTTCGAGAAGATGTTGCCGGCCAGCTGCATACCGTCGCCGGAGTCGCCGGAGAAACGTACTACTACTTCCTCCAATTCTTTAACCATCATTTCGTCTGCCATAACTTTAATTACTATATTTAATTTAAAAACTGATTTTACTTTCAATTTGTGAGCGCAAAGGTCGGAAAGTTAATCGAATTATCAAAATAAATCGAACTTTATTGTCCTATTGACGCCAAATATTTGAAATATCTGAAAGGAACCTGTATTTTTATTCTTGTTAAATCGACAGAAACCGTTATCTTTGCAAGCAAATTTGAAGCGGCCTTGTAGTTCAACGGATAGAATAGAAGTTTCCTAAACTTTAGATAGGGGTTCGATTCCCCTCGGGGCTACTACGAAGAATCTGTGAGAAGTTGTTTTGTTTTGCTTTCATATCGTATCTAGTTTTGAGTTTAACAATGGCTTCTTTTAAGATGAACGTCTTATAGCTTCTATTTGTTTTAATAATCAATAGAAAAAGCCTCTACCGAATGTTCGGAAGAGGCTTTTTCTATTTCTGGAATTTATTATTCTTCCGTAGTTACTGGTACGACTTTTTTGTTCTTCATCATGTTGTATGCAATCGGAGATGCAATGAACAGTGATGACAATGTACCGATAACAACACCCAAGATCATTGCGAATGCAAAGCTGCGGATTGAATCACCGCCAAGGATGAAGATACACAGCAATACGATCAATGTACTTAATGATGTATTGATAGTACGTGCAAGTGTAGTATTCAATGAATCATTGAACAACTGACGTTTGTCACGTTTCGGATACAGGCCGAAGAACTCACGTACACGGTCGAAGATTACCACCTTGTCATTGATAGAGTAACCGATAGCTGTCAGGATAGCACCGATAAACGTTTGGTCAATTTCCAGTGAGAATGGAACGATACCCCATAACAATGAGTAAGCACCGATAATCATGATGGTATCGCATGATAGAGCTACGATAGAGCCAATACTATATGCGATGTTACGGAAACGGATTAAGATATACAGACCGATAGCGATCAAAGCCAGTACTACGGAATAGATGGCACCTGTTTTGATATCGTCTGCGATACTCGGACCCACTTTTTGAGAACTTACAATACTACCACCAGTGTGATTGTCACGGTCGATAAAGGTAGCTAGAGTGATGTTTTGAGTCAGCACAGGTTTCAAAGTCTCATATAAATATGCTTCGATTTGAGAGTCAACATCGTTTCCTGCATCTTCAATACGGTAGTTGGTGCTGATACGTACAGTTTTCTTATCTGTACCGATAGCGATAACACTAACGTTAGCATCACCGAACTTGCTGGAGATCAATTCACGAATCTGTTCGGGTTCTACCGGATTCTCGAACTGTACCTTGAAGTTACGTCCACCGGTAAAGTCGATACTCTGGCTTAAACCGCGCATGGCAAATGAACCGATACAAACGAGGATGATGGCTACAGTGATGATAAGGGATTTTTTGTTTGTTCCCATAAAATCAAAACGTGTGTTGGTCATCAAGTTTCTTGAAACAGGGGTTGTGAATGTAAGGTTCAATAGTTTGTCCTTGTTCATGAAGTGTTCGTAAACTATACGGGTCATGAACACAGCGGTGAAGAAGGATACTAGAATACCGATAATCAATGTCGTAGCAAAACCACGGATCGGACCGGTACCGAAGTTAAACAGAATGACACCTGTGATGATGGATGTCAGGTTCGAGTCGAAGATAGCGGAGAATGCGTTGGAATAACCGTCAGCAAGTGCTTTCTTCACACCTTTACCGGCACGAAGTTCTTCTTTAGTACGTTCGTAGATAAGTACGTTCGCATCCACTGCCATACCTAGTGACAACACCATACCGGCAATACCGGACATTGTCAATGCTGCCTGGAAGGAGGAGAGGACACCTAATACGAAGAAGAAGTTCAGGAACAATGCACCATTGGCAATCATACCCGGTATGAAGCCGTACATCATACACATATAGATCATCAACAGAATCAGAGCCACTACGAATGAGAATACACCTGCATTGATAGATTCCTGACCCAATGACGGACCAACGATATCTTCCTGTACGATGTGAGCCGGAGCCGGCATCTTACCTGATTTCAATACGTTTGCTAAGTCCTTTGCCTGTTCAGGAGTGAAATGACCTGTAATCTGTGAACGTCCACCTGTGATTTCAGAGTTTACGTTTGGTGCAGAATATACATAGTTGTCAAGAACGATAGCGATAGAACGACCGATGTTCTGTTTGGTCAGCTGTGCCCAACGACGTGCACCGTCAGAGTTCATTGTCATGCTGACAGCCGGTTTGCTGTATTGGTCGAATTCATCTTTCGCGTCTGTTACTACATCACCTTCCAACGGAGCTTTACCGTTGCGTTCGGTAGACTTGATAGCATATAATTCGAACGTCTGTCCTTTCTTGTCAAATTCAGAAGGAGAAACACCCCATTTCAAACGAAGGTCTTTCGGGAGTTCTGCTTTAACTTCCGGCATAGCCAGATATTTGTTGATATCAGCAGTGTCTTTGTAGTTAGCGTAACCGATCACAGGACCTTGTCCGCTAGAGTTCAACTGCAGGATAGCCAACAGAGGGTATTGCTTTTTAATTTCTGCCAGGTTAGCTGTTGAATTATCTTCAGTAGTTGTAGCATCTCCTTTCAGGGCAGCAGCAAGACTGTCGGCAGCACTTACGCTTTTCTTGGCCGGAGTAGCTTCTGCAAGCGGAGCTTCTTTGGTGGAATCTACAGCGGTAGAGTCTGCACCTGTCTCCTGCGCTAATACAGCGCGCAATTTAGCATCAGCAGATTGCATAGCAGGAAGAACTTCTTTAGCTGTATAAGTTTCCCAGAATTCCAGGTTAGCAGAACCTTGGAGAAGTTTTCTCACACGTTCCGGCTCTTTGATACCCGGCAATTCCACCATGATACGACCCATTTTGTCTTCCAGGCTCTGGATATTCGGCTGAACAACACCGAAACGGTCGATACGTGTACGAAGTACGTTATATGAGTTTTCAACAGCAGCTTTTACTTCTGCTCTCAATACTTTTTCAACTTCTGCATCCGATGATTTCTGGTTAACTTTGTCTTTCAACTGTTGTGTTGCGAAGAGTTCGGAAAGTTTTGCGTTAGGAGCAGCTTTGTGGTATTCTCTGACAAATAGCGTGATGATATCATCCTGACTGTTTACAGCCTGTTTTGCAGCTTCTGCCAATGCATTGTTGAAAGCTTCATCCGGCTTGTTGTCAGCCAGTGCTTTGATAACATCAGGTACAGAAACTTCAAGGATAACGTTCATACCACCTTTTAGGTCCAAACCTAAACTAATCTCCATCTCACGACATTGTTTCAGCGTCCAGTTACCCAACCACACTTTCTCATTGGAGAGAGAGTCGAGGTAGTCTTGTTCCACTTTCGGGTCGCCGTTCGCAATTTCTTTCGCCTTGTTGGTATAATGGCGTGTTACGAAGGAGAAGGAGAGATAGAACACACATACCAGTGTGAGTAATACCGCAAAAACCTTTACAAATCCTTTGTTTTGCATTTTACTTTTAATTTATGATGATTACTTTTTTAATTTAATTTTCAGTTAAATTCTGTCGTACACAAGTTCTTTTTGCCGCATACAAGGCTGCAAATATAGTTTTTTTTTCACATTCATGTGTAATAAGCCCTCAAATATTTGATGTTTAAGGGCTTTTTTGCTGAATTATTTCATTCCTCTGTTTTTCAGTAGTGGTTCCAGGCTTGGTTCCGCTCCACGGAAATTCTTATAAAGCACCATCGGGTCTTCGCTGTCTCCCTTCTCCAATACGTTATGGCGGAACAGGTCGGCGGTGTTTTTATCAAAAATACCATGTTCTTTGAAAGCTTCGAAAGCATCATTGTCCAATACGTTGGCCCATAGGTAACTATAGTATCCGGCTGCGTATCCGCCAATGATATGATTGAAGTAAGTCACGCGATAACGCGGTGCTATTTCGGGAATCAAGTTAAGCTTGTTCATCGCTTCTTTTTCGAATGCAAGCATGTCCAAATTCTTTACATCTGTCATCGTGTGCAGGTTCATGTCGAGGATGGCGGCAGCCAGTAATTCGGTGGTCATGAAGCCCTGGTTGAAAGTTTTCTGTTGCAGTATCTTCTCGATGATTTCGTCGGGTATCACTTCTCCTGTCTGATAATGTTTGGCATACATTTTCAGCACTTCGGGTTCAGTCGCCCAATGTTCGTTGATTTGAGAAGGAAGTTCTACAAAGTCACGTACCACGTTGGTTCCCGATGTTCCTTTGTATTCACATTTTGTCAGCAGTCCGTGCAGAGCGTGACCAAATTCGTGAAACAGGGTTTCCACTTCATCCATGGTCAATAAAGAGGGGGTGTCGCCTACCGGCTTGGTAAAGCTGCAAACGTTGCATACCAACGGACGGGTTGTTCCGTGTTGCTCACGATAGTTGCTCATCCATGCACCACCGCTTTTCCCGGGACGTGGGAAATAGTCTACATAGAAGATACCGAGCTGGGAACCGTCTGCGTCTTTCACTTCAAAGACTTCTACATCAGGGTGATAAGTTGGTATGCCTTCCAGTTTGCTTAGGGTGATGCCATATAATTTGTTGGCTACGGCGAAAGCGCCATCGCGTACATTCTCCAGTTTGAAGTAAGGTTTTGTATCCTCTTCAGACAGGTTGTATTTTTCTTTCCGTAGTTTTTCGGTATAATACCACCAGTCCCATGCTTCTAGTTTTTCTCCTTTTCCTTCCTTATCCATTAATTTCTGAAGTTCGGTAGCTTCTGCTTTTGCTTTTGGCAGTGCGTAGCTCCAGAGGTTATTTAAAAGGCTCATTACGTTGTTGGCGTTCTTTGCCATGGTTTCATCCAGGACGAAGTTTGCATAACAGTCGAAACCTAATAAGTTCGCTTTTTCCAGGCGGAGAGAAACGATCTTGCGGATGTTTTCCTTGTTATCGTTTCCGTCGTTGTTGTTGCCGCGGTTGATATAAGCTTTGTATATTTGCTCCCGGAGCGGGCGATTTTCAGAATATTGCAGGAAAGGCAGACGGCTGGCATTGTGCAGGGTGAACAACCATTTTCCCGGTTGTCCGGCTGCTTTCGCTTCTTCGGCCGCACTTTGGCGGAACCATTCAGGCAATCCTGCCAGATCTTCTTCCTTGTCAACGAAAAGTTGGAAGGCATTATTCTCATTCAGCACATTGTTGCTGAAAGTGATGCCAAGTGTAGAAAGCTCCTTGTTGATTTCGCGGAGGCGAGTTTGGTCCTTTTCGCCAAGGTTCGCTCCGGAACGGATAAATCTTTTATAAGTCTTGTCCAGCAGACGTTCTTGTTCCGACGTCAGGTTCAATGAATCTTTCTTTTGGTAGACATCGTTCACCCGTTTGAATAGTTTCCCATTCAGGGAGATATTGTCATTATGTTCCGAAAGAACCGGTGCCAGTTTGATGGAAAGTGCGGTCAGCGAATCAGTAGTTTCCGCATCTGTCATATTGAAGAAAATGATGCTTACCCGGTCTAAGATGGGTGCGCTGTTATCCAAAGCCACAATCGTATTTTCGAATGTCGGAATTTCCGGGCTTTCGATGATGGCTTCGATATTTTGATTCTGTTCTTCTATACCTTTTAGAAAGGCAGGTTCATAGTGCTCTAATTTAATCTTGTCGAAAGAAGGAACACCATACTCGGTTTGAAACTCTGTAAAGAAAGGATTGCTTTCTGTTTTCGTAGCACAGGAGTACATCATACAACTTACTGCTAAAATGGTTAGTGTCTTTTTAATCATCATAAGTGTTTTTTATTAGAGTTTTCAGTTCTTATCGTTTACTGATATAGCACCAGATCGGGTAATGGTCTGATGCCTTGATAGACCGGTCTACCGTGCAATTGTAGGCTTTCAGGTTGGGGCTGATCAAGATATTGTCTATGCGGAAATAGAACTTGTTCTGATTGTAGGAAATACCTAATCCTTTACCGGACTGTGTGAATGCATCATCTAGTTTTTGAGTCAGGATGCGATGGGTATATGAGATAGAACCGTCGTTGAAATCGCCGCATACTATGGTTGTCGGATATTTACTTTCTGCAATGGTTTTAGCCACAGAATCTGCTTGTGTAGCCCGGATAGCCGATGCTTCCGCCAGTTTTCTTATTAATTGCCTAAGTCCGGTTTTTACTTTCTTGGCATTCGGGTCTTTAATCATATCCTCATACATCCCTCTGTCTTCTTTGGTGAGCTTGTTGGATTCCAGGTGGTTGTTGATTAATGTAAGAGTGTCGTTATTCACATTCAGTACATATTTCATGGAGCCGTTATAATTACTTTCATATTCGATGGGATGTATCGAGAGTATGGGGAACTTAGAGAAACAGGCAAGTTGCACGTCTCCTTTCCCTTGTTGGTGGACGGATTGGTAAGGATAGGCTTTCAATGCTTTTTTAATGTCCTGTTCCGTCAGGTATTTCTTGTTGGTAGCGGTGTTATATTCTTGCAGACAGATAATATCGGCGTTACTATCTACAAGATAAGACAATACCGGGTTTTTTCCATCTTTCTTCTCCAAATTGTTGAAACTCATTACGTTGTAGGATAGGATTTTGATGCTTCCTTCCGGTATGTTTTTTGTGGTGGAGTTAAAAGGAATATAAGTCCGTATCTGCGGAATACAAATTAGAAAACCGATGGCAGGCAAGAGCGCATAGCGGTAATTGACAAATGCCCAGAAGCCGATAAAAATCAGATTAATCGTCAGGAATATCGGAAATGCAAGTCCCAAGCTGGAAGCAAGTGGGTTTATTTTCGGGTTAAGGTAAGGGCTATAAGCGCTTAATATCAACGTTCCCACGAAGAGAGCGTTGACAGCAAGTATCAGATATGCGACAAATTTGCCAATATGTTCCATTCTTTTATCTTTTGCTTGCGTCGAACAAGCTTTTCTTTTCTTCAGTTGTCAGACTGTCGTAACCGGATTTCTTTAGTTTTTCCAAAATACGGTCCACTTCATCAGACTGTGCTTTTTTGTGGGCATTGTAATCATAATCCTTCTCGCGACCGGTGGCACTGTTTCCATAGTGTACCTTCATTTTCGGTTTCCGTTTCCATGTTTTCTTTTGAAACAAGGAAGTGAAACCATCCAGAATCCAGTTGATCCAGGAAGTCAAATCAGTTCCTTTACTTAGGCTGGCGGCAAACCAAAGTCCTGCAAGAGCACCGCCCAGGTGGGCGATATGTCCTCCGGCATTACTTGAGGTGATGGATAATACATCGATTCCGATAACAACCAGTGCCAGATATTTGAGACGGATAGCACCGAAAAGAAAAAGTTGCACCCTGTAATCTGGTTCACGATAAGCCGTAGCGGCTACGATGGCTAATACGGAAGCTGATGCTCCTACCAATGTTGCACCCGTCACTTGCGAACTGAATAAAGGAAATACATTGTAGGCAACCATATACAGTAAACCTCCACAGATACCTCCTAATACATATAGTCCTCTTAAATGTTTGGCCGAGAAAAAGTAGAGAAACAAACTTCCGAACCAATACAGCCAGAGCATATTGAATAAAATATGCAGGATACCGGCATGCATAAACATATAAGTAAATAACGACCACGGCTGATGAATAAATCCGATAAAGGATGCCGGCAGGGCAAATATACCGAATATATCGGGGGTACTTACTTCAAACAGTCGCAAGAAAACGTTAATCAACGTGCCAATCACAAAGATGCCTACGTTGATATAAATCAGTTGGATGAAAATATTTCCTCTTCTGAATGTCTCCTTTAAATCAGCTATAATATGTCCCATTGTTATTGCTTTTTTTTCTCCAATACAAAATCAGGATCAATCCAAATAACATTCCTCCCAGGTGAGCAAAGTGAGCGACATTGTCTCCGGCGCTATTGGCAAGTCCTGACCATAATTCAATCGCGGCGTATCCTATAACGAAGAACTTCGCTTTGATAGGAAATGGCAGCGGGAAGATAAACAACCGGTTATTGGGAAATAACATACCGAATGCCAGCAATATGGCGTAAACGGCTCCCGAAGCACCTACGGTGGTCATCATGTTCAGATACTCTTCTATGGGGACAACGCCATAGCCTATTAGGTTAATGTGCGTATGTTGGCTAAGCTCCGTTACATATTGAATATACTGCACTCCTTCCTGGATAAGTCCCGCACCGATACCGCAGAGAATATAGTAAAAGAGGAAACGTTTGGGTCCCCAGGTTTGTTCGAGAATCGGTCCGAACATAAAAACGGCAAACATATTAAAGAAAATGTGGCTGAATCCGCCGTGCATAAACATATAAGTGATAAGCTGTGCCGGATTAAAGTCACTTGCAAGGAAAAAATGTAATCCCAGATAATTCGTTAAATCCAGGCCGTAACGTTGGGCTACGATTGTCCCGAAAAATACTAGTACATTGATAATTATCAGGTTTTTAGTTACAGTTGGCATCATTTTAATTTCTGAATATTTAGATAATAGACGCAAAAGTACGAATAAATTCTGTTTTAAAGCATGAAAAACGCTTCCTATTAGCTCTTTTTCAATAATTTGCTGCGTTTTTTTTATGTTTTTATTTGATATGTTGTTTTGTTCGGCTATATTTGTGGAATCAATCCATTGTGGGATAATCTTTTGTGTAACATATATATTAATTAATCATTTTACGTATTATGAATAAGTCTGATCTTATTAGCGCAATGGCTGCTGAAGCTCAAATGAGCAAAGCCGATGCAAAAAAAGCACTTGATGCTTTCATCACTTCAGTTACTAATGCTATGAAAGCTGGTGACAAAGTATCTCTCGTAGGTTTTGGTACTTTCTCAGTAAGCGAAAGAGCTGAAAGAACTGGTATTAACCCTTCTACAAAGGCAACTATTACTATTCCTGCTAAGAAAGTAGCTAAATTTAAAGCTGGTGCTGAATTATCTGCAGCTGTTGAATAAGATAGATAGTTGAAAGAAATTAAGAGAGGAGACGTGATGCGTCTCCTTTTTTTGTATCTTTGCGCGCAAGAAATAACTTGATTATGAAGATAGAAGATAAACTTGTAGCGTCCGTTATCAGCGGACTCAAAGCACTTTACGGTCAGGAAGTCCCTGAAAAGATGGTGCAGTTGCAAAAAACGAAGAAAGAATTTGAAGGACATTTGACGTTGGTGGTATTTCCTTTCCTGAAGATGTCAAAAAAAGGACCGGAGCAAACGGCACAGGAAATCGGTGAATATCTGAAGGCAAACGATCCGGCTGTAGCAGCGTTTAATGTGATAAAAGGGTTCTTGAACCTGACTATTGCATCGGCTACATGGATTGAGTTGCTGAACGAGATTCAGGCAGATGAACAGTACGGCTTAGTGCAGGTCACTGACGCTTCTCCATTGGTGATGATTGAATATTCTTCTCCGAATACAAATAAACCGCTTCACTTGGGACACGTGCGTAATAACCTTTTAGGCAACGCATTGGCTAACATTGTAGCGGCAAACGGCAATAAGGTAGTCAAAACAAATATTGTAAACGACCGTGGTATCCACATCTGTAAGTCCATGCTGGCATGGAAGAAATACGGAAACGGTGAAACTCCTGAAACTTCGGGTAAGAAGGGTGACCACCTGGTAGGTGATTATTATGTATCTTTCGATAAGCATTATAAAGCGGAAGTAAAGGAGCTGATGGCTAAATTTACAGCGCAGGGAATGAATGACGATGAAGCGAAAGCAAAGGCTGAAGCTGAATCTCCATTGATGCAGGAAGCCCGCGAAATGTTGGTGAAGTGGGAAGCCGGTGATCCGGAAGTACGCGGATTGTGGGAAATGATGAACAACTGGGTATATGCAGGATTCGACGAAACCTACAAGAAGATGGGTGTCAGCTTCGACAAGATCTATTACGAATCCAATACTTACCTCGAAGGAAAAGAAAAGGTAATGGAAGGTCTGGAAAAAGGTTTCTTCTACAAGAAAGAAGACGGTTCCGTATGGGCCGACCTGACTGCCGAAGGACTGGATCATAAGCTCCTTCTCCGTGGTGACGGTACTTCTGTCTACATGACTCAGGATATCGGTACGGCTAAACTTCGTTTTGCCGATTACCCGATTAATAAGATGATTTATGTAGTAGGTAACGAACAGAACTATCACTTCCAGGTGCTTTCTATCTTGCTCGATAAACTTGGTTTCGAATGGGGTAAGAGTCTGGTACACTTCTCTTACGGAATGGTGGAACTGCCGGAAGGTAAGATGAAATCCCGTGAGGGTACGGTAGTTGATGCTGACGACTTGATGGAGGAAATGATTGCCACTGCTAAAGAAACTTCACAAGAACTAGGCAAACTGGATGGTTTGACACAGGAAGAAGCTGATGATATTGCCCGTATTGTGGGTCTGGGAGCATTGAAATATTTCATTCTGAAAGTCGATGCCCGTAAGAATATGACATTCAATCCGAAAGAATCTATCGACTTCAATGGTAATACAGGTCCGTTTATTCAATATACTTATGCACGTATCCAGTCTGTACTTCGGAAAGCTGCCGAATCAGGTATCGTAATTCCTGAACAGATTCCGGCTGGTATTGAATTGAGTGAAAAGGAAGAAGGGCTGATTCAGATGGTTGCCGACTTTGCTGCTGTTGTAAAACAAGCCGGTGAAGATTACAGCCCGTCTATTATTGCTAATTATACTTATGACTTGGTGAAAGAATACAATCAGTTCTATCATGACTATAGTATTCTGCGCGAAGAGAATGAGGCAGTGAAAGTATTCCGTATCGCTCTGTCTGCTAATGTAGCTAAAGTTGTTCGCTTGGGAATGAATTTGCTGGGTATCGAAGTTCCTTCCAGAATGTAAGACTTTCTCTGAACAAAATAGACTTCTGCGGGGTTTCTTTTATATATATAAAAGGAACCTCGTATGTTTTACTCCCCCCATCCATTGCTTCGGAAGAGAGAAACGGAAACTGCTACTGTCTCTTATTCCGAACTGCTGTTTGACCTGATTTATGTTTTCTCGGTCACGCAACTTTCACATTATCTGCTTCATAATCTCACTTGGGAAGGATTATTGAAAGAAACAATCCTGTGGTTTGCAGTCTGGATGTTGTGGCAACATACCATCTGGGTGACTAACTGGTTCAACCCGGATACCCGGCCGATACGTATTCTTCTTTTTATCAGTATGCTGGTGGGGCTGGTGATGGCGGCTGCCATTCCTTATGCCTTTACTTACCGGGGATTGATATTTGCTGTCTGCTATGTTCTGATACAGGCAGGGAGAACACTTTATATTATCGGGGTGTTAGGAGATCATCATCTGGCTGCTAATTTTAAGCGAATTATGGGCTGGTTCTGTATATCTGCCGTCTTTTGGATTACGGGTGCCATATTGCAGGGAGAATGGCAAATTCTACTGTGGATTATAGCCGCCATCTGTGATTATACAGCCCCGATGCACGGATTTGCTTTACCTCGTCTGGGACGTTCGGACAGTAGCAAGGAATGGACTATTGAAGGGCATCATTTGGTGGAACGTTGCCAGTTGTTTGTGATTATTGCTTTTGGAGAAACTCTATTGATGACAGGAGCTTCTTTGAGTGAAGTAGAAGAATGGACGCCTCTCGTGATTATTTCTGCTGTCATATCTTTCATTGGTAGTTTGGCTATGTGGTGGGTTTACTTTGATGTGAGCAGTGAAGCCGGTAGCCGGAAAATACAGGAAGTGAAAGATCCCGGCAAGCTGGGGTTGATTTATAATGCAATTCATATCGTACTGGTGGGAGCATTGATTATTTGTGCGGTAGGAGACGAACTGATTGTTGCCCATCCCGAACAAGAAATGAGAGCGGAAGTTGTTTTTGTTCTGATTATCGGACCAATCGTTTATATTCTGGCAAATAGTATCTATAAATATGTCACGTGCCGTATGCTTCCTTTATCACATATTATTGCTGTAATAGCTTTGGCTTTACTGCTTCCCTGGCCTTATCACATTTCTTTATTGACGATGAATATCTTGGTAACATCTGTTTTTATATTCGTGATTGTGTTTGATATGCTATTCCCTAATAAAGGTTTTAAGATAAAATGGGAGCCGAAGATTTAATGATGAAAGCCTATTCATAACGGATAATACTTATATCCTATAATATTGTGGCTTAAAATAAAAACACAGTTCACACGAATTCTTGGTGAGTATTCAAGAAGTTGTGTGAACTGCGTAATTCGCGCCTTTCTAAACGGATGTCTATTATGTCTTTTTCATCGATGGTTCGCAATGCGAAGTCCCGATAGCGATTCCGTACAATATCCGGGCTGCTCTTATTTAAATCGTATCAATCTTTATTTGTACCAATCTTTATTTTGTTTCCCATTCGATGATACCCATCCAGAGAACTTGGGATATGATTGATCGATTCGTTTCCCTTCCTCTGGAACCGGGAGATTACTTACCGGCATATTGATAGCAAACGGCATCAAGTCTGCAGAAACATAATACATCCCTTCTTCTGGTCTGTAGATGTCTTTTCCGGTTCCCAGTAACGATAAGTCGGCTTTATCAGTCGGGGGATAATTTATCAGATGTAATTCTTTGCCTCTACCCTCGTTGGAACTGATGAAGATAAACGGGTTGTAAGGAGGTACCACCTCTTTCTCACTAGCTCCATCAAGCGTGATGGTTACAGTATATTCTTTCTTTGATTCATCAGTGATATTTTTGAATTTTGTCATGTCGTCATACAACAATATGGTTGGGTGAGACTGTCCAGGCTCTGTTTCTTTTCCTTCCATGTATATAGAACTTGATAAACCACTGGCATCAGGCCCCGTTATTTTTACACTCTTGATATTGCTGTTTGAGAGCTGTGTAATTGATATCCAAATCCGTTTTGCAGATAACCGCCACAGTGCTGTAAGATAAACTTGTCTTCTATTTCGTAAATGCGATTGTCAAGAGCATTTCGGGTCATCGTACTGGTGTACTTTACCATTACGTCATTCATATCGTAATCACCTAACTTAGGCCATAAGTCTTCAAAAGCCAGTGTACCGGAATAGGAAATTTTATATTGCTCGGGGATTGCTTCGGGGTCCTCAGGCAGTGCAGGCAATGCCGGGTCAATAGCATTCTTTTCTGACGTATGAATATAGAATATGGCATCTGCATAATCGAAGTCAATATTATCTTCGAATCCTACTGCTACAATCTGCCCGGACTGAGAATCACGGAGAGATATGGTCCTTTGTGTATTATTCGTGTTTAGATTCCTGGTAGAGTAGCGTGGCCCCATACCTTTTATGATATCGCCCACTTTGTCTTTATCTGTTTCTGAGGTGAGTTTGCTCTTGAATCCCATACCTTGAAGGCACCAGCCAATTGTGACTCCTGCAGGAAATTTGTCTTCGTATTCCTGTGTCTCTTCATTCCAATATTTGAGTTTTATTTCTTCTCCACACACTAATGCTCCTACCCCTAAAGTCTTGTAAACAGGAGAGGTGTTTGGGAATGCAATTATTTGTTTTATATCACTCGCGCTCTGGGGTGGATTGTTGGTCGGATAGGTGTAATATCCAACTGTATTGTACCATGCAGCAGAGCTGTTTATAAATACAAGGCTCACTTCGGTCGGGTTAACAATTGGAATATCTGAAGTCATTTTAATGGAACCATCAAAAAACTCCGGATAATTCTGACTGATGTTCAGAACCTTGCTTTTACCGTTTTCATCTTTGACTGTAACCTTTCTGAAAACATACTTGATGTTGTATAATACGTCTGCCGGAGGTATGTTTATTTTAGGCTCCAGATTGGTTGGTCTTCCGTTGTTATCCCAGTCTGCATCGGGAAGAACATGCCATTCTTTTAGATAGGTATGTTGGTTCACGGTCACTCCTCTGGTTTTTGATGCCGTTTGTGAACGTAAGGCAGTGATATATGCATCTTGATTAAATGAAAGCCGACGACTGTCGTCAATCGTTAGTTTTAGAGGAGATGCGGTGGCTAAATAATCCGATGATAACCATACTTCCGAGATGTCCGCCGGGATATTCATCTCTCCGCTGAATTTGCCTTCTTCGTCTGTAACTGCACGATAGATAGGCTCTATGTCCTTTTGGGACACGGTGCCGTCAGCTGAGTATTCAATGGGATCTTGATCGTAAATGTCAAAAAGGACACGATAATTGTCGCTTTTGAAACAATAATTGATATTCAAAGCAACGGCTTGGATCATGTTGAAGTCGAAGTATGCTTCTTTTGGCATATGCCTTCTCTCCCAGGATAAGTCACGCTCTTTATCCATGCAACTGATGGAAGATATGACAAGTACTCCTATCATTAAATACTTTAAAATTGTTTGCTTCATAAGTTTGTGTATTAAAAGATAAAGAGCAAATATATACATTTAATTATATAATTTGCTCTTTTTCTAGTTTTTTTATTTCTTTTTTGCGAATCGTCCTTTTTTTGTGGTCGCTGGTCCTTTTTCATCTTGTAATTTGATGAGTTCCAAACAGCTAGCTAAACTCAAATCTTGTGGGACGATATCTTTAGGAATTTTATAATTGGAACCCTTATAGGTAATATAAGGTCCGTAACGTCCGTTCAGAATCTCAAGTTCCGGCTCCTCTTCAAACGTCTTGATGTGGCGTTCCGCTTCTTTCTGGCGTTTCTCCAGAATCAGCTGTTCAGCCTCTTCCAAAGTAATTTCCATCGGGTCAAGTGTTTTCGGGAGCGATACATATACCTTATTGTGCAGGACATACGGACCGAAACGGCCTACACCTACACTTACTGATTTTCCTTCATATTCGCCCAGTGTACGAGGTAATTTGAATAATTCCAGTGCTTCTTCCAAAGTGATGGTTTCCATGGATTGACCTTTCTTCATTTGTGCAAAGCGTGGTTTTTCTTCATCTTCTACAGTACCAATCTGTACAACAGGACCGAAGCGGCCAATCTTAACAGAAACAGTCTTACCTGTTCCCGGTTCTTCTCCCAGAATACGTTCGCCTACTTTATGTTCCGTCTTGATTGCCAATGTATTTTCTACAGACGGATGGAACTTATCATAGAAATTCTTCATGATAGAAGTCCATTTCACTTCTCCTTCTGCAATCTCGTCAAATTCCTTTTCTACGCTGGCGGTAAAGTTGAAATCCAGAATGTCCGGGAAATATTCGGTAAGGAAATCATTTACCACAGTGCCGGTATCCGTTGGGAATAACTTCGCCTTTTCTGCACCGGTAATTTCAGTATGGTTTTCATCCTTAATCTGACGATCTTTCAATGTCATGACATTAAACTGCCGTTCTTCCCCGTCTTTATTACCTTTCTCCACATATTCGCGTTGTTGGATGGTAGAGATAGTAGGTGCATACGTAGACGGACGTCCGATACCCAGTTCTTCCAACTTGCGTACAAGACTTGCTTCCGTATAGCGTGGAGGACGTTGGGTGAAACGTTCGGTTGCGATGATAGGGCCGTGTTCCAACTTCTGACCTTTTTTCAGAGGAGGAAGTAGGTGGCTCTCATCTTCCTGTTCGTTGTCATCATCATAAGATTCACGGTATACACGCAGGAATCCGTCGAACTTAATCACTTCGCCGATGGCTGTAAATACATCGCTACTGCCACTTATTGTTATGGTAGCAGTTGTCTTTTCCAGTTCCGCATCTGCCATTTGTGAGGCAATGGTGCGTTTCCATATCAAGTCGTACAGTTTCTTTTCCTGTGCTGTTCCTTCAACAGACTGGTTTTCCATATAGGTAGGACGGATAGCCTCATGCGCTTCTTGTGCACCCTTAGTCTTTGTTTCGAAATGACGGGGGTGTACGTAGCGGTCACCCATCATTTTGATGATAGCGTCTTTACTGCCTGCTGTCGCAAATTCCGAGAGGTTGACAGAGTCTGTACGCATATAAGTGATGAATCCCGATTCGTATAAGCGTTGCGCGAGCATCATGGTCTGCGCTACGGTATATCCCAGTTTGCGTGCGGCTTCCTGCTGCAACGTAGATGTTGTGAATGGAGCAGGAGGTGTTTTCTTGACCGGGCGGGTAGTAATATCGTCGATGGCAAAGCTTGCTCCCTGACATGCGTTGAGGAAAGCTTTTGCTTCTTCTTTTGTTTTAATACGGCGAGCCAGTTCAGCTTTCATCTCCACCAGTTTTCCGTCTGTGTCCGGAACGAGGAATACGGCAGTGATGCGATAAGCAGCTTCCGTTTGGAAAGCATGTATTTCACGTTCACGTTCAACGATCAGGCGGACAGCAACAGACTGAACACGTCCGGCAGAAAGTGCCGGTTTCACTTTTCTCCAAAGCACGGGAGAGAGTTCGAAACCTACGATACGGTCCAGAATCCGTCGTGCTTGTTGTGCATTTACGAGGTTGAGGTCAATGTCGCGTGGTTGTTCAATCGCTTTTAAAATAGCGCTTTTCGTAATTTCATGAAATACGATTCGTTTTGTGTTTTCCGGTTTTAGTTTTAAGACCTCATACAGATGCCAGGCAATCGCTTCTCCTTCGCGGTCCTCATCGGATGCGAGCCATACGGTTTCTGCGTCTTTAGCTTCTGTCTTCAGTGTGTTAACCAGAGCCTTTTTGTCTGCCGGGATTTCGTAGCTGGGTGTAAAATTCTTCTCTACGTCGATGCTGAATTCTTTTTTCTTCAGATCGCGTATGTGTCCGTAACTAGAAAGGACTTTAAAATCTTTCCCAAGAAACTTTTCAATCGTTTTTGCTTTTGCCGGAGACTCGACAATGACAAGGTTTTTCTGCATAATTCTTTCTTTTATAATGGCTTGTACCACAATATTCGGGGACAAAAGTAAAAAAAAAGATTCTCCCTACCTTATATTATAAGGAGAATTTAATAAAATCTTAAGATTTACCAGTGTTGATGTTTACTCTTACATCTGTAAATCTTAAGATTTAGCTTAATGGGAGGATGCTTGCCGGCTTATTTTGTTGCGGATGAGGGGTCTTCCTTTATTTTCTTGAGAAATTCCGTCGGCAACATGCCGAATTGCTTCTGGAAACACTTGGCAAAGTAGGAAGAAGAACTGAACCCGACGAGGAATCCTATTTCGGTAACCCGATATTCTCCCTCCACCATCATTTTGCAGGCTTTCTTTAATCGAGTGACCTTGATGAAATCATTGGGAGTCATGCCAATAATGCCTTTGATCTTGGTAAATACAGAGGTACGGCTCATTCCCAGTTCCTGTGCCAGTGTATTTACCGAAAATTCGGAGTCCTCAATATTATTCTGGATGATTTCGGTACATTTATTCATAAATTCTTCATCCAGTTTATTGTGGACAGCGGAGTGCAGATCGGACAACGGAGTAGAGGCATACGTTTTCTGCTGACTTTCCCTTTTCTTGAGTAAGTTCAGCAATTGTGCTTTCAGGTGGAAAGGTGAGAATGGTTTCTCTATATATGCATCCGCACCGGCTTCCAGTCCTTTGATTTTACTTTCCGTATCCGTTTTGGCTGTCAGCAGAATGACAGGAACATGGGAAATATTGATGTTACTTTTAATTTTCCCACAGAGTTCGAACCCGTCCATTTCCTCCATCATCACATCACTGATGATGAGATCGATGTTGTTCTTTTCAAGAATTTGCAACGCTTCCTCTCCACTTGAAGCCGAAATGACGAAATATTCCTCGGACAGAATTTTGGAAAGGAAATCCAGAATCTCCGGGTTGTCGTCCACAACCATAATGGCATATTGTTTTTTCAACGGTTCACCGGGAAGAGTGCTTTCCAGTTCATTTTCTTCTATGCTGTTTTCTGGAATAATCGTATCTTCCACTCGTTTGGCCACTTGTGGCAAAGCAGTGATGGCCGCTTGTTTGGGGAAATATACAGAAATAGAAACACCGTTTTCACCGCCTTCCCTATCGCTGACTTCGATCTTTCCGTTCATCAATTGGACGAGTGAGCGTGTCATGTGAAGCCCGATACCAATGCCCAGTTTATTTATTTCACTGTTGTTCTTAACCTGATAGAATGCGTCGAATATTTTAGTCTTTTCTTGATCGGTGATGCCTATACCGTCATCGGTCACGGTGACTACTATCTCGGAATCCTTTTCTATAGTCGTAATACGAATCGTGCTTTTGGCATATTTCAAGGCATTACTTAGTAGATTGCTGATAATCTTGGTAAAAGCTTCTTCATCTATGACAATGCTCAGTTCTTCCGGGATAGAAGAAGTGTCAATCGCCACTTTCTTTTGTCTGGCAGATAATTCAAAAATGCAGCTTACTTTGCAGATTATTTCTTTAATCCGGTAACAGTCATACGATAGTTTATAAGATCCCGTATCTACTTTGCGGAAATCCAGCAATTGGGTGACAAGCGCATACAAGCGTTTGTAATTCTGTTCAATAATACTTAGGTATTCCCCATACACATTGTTGATACTTGAAGTTTTCATCAGGTATTCCAATGGGCCGATAATAAGGCTCAAAGGAGTTCGAATCTCATGAGCAATGTTAGTGAAGAAATCTATTTTGGAGTTATAGAGCTCTTTTTCTTTTTCATCGTTCAGCCTCTTGATACGTTCTTTCTGACGTTTCTCCGTGCGTTTTACGTAATACCATACGGTTAACATAATCGCAATCAACAGGACGAGGGCATAGATCAGATAAGCCAGTTGCGACCGGAAGAATGGAGGCAGCACCTTGATTTTTAGCTGTACTTCATTGCTGCTCCATAGTTTATCACTGTTCGTTCCCTTGATCCTTAATACATATTCACCGACGGGTAAGTTTGCATAGGAAAGATGGTTGTTACTTCCTTTAGTGAACTGCCATTCGCTGTCCAGACCTTCCAGCATATATTGATAATCATTCTCTTTGGGAGCAATGTAACTTAGTGCGGCAAAATCGAATCCGATCATGGACTGGTTATATTTCAACACAATCTCATCTGTATATCCTATGGACTGGTGAATAGGTGAATTGGGCGTGTCAGCCTGTATGTCTTTTCCGAAAATGGTCATATTAGTGAGGATGACAGGTGGATTGTATGTATTTTCTCTCAAGTCTTGCGGAAAGAAATAGCAGAAACCGTCTGTCGAACCCAGAAATAGTCTACCGTCAGAAGATTCAAAGCCGGAGCAGGGTGTGAATTGTTCATTGTATAGTCCGTTTGATTTCGAATAGGTTTTTAGATATTCTGTATCCGGATTGTATACAGCAAGTCCCTTATTGGTACTAATCCATAATAAGTCTCCTTTAGGGATAATGGAAGTGATGATTTTATTCGGCAACTTTAGGTAGTCGTATCTGGTAAAATCATCTGTTTCATCATTATATCTACAAAGTCCTTGCCCATAAGTTCCCACCCATAGTCGTTTCTTGTTGTCGATAGCTAGCGTGGTGATTACATTCTTTGTTAGTGAATTCGGATGGTCTGAACGTTGATAAGATGTTATCTTTTGGGTTCTGACATTGTATGAATATAATCCACTGATGCTTGTTCCTATCCATATTCTTCCGAAGTAATCTTCAATGATATCCGATATTTTGCCTGTAAAAGAACCGATTCTGATGAAATTGTTTTTTTCGGGGTTATAGTAACAGAATCCTGCAGAAGTGCCCACGTAAATACATCCATTACTGGCTTTATATAGAGTGAATACCCGTGAGGAGGGGATAGATGTTGAATCTTCCGGATTATTGAGAAAACTTTCCACTTTTCCTGTTTTTAAATCAATCACCTCCAAACCTCTTCCATAAGTGGCGGCATATAGTTTATCTCCGTCTACCAGCAGATCGTGTATACAATAGTAAGTTGTGCCTATACTGGCTGCATCCCGGAAAGGGGTAATTTCTTGAGTTTTGGCATCAAATCGGAAAATGCCATTGTCATCCGTACCTATCCAGTATTTATCATCTTTGTCTTCTTTGATAACATTGATTACTTTTCCTGATTGTGGCGTGGACGATGATGAACAGCTATAATATTTGAAATTATTCTGAAATGCCGAATAGAATTTGATTCCATCGAAATAGGAGCCCAGCCAGAGGCTTTCTTCCTTATCTATATAGATGGTATATATAAACTTATTGGCTCCGGTTCTTATTTTCAGATTCGGATTGTCGGATTGTATAATTTCTCCTTTGTCTGCTTTAAAAATTCCCATACCGTTGTCGGATGAAATGAACAACTCGCCAGGTCTGTATTCTTTAATGTCGTGGATATGATATAATAGGTTGTTCGGACTTCTGTCCCGGTAGTTGGTGAAAGTTTTAGCCACAGGATCGAACAGGTCGAGCCCGTTCTGAAAAGTTCCTATCCATAAATTGCCGTGTGAGTCTTCAAACACTTTCTGAATGGAATTATCTGATAAACTATTAGGGTGATTGCTCTTTTTGTAAGTGACGAACGTGTTTTTCTGTTTGTCAAAGCAGCATAATCCTTCCGAATAGGTTCCTATCCAAATGTTTTGTTTACTGTCTTGCTGCAATGTCATGATAATGTTTTGGGAGATGCTATTAATCTTTCCGGGAATATTCCGGTATACTCTAAGCCTGACTTTATCAGATGGAGAAAAACGGTAAAGCCCTTCTCCACTCGTTGCAATCCATACTTCTCCGTCACTGTCTTCTATCATATCGGTGACGTAGGTTTGTATCATTTCTCCAGTTTCAGTTTTGGCATGGAAAGGTTGGAAAGTGTCTGTTTTCGAGTCGTAAATGACAATTCCGGTATCCAATCCTATCCACATTCTGCCCCTGCGGTCGATAAATATTTTCTTGACGCTGTTACTGGTTGTTGCGTTGATATATTCTGATAGATAGTAGTTCTTGAATGCAATACCGTCGAATCTGCTTAATCCATCATCGGTACCGAACCACATGAATCCACATGAATCTTGCAAAATGCTGTATACTCTGTTGGCTGCCAGTCCATCATCCATTGTATAGGAGGTGGAGAAGATACGCTGCGCATTCACGACAAATGAATGCATGCACAGGATTTGTATAGTTATCAAAAGAACGATTTTTTTCATGGGGGATTCTTTATGTTGTATTAGTTTTCATTAGTATAGGACAATATTAGGAAGAATTAGTAGCAAAAGCAAATGATAGGCTGTCTTTTTAGGTGTGGAATAAAACTTTTGAAAGTGAACAAAAAAATCGTTCAAATCTTGGATAATTATTGGTTAATATGGTTGTGGGCTTTGGGATAATTCATTAGTTGAAATTAAATCTCGCTTTGCATAGATTAGTATCTGTATATTCTATGTACATTTGTCTCGTTAGCATATCGGTTTTCGTTTGACTTAAGTTAAACGAAAGGATGACTTAAGTTGAACTATCGCCTGACTTAAGTCAAACGAAAATAGGAATGCGTTTTAGAAAATTAATCCATAGGAGAGAGGAATTTAATCTTTCCTATTGAAAAACTAATTGATAATGAGTGTAAATTATGATCTTTATGAAACTCCCGATCTTGCTAAAAGTGGGGAAGAACAGCCTTTGCATGCACGTGTCGTTTTGAAGGGCAGTTATACAGCCGAAGAATTTGTGGAACAAGTGACCGTATTTCAGCATATGCCCCATGCACAAGTGGTCGGCGTTATAGAAGCTATATCAAAAGAACTACGTCATTTGCTTTTGAAAGGATTTTCGGTAGAGCTGGGCGATATCGGTTATTTCTCCCTTTCATTGAGTGTTGACAAGAAAGTGATGGATCCAAAAGACTTGCGTTCACCGTCCGTATCTCTGAAAGATATTAATTTCCGTGTCAATCGGCAGTTTAAAAAGGATATTGAGAGTGAGATTGAATTACAACGTTATCATTCTCCTTTTCGTGTGAAGAACCCCTTGGATAGGGAGAGATGCTTACAACGGTTGGAAAAGTTCTTGGAAGACCATCCGTGCATCAACCGTCAGGATTATGCTATGCTTGTGGGAAAAACGAAGATACAGGCATTGCAGGATATCAATGCTTTTATCAAAGATGGTGTCTTGAAGAAGTATGGTTCAGGGCGTTCTGTAGTCTATATAAAGTAGGAATTGGTATAGTGACGGTATATGTATGGAATAGCGTCACTATCTAGTTGGTATACCGTCACTATATCGAAAGGATACCGTCACTCTTTTGAAAGATGTTTCTGCTTCCGTACAAGTGTCAGCGAATGTGGGGAGCGGAAGTAAGACAGCCAAATATATTGTAGGCAAGCAAATTTTGCAGGCAACTATTCTATTCTGTAGAAATATGGGACAGGGCATTCTGTGGTATATATAAAAAGCGACCTGATATTTTATAATAATTCAGGAGTCTATTATAAGAGGGGATTCTTTGGAATATCCTCTTTTTTGTGACTTCCGGATAAATTTAGTATAAAATTAAATATTCAATTTTTCTTTTTACGATATTGTTGCTCTTTTGTACATAATTAGCCTTGTTAAAGTGTTCTATTGCATACTTTTGTTTCGAAAAGGATAAAAACATAAGTTAACCTTACTGGAGTTTGGCAATAGCGGATGATATTCTGGTAAAACGTATTTTATCAGGGTATCAACTGAATTATAATACGGTATAAATCTAAAAGAAAATCTATGGGTATTCTAAAGTGTATATTAATAGCATGCAGTTGTCTGGTTTGGGCGACTCATGCTTTTTGTGTGGAGGTGAAAGATACGATTGAGTATCGTGCGCAAGTATGGGTGGATAAAATCGATTTGGAACGTTATGGCGGAGAAGCATCTTTTAAAAAGAATTTGCAGCAGATGTTTCATAATACAACCCGCTTTTGGAATGAAAGTCCCAATAAGTTTAACTATTATTTCCGGTTTGTTCCTGCTGACGAATTGTGTGTGTATGATATTCAGGGAGATAAAGACAGATACGGAGAGTTTCAGAGAAAGGCTTTCGGTCGGCTTGATTTGTCGAAATATGACTTTGTGTTGTTTCTGGCGTTGGGCGCAAAGAATGAAGGACTATCTTGTGGTGGCGGTGGAGCCAGTGGGCAGTCGGTGGTGATGTGTTATGTTCGTGAAGCTCATAACATTTTTACAGATGCGCTATATCCCGATCAGGGGACATATAGTAATCTAGGGCACGAGTATGGACATGTGCGTGGTGCTACAGATTTATATCAATATATGATTGCTGCAGAAGATAATCCGGTAAGTCATGAGAAATTAACTCCTCCTAAATGTAATATGGGGACTGGATATCGCGTCTGGAGTGATTATTGTTCGGCTTTATTCAATTATACAGCAAAAATGAGACCACTGGATAAAGACTTGTCGGACAAAGTCTTTCCTCGTAAACTAGTGATTAAAGTGGGTAAAATGGGGAAACCGTTATCTAATTGTACAGTGAATTTTTATGGAACTCGTGCCGGTGGTAAATATAATAAGCGGGATGTATATCCGAAAGCTTACAGAACATACACTACCAGTAAACGAGGCATAATTGAGATAACTGATTTGTATAAGTTGTATCATCCGGATATGACAGATGCCAATATTCCTCCCAAAGAACCACAAGATTTATTCCCATATTCTTATTGGTTTAGTTTTCTAGTAGAAATAATAGATGAGGTGGGACAAAAGAAATATGTATGGCTTCCTGATGTGGAACTACAGAGAGAGCATTTGGAAACAGGTAATGATACTTATACGGTTAATGTAACATTTTAAAAGTAAAGTAATATGTGCTGTAGTAAGCGAAATTTTATCTATTTGTTTTGTGGATTGATGTTGGCCCTTAATATACAAATGTTGCAGGCTAAGTTGGGAAATAAAATTATTTTTATTCCGGAAGATGATCTTAAAAAGCACGGTTTTGATGTTCCTGATGGTAGATTTGGCTATGATTGTATGGCAGAATCTGATAATCTAGTTATTTTCTGGGAGAGGTCTTTTGGCAAGGAACCTGCTGTAAACATGGATGAGAGTAAACGATTTTATCCGAATGAAATATTGAGTGAGGGCGAACGGTACTATCGTTATTTTGTAGACAAATTGAAATTTGTGCAGAAAGGGAAATCTTATACTGATAAGTATAAGATGATTATATGGATGTATGATGACAATGAGAAGACAGTCTATGGTGGTGCTCATGACAATGTCGGAATGACCTGGTTTCGTCCGTGCAGAATAAACGGGTATCCTTACTGTACACTTGCTCACGAGTTAGGGCATTCTTTTCAGTTTATGGTTGAGGCAGATGGTGGCAAAGGATTTCCGGGGACGACACTCTATGAGTATACTTCTCAATGGATGCTATGGCAGGTACATCCAGACTGGGTGACTATTGAGAATTATCATTTGAATAATTACATGAAACAGACACATTATACATTGTTTCATAAAACGAACCAATATTGCGCTCCGCAGTTTATGGAGTACTGGTCTTATAAGCATGGATTGCCGGTGATAGGCAGAATGTGGAGTGAAGCTTTAAAAGAAGAGGACCCAGTGTCCACTTATATGCGAATAACGAAGACTTCTCAAGATTTGTTTAATGAAGAAATCTATGATGCGGCAACTCGTTTTGTAACTTGGGATCTTCCCCGCATAAAATCAGTTTGTAGTTCTTATGCTAATGAGCATCGTTGTAAATTAAAGAAAATGGGGAACGGATGGTATCAAATAACAAAAGAATATTGTCCACAAAGTTATGGTTATAATGCAATTAGATTGAAGGTTCCTAAAGGAGGGACAGTCATAGACTTGACTTTTGAGGGAATGGCTGGAAATGAAGGTTTTTATTCGGAAAATAAGGCGTATGCAGGGTGGCGTTACGGCTTTGTTGCCATGCAGAAGAATGGAAAGAGAGTTTATAGTAAGATGAATAGAGCTGTAAATAGCGTGAATCAAACTGTTAATTTTATAGTTCCTGACGATACCCAGTTCTTGTGGCTTGTCGTGACAGGAGCACCAGATAAACATACGAAATATCATCAGAAAATGGAGCAAGTTGCTGAATGGCCATATCGGATAAAGATCAGTAAGACTTCATTTCATCCAGATACTTTGTAATGGAATGATTGAAGTATCTGGTTATGGAGGTTATTATTTGAGATGGGAAAAGTGTGGTATCGGATTGAAAAATATGATAATAAAGTACTTGATATTTATTCTATTTAGATGAAAGTGACCTGATAGTGAAAAGAGATTTGTTTGTAGAAATAAAATATGAGCAATAAAATGGTACATGATCTAGGATAATAATTGGTGAAATACAGAGCAGTAAGTGAAAAGATCTCACGTTTTACTATATTGTTGTTCTTTTGTACGCAATTTGCCTTGGTTTTACTGGCATACGTCTACCTTAGTGGCGCAGAAGATGATTTGATTGTTTTTTAAGACTAAGCTATATCTCTTTTGTATTAACCTTATTAATCTTTTATAATACTAATATTTATGAGTTGTAAATTATCTTTCACGTTGTTATGTATAGCTATGTTAGCTTCTTGTATCTCCACTAAAATGGATCCACCGCAACCGTATGGGGTATTGCCTACAGATCGTCAACTAGCTTGGCATGAAATGGAAATGTATAATATGATTGAATTCAATCAGAACAATGCACTTGATATTCATTGGGGATGGGGTAATGAGTCTCCGGAACTAGTGAACCCTGTAGATTTTGACGCAGAAAAAATAGTTCTTCTTGCAAAAAAAATAGGTTCGAAAGGATTTCTCATCAATGCAAAGCATCATGGTGGGTTCTGTATGTGGCCAACGAAAACCACTGATTATAATATTTCTAAATCACCTTGGAAAGATGGCAAAGGAGATTGGGTTGGCGAATGGGCGAAGGCTTGTCGTCAGCATGGGCTTAAACTCGGACTTTACTTATCGCCGTGGGATAGAAATGCTGCATGTTTCGGAACGCCCGAATATCTGAAAATGTATAAGGAACAACTAACAGAATTGTGTACCAATTATGGAGAACTGTTTACTCTTTGGTTTGATGGTGCTCCAGGTGCCGGTGGTTCGGGATATTACGGAGGTGCTAATGAATATCGTGGCGGATTCATCGAATATTATGACTGGGATAATATTTATGCGATTGTCAGAGAACTCCAACCCAACGCTGTCATTTTTAATGACCCCGGACCTGATATCCGTTGGGTAGGAAATGAGGATGGATATGCCGGAAGATATAAAAAAACTTGTTGGGCAACATTATTCCCTGAAGGAAATTGGAACATGAGACCACGCCCTAATAGTGACGGTGAGCGGATTAAAATGTTGAATGAGGGACAACGACATGGGAAATATTGGATTCCGGCAGAGTGTGACTTTTCGCTAAAAAGGCGTTTTGCTTATCATACTACAGATAGCTTGACTACTAAAAGCCCTCAAAAATTATTTGATATCTATCTTGCGAGTGTTGGGTTGGGGCAGGGATTTGATATGTGTCTTCCTTTAACTCCAAAAGGAGTAATGGAGTGGAGAGATGTCAAATCTTTGGAAGGTTTCGCTGAATTAATGAATAAAACTTTTAGCAAAAATTTTATTAAAGGAGCACGTTTGGTGCCATCTAATGTGCGTGGGAATATAACTAGGCATTATGGTACTGCAAAGCTTACAGACAATGACCGGTATTCTTATTGGGCGACTGACGATACAGTAACAAATGCATCATTGATGATAGAACTTCCAAAGAAACAAGTTTTTAATCTGATAAAAGTGCGTGAAAACATAAAATTAGGTCAACGAATCGACTCTATGAAAGTCGATGCTTGGGTAGATGGTGGCTGGAAAGAAATAGCAGAGGCTACCAGCATAGGGGCGTGTCGAATTATTCGTCTTGAGAATGATTTGAATACAGACAGAATCCGTTTACGCTTTTTTGCCCCAGTAGCATTGGCTGTGAGTGAAGTAAGTCTGTTTAAAGAACCTGATAATTTAGAAGCACCAAAAATTTATAGAAAGAAGGATGGAATGGTGAGTATAAGAACAGACCGGCCTGTAATTTCTATCCGATATACAACAGACGGAACCGAACCGTCATTTACCTCAAATGAGTATAAAGAGCCATTCCTTTTTGATAAACAGGGAGTTGTAAGAGCGGCAGTTTTTACATCTGATAAAAAAAGTGGAGAGATTACTTCAGTGATTTTTGATCAGTGCAAGAAGAATTGGAAAATTATATCACCTGTTAAATCTGGTGTTGATAATATGATTGATGATAATGTAGAGAGTTACTTCCATACGTATGATGCTGGTAATAAGAAAGAATTTGTACCCGACGAGGTTATTGTTGATATGGGAACTACTATTCCTGTGTCCGAGATCATTTACACACCACGTCAGGATATGTATAGAAATGTGGATGGAGTCATTGAAAATTATGAAATTTATTTGAGTGAAGATGGACTGAAATGGGAAATGGCTTCAAAGGGTGTCTTTCAGAACATTAGGCAGACACTTGTGCCTCAAGAAATTAAGTTAAATAAGGTTTATCGGTCACGTTATCTGAAATTTGTGGTCAATGGTGTGTTGGAGAAGAATTTTATAAGTGTAGCTGAAATTGGAGTGCGAACTGTTGACTAATTTCTTTGTAGTGTAGAAAGGAATATTCGCTTTTGATGAGCATTGTGTAAATACCCCTTTCTGTATGTGAATAAAAAATGATTTTTGGGTGATAATTGATGAATTTTAAATTTAAAAAATATATAGTTAACTGATGTCTAATTTTATAAGAAAAAGCTTATGAAGTATTATTTAAGAAGGATTGCTTTTGTAACGTTGGGAGCTTTTATAGTTGCCGGCACTACGAGCCTACCGGCGATAGCTGACTCCGGAGTTAAGGGGGCAGTGTCTGCTCAACAACAGCAAAGCAAAAGACAAGTAACAGGCACTGTCACGGACGCTTTGGATGGCAGTCCCATTATTGGTGCCAATATTGCATTGAAAGGCACTCAAACAGGTGTAATATCAGATTTGGATGGTAATTATTCTATTCCAGTTAATAGTACCAAAGATATCTTAGTCGTTTCTTTTATTGGCTATAAAACTCGGGAGGTTCCTGTAGAGACTTCAGGTATTATCGATATCAAGTTGACTTCCGATAATGAGATGCTGGACGAAGTAGTGATTGTCGGATCGGGAACACAGAAAAAAGTAAGCGTTACGGGGGCTATTTCTACCGTGAAAGGATTGGAACTTAAAGCTCCTAGTTCTTCGTTGACTAGCTCTATGGCCGGTAAATTGGCCGGCGTAATCGTTAATACCAAAAGCGGAGAACCTGGAACAGCTTCTGAATTCTTTATTCGTGGTGTATCGACTTTTGGTGGACGAGCTACTCCCTTGATTTTGCTAGACGATGTGGAAATTGCTACAGGGGATTTGGACAATATTCCAGCCGAAACCATCGAAAGTTTTTCTATCTTAAAAGACGCATCTGCAACTGCCATTTATGGTGCTCGTGGTGCGAATGGTGTGATGCTCATCACTACCAAGAAAGGACAAGAGAATTCAAAAACCCGTATTAACATCACTTTGGAAAATTCATTCAATAAACCAATGAACTTTCCAGAGTTTGTAGATGGAGCCACTTGGATGGAAATGTATAATGAAGCTGAACTTACTCGTAATAAGTCAATTAGGCAAGGAAGATATAGCAGACAGCAAATTGAAGGAACTCGTTATGGGTTAAATCCATATGTTTATCCGGATGTGAATTGGGGTGATTTGATATTCAAGGATTTTGCGACTAATCAACGTGCGAATATCAATATATCTGGTGGTGGTCAGAAAGTAACTTATTATATGAGTTTAAATGTGAACCACGATACTGGTTTGTTGGACTCACCCAAGTATTATTCATGGAACAATAATATCAATAACATGGGGTATAACTTCCAAAATAATATCTCTGTGAAAGTGACATCTACAACTACAATCGATTTGAACATGAATACGCAGATTCGTAATAATCGCGGTCCTAAGAATTCGGTCGATGATTTATTTAAAATGATGTTATCTTCAAACCCTATAAACTTTCCGGCCGTGTTTCCTGCACAGGAAGGCGATCAGCATGTGAAGTATGGTAATTCCATTCTTACAGCCAATTACACAAGAATAAACCCTTATGCATATATGGCCACCACTTTTAAACAAGTGGACTCAAATATGCTACATACTACATTGAAAATTAAGCAGAACTTGGATTTTGTTACAAAAGGTTTGAGTGCAAACGCATTGGTGAACTTTAAAAACTGGTCCAGTTCTGAATATAACAGAACGATTGAACCTTATTATTATCGAGTGAAAGAAAATTCTTACGACCCCAAGAATCCTGTCTCATACGAATTAGAACGTTTAGGCACTTCAGGCAAGCAATATATTGCTGAATCCGGTATAACCAGATCTGGTGATCGTACTATTTTTATGCAGTTCCAGATAAACTATACACGTCAATTTGGCAAACATAATGTAGGCGGTATGTTGATGTATATGCAGCGTGATTTTAAGAAGGATGTGCTTCCTAATCGTAACCAAGGTTTTTCCGGTCGTTTTACATATGATTATGGTCAGCGCTATTTACTCGAATTCAACTTTGGTTACAACGGCACAGAGCGTTTGGCAAAAGGTGACCGGTTCGAGTTTTTTCCGGCTGCTTCTTTAGGCTGGGTAGTGAGCAATGAAGCTTTCTTTGAACCCTTACGTGACAAAATCGATAATTTGAAGTTGCGTGCATCTTATGGATTGGTAGGTAGTGATGAAACAGGCACTGACTTTGGTCATTTTCTTTATTTGGATAAAGTGGAACTAGACAACATCAAATATAGTACCGGTTATGATTGGCAAACTACATTTGGTGGCCCGAAAATTTCAAGCTATTATGTATTGGATGCTGGCTGGGAACGTTCTAAGAAGTTGGATGTCGGTTTAGAAATGACACTTTTCCGTCATTGGAATATTACGGCAGATTATTTCTACGAAAAACGTTCGAACATTCTGATGCAAAGAAAAACATGGCCAAGTCAATTGGGATATAGTGCCACACCTTGGAGTAATGTCGGGAAGGTAGACAACTGGGGCTGGGAGTTCAGTACCAACTATCATCATTCCATTAACAAGGACTTGTCTATGGACTTTCGTGGTAACTTTACGTATGTGGAGAACAAATATGTGTATAGAGATGAACCCTATACACCGTACCCATGGAAAAGAGAAACCGGACGTCCTTTGAACTCGACATGGGGTTACATAGCAGAAGGATTATATCAGACCGAAGATGAAATAAAATACGGTCCTAAGGTAGAACTAGGAAGTACCGCTCAAGTGGGAGATATCAAATACCGTGATTTAAATGGTGATGGTGTAATCAATGCAGATGATCAGGGAATGATTTCAGAATATGGTGGAAATCCACGTATACAATACGGATTTGGTTTGAATATAAACTATAAGAAATTTGATCTTGGAGTGTTCTTTAACGGTTCGGCTATGCGCAAGATTATGTTAACAGGTATTCATCCGTTCGGAGAGTCTGATTACAACATTTTCAAATTTGTAGCGAAGGACTATTGGACAGAAGCTAACCCTAACCCTAATGCAGCATATCCGCGTCTTGGACTACAAAAAGCAAACTCAGACAATAACGTTGTACCGAGTACATTCTGGATGCGTAATGGTAATTTTTTACGTTTCAAGACGTTGGAAATCGGATATCGTTTCTGCAGATACGGTAGAATCTATGTGACCGGGGATAATCTGGCTGTTTTCAGTCCATTCAAAGAATGGGATCCAGAGTTGGAGTGGTATAAATATCCGTTGCAACGTACATTCAATATAGGATTGCAATTAAATTTCTAAACCTTTAAAAATTGTCATATATGAAACTATTAAATACAATTAGAATACTAAGTGGGGCATTGTTCATCTCGCTATGCTGCTTAACAGCCTCCTGTAATTTCCTTGAGATTGTTCCGGTAGAACAAGCTGATTTGGATGACGCAACACAAGATTTCAACAGCACTTTGGGGTTCTTGCATTCTTGTTATGCAGGAATACAATCGCCTGTAGCTTTTGAAAATACAGAAGCCTCTGCAGACGAATATGCTGTTCCGCTTGAGTATAGTTTGCAAGGTTATAATTCACTCAAAGTAGCTCATAATCTATTTACAGGTAATAATAATGATGGTGGTAAATGGAGTAACTATTACAGATATATCGGGCAAATTCATCTGTTCCTACAGGAACTGAAAAAGGCACCGGTAAGTGATTTGATAAAAGAGGAGTGGGAAGCAGAGGCTTATTTCCTGATGGCCTATTACCATTTTGAGGTGCTGCGTTGTTATGGACCTTGTCCCATCAGCGACAGATTACTTCCACAGACCGCTAGTGAAAATGAATATCCGGGTCGTATGCACTATGATTATGTGACGGATTGGATTGTTCGGCTATTGGATGAAAAGGTACTTGCAGGTGATAAGTTGAGGAATACTCGTTCGAACACAGAAGTGGGTAGAGCTACTCGCCCTATCGCTCTTGCACTGAAAGCAAAAGTATTACTTTATGCAGCTTCTCCTTTATGGAATGGAAAGTTCCCCTACCCAGAGTGGAAAAACGTAAAGTTAGGAAAGGCCATGGAAACTCCGGGATACGGTACAGCGTTGGTGAGTACTACATACGATCGTGAGAAATGGGTACGCGCAGAGGAAGCTGCTCAAGAAGCATTGAATGCAGCTTTGGATGCAGGACACTATTTATTTGGCACAAGAGCTGGCGATGAAAGTTTGCAGGAGCAGAAAGGACTTCCGATGCCCTATATTCCTAATATAGAGGGGACCGATACTGAAGTTAAGGCATTTCAGAATAAAGTATTGACTTTGCGTTATATGATGACAGCCAAAGGCAGTGATGGCAATCTGGAAATTCTGTGGGAGTTACACAAAACTACCAACTTTGTCTTCGGAAGTATACCAAACAACATAATGAAACTTAACAATGGTTCTGAATATGGAGGTTGGAGCTCAACTTCTCCTTATTTATATGCTGTAGAACATTTCTATACCAATAAAGGGACCTTGCCCAAAATCGCTGCATCAAAGAATGAATATCCTGCTGAAAGTAAATGGTTGGACCCGGCGGGTGTTACTGGCCGTTCGGAACTCTTTAATATTTGTGTAGCTCGTGAACCTCGATTTTATGCATGGTTGGGATTCCATCAAGGCGATTATTCTTCTCGTCTAGCCAATGGACAACCGATTCAAATAGATACGAGAGATCCTGATAAACAAGGATATAATCCGGCAAAGTATAACCGTAATCACTTGGTGACCGGCTTTGCTATCCAGAAGTTCCTGGATCCTAACACGCAACTGGACTTATCCGGTGGTGGAGGAATTCCGAATCCTGCCTATCCATTGATTCGTATGGCAGATCTTTATCTGATGTTAGCAGAATGTCAGGCCAATTTGTCTTCGGATGGTAAATCGGATACTTACGCGACTGAAGCGCTTAAGAATCTTAATGCGGTGCACCAACGTGCCGGTTTGAAGGCCATTACTAAAGAGGATTTAACAGATATGCCATTGATGGAATGGATTAAGAACGAACGTTATGTAGAGTTCTATGCAGAAGGACAGCGCTACTTTGACGTACGACGTTGGGTAGAAGGAGGTAAATATTTGGCTGCTGGAAAGCGTGAAGGATTGAGAGCTGAAGAAAAAGGATTGGAGTATGACGAATTCAGGCAACGTATTAAGGTGAATCAACCTTATGAATGGAATAATAGACAGTATATACTTCCAATTTACTATGTTGATGTGAATTCTAATCCGCAATTGGTTCAAGCTCCCGGTTATGGCAATTAATTAATTAAAAAGATATACAGTATGAAAAATATATATATTTTATTTCTTCTCGGAGTAGTGGTGACCACTCTCTCTTGTGAAGATGGTAATAAAAACTATACGGAGGAATTTGACTCTGTCTACTATTATCTGAAAGAGGGGGTTAATGAATTTGACTTCTATAGTGTGAATAGTGCCAAAGTTCAGACCATCACTGTTGGAAGAGGAGGACATGGGTTGAATGGAGTCAGCACTATCAATTTGGTTCCTTTTACTCAGGCTGAAATGGACGAGTATAATGCAACTATAGATGGCGATTATAAACTTTTAGCTCCGGAATACTATGATATGCCTGCTACAGTAGCCTTTGAGGATGGTGTCGAATATAGAAATGTAGATGTGGTATTCAAAGGAAATATGAGTGAACTGGCTAAGACCGGCGAGTATATGCTCCCCATTCGTTTAGAAGCTGATAATGGAACGGTGAATGATAACAAAAATATCATTTATTTCAAGCCGAACATCATCGTACCTAGCATCATTACGGATCCTACGGGGGTTCATGTAATCAGAATGGAAGAGGGTAAGAGAGAGAAACAAAGTTTTGAGCTTGCTTTCTATTTAGACGTGAAAAATGAGTGGGATCTCAAATTGAGAATAGAGAACAACGAAGATGAGTTGGAAAAAGCTGTAAGGCAATATAATGAAACGATGGGAGTTGATTATCTTCTTTTACCTAAGGAAAATCGTTCGTTTGAATCAACAATACTTTTTCCTGCAGGCGAGGCACTTGCTTCCTCTTTTGTGGAGGTGAATAATAATAATCTCATGATGGATGATTACCTGCTTCCAATTATTCCGAAAAAGGTGGTGGGTATGCCGTTTGATGTAAGAGAAGCAATCTGTTACATTCATGTGATGGTTACCGGTGAATTGAAATTAATTTCTTTGGCTGATGATATGTTGAGTTCCAATAGTATACATCCTGGTCAACCACTCAGAAATATGCTTGATAATGATATTAAAACATATTATGAATCTATTTGGACAAGCAATACAGACCCTAAGCATGATTCGAAATATGGTGTGTATATAGATATTGACGTATCTGATGTTACTCCTATGATAGAGAAGCAAATTAAGATTGATTATTCGACTAGAGAGTATGCAAATGCTGTACCTAATCAGATTATTCTTTATGTAGGAACGAGTGTGGATAATTTGAGAAAAGTGGGTGAGTTGAGTGCAACGAAAAATAATTTGCCTAAAAAAGGTGGAGTTTGGACAGATGACTCTGAACAAAATGTAGATATGCCTCAATTCTCGGTAGGACGTCAAGAGATATCTTTAATTCGTGTCTCTTTCTTGTCTAGTGCTAATGGTACACAAATTAAAAACCTGACACAATCCGGAGCCATAAGTGGAGACCAAAACTCGGTCGCAATATCAGGATTTAGATTGTATGGTAAATAATTGTGAAGGAATAAAAACGAAAATATATGGAAGCTTTAATGAAAAATATATGGAGAATCATTCCCGTGCTACTATTATCTGTAGCAATGGCAGGTTGTAGTGACGATGATGATACAACTTCGTCATTCTTCGAACTTTCTTCAACGGATTTGGAATGTAACAGTAATAATGTTATCGATGTTGTAGTACCTATAGAGGGCCAGACATATAAGTTGGCTGTAAAATCTTCTGTGGATGTAATTTGGACAACTAAGCTTGAAGGTGGCAGTTGGATAGTAGCCACACCTGTGACTAAGCAAAGTGGGGACGGAGAGATTTTGATTGTTGCATCGAGCAACCCGACTAATATAAAAAACAGAGTAGCTACAGTGACTATTAGAAACAGTGTTAACGACGAGATTTATAGATATGCGTTTACACAGTCGTATGATCCGAATCAAATGGCGCAAAAAGAAGAATTATATGCTTACATTCATTATAATGAGGACAGATATAACAAAGAAGAACTTATTTATACTACTTCTATAAATAAGGTAGAGGGTAATGTTTCAATTTCTTCACTTGGCCAAGAAGAACTGGATAAATATAATGAGGATAATCTCACTCTGTATAAACTTCTCCCTACTGATTGCTATACTTTGCCAAATTCGATAAGTTTTGATGGAGAGGTATCTGCCTTATTGGATATTAAATTCAATAAGAAAACAGGAGATTTGAGTACAAGTGAAGAGTATATGTTGCCCATAATAGTTTCTGTAGATGATAGAAAGGCTGAATTGATTTGGTTGGTAGTGAACATATACGATCGGAATATCTCAAGGAGCGTGAAACAATTTGATTTTTATAATGCCAATCAGGATATCACTACCTTATTGACAATTAATAAAGAAGAGGGTGAAGTGACTCTTTCTGCATTCACAGAAGAGGAACTGAACGCACATAACTCTTTGTATGGTACAAGCTACATGTCTATTCCTGAAGATTATATTGTAATGCCTGCTTCTGTTGATTTTGATGATTCGGATCTGTCGAAAGATGTAAAAATAACATTTAAAAAAGAAGTAGGAGAGTTGGATGAGGATAAAGAATATGTTTGGGGTATTCGTGTTTATGTAGATGGTTTCCCTGTCTCTGAAATCTTTATGAAACCTCGTATTGCAACTCCTGTTGTTACTATGGAGTCGAAAGAGTACAAGCATATTCTTATTTTGGACCAAGGAGAGAAAAAGGCATCTTACGGTTTTAATCTTTCTCTTGATGTAATCAATCAGTGGGAATTTACGGTGGAATTTGAAGAGAACGAAACTGCTTTGAAAGCTGCGGTTGATAAATATAATGCGGATAAAGGTACTTCCTATACATTATTACCCAAAGGCAACTGCGTTTTATCATCTTCCGAATTTACACAGGAAGATAATGAGAAATTAGTGACTGCTACATTGTCAGGGGATGGTTTGACTTTAGATAAGGATTATTTGTATCCGATTATTCCAATTGGATGTGGTAATAGTCCTTTCGAAGTCAAAGAAAAGATAACCTATGTTCACGTGATTATGGAAACAAAAGTGGAGTCGATCAGTGACTTGAGAAGTATAAATCTAGAAGCGAATATGCTAAAGGCAAGTGCTACTGACGGAGGCAATAATGTAGGTAATCTACTTGCATATAATAATTATTGGCAATCCATTTGGTCACCTAACGGAGGTAAAAACGATCCTAAAATAGATCCGGTATATGGCGTGTATCTCGATATTGATTTCTCAAATAAACCTCTTTCCCAAGCATTCTCATTCAACTATTTGCCGAGGAATTGGCCTAATGCTGTTCCTAATGAAATTGTTGTTTATGCTGGAACAAGTAATGATGATTTGAAGAAGATTGGAGAATTGAAATATGAGGATAACCAACTGCCGTTTGCAGACAAAACTTGGATTGGTCGTGTCAGCGAAGAAGATTTGTCCAAATTGTCACTTTACAGTTTGAAAGAGAGTGGAGCGACTTTGGTACGATTGTCATTCATATCTAGTCGTGATAAGACTTATAGTAACAATAGTGTAAAGAATATATTGGGTTATGATTATACGAAGTGGAATAATAGTGGTGATTACCCGTGCGTTGCCCTTCAACAGTTGAAGATATATGGTAAGTGATAAATTTTATAAGATCAAATCATAAAAGAAACAAATATGAATATTTTAAAATGGATGTGGAAGATTCTTCCTATAATGTTATTAGCAGTTAATGCAACAGCTTGTAACGATGATGACGATAGCGGAAAGAGAGAAAGGCCACTTACTTTTGAAGTGACCTTCTTGAGCTTGGTTTGCAATTATACCCGACCGGTTGTTGTAAATGCTCCTTTTACTGGTAAAGATTATCACTTGACGGTTACAGCTTCACCGGAAGTGACGTGGAAAGTGGAAGTGGTAAGTGGAGATTTGGTGACTGCTACTCCCTCGGGCGAGCAAAGTGGTAGTGGAGAGATTACTCTTACGGTAGCTGCCAATCCAGCTAAAGACCCTGGGAAAAAAAGTGAAGTCGTGATAACTAATAACGCAAATGATGATACTTATAGGTTTGTATTTACACAAGTAGAAAAGGTGTTACTTATTCCGGAACATACTATGATCGGACAAAGCGGACCTGAACTTTTTGAAAACGAAAACAGCAAATTTAATAAGCACTACATGAAAGAAAGCGACAATGTGGCTCTCTTTTGGGAAAAATCATTTGGTACCAATCCACAAAATGCAGAGCGGAAGTTCAATCCGGATGATTTGCTGAAAATGGCGGAGGAAGTATATGACTTCATGAAATATGATTTGTACTTTGGAAATAAGGAAGAATCCGTGACGAATAAATACAAGCTCATTGTGTATGTGATAAATGATAGTGAGGGTGGTGCTACAGGAGGAGGAAATTATCCGGTAGGTGAGTTGGCTATTCGTCCACATCATTCGGGAAATCCTAATATGGTATATCATGAGGTGTCTCACAGTTTCCAATATTTGGCCTTGTGGGATTCAGGTATTAAAGATGCTTGGTTCCCTGGCCCGATATTTGAAATGACTTCGCAATGGACATTGCTTAGACGTTCTCCGGAATGGATTGATCAGGAATTTAATCATTTTACGAATTATATTAGTGGCACGCATCGATCATTGGGGCATAATGACAATGCATACAATAATCCGTATATGTTTGAGTATTGGGCGAATAAGCATGGAGTGGAAATCATGAGCAGAATATTTCAGGAGACTACTTTGGACGATAAGACAGAATCGGGCCAACTCAACTTTATTAAAACCTATAAACGTTTGACTCACATTAATCAAGAACAACTCAATGAAGAAATGTATGATGCTGCATCCCGTTTCATTACCTGGGATTTGCCGCGTATTGAAATGGCATATGCTGCCAGAGGAGCTAATGTGCATACTTGTCAGCTTGTTCAATTGGGAGTGACTTATCGGATCTCACCCGAACGTTGCCCAAGCAACTATGGATATAACGGTATTAAATTAACAGTACCGGAGGCCGGAACTACAGTAAAAGTTAATTTTAGAGGTATAATAAACAGTTCAGAGTATAATATTCACAAACCGAATAATGCTCAATGGAGATATGGATTTCTGGCTGTGCTGAAAGATGGTTCACGTGTATATGGCGAGCCAAGCAAAGAAGATATAGGATCTGCAAGTCTTCAGGTTCCCGAGAATACGGAACATCTTTGGCTGGTAGTGGCTGCTACTCCCAAAGAAATCTATGATACGGGGGCTGACAATCAGTGGCCTTATCAGTTTACATTGGATAACACAGAACCAGATGGTGACAAATGTAGAGTAATTAAGAAGTAAGGTCTCAATAAACGAATGATTATTTCTGAGAAAGTTACCTTAAGTAGCTCTTTAAAGATAATCATTCGTTTTTGTTAATGGATATTGCTATTCGAAACCGTAATTTAAGTCTTGGTAAATATGAAACATCGTTTATGGGCATTTGTTGTTGCTTTTTTGTGTTATAGTTCGATAGTCTTTGCTGAAAGACAGGATATCCTGCTAAATAATCAGTGGAAATTCCGTTTTTCTCATCAAGTACAAAAAGGTACGGAAGTTCGAGTGGATCTACCTCATACTTGGAATGCGCAGGATGCCTTATCTGGTAAAATAGATTATAAGCGAGGAATTGGCAATTATGAGAAGAAGCTATTTGTCCAGTCACAATGGAAAGGGAAACGTCTCTTTTTACGTTTTGAAGGAGTGAATAGTATAGCTAATGTGTTTATTAACCGTAAACATATTGGTGAACATAGAGGAGGATATGGAGCTTTTGTGTTTGAAATCACAGATAGAGTAGAGTATGGAAAGGACAATTCTATTTTAGTACGAGTGAATAATGGTGAACAGTTGGATATAATGCCTTTGGTCGGAGACTTCAATTTTTATGGAGGAATTTATCGGGATGTGCATTTATTAGTTACCGATGAGATTTGTATTTCTCCTTTGGATTATGCTTCTCCGGGCGTTCGACTGATTCAAGATAGCGTAAGTCATGAATATGCTTGTGTACGTGCTCTTATTGATTTGTCTAACGGAAGTGACAAATTACGGGAACTGGAACTTAACATTATTCTCTCGAATGCAGGTAAAGTAGTGAAAGAAAAAAACGAAAAGGTTACACTTTATCCTGATTCTGTTTCACAAAAAGAAATGAGGATAGAGTTGAATAATCCACATTTATGGAATGGACGACAAGATCCGTTTCTGTATCAGGTAGAAGTCTCTCTTTTGCATAACGGAGAGATACTAGATCAGGTAATACAGCCTTTGGGACTTCGTTTTTATCGAATAGATCCGGATGAGGGTTTTTTCTTGAATGGAGAACATTTGCCACTTCGAGGAGTATGCCGTCATCAAGATAGGAGCGAGATAGGTAATGCTTTGCATCCCGAGCATCACGAAGAGGATGCGGCATTGATGCTGGAAATGGGAGTGAATGCCGTGCGACTGGCTCATTATCCTCAAGCTACTTATTTTTATGACCTCATGGATAAGCTTGGTATAGTGGTATGGGCTGAAATCCCTTTTATCGGTCCTGGCGGGTATGAAGATAAGGGTTTCGTTGATTCACCGTCTTTCCGTACCAATGGAAAAGAACAGCTTAAAGAATTAATTCGTCAGCATTATAATCATCCTTCTATTTGTGTTTGGGGATTGTTTAATGAGTTGGCAGAATATGGAGATAATCCGGTGGAGTACATTAATGAGTTGAATGTACTGGCACATCAGGAAGATACTACTCGCCCCACCACTTCTGCCAGTAACCAATCAGGAAAAATAAACTTTGTGACCGATCTTATTGCCTGGAACCGCTATGATGGATGGTATGGTGGTACCCCACAAGATTTAGGAAAATGGCTGGACTGGATGCATAAAGAATATCCTGAAATTCGTATTGCTATTAGTGAATATGGTGCCGGCGCAAGTATATATCATCAACAAGATTCGCTAGTGAAAACAAATCCCACAAGTTGGTGGCATCCGGAAAATTGGCAAACTTATTATCATATAGAAAACTGGAAAGCGATAACCGAACGTCCTTTCGTTTGGGGAAGTTTTGTGTGGAATATGTTTGACTTTGGTGCTGCGCACCGCACCGAGGGTGATCGTCCTGGAGTTAATGACAAAGGGTTGGTTACATTTGATCGGAAAGTGCGAAAAGATGCTTTTTATTTTTATAAAGCGAATTGGAATAAAGAGGATCCTATGATTTATTTAATAGGTAAACGTAACATAATACGTGTGCAGCGACAACAAACGATTATAGCCTTTTCCAATCAACCTGAAGCAGAATTATTTGTCAACGGAAAGAGTTGTGGTAAAGTGGAAACAGACCGGTATTCTATCTTGGAGTGGAAACATGTGATATTGACCCCTGGAAAGAATAAAATAGAAGTGAAAACTACAAATAAGAAACAGACACTGACAGATATGTATTATTGCATTTTATGAAAAGTATATATTATACTGGGTTGAATACATCTAATGGTCAGGAAAAGGTAATACTTAATATCAATATAATAAAAACAAATCTATGATTATAAATATGAAGCAGAGCTTAATAGCCGCTATTGGTTTGTTATTATCAAGTTCTTTATTTGCTAAAGATTATTTGATTTCGACGTCCAAAACGTCATTGTTGATTACAGCAAATGCAGGTGAACCATCAAAGATGCAATATTATGGAGTCAGTATTGCTCCCGGGCAGATACAAAGTATCTATGATGCCGGACTGGTATTGAATGCGAACAGCTATCCCGCTTTCGGTCTCCAGACGGTAGGGGAGAAAGCGATTGCTATTACTCAACCGGATGGCAATATGTCACTTGACTTGGCGGTAGATGCGGTTACTCAATACACTTCCAAGGATGGAGAGATAACCGAAGTTCTTTTGAAAGATAAGATATATCCTGTTTGGGTGAAACAATGTTATAAGGCTTATAAAGGAACGGATATAATTACCACTTGGGTTGAGATTGGCAATGCAGGTAAGAAACCAGTAACACTGTTTCAGTTTGCTTCCGCTTATTTGCCGATGTTTCGCGGGGACAACTGGCTGACTCATTTTCATGGAGCCTGGGGTGCGGAACATACGATGGATGAAGAGAAACTGACGAACGGGCAAAAAGTGATTGCTAACAAAGACGGACTGGCGAATACGGAAACGGATAATCCTTCTTTTATGTTGTCGTTGGACGGCAAACCGCAGGAAGAAACAGGAAAAGTCTTTGGGGGCGTTTTGGCTTGGAGTGGTAATTATAAGTTGAAGCTGGATGTTCGCAACACAGCACTGAATATAATAGCCGGTATGAATGAGGAAAGTTCACAATACATACTGGAACCGAAAGAGACATTCGTCACTCCTGAATTTGCCATGACATATAGTACCAATGGCAAAGGTGGGGTGAGTCGTGCTTTTCATCATTGGGCACGCCAATATAAAATGAATCGGGGTGAAAGGCTGCATGACATCTTGTTGAATAGCTGGGAAGGTGTTTATTTCAAGGTGAACCAAAAAGGGATGGATGAGATGATGGAAGCTTTCTCTGCCATGGGTGGAGAGTTGTTTGTCATGGACGATGGCTGGTTTGGAAATAAATATCCCCGTAATGGTGGAAACAGTAGTTTGGGTGATTGGGAAGTCTGCAAAGAAAAACTGCCTGAAGGTATTGAAGGACTGCTTGCGTCTGCCAGGAAGCATCATATAAAATTCGGTATCTGGATTGAACCGGAAATGTCGAATACTAAGAGCGAACTGTTCGAAAAGCACCCGGACTGGATTCTGAAAATTGATAACCGTCCTTTATCTACCGGGCGTGGCAAAACGCAGGTAGTTCTGGATTTGACTAATCCGAAAGTACAGGATTTTGTTTTTGGAGTGGTCGATAATTTGATGGCGAACTATCCGGAAATTTCCTATATGAAATGGGATGATAATTGCAGTTTGCTGGATTATGGTTCTTCCTACTTACCAAAAAACAAGCAATCACATCTCTATATTGAGTATAATAGGGGTTTACAGAAAGTACTTCAGCGTATTCGTGCCAAGTATCCTGAACTCGTGATGCAGCTATGTGCTGGTGGCGGTGCCCGCGTCAATTATGGATTGCTTCCATATTTTGATGAGTTCTGGACGAGTGATGATACGGATGCTTTGCAAAGAATTTATATGCAATGGGGAGTTTCCGGTTTCTTTCCGGCTATTGCTATGGCATCTCACGTAAGTGCGGACAAGAATCATCAGACCGGACGTCGTATTCCATTGAAATTCCGTTTTGATGTGGCAATGTCCGGGCGATTGGGAATGGAAATTCAGCCGAAGGACATGAATGATGTTGATAAGGCATTCGCCAAGCGTGCTATTGCAGCGTATAAAGATATTCGTCCTGTGGTTCAGTTCGGTGATTTGTATCGGTTGGTGTCTCCATACGATAATAAAGGAGTATCCTCTCTGATGTATGTCACTTCCGAAAAGAATAAGGCGGTCTTTTATGCATATAAGATTTCTCATTTCATCAATATGGTTATTCCGAAGGTTTGTATGAATGGATTGGATCCGTCGAAGAATTATCGTTTGGTAGATTTGACACCTGTGGACAGTAGCAAACCTTGTGACCTGAATGGTAAAATCATTAGTGGAAAGATATTGATGGAAGAAGGCATTGCATTAAAATCATTGCTGAAAAGTGAATATTCAAGTTTGGCTTTACAACTACAGGCTGTGGATTAAGTTGATAAAAGACAATGAGAATGATAAAAAGAGAAATTCCTGTTATTGGTATTTCTACTGAAATTGATATTCCGGGAAGAATATCTGTGAAAAGAAAATATGTGGATGCTGTCCTTCAAGCGGGCGGCATCCCTTTTATTCTTCCGTTTACCGACAATGTACAGATTTTACAATCTGTGGTTTCTTTTATTGATGGTTTACTCCTGACAGGTGGGGGAGATATATCGCCTGTGATATACGGAGAATCGACTCTTCCTGAATGTGGAGAATGTTGCCGGGATAGGGATGACTTTGATTATGCTTTGCTGCGCTTAGCATCCGAAAGGCAAATTCCCGTTTTAGGTATTTGTCGGGGAATGCAGATTATTAATACTTATTTTGGTGGAACATTATATCAGGATTTGCCTGCTCAATATCCCTCGGAAATTAATCATCGGTCACCGGATGCGTTTATGATATTACAGCATAATGTGCGATGTTTGAGGACCGGAAAATTGTATTCTGTTACAGGCAAGGAAAGTTTGAAAGTCTCCTCCATTCATCATCAAGCCGTTAAGAAATTGGCTTGTGGATTCAAGGCATCTGCTTTCGCTGATGATGGAGTCATAGAATCAATCGAATCTGATTCCGAACATATTTGGGGTGTTCAGTTCCACCCAGAGTTGCAGGCTGTGGAAGGGGATGAAGCTATGAAAAAACTATTTGTGTATTTTATCAGTCAGGCAAGGACATTATCATGCTGATAGTGATATAAAAGAGATGATACACAGTATCTTTTACGATATTATTGTTTTTTTGTACGGGATTTGTCATTGTGGTTTGTTCTCCGTCCTATCTTTGTAAACAGATAAATTAAGGACATTAAATCATATATTATGAATAAAGTTATGCGTAATCGATTAGCTGGAACTCTTTTATTATTATTTGTGTACATCATGGGCGCAGACATCAGGTTTGCGCAAAATGATTGATTTGAGCGGAACGTGGAGTTTTGCATTGGACCCTCACGGCAAGGGAGAACAGGAAAAACTGTGGAACATGGATTTTGCAGAAACTGTGACTTTACCCGGTACAACAGATTCGAATCGAAAAGGAATAGAGAATACCAACAAGTCGGAGACCACTTATTTGTCCAGATATTATAAATATGAAGGTGCGGCATGGTATAGCAGGAATATAGAAATACCAGCCGACTGGAAAGAAAAGCATATCGTGTTGTTTCTGGAACGTACTCGTCCGACAACCGTGTGGATCGATGGTCGGGAAGTGGGTAAATGCAACTATTTATCTACCCCACAGGAATTTAATCTCACTCACTTCCTGGCTCCCGGTTCACATAAGCTGACTATTCGTGTAGATAACGGAAAAAGTATTCCCGGGCAGATTCGTTCAAGTTCTCACGCTTGTACGGAATCTACCCAGACAAACTGGAACGGTATTATCGGACGGATGGAATTGCAGGCAATGAATCCATTGTTTATTGAGTCCATTCAGGCTTTTCCTCAAGTAGAAGACCGCTCCGTAAAAGTGAAAATAACTCTTTCCAATTCTTCAGGCATTGGTGGGAAGAAACTGCAGTTGTCAGCTTCTGCTTTCAATACTGCCAAAAAGCATAAAGCCAGATCTGCAGAATATAATTTGAAAGAGGGGAGCAAGGAATATGAATTCACTTATCAGTTGGGAGATAATGCTGTATTGTGGAGTGACCTCCAGCCGGCTCTATATCAACTGAAAGCAGAGATAAATGGCATAGACGAGAAAACAGTTCGTTTCGGTTTGCGTGACTTTAAAACTGAAGAAACGCATTTCACTATCAATGGCGCCAAAACATTTCTTCGAGGAAAACATGATGCCTGTGTATTCCCTTTGACGGGCCATACGGCGATGGACTTGGAACAATGGCGTCGTTATTTCAGGATTTGTAAGGAATATGGATTGAATCATTGTCGTTTTCATTCTTGGTGCCCACCTGCTGCGTGTTTTGAAGCTGCGGACTTGGAGGGTATTTACTTGCAGCCGGAATTACCTATCTGGGGAGGGTTTAAGAAAGAATCTGCCGAGCTGATGGATTTTCTGATGAAAGATGGAGAGAATATCATGCGTGAATATAGTAACCATGCTTCTTTTGTACTCTTTGCCTTGGGAAATGAGCTGGGAGGTGACATCAATGTGATGAAAGAGTTTGTAGATCGTTTCCGGTCCATAGAGCCGAGACACCTATACACGTATGGTTCGAATATCTTTTTAGGCTCACGAGGACATATTCCGGGTGAGGATTTTCTGGTAACTTGTCGTGTAGGCAGTGGTGAGGGTTATTCTACTCATGCTCGTGCTTCTTTCTCTTTCGCAGATGCGGAAGAAGGTGGCTATCTTAATAATACCTATCCTAATTCGGTAATGAACTTTGATGAGGCTCTGGAAAAATCTCCTGTTCCGGTGATCGGACATGAAACCGGACAGTTTCAAACTTACCCGAATTATGAGGAGATGAAGAAATATACAGGAGTCTTAGCTCCCTGGAATTTTGAAGTGTTTCGTGACCGCTTGGAGAAAGCCGGCATGCTGGAGCAGGCGGATGATTTTTTTAAAGCATCGGGTGCATGGTCTGTGGAACTTTACCGGGCAGATATTGAAATGAATCTCCGTTCCAAACGGATGGCTGGTTTTCAGTTACTCGATTTACAGGATTATCCGGGACAGGGGTCGGCTTATGTTGGTATTCTGGATGCTTTTATGGATAGTAAAGGATTGGTTGAACCGAAGAAATGGAGAGAATTCTGTAGTGAAGTGGTTCCTTTATTGACAACTGCCAAATTCTGTTGGACAGGCGGTGAATCATTCGCAGGTACTGTTGAGATTGCCAATTATGGAGAAACTTCATTGAACGAAAAAAGTATTTCATGGGAACTCAAAAATGGGAAGAAAAGCCTTGGCAAAGGTAAGATGGCTATTCCATCGGGATTAGGATTATTGACTGCCGGAACTATTCGTTTGACATTGCCCGATGTGGAGCAAGCGTATAAAGCCGAATTACTTTTGAAAGTATCCGGAACTTCCTATCAGAATAGTTATCCGCTATGGATATATCCTGCAAAGAAGCAATTGAAGGCAGGTAATGTTGTAGTTGCCCGCCAACTAACGGATGATGTGCTGAATGCCTTAAAGCAAGGTGGAAAGGTATTGTTGATGCCTCTTGAGGAAGACTGTAAAGAAGTAACAGTGGGAGGATTGTTCCAGACCGACTATTGGAATTATCGTATGTTCAAAAGTATCTGTGACCGCATCAAGAAACCTGCTTCACCTGGTACATTGGGGATTCTGACCAATCCCGAGCATCCGGTATTCGATGATTTCCCGACCGAATACCATACGAACTGGCAGTGGTATCCAATTATCAAACATAGCTATCCGCTTATTCTGGATGGTATGCCAAAAGAATACCGCCCTATTGTGCAGGTAATTGACAATGTGGAACGAAATCATAAACTCGGCTTATTGATGGAGTTGAATGTAGAGGGCAGTAAATTACTGCTTTGTATGTCCGACTTGGAAGCGGTACGTGACACACCGGAAGGATTACAATTCTATGCCGCTTTGCTGGCGTATATGAATTCTTCAGATTTTAAACCGTCCACTTCATTGTCGGTAGAATCGTTTAAGAATCTGTTTGAGACAGGTGTTCGGAAAGAGGGAATAAAAGTGCTGGATAATATCTCTTACGAATAAGTGAAGAGTAAGGAGAAAATCGTATCAATAAAGGCAAAAAAATGACAGAAGTGCTTGAATGCTATACGGAAAGAAATAGAAAAAAAGCAGACTTTACGATATTATTGTCCTTTTGTACGCAATTCGCCAATGTGAATCTGACCAGCGGCTATCTTTGCGATAGAAAGTAAAACGTATGGAGGATATTAACATTTAAATCAATACAGATAAACTCTTATAATAAAATGATGAAAAGACTAATTACATATTCGTGTATGGCGATTTTCGCTATGGGAAGCATGGCGCAGAATCAAAAGGATGAGGCTCAAATGAATCGTTTCATATCCGGTCTGATGAAAAAGATGACACTGGAAGAAAAAGTGGGGCAGTTAAGCCAATGTTCCGGTGGATTTGCCACAGGTCCTGATAATACACGTATCAGTCGGACAGAAGATATAAGTAAGGGATTGATCGGTTCTTTGCTGAATGTATCCGGTGCTGCCAATACTCGTAAATATCAGGAGGCAGCTATGAAATCACGTTTACAGATTCCTTTGCTTTTCGGATTGGATGTTATTCATGGATATAGAACAGGTTTTCCGTTGCCATTGGCAGAGGCTGCGAGTTTTGATCTGGATGCTATAGAAAGAGGATCGAGATGTGCGGCAAAGGAAGCTGCAGCAGCCGGGTTGCATTGGACGTTTGCTCCAATGGTGGATATTAGCTGGGATGCCCGGTGGGGGCGTGTGATGGAAGGGGCCGGTGAAGATCCTTATTATGGCTCGTTGGTTGCTAAGGCGCGTGTACATGGTTTACAGGGAGATGATTTATCGAAAGAGAATACTATTTTATCCTGTATTAAGCACTTTGCCGGATATGGTGCAGCTATTGCCGGAAAAGATTATAATAGTGTGGATATGTCGATGGGACAGTTTGTCAATTTCTATATGCCTCCTTACAAGGCTGGTGCAGAGGCCGGTGCTGCTACTTTCATGAGTGCGTTCAATGACTTTAATAACGAACCGTCTACCGGAAGTACTTTTCTGTTGAGGGAGCTCCTGAAGAATCAATGGGGATTTAAAGGATTTGTGGTATCCGACTGGGGATCAGTGGGAGAAATGATGAACCACCGTTATGCGAAAGATGAAAAAGAAGCTGCTTATAAAGGAATCAAGGCCGGACTGGATATGGAGATGGTAAGTGAATGCTATTCCAAGAATCTGGTGTCTCTGGTAAAAGAGGGTAAGGTATCTATCAAGCTGGTGGATGATGCTGTCAGACGTATTTTGGAACAGAAATATAAACTGGGATTATTTGATGATCCGTTCAGATACTGTGATGAAGAAAGGGAACGTACAGTGATTGGTTCACAGGAATCCCGCAAGGAAGCATGCTACGTTTCCGAACGTTCTATTGTTCTTTTGAAAAATGAAAACTCGGTGTTACCGCTTTCTTCTTCTATCAAGAAAGTTGCTTTGATTGGTGCACTTTCCAAATCGCAGAAAGATATGTGCGGTGCATGGTCCTGTGCAGAGGTTGGTAAAGTAGTAACCTTGTATGAGGCAATGGAGAAACGAGGAGTGGACATCAACTATAACGATGGCTACGACTTGAAAACGAATAAAATTGTAAATCTGGATCAGACTTTAGCTGCTGCCCGCCAATCGGATGTGGTTATCGTTGCAATGGGAGAACAAGCTTGGGAAAGCGGTGAGATGCGTTCGAAAGGAGATATTTCTATTGCTGCCGAACAACAGCGTTTGGTTTCCGAATTGGTGAAGACTGGCAAACCGGTAGTTGTACTAATGATGTGTGGTCGTCCTGTTATTTTCAATGAAGTTCGTCGGGAGGCTCCCGCTATCTTATGTACCTGGTGGCTGGGGAGTGAAGCGGGTAATGCTATCTGTAATGTACTTTGGGGAGATTATAATCCTTCGGGTAAGCTGCCAATGACTTTTCCGCAGCATAACGGACAGATACCATTGTATTATCAATATAAGAGCACAGGACGCCCCACTGCATTGGGCGGATGGTGTGCGAAGTACATTGATATTCCTACGGAGCCTGCTTATCCGTTCGGCTACGGTTTGTCATACACTACTTTCAATTATTCGGATGTGAAACTGCTTCCGGGTGATGGAAAAGGTACTTATACACGTGTTGCTGTAACGGTTACCAATACTGGAAAATGCGAGGGCGAGGAAGTTGTTCAGTTGTATGTGCGTGATGAGGTGGCTTCTATCACTCGCCCTATCAAAGAATTGAAAGGCTTTGAAAAGATTAAGCTGAGTCCAGGTGAAAGCAAAACGGTCACCTTCGACGTAAAAGATGAACAACTAGGATTCTACAATAATCAAATGAAGTTCATTGTGGAGAAAGGAGACTTCACTTTGATGGTCGGTGGAAATAGTCGTGATTTACAAGAAATAAAATACATTCTTAACTAAGAACTAATATGAAAAACAACTGGAAAAGATGGCTCATATTTCCCGCTCTATTGCCTTTCTTCTCTTGGATGGAGGCAAAGACATTGGAGGAAAATCAGATTCAACAATCTTTGGACACCATTGAATACCGGGTATTTGTGGCTGTCGATAAGGCCGGAGTGGAGCATTGGGGAGGTAAAGAAGCTTATCAAGCGAAGCTGAATGCTTTTTTCGACCAAGTGAACGACTTCTGGAACAAAGCCGGCAATGGACGTTTCAACTACTATTTCCGTTATATACCGGATCTGCAGGTGATTTACGACTGCTCCTCCCGCCAATTGGAGAAAATCTATCAGAAGAGTGCCGGTTTTCCCAATCACGATGTACTGCTGATTATAGATTCTATTCTTGATTTTGACGATGAAGAATCGGCTAAAGGATGGTATTGCGGCGGTGGGGCGGACGATCTGAATATGGTAATTTGCCGTAGCCGTAGCAAGACGGAACATGAAGATCTGTTTGGTATCGACTATTTTCATAGAGGAGTGGCACATGAGTTCGGACATTATCGTGGGGTAACCGACTTGTATGCTGATAGAATCCGGGCAAAGAACAATCCGGTGAACCATATCGAATATGAACCTGACTCTTGTGTGATGAACAGTCATTATAAAACATATAAATGGAGCTCGTATGCAGTTCATATAATCAATCACACCGCCAAATCCAAACGTCCGAGACGTGATTTCGACGGATTCTTCAAACAAATGTTCCCCGAAAACATACAGGTATCTGTAAAAGTGAAAGGTAAAAAGCAAAAAGGGGTAAAGCTGAATCTGTATGGTTCACGTGCAAAATTCAATGACCTGATCGCTACTCCTTACCGTACTTATGAGACGGATAAGAAAGGAGAATATCTGATAACTGGTGTCCCCAACTTATATGATAGCCCCGCACCTCCTTTGCATACCGACGAATTGCCTTATAACCGCTGGTTCACTTTCTTGCTCGAAGCCGAATATAAAGGGGAAAAAAAATACGTATGGCTTCCCGAATATGAGGTGCAACAGACCTTCTTTGAGAATAAGGATACCTATCAGGTGACAATTGATTTCTAAAAAATGGTAGCGCGAATGAGATAAGAAAGGTGCTATTTAGCACTTGTTCAATGCTTTATTAGCAGGAAATTCTTCCTGTTAAGCTTCCTCCTTTATCTCTGCCAAGCGGTACTCTTATGATAAATATGTAAATAAAAAACTGTGTGAAATACAAAAAGTATTAGTTTATGAAACGTATGATGAAAAGACTTTTGCCGGTTCTAATGGCTATCGCACCTTTAACCATTTGTGCACAGAAAGTGTACGAGCTGAAAGACATTTCCGGTAAAGTGCAGGTGAATGTGATTGTGAATGATAAGAATGTGGAATACTCCGTTCTTCACGACAACGATGTGATGGTGGCTCCATCTCCTATTTTCATGAAACTAACTGATGGTACAGCTTTCGGACTCAATCCGAAAGTAAAGAAGATCAGCCGCCGTTCTGTAAATGAGACTATCTATCCTCCCATCTATAAGAAGAAATCAATCAAGGACCAGTTCAATGAACTAACCATTGACTTTAAAGGAGGATATAGCTTGGTGTTCAGAGCTTATGAAGATGGTGCAGCCTATCGTTTTGTCTCTGAACTGAAGAAGCCGTTTATGGTGGAAAGCGAGCAGGCTTCTTTCTGTTTTCCGAATGATCCGAAAGTTTTTGTAGCTTCACCGAAAGGCCGAATGAACGAGGGCAAGAAAGATCCTTTCTACAGTTCTTTCCAAAATACGTATCTGGAAACTGCCTTGTCTGCATGGGATAAGGAACAGATTGCCTTTTTACCGGTTTTGGTCGAGGGAAAGAACGGAAAAAAAATCTGTATCACTGAAGCCGATTTGATGAACTATCCGGGTATGTATGTGAAACATGGTGAGCATGGATATTCTCTGGATGGAATCTTTGCAGCTTATCCGAAAACGATAGTAGACGAAGTTCGCGGACTGAAAGGGGTAGTAAAATCTCGTGAACCTTATATTGCTAGAGTGGAGGGAAACACAGCATTTCCCTGGCGTGTCATGGTCATTGCCAAGGATGATGCAGAACTGCTTTGTAATGATATGGTATATAAACTGGCTACTCCGGCACAATTTACAGATTTTTCTTGGATTAAACCGGGTAAAGTGGCTTGGGACTGGTGGAACGACTGGAATCTCTACAACGTGGATTTCCGCGCAGGTATCAACAATGAGACTTATAAATACTATATTGACTTTGCCTCGAAATTCGGTATCGAATATGTGATATTGGATGAGGGATGGGCAGTGCCGGGTAAAGCGGATTTGTTTGAGGTGATTCCTGAAATCGATTTGAAAGAGTTGATTAGCTATGCAAAAAGCAAAAATGTAGATTTGATACTTTGGGCGGGCTATCGTGCTTTTGAAAAAGACATGGATCGTGTATGTAAGCATTATGCCGCAATGGGAATCAAAGGTTTCAAGATTGATTTTATGGACCGTGACGACCAACAAGTAGTTGAGTTTAACCGTAAAGCGGCTGAAACCGGAGCAAAATACAAATTGCTGATAGATCTCCATGGAACGTTCAAACCGACTGGTTTGCAACGTACTTATCCGAATACGATCAATTTCGAGGGTGTCCATGGACTGGAAGAAATGAAGTGGGCAGAACCGGGAACAGATCAAGTGATATATGATGTGACAGCTCCTTTCATCCGCATGGTTGCCGGACCACTTGATTATACACAGGGAGCGATGAATAACGTAATCATGAAGAACTTTCATGCTGTCTATACAGAACCGATGAGTCAGGGTACACGTTGCCGTCAGTTAGCATTGTATACTATTTTTGATTCTCCTATTAATATGCTGTGTGATGCACCTACTAATTATCTGAAAGAGGAAGAATGTACGAAGTTTATCGCTGCCATTCCTACTGTATGGAATCAGACACTTCCAATAAGCGGAAAAGTAGGCGAACATATTGTAATGGCACGTGAGAAAGACGGTATCTGGTATGTGGGTGGATTGACCGACTGGAAAGAGCGTGATGTTGAAGTCGATCTGTCTTTCTTGGGTGATGGTGAGTTCAATGCAGAAATATTTAGAGATGGTATCAATGCCGATCGTGTTGGGAAAGACTATAAGCGTGAAGTGATCCGCGTATCAGCCAATAAGAAGTTGAATTTACACATGGCTCCTGGTGGTGGGTTTGTTGTGAGGATAACAAAATAATAATTGAAGATTAAGTTTTTGGTTTGAAAGAGGACATCATCCCTATGGGAGATGCCCTCTTTTTTATGAGATGAGTGTCTCGTGTTATAACTGTTACTGTGATTTATTGATAAACTTTAGAACCGGAAACTCAATCCTCCTAAGAAATTGAATCCTTCCGTAGGATAACCTAAATAATATTGATATTTCTTGTTCAGCAGGTTATGTACTTGAGCATAAACGGATACTCCTTTGAATACATTATAGCTGGCTCCGATATGCAAATCATTAATTGCGGTCATTTTTGCATATTCTTTCACTTCTTTCCGGCTGATGTAATCATAACCTAGATTTATGTTAAGAGCAGAGATCGGATGAATACGTACATTGAAAGACATTTCACTGACTGGTTTCACAGCCAACAGATATTCCTCTGTTTTGCTGTCCCAATTACGGTAAGTATATTTAGCTGATATTCCGAGGATATCTTTGTAATCGTAACTGATTTCACCGCCAAGGTAGAGATTTTCTGTATTATCTTGAGCAAAAGAAAGGTAAGAACCTGAATGAATATTACTTGGGTCAAAACCTAAATAAGATAAGTCGTTCTTTAGATTCTGATAACCACCGAACACGTTGAACCAAAGTCCCGGATAAGGGCTTGCTTTGAATCCGATACTACCGTTGATTTGCTCGTAAGTATCATAAGGACGTTGTACGTATCCCAAAGTGGCAGTGGTATTTGCCTCCGGCAGTTCACCGTAAGGACAGATACTTTCTAATCTGCGGAAATCATTCAATTGCTTACCGCCGGTTGCTTTTGCATAAACAATGTAGCTATCAGAAAAAATATACTGTGCAGTGATATCGGGTGAGATACGGAAAGACTTGTCAAATCCGAAAGATAAATCTACATTGGCTCCGATATGCAGTTTCCAGTCATCATTATCCAGTTCGTAATATGGATTTAAAAGAAGCGTTGTGTAGTTTTTGAAGTATTCATCTCCGGTGGAAACATTCTTTGTATATCCGTTGTAGAGAAGATTGTTCATTTCCAAAGCGATAGTTATTAATTGTTGGTCGCCGATAGCTCCCGTGACATCGCCTTTGGTGCGTATGATTGTTTCCTTGATACCTGTATTGGCTTCAGATTCATTGAACATGTTATGTTGACGTTCATACATCAACAGATTTGTTTCTGCGTTGAAACGCAGTGGGGCAGTCTCATCAGTGAAATGAATGCCCGCATGGAAGTCACCGGATGTGAATTTCTGCTTGCTGTTTACGCTTTCCGGTTGGAAGTTGAAGTTGCTCAATCCGAAGTTTCCGGCAATATTTAAGTCCAGTTTATTAAATTGGTGTGTGTAATCTACATTTGCGCGTGTGCGATAATAAAATGCATTCCATTTTTCGGAGTCTGTGAAAGGAAGCGTTAGTTTACCATCCATTCCATCCATTTGGAAACGTACATTCAATTTGTCTTTCTGCGACAGACGGAATAGATAATTGGCAAGAATATCCAAATTGCCATAATTACCATATCCGGCACGTACATATCCCGGGGTAGTGCCGGGTTGAACTTCTTTTCCGGTATAGGGGCGCATCAGGCCTGCCGGAACGGAAGTGGCCGGAAAGAATGTTGTAGCATATTCTACTTCTTTCTTGCTCACTGTCGGTTCTTCTACTTTAGGCAGGACGTTCACTTTCGAAGCATCCATAATGTCCGGGTTATATTCTTGTTCCACAACGACCGTGCGGGTCATTGTTGTATCCTTCGGTTGGGTGGTTTGGGCTTGAAGGCAGGATGGCATTGAGATTGCCAATGCGAGTCCTCTTATTATATAATGAGATCGTTTCATACTTTTCTATTTTTTTATTCTCAATTCTCAACTTTCAATTTACTAAGTCTGCTTTCAATCATGCTTTCAATATCGTCATTCCCTTGATAATTTTGTTGCAGACTTAGCAGATATTGGCGTGCGTCCAGATCTTTACCCGTAGCATGATAGACGTCGGATAGAAGGATAAAACTGCGCGCTAGCCAATAAGCATGTGGCGTACTCTGTTCTATATAGTTGAGCAACTCTTTCTCTGCAGCGGCATATTCTTTTGCGTCGTAGAGGGATTGTGCAACCTGATATTTAGCTTCGGCACCGTAAGAGTTACGTGTGTCTTTGGCCAGTTCACGATAGTCTTCCATTGCTTTCTTGTCAGCCTTTTGCTTGGTGTAGGCTTTAGCACGGTAATAAAGAGCTTCATTTCTTAGCTCCGGACTAAGTTTGGCTTCTGCAAGCAGGTCGGTAGCTGCATGGATGGTTTCTATATCATCTCGTAATAGGAAGGCGCAACGCAGAATACCCGTTTCAGCAAGTTGGCGGCGCTCTACGTTGGTTGCTTTTTCTTTCAGCATTTTGTAGCTAGCCAATGCTTCAGCCATATTTTGCTGGTTGAATTGCACTTCAGCACGCAAGATTAGTGCTTCTTCTGCAAACGGATTGTTTGGATATTCCAACAACTTACCGGAATGTAGAAGAATCATATCATAATTCTTCTGCTCGTTTCCGATCAGGCAGAGATAATAATGTGCGTTCAGGCTGAAGGCTCCTTCCGGGAAAGTTTGCAGGTATTTGTTGAGGCTTGTTTTGGCTTCTTCCATTCTGCCTCGTGCATAAATCTTTTCTGCGGCGGCATACGTAAGCGAGTCTTGTTCGTTAGCATCGAAACGGATGTGTCCTGGCATGGCATTTGCTAAAGCAGCAAATTCGTCGATGCGGTTGAGATCCACATAAATAGATTTCAAATCACGCATGGCAAGGCGTGCTTCTTCACTGCCCGGATATTTTTCGATAACCTGTTTGTAGGCTTCGATTGCTTGGTTGTAATCTCCTTTTTGGTAATATAATAATCCGATTTCGGCGGCAGCTTTCCTGCTGACCGGACTTTCAGGATATTTAGTCAGCAATTCTTTGAAAGAAGTAATGGCTTGGTTGTTGTTATCCATGAGAACATAGGAACGCCCTTTCTCGTAAATAGCGTTTACGGCATAAGGAGAAGCAGGGTACTTTCCTACCAGACGGTTCAGCAAGGTAATCTTACCGGTATAGTCTTTCTGCAGACCGGATACAAGAGCCAGCTGATAGAAAGAATAGTCTCCGGAAGAAGTATTCATCTGTTCGGCTTGCGAATAATACTGTTTGGCTTCTTCAAAGTTACGTACATGCAGGTGGCAGTCACCAATACGATTGTATGCATCGGCAAGTGCGGTTGCATTTTCGCCTTTCTCCAGTTGAATGTATTTTTGGAAGTAATTGCTTGCTTGCGTATAGTCTTTCCGGTGGAAAGCGATATACCCTAAGTTATAATTGGCAAGCGCATACATTTCGTTATTGGGTTGGGTGGTGAGTTGCAGATAAGCATTAAAATCACGTGCGGCTTCTACCATTCGGTTTAGACGGTAATAGGATTCTCCGCACCAATAGTAAGCGTCTGCCTTGGTCTGACGATTGTATTGTCCGATGGCAATGGATTGGTTCAGATATTTCAGAGCTTGTTCGAAGTCGGCGTTAGCGAAAGATTGAGTTCCTAATTGGAACAGTATCTTCTGTTTGGCTTCCAATATTTGCGCGCTTGGTTTGGCAATCCGGTCGATTGATTTCAAAGCTGCATCGTAGCTACGTGTATTCATGTAAACTTCTACCAGGTAGCTGCTGACTTTTTCAGCGTATGGAGAAGTCGGAAATTCATTCAGGAATTTCTCGAAGGCAGTAACTGATTCACCGAAAGCGGAGAAAGAAGTCTCGTGCAGGCAAAGAGCGTAATTGTAAGCTGCCTGTTCCTTGATTTGCATATTAGCATTGGAGGCGGCTGCCTGTTCAAAAGCCATGCGTGCTTTGTTTTTTTCTGCCAGTTGCAGATAAGAGAGTCCCATGTGGAGATATGCATTTTGGGTAAGGGCATCGTTGTCAGTTGTCACCTTACCTAATGTTTCGGCTGCTTTGGAGTATACTTTTGTTTGGTAGTAGGAGAGTCCTAGCATGTAAAGGGCATCCCGGCGGGGAGCCGAGCGATCCTTATTCAAGTAATTGTTGAATGCTTCTACGGCTTGGTGATATTGTCTGAAATGGTAATAGGCATCTCCCAGAATACGGTACATTTCTGCAGCGTGCTCGTTGTTCGGGTAGGCTGACAGGTAGTTTTGTGCTACAATTTGTGCCTTATCATAGTTTTTGAGCTGCGTATAAATTTCGGCTATGTAATAAGGGACGAGTGCTTTGTACTTCGAGTCGTCCTGTAAGGGAAGGAAACCTTTCAATGCTTCACTATAGCGTTTTTGTGTATAGCGGATATAGGAAAGATAGTAATCACAATCTTTGGCGTATTTGGGACTGTTGGCGCGCAAAGTTTCAAACCAGATGGCTGCTTCTCTTAGATTATCGGTTTTCAAATAACAGGTAGCCAGTTGGTAGGTGCAGTCGTCCCGCTCTTCATTACCTAGTAAATCAAGGTCGGCAGAGTTGAAGAGTGCCAGTGCTTCATCATATTTTCCTTCGTAGAAATAGCAGGAGGCTAACAGCGCATAAATGCGGTTAGCGTATGGAGTATCAGGATAACGGTCGAGATATTTGCGGAGGAGTTCGATGCGGTTTTTGTCTTTCAGTTCGTAAGCCGAACTGACTAGCATATACTCTGCGTCCTGAAGAAGGCTGGCTGCAGGCTTTTGTTTTACAAATGCTTTCAATGCCGGCAGAGCAGCTGCATAATTCTTTTCCTGGAAAAGTTCTTTTCCTTCTTTATAAAGATTGTCAGTCGAAGTGAACTTATCACTTGTCTGGGCAAATCCTATAATGGGCGTGCAGCAGATGGCTGCACAAATGAGTCTAGTAATTTCTTTTTTCATAATCGGGTGTTTATGCAAAAGTACTATATATCTTTCAATGACGTATTTTAATAGCTATTAATTTAAAGCTCATTAAAATATAAGACAGAATGAAAGGGGAAATGTTTCTGTAATTTGTTATATTTTAACGAATTATCTGCCGGATAAAAACTTTTTAAGTCCTCGGCGAATAGAATCTAGTCCAAAATCTTCCGGATTAATTTCGGAGAGAGGCAGGAAGAAAGAATCTGCTACATCATCCATTGCCGAAAAATGGCTCATGTCTTCTACGGTGCACAGAAAAAACATATCGAGTGTGTGTACAGGAAAACCTGAATAGACATAAATATTGGGAAGTGTAAACTGGTAAACTGCTTTTTTTACCTTCAACCCTGTTTCTTCCAGCACTTCACGGGCTACGCCTTCTTCACCTGTTTCATTCATATCGATGAATCCGCCGGGTAGGTCGAGAGTTCCTTTGGCTGGCTCTTTGGCACGTCGGCAGACAAGCAATTCGTTTTTCTCATTTAAGATGAGTGCTACGGTGGCGGCGGAAGGGTTAAAGTAATAGACGAAGCCGCAATCTGTACATTTTTTGGACTTTTCGTTATTTACTTCGAAATGCGGAGAACCACATTCGGGGCAATATAGGAATTGAGCTAGAGGATGTTTCATAATCGTATATACTTCCAGTTTTTTTGTTTATGCACGCAAAGGTATAAAATGCTTTTATTAATTTCATCTATCACAGCATAGAAATATTCGATTGGACTTTTTTTGAAAAGGCGGGGTTTCTGCCTTTATCTTTGCATCAGAAACAAAAAACAAAAGATTGTTTCTGATGTTATAAGTCAAACCAATTAATAACAATAAAAGCAATAAAGATTATGGAACCAATTTTAAATTCTCAACTTCCTGAATTCAGCGTTCAGGCTTTTCACAACGGAGCTTTCAAGACTGTAACCAACAATGACCTGAAAGGTAAATGGGCGATTCTTTTCTTCTATCCTGCCGACTTTACTTTCGTATGTCCTACTGAATTGGTGGATATGGCTGAAAAGTACGATCAGTTCAAGGCGATGGGTGTAGAAATCTATTCGGTAAGTACTGACTCTCATTTCGTGCACAAAGCTTGGCATGATGCTTCTGAAAGTATTCGCAAGATTCAATACCCGATGTTGGCAGACCCGACTGGCGCTTTGAGCCGTGCACTGGGTGTATATATCGAAGAAGAAGGTATGGCTTATCGCGGTACATTTGTTGTCAATCCGGAAGGAAAGATTAAAGTGGTGGAACTGAATGATAACAATATTGGCCGTGATGCAAGTGAATTGCTTCGTAAGGTGGAAGCTGCACAGTTTGTAGCCAGCCATGACGGAGAAGTTTGCCCGGCTAAATGGAAGAAGGGTGAGTCTACCTTGAAGCCAAGCATCGACCTGGTAGGTAAGATTTGATAGATCTTGATAATGGTGATTATGGGAGGCCGGTAACGGGAGACGCTGCCGGCCTTTCTTTTAAAAAAATGAAAGGAAAAAAGGTATGTTAGAATCTGCATTAAAAGAACAACTAAAGGGTATTTTTGCTGGGCTGGAGGCAAATTTTACTTTTGATATATTCGTATCATCCAGCCACGAAAACAAAACAGAATTATTGGAGCTGCTGGGAGATGTAGCGGATTGTTCCGATCATATCACTTGCTCGGTGAATGAGGGAGAAGCATTGAAGTTTACTTTATTAAGGAATGGTGATCGTACCGGAATCACATTCCGGGGTATTCCTAACGGACATGAGTTCACGTCATTGCTTTTGGCTATCCTGAATCTGGACGGCAAAGGAAAGAACTTTCCCGATGAGGCCGTTTGCAACCGTGTGAAAGCACTGAAAGGCCCGATACATCTGACCACTTATGTTTCGTTGACTTGTACGAACTGTCCTGACGTAGTGCAGGCTCTGAATGCAATGACTACTTTGAATCCGGCTATTACGCATGAAATGGTAGACGGTGCGCTTTATCAGGACGAAGTAGATGCACTGAAAATACAAGGAGTGCCCTCTGTCTTTGCAGATGGAAAATTACTTCATGTAGGCCGTGGTGAATTTGGCGAATTGCTTGCCAAGTTGGAAGAACAATATGGTATTGACGAAACCAAAGCGAATGCAGAGGTGAAAGAATATGATGTGATTGTAGCCGGTGGAGGACCTGCAGGAGTATCAGCAGCTATTTATTCTGCCCGTAAAGGACTCCGTGTAGCTATCGTGGCCGAGCGTGTTGGCGGACAGGTAAAAGAAACGGTGGGTATTGAAAATCTAATTTCTGTTCCGGAAACGACAGGAAATGAACTTGCCGATAATCTGAAAACTCACTTGTTGCGTTATCCGGTGGATTTACTGGAGCATCGTAAAGTAGAAAAAGTAGAAGTGGTTGGAAAACAGAAGCAGATCACTACCTCTGTTGGTGAGAAATTCCTGGCTCCGGCACTGATTATTGCAACCGGTGCAAGCTGGCGTAAACTGAATGTTCCGGGAGAAGCCGAATATATAGGTCGTGGTGTCGCTTTCTGTCCTCATTGTGATGGCCCGTTTTATAAAGGAAAGCATGTAGCGGTAGTAGGTGGTGGAAATTCAGGCATTGAGGCAGCCATTGACTTGGCAGGTATCTGCTCCAAAGTGACTGTTTTTGAATTTATGGATGAGTTGAAAGCGGACAGTGTACTTCAAGAGCGACTTAAATCATTGCCGAATGTGGAAGTGTTTGTAAGTTCACAGACTACGGAAGTGATAGGAAATGGTGATAAGCTGACTGGTCTACGCATCAAAGACCGCAAAACGGAAGAAGAACGTTTGGTGGAATTGGATGGTGTATTTGTACAGATCGGGCTTTCTGCGAATAGCAGTGTATTCCGCGACATAGTGGAAACCAACCGTCCGGGCGAAATCATGATTGATGCACATTGCCGTACGAATGCGACGGGTATCTATGCAGCCGGAGATGTTTCTACGGTTCCTTATAAGCAGATTATTATCTCTATGGGCGAAGGGGCGAAAGCTGCGCTTTCTGCATTTGACGATAGAGTGAGAGGGATTATCTGATTGATATATTCAGATATAAAAAGCACACAAACAAGACATTAGCGGGGCTGCAAAGGTATGAATCCATATCTTTGTAGCTTTTTATTTTTTTCTTAGCTTTGAGACATTTAACATTAACCCCAAAAACGAAGAACAAGAAAAAGAGAGGTTTTACTGGATATGACAGTCTAAACAGTCTAAACAGTCTAAAGTTTTGACAACCTTAAATGATGGAGGTGTGTCTAAAAGTCTGACACACCTCCATGAAATAATTATTTCATAAAGTGTTATTCGGAGAAATATGTATAATAGAATTTCTCAATATCTCCGTCATAGTTCTTGCTTTCCTCTTTGATACAACTATTTTCATCATATTCGAATGTGTAAGTAGATGCAACGGCTGAATGCTGCCAGCCGCTACTCGTATGACAATTGGCCGAAGCTTTTCCAAAGAGACCTGTTTCAACCAGCCAACGACTTGGACCACTGCCTTCCGCATAGATACAATGTGCTCCGCCTACATTAGGCACGGCAGAATAGGTCTGAACCTTGAATTGTTCTACTCCATCAGAGAATCTGGTCCATTGCGTAATATTACCATTTTCTATGGTGATGTTAGATGCGATATTGCCATTTTTTACAGCTTTTGTCATGTAGCCATTCTCGTCGTAAGTATATTCATATGTATTCGAACCATCTACAAAAGTAGCGACATACCCCTGGCTATTTAATGTCATAGTATATGCGTTCTTACCTGTCACCGTGACGCTGTTTCCGTCGTAAGCAAAGAGCCATTCTCTATCCAACTCTTCTCCATTTAGTCTGTAGACACGTTTAACCGTACCATTGTCATTATATTCGTAATACCATTTATCCCAATCATCTGCAAAAGTAGCTATCCGATAAACAGTTACTTCAGAGGTCGTTGTAAAAGTGATTTCTGCATACTCTGAATCTTCAAAGTAGATCGATCCGGTTTTTTGAGCTTTTACTTTGAATGTGTAACTTTTTTCCGGCTCTAAACCTGTCAGTTGAATCGTATTTTGGTCAGTACTTTGTTCATTACCGTTATTCAAACTATAAATATAAGCTGTTGCGTTTCCTATGGCTTTCCATGTAATAACAGCAGAACTCTCTTTTACATCAGGAACAGTAACTTCCGGTTTATCCAGAACGTTGGTATTGGGATGATTGTCGTCATCGCTGCAAGCGGTCATACTTAGTACTACTGCCAGCATGGTTAATAAGTAAAAATACTTTTTCATGTTGTTCTATTTAAGGTTAATAATTAGTTTCCGGCAACTACTATCATTCCCAAACCAACCAGGAAGAAGATAAACATCAAGGCTAGTAATTGATTAACAGATTTCGTTGAGCCTTTAAATTCTTTCCAGATAAATACTCCCCAAATAGCGGCAATAAGTGGTGCGCCCTGTCCTAGTGCATAAGATACCGCCGGACCAGCTTCGCCTGATGCGATATAGCTGAATGCAGAACCAAGTCCCCATATCGCTCCGCCAAGCATTCCGCATATATGAGTTTTCGTGTTTCCTTTAAAGTATTCGGAGTAGCTGACTTTTTCTCCAACAAAAGGATATTTCATCACTAATGTGTTGAAAACAAAATTGCTTAGCAATACGCCTATTGAGAAAACAAAGATTGCAGAATAAGGAGTCATCATTCCTATAGCGGGTGAATTGAAGTTTTCTACATCCATACCTTTCACTACGAACCTGTAGAATAAGGACATTAGTACGCCGGCTATTAATGCAATGATAATTCCCTTTTTGTTGTTTTTCCTGCTTTCTTCACCCTTTTGCATTTTTCCGGAGGCCACTCCATTACAAATAATGGCAATAACAATGAGAGCTACACCGCCGAATAAAAGCAAAGGATTGCCGGTTGGAATTCCCAAATAATTGACGATTACCCCTAATACCAGTGCAATGCCGACTCCTAAAGGAAAAGCTACAGACATACCAGCTAAGGAGATGGACGCTGAAAGAAGAATGTTTGAAGCATTAAATATTACGCCCCCCAAGATAACCCAGCCGATACTGTCTCCAGATGCTTGTCCCAGATCTTCCAGAAATGAACGTCCGGTATCTCCATGACTACCCATTGTGAAGCCTAGTAAGATGGTGAACAATACCATTCCAATCACATAATCCCAATAAAAAAGTTCATAACGCCAATTTTTGGAAACTAGTTTCTGGGTATTACTCCAAGAACCCCAACAAATCATGGTTACGATGCAGAATATAACTGCCAATAAATAACTGTTTACTGTGAACATACTATTAGTATTTAATTGTTAAACATGAATTCTGTTATTTAAATATATAATCCAGTCCTCCCAATAGCTGAAAGCGTTGGTTTCTTTACATTTTCTTGACCGGAACTCATGTTCCAGGTCTGATTCCTTCAAAAGGATATGAATATTACTGCTAAAACCATATTCTTTTGACTCGGGTAGTACTTCTATCCAGCACCTGGGATATCTTTTATGAGAGTTGACCGCTTTTATAAAATTCAGAGCGTCACTTTCATCACCGATGGTGTTTACACAGACTATGCCGGTAAACAAATTTTCCCTTTGAATGGCTTCTATGCCTTCTTTGATGTTATCTTTCAAAGTGATTAAAGCCCTCATGCGTTGGGAACTTCTGATTTCGGAGAGTTGCTTTTCTATATAAGAGATTGTTGCTGAGAGGTCTGCGTTGGTTTTAACGAAGCAAAGAAGAGCAGGCCATGTTCTATTATCGTCTACCATTTCATGAAATTGATTGACGAGAGTCTGTTGTTGTTGCTCGTTGATTTCTCCCTGTACGTAGATAATAGGATATTCTCTTGTGCTTCCTTGAGCCTGTTCCGGATAATAAACCGTTGCATTGCCCATTTTGATAAATGGTGTCTCATTCAGAAGAAGGCTTCTCTCATTATTTCCTGTCTGGTTCTCATTGAAATATTTGTTTATGAATCTGAACGCTTTTGGTAGTGCTCCATTCCAACAGGTAAAATCATGTCCTCCTGCACGTACTTCCCATTCATGAGGTATCTGTCTTTCCAGTAATAATCGGTGCAGTTCTTCATTACTTTCGCATAAAGTACCTTCTTTATCTCCAATATCCAGCATGATTCCAAATCCTTTTAAATCGGAAGTACGGAGGGTAGAAAGAATGTGGTAGGGTGAATGTTGCTTATAATAACTGGTTAGACGCTGGTTGCCATTCTTTCCTGCTCCTCCGAAAATCCGTCCCCATTGACTGTCCCATTCTTTTTGTGGTTCTTCTTCTATATATTGTTTTTCTGTACGGATAGATGGTGATAACGCAACAACAGAACCAAATAAGTTACGGTTGCGTAGGCTGACGGACAATGCTCCGAATCCTCCCATAGAGAAACCAATGATTGAACGTGCGCTAACATTCTTGCGGGTGCGGTAGTTGTTATCAATATATGGAACCAGTTCTTTAATAAAGAAAGTCTCATAAAGAAAACTGCCATCATAGGTGTCACTGTAATAAGACAAATAGCCGTCAGGAATAACCATAATGAAAGGTTCAACCTCTCCTTTTTTTATCATTTTGTCCATTACACGGGCAACATTGCCATATTCGAGCCAACTGGTATAATCACCTCCTATTCCATGAAACATATACAAAACAGGATATTCTATATCTGAATGTTCATAACCTTCCGGTAGGATAATAGAATAGGAGACTTCTTGCTTTAAAGAGGGACTATAAATATTCATCCCTTCTTTTTCTATGGGAAGTGCCCAAGCTCCATCTATACCTGATAGAGATAGGATTATATATAACAGTATCTTCCTCATATCATTTCTTTATTAACTGTTCACCAATGTAATAACTCATTGAATAAATACCTGTTTGGGCGGACTGTTCACTATCCAGTCCGTTTCTGACACGATATTGTACTGGAACCTCTGCATCCCGCAATCCATTGAATAGAGTAAGCATACTATTGTAATTACTACCTCCGTCTGTTATATCCAAATAATAAATTTTGGCCAGGTTCTCGTCAGAAAGGTTGTTAATACCCGCATCTTCTGCAAAGAAAAAATTGATGGCAGGGGTATTACCTGATGATTGCTTGTATAAGTAATCAGCTTCTGAACCATAGGCTAATCCTAATCTGAAGTCTGCATTACTTTCAGTATGAATCGTTTTCTCTATTGCATCGGTAATAGTTGAAAAACTTATTTCATTTTGAATAACCTCCTTTACATCAAAACCGGCGATTATCATACGTTTGATTTGCATAAGAGAATCTAATGCCACTGCCACCTTCTCTGTTGTAAGATTAACATTACCTTCTCCTTTGCTGTAATAAAGAACTTTGTAAGTTAGTTCGGAATTGTAGTCATCCGGTAACCATAGTTCGATATTGGAATTACCTACTTTTATGTTTTTATTAGTAGCATGTAATTCCTCTGTGAATTTTTTCAGAGTTTCCTGCGGATAGTTTTCTCCTTTGAATGAACGTTCGATAAAAGGCAGTGCCTCTTTCATGGATTCACGCCAATAACTGTCAGTGTGGGCACCGTTCCGTACACGATATTCGTGCTTGATATTTTTGTCCCGTAATAGAGAATGTAATTCACCGTTTCCTGCATATAGTCTTTCTTCATCATCACCGCAGTCTATGTAATACCGTACTGTTTGAAATGTGGAACTTGGTTTATCCTTGAAAAAGTGTAGCGGACATTGGCTTTTATAATAGCTTGTCAGCCTGCCTGTTCCTGTCTGGCCGCTTCCTCCGAAGTTGTTTCCCCATTGAAGATTCCAACCGTCTTGTGACAAAGAGATGTATTGTTCATCTGTATTTAGAGAGGGACTTAATCCTATTGAAACCGAGAATGTTTCAGGATGTTGCGATGCTATACTTAATGCCCCGAAACCTCCCATAGAGAATCCGGCAACAGCTCTTTCCGTCTTACTGGCTGTTGTTCGGAACCGCTTATCAATCAGGGGTACGAGTTCATTAATGAACATATCCATATAGTTGAACTTTCCGTCATAGCGGTTGCAAAAATAAGAGTTGAAACCTTCCGGCATGATGTAGATCAATGGGCGAATACTACCATTGCTGGTTTGCGCATCAGCTATGCTTTGAATATTCAGACCTGAAGGTCCCCATGAACTTTGGTTCCCTCCCCAGCCATGTAGAAGGAAAACTACTCCATATTTACCCGTACTTTCCGATAGATATTCTTGAGGCAGTAATACGGAATATTTGATTTCTTGTCCTAATATTTTGCTGTAAAAACTTTGATCGGGATTATAGCGTTTGGTAAACAGTTCCGGTGTATCGGTCTGTTCGCCTTCGGACGGACTGTTATCATCAGACGAACATGATAACAATCCGTAGGAAAATAATAATAAGGCTAATAATAGGAGTAGTTTTCTATTCATGGCTTCTCTCTTTTATTTATAAGGATTGATTGGCTCTGCCGGTGTGGATGAATAAACCACCATGTCTTTACATTGAACGGCATATTTTTCATTCGGATTAATCCATTTAATAACCAGTTTGTGAGGTCCTTCCTCTAAATCATAATTATAGAAAATGTCATACTTTCTTTTTATGTAGTCATAAGGCATTTCTATGGTTTCTACTTTCTTGCCGTCAATGTAGGCCTCCAGAATGGCGATGTAATTGTCATTACTATCTTTAACATCTTGTCTGATCATCCCCATTAAAACAACTCCCTTGCCATTGAACTCAAATGTTTTTTCTGTACCGAGATCATATTTGATAACTCTTCTTTCAGAAGGATATAAGCCTTCAAAAGAAACTTCCCATGCTACGGTTTTTGGCTTTTGAATCGTGGTATAGTATTTATCTCCTTTTATTTTTCCTCCGTTTGCTTTTAATACATCACTCAATAGTTTGAGATTAATGTCGTATACAGAACTTAAAGAGATATCTGTGTAGGGGAACTTAATATTTTCACATCTTTCGAGTGCCGGTTTCCAGTATTCGGGGATAGCCTTGTAGCCTTGTATGACTCCAAGAATTCCTGCGGCAGTTGCCGGGTTACAGTCGGAGTCTTGTCCGCAACGAGTGGCTATATCCATTGTTTTGAAAAAGTCGCCGTTGCCATATAAAAGTCCCATAACACAGTAAGCCGCGTTGATAGTGGCGTCAATGTTAAATGCATTGAATACCCCTTCCGGGCAGCCAATCTCAAAAGCATGACGGTTTTCTATTTCCAACCAGCATTTACGCCAGTCATCGGGATATTGTTTCCAATATTTAATCACGTCTGTGATGCAACGGTGAAATTTACTTTGTTCGGGTATTGTTTTAAGAGCTTCCGTGACAATTGTATAAATGTCATTATTTACATAAGCCAATGCATACATTGCTCCCATGTATACACCTCCATACCATCCGTCGCCGTAGTTCATGATATGCCCTATCTTGTCCGAAAAATCGGATGCGGTATTTACCATCCCCGGACATATCATTCCAATGAAGTCTGCTTCAATCTGGAAATCAATATCGTCAGCGTGCGGATTATTTTTCCAATGCCCGGATGCCGGCGGCATAATACCATGCAATATGTTATATCTGGCTGCCTGGTTGGCATGCCATAATTTGTAATCAGCGTTTGCAAAGGCTTTGGCAAATGATTCAGCAGGGGCATTTATCCCTTCTTCTTGCATTACTTCCAGAAAGGTAAGATCCATATATACATCATCATACAATCCCGGATCCTCAGCAAAGATGTCTTTACAATAGTCATCATACCAGATTATGGGAATTTTTTCATGAATGATCGCTCCTCTGTATTTAAATTCTGTAGGACCTCCATAGGTGCACCCTATGGTTTGTCCGGCCCATCCTCCTTTAATTTTGTCGAGCAGTACATCTTTACTTATTTCAACTGTTTTCCCATATTCTATTTGTGCCGTTCCCGATATGGAAAAGATAAATAGTAGAATGATGTTAATCAGGATTTTTTTCATCTTAACTTATTTATTAAAGTAAAATCTATCATGTTCTTTTTTCTCTGAATAATACATTATGTCGTTGATGCGAATAATGTAGTCTTTTTTGCGGTTTAACCATTTCATTTTAACGTGGTGTCTTCCTTCCTTCATGAGGTATTTCCAAGCCGGTTCTACTTTGCGGTCTGTATTTCTCATGGGTAAAGTTGCTACATGGTCCAACTCTCCGTCAATCCATATTTCCACTTTAGCAACGTATGGATCATTGGGCTCTGCCAATCCGAAGACCTCGGAACCGATGTGGCGTGTAGATACACGATTGATGTAATCGGGAGTAATACTTCTTGTGCAGCAAATATTGCCCCAGATAACAAACCCATTACCATTGAAATCAAATTCGAACGTATCTGTCAGGAAGCAGTCTTTGCGTTCTCTGTAAAGTGGATAGGTGTTTTCAAAATTTTGTTCTAAAGGAAGTACATCCGCCTTTTTGATTGGAATTTCTATCTCCCCACCAGATACTTTTCCACCTGTTTTGACTATGAGTTGTTTAGCTTGATCGAAACTCATTTGGTATGCTTTTGCCAACGACATATTCGTTCCTTCAAATGTAAAGTCTTCTACTTCTTTCAAAGGGTTTAACCAGAATGAAGGGATTTTATCATACCCATACATGACGCCGAGTACACCGCCGACTGTAGACGGATTACAGTCAGAATCTTGTCCGCAGCGTGTTGCAATATCGACAGAGTTGGTGAAGTCTCCTTTACCGTAAAGCATAGCTAATGCTACGAAAGCGGAATTGAGCTTGGCGTCAATATTAAAGTTTAGAAATACGCCTTTGGGACATCCTACATCGCAGTTCCATTTTTCTTGCAGGAAGTACCAGCAATCTTTCCAGTTGTCCGGGTGCAAAGAATGGAAATTGATTACATCCTGAATACATTGATGGAATGTACTCTCTTCAGGTATAACGGAGATTGCGGTTTTTAGAATCGCTTCAGGACTCTTTTCATAGAAAGCGGAGCTATAAAGAGCTGCTACGAAAGCACCACCATAAAAACCATCACCGCTATTCATAATGTGGCCTACTCTGGAGGCGATATCCAATGCTTCCGGCAGCATTGCCGGAGCCATCAGACCAATGAAGTCTGCTTCGATCTGGAAATCCAGATCGTCTGCATGTGGGTTATTCAACCAATGACCGGAAGCCGGTGGCATGATACCTTGGCGGATATTATATCTACCTGCTTGGTTAGCATGAGCCAAATGATAATCAGCGAATGCAAATCTTTTGGCAAGTTCTTCTTGTGAACAATCCAGGCCAAGTTCGTCAAATGCCTCAACAAACGTGCAATCGTTATAAATATCATCGAATAATCCGGGTTTCTTTTCCCACCAATATTTTACGTAACCTTCCGCCCAGGGGATCGGCTGGTAATCTTGAATATAAGTTCCCGTGAACTTAAACTCTGTAGGTGCTCCGAAAACGACACCAATGGTTTGTCCTGCCCATCCTCCTTTAATCTTATCTAAAAGTTCTTTATCAGATAACTTTAAAGTTTTTACAGGCTGGGCCTGTACGTTGAGAGCAAAAAGCCCTATGATACATATCGTAATTATTTTCCTCATTTTTCTCTTCCTTTATTTCTCGTAAACTCCTAGTTCGGTAATAGATATGAATGATGATACATTCTTTGTGTATTTATGCCAGTGTTCCTGCACTTTTGCATCCATTAGTACGCGTATTCCCTTGGTTTTTACTGCCGGAAATTCCAAAACATATTGTGCAAACGGAGGTTGGAAAAATACAATATCGGTTTCGGGAAGTGCCGGAGTTGATTTGAATTTACCTACGTCATACCAATGTCCGTCATTTCCAAGATATTGAATGTTTAGAGAAGTAAACCATCCTCCGAATTCCTCCAGACAGCCCATATCTAAAACAAGCATATTGATGTTATGCTCTTCTTTCCAACCGTATCCGAAATAGTCTATTTTAGGCAGATTACTTTTGGCCGCTAATGAATAAAATACAGATCCTACGCCATCTTTGACTCCGTCATTAATTACTTCTACATTTGTTGCGTACATCGGTTTTCCAAAGGTAATCCAGCAAGAATCGAGCACCTCTTCGTTCAGTTTACGGATATTTGCGTAAATAGTATCAGCCTTGGAGGCTATATTCTTGGTTTTAACTAATAACTCAAAGTCTTTAGTGATTGAGTTCTTGTTATTTGCGCTTAATTGTAGGGTAATCGGATATTTTCCGGCTTCTGTAGGAGTTCCTGCCAGTTTACCGTTTTGGAATGTAACTCCTGCCGGAAGTTTACCTTTTACCAGTTCCCATTTGAAATCAGCATTTGTTCTGCAGGCAAATGAGTAATCGGTAGGCTGTCCGATTTCCAAGTCCGGATTCGGGCCGATACAGAATTCCATCGGGGGAATGAATTGTGCTTTAGGGTTAACATATACCATATCACCTTTCACTTTTCCTCCTTTAGAGCAAACCAGTTCGATTGCTTTGTTGTAAGTACGTTCAATCATGTCTTCAATGGAAGCATCGGGAATATCAAACCTGGTGATATTGATATACCGGTCGTTGAAGGGTTTTTCCCATCCTTCGATAGGTTTGGTCAAACTTTCGGGAAGAGACTTTGCACCGTACATTACTCCTAGAAGTCCGGAGATGGTGGCTGCCTGATTATCGCAGTCAAATCCCATTGCACAACTTAAATCCAGCGTCCGTTGGAAATCTCCTTCGCCATACAACATAGCCAAAATCCCGCATAATCCGTTCAGATTAGCATTCCAGATTGTTTTTGTCATGGCTGGCTCATCTATGTAATATTTTTTAGCCATGATTTGACGTGCTTTTACCCAATCTTTAGGATATTTGTCATATAAAGCAATCATCTCTTTTACAGCTATCGCATATCTGTCATCAGCAGGCAGTTCTTTCAAGGCTCGTGTAATCAGTTTGCGGATATCCTTGCAGAAAAAAGCGTCAGCGTACATTGCACCATATAGGACAGTGGGAGATACCGCCCACGAATCGCTTGTGATACGGGCCGCCCAATCACTTTTTCCTGCAGCATACGAAATCATTCCCGGTGCTGTATACGCCCATATCTCGTTAATCAATTGAGGGTCGATCTGATACCAGTGCGGATTCAGATTTTCGTCACCTGTGAACGGAGGGGTGAATCCAAGATGCATTAATCCGAGTGCAGCCCTATTGGCTAGCCATACACGGTCACGGATATGATACACCCATCCTTCACGCATATTGGCATAAGTAGGTTCTACGCCATATTTCTCCATTAATAGTAAGTAGATATACTCAACATCAGTATCGTCATCAGAGAATGCACCGTTATACTTCTGCAATTTATCTATATTTTTAGTGTAACCGAATGGAAATCTGGATTCTGGGGCAGGTTCATCTACAAACTTGTTCTCAAAAGGAAGTCCATATATGTTTCCTACCATTTGCCCGATCCAAGCTCCGGCTATTTTGTCTTTTAACTCTGTCTTTGAAATCTTCTGTGCAGAGATAAATAAGATGTTAGTAATTAAAACAAGTAAAAAGATGATTGGTTTTTTCATACTTATCAGGGTTGATTTGTTGGAAGGTACACTTTTCTATGTGAACCTTCCAATTGTGGTTAATAATCTTTGTTTTGAGATAATTTTGGATTTGCATTTAAAATATCCGTAGGAATTGGAAATACATTTCTAAAAGTTTCTGAACTTTGGTCAGGGTGTGCCCAATATTTTTTCAGATATTTTCCGAAACGTATCATATCTTCATGGCGCCATCCTTCCCATGCCAGTTCTCTGCCTCGTTCTGCATAAAGTTCATCAATCGTCAATTGGCTTGTAGTATATGCATCAAGACCTGCTCTTGTACGAATCTTCTTGAAGTCTGCCAGTTGGATGGCCTCACTTGTTCTGTTTTGTCGTACCAAAGCTTCTACATACATTAATACAACATCGGCATAACGGAAGATGGCAAAGTCGTTGTCCATACTAACTGTATATTCTTTTAAAGAACCATCAGTCTGGTAATGCCATTTCCAGCAGCGTGCACCATCGTATGTGCCACGTCCTCCGTTGCTATTGTAATATTTTTCTTCGGAGAAGACAGGAGTATATTCGAAACCAAGATCCTTTCCGCTTAGGTCTACTTGAGGACCGTATAACCAGCTCTGACTTCTGCGAAGATCTTGTTCTGCGTATGTTTGGAAAAAGTCTGGTTGGCAGAGAAAACCCGACCATGGGGCTGCCGGAATATTAAATGTTGCTTGTGATGCAGCTTCCAATGTCAGCGTATGCAGATAGAATGAACTACTGCTACCACTAGTATATACTCTATCATAAAGGATTACAAAGATGTTCTCCTTAGAATCTTCGTTTTTAATGTCAAAGTTAGTAGAATAGGAGTCTTCAATGCTGTAAGCACCTATATCCATAATGTCTTTACAGGCTTTCTCTGCTTTGTCATACATTGGAGTACCGAACCATGCTTCTGCATTCAGATACATTTTCGCAAGAATACAATAAGCGGCAGCTTGTGTGACCCGTCCATAATTAGTATCTGAAGGCTCCCTGTCTAGGAACTCGATATTGTCATTAATTTCTTTTTCCAGATAATTGAAAATATATTCACGACTTTTTTGTTCCGGGTATCCGGTTTCCGTGTAGTCAGTTGTGAAAGGTACGTTTCCCCAACAAGAAATGGCTTGGTAATAGTAGAAAGCACGCAGTATTTTCATTTCGGCTATAATCTTCTCTTTTCCTTCAAACTGGATAGGTGATAGTTCCGTTTCGTAAATAATTTCATTACATGCAGCAATACCATTAAATATCCAGTTCCAGCCCCTTGTTAATAATTTATTTGCAGGTGGAATTTTATTCGTCTGGATTTCTTCATAACGTCCATTACTGTACCAGGAACCACCACAAGCGGGAACAGCACATTCATCAGAAGCTTGTAAAAGTAGCGTCCATAAACTTTGTTCGGAATTGTATCCTTGTAATTTCGTATATGCCCTACCTGCATTGGCTACCAGTTCCTTCTCATTTTTAAAGAAGTCATTCATAGCTACTCCTGTATAAACAGTTTCGCTAAGATCGGTACATCCGTATAATAATATACAGATAACGAAACTTAATATTATATTTGTCTTTTTCATGGTAATCTTATTTTTTAGAATACTATATTAACTCCAAAAGTAAATTCTGTTGTACGCGGATAATAGCTCAAACTTTCCATACCGGGTTCCAGTCCGGAAAGGGCAACTTCTGGGTCGACACCAGAATAACCGGTGATACAGAATATATTCTGTGCAGTAAGAGACAATCTTAGTCTTTTTATCATTTTAGATGTGAAATCCCAAGTATATCCAAAGGTAACATTATCTAGTTTTAAATAAGAAGCATCCTCTATATATTTGGAGGAATATTTATAGGTCGTACTTGTGAAATTCGTTTGAGATAACCAGTTTGATGAGATATTTCTAAGTCCGATGCTGCTTAGATTTTCATATTCCATCGCATAGTTGTTCAGAATTTCTCCGCCGATAGATGCACGCAGTGAGAAACTCAAGTCGAATTTCTTATATCTGAAGGTATTACTCCAGCTAAGAGTGGCATCCGGATAAGCACAGCCAATTTTTTCCCATTGTTCTTCCGGTACGGAACCGTCTGCATTTTGTCCTAGCAATACATCTTTTCCATCTGTATCAGTTCCTAACCATATAGGACCATAGAAAGTACCCAATGACTGTCCTTCTATCAGACGTTGAGTGTAGCAGGCAGCACTTGTAGACCATCCCACTTTGTATGTTCCGTTAGTGAATTCATCATTGGTGAATTTCACCAATTTGTTTTTATTGTGCGAAACGGTAAGTGAGGTATTCCATGTAAAGTCCCTAGTGTTAAAAGGTGTACCGGATATCGTCAGCTCAACTCCTTCATTAGTTACTTTTCCAACATTCGTAAACAAGGTATTATATACATAAGGAGGTGTTGGCACGATGTAGTCATATAGCAAGTTTGATGTAGTCCGTTTGTAATAATCAAAAGTGAACGAGAGGCGGTTGTCAAACATTGTCATATCGACACCAACGTTGAACTCTGCTTTTTTCTCCCATTTTAGATCCGGATTTGCATTACTTGCAGGTTGATAAGTATTGATCCATTGGCCATTGTAATAGAATTTACCGGCTGTAGTCATCATCATCAAAGATTTGTAGTTTGAGAAATCCTGGTTACCGGTAACTCCGTATCCGGCTCTCAATTTTAAATCATCGATCCATTTGACATTCGAGAGGAATTTCTCTTTATTTATACGCCAACCTACGCTGACAGCCGGGAACCATCCCCACTTATTATTGTCACCGAAACGGCTGGAGCCATCACGACGTAGTGAAGCAGACAAAAGATATTTATCATCGTAGTTGTACATAAAACGTCCGAAGAATCCGATATATGTATTATCTTCTTTATTGGACGACATGCTGGCTTTGCCTTCAGTTAGATTCGTTCCTGTTCCGATGTTATGAGTCTGGTTGTCATCGAAGTCGAAACCGGAATTTGTCATGGATGCAGATGTGCTGTAAGTATACTGGTATGTATATCCGAGTAATGCCTGAATGGAATGTTTTCCGAAAATATTCGAGTAATTTAAAGTAGACTCATATTGTGTATCGTTTTCCTGATAGTTTTCAATATAGGCTTGCCCGTTTGTTCCTATTAAACTTGGATAATAATGTGTGTAGTATTCACGTGTCTCATATTGTTCCTTGTCGTATGAAACAAAGTTCTCCCATTTTAATCCTTTTATAGGCAATATGTTTAGAGTAGCACGAATATTTGCACCATAATTATCATTCTTACTTTCCATGTTCCTTTCGTTAATGATCGCTACCGGATTGTAATATTCCATTGCTTTGATACGGCTATATCCTCCGGCATCCGGATCGCTGTCGTCATAAACAGGCTCTGTTGGATTATGGGTAAATGCCTGCATAAAAGCACTTGTAGAGGAAGGGCTGTATTTGCGATGAATGATATTCAGGTTATAATCCAAATCGACCCATTTATCTAATAATGACTGGCGAATATTGGTACGTGCCATTAGCTTTTCGGAGCTATTATGCTTTTGCAAGCCATCGCTCTTTTCATAATTGAAAGAAGTGTGGTGTGAGAACTTCTCGGAACCTCCGGATATAGACAAGTTGTGCTTATGGCTGAACGGAGTTTGTGTAATTTCTTTAAACCAATCGGTATCACTGTCAAAAATATAACTTTCCAATTCTGGGCGATATTCCTTGATAACAGATTTGTATTCGCTTGCCGATAAAGGTTTTGCTCTGCGTGAAACGACTCCCACGGTGAGTTGCCCATCATAAGAAACTTCCGTTTTGCCACTTCTTGCACGTTTAGTTGTGACGATGATTACTCCATTCGTACCTCTTGTTCCATAAATAGCAGCTGCCGAACCATCTTTTAATACGTCAATTGATTCCACTTCCTGAAAATTGATATTTCTGATATCTGCACCTGCCACCCCATCAATAATAATTAATGGACCTTGGCCTGCGGAAAGCGTGTTTGTTCCGCGAAGTAATACTTCGTATTTGGCTGTCGGATCAGCACCGTTCGGGTTGATAATTTGTAATCCTGCCACTTTTCCTTGCAACATTCCCATAGCATTGGTGAATGTTCCAGGATTGAGGTCATCTTTCTTCATGCTGGTAACCGATCCTGTAAGCTCTTTCTTTGTGGTAGAGCCGTAGCCGATTACTACAACGTCATTAAGCACTTTCGAGTCTTCGCGCAGGTGTATTACAAGCTGTGTCTGATTTCCTACTTGTTGTTCAACAGTTGCATAACCTACATAAGATATAACCAATACATCAGAAGGATTCGCTTTTACATTGAAGGTTCCATCAACTCCTGTAATAGAACCATTTGTTGTACCTTTAACAAGGACACTGGCACCGATAATGGGTTCATTTGCTTCATCGAGGACTGTACCTCTTATTGCCTTCTGGGCAATAGCATCATTGCTCATCAAAGAAAATACTATTAACAACATACTTGTCAATAGACCGTGGATTGAACATTGTTTTATCATAATAACAGAATTAAGGATGATTATTGTATTTCTTTTCTCAAAGGTATAGATACTTGTGCTCCCATTCTGGTAACAGAAATAGAAGAGGCTTTACTTGCAAATATAATTGCATCTTTTAGATTTTTGCCCTCAGACAGAGCTACGCACAATCCGCCGCAGAATGTATCTCCGGCAGCGGTTGTGTCTACTGCTTCTACCTTGAAGGCTGGAATGTGGATAAACTCATTGTTTTCATAGGCGAGAGCTCCTTTGGCTCCCATCGTAATAATGACAGTTTTTATGCCTTTCGAACTAATATAACGAATCGCTTCTTTTGCCGATTCATCATCTGTAATGTGCATTCCCGAGATGATTTCAGCCTCTGTGACATTAGGAATAAGAATGTCGACATTGGCTAATAACTCGTCAGGCAGTTGTTGGGTAGGGGCAGGGGCGGGATTTAATATAACGGTAATTCCATCTTTTTTCGCCATTTTGGCTGCATAAGTGACACTCTCGATTGGAGTTTCCAACTGCATGATGACGATGGATGCCTGTTTGATGGCAGGTTCTGCATGCTGTATGTCATCAATAGATAAAGTCCCGTTGGCTCCGGAAGCAACAACAATACAGTTTTCCCCTTTTTTGTCGACATTGATAAGAGCTACTCCTGACGGTTCCTGCGGGGTAATTCCTACATAAGTAGTGTCGATCTTTTCTTTGTGAAACATTTCCAAGGTTTCATTTCCAAAAATGTCATTCCCTATTTTACATATGAAAGTGACATCTCCTCCTAGTCTTGCAGCAGCTACGGCTTGGTTAGCTCCTTTGCCGCCATGATTCATTAAGAAGTTTCCTCCCAGAATTGTTTCTCCTGGTTTTGGTAGACGGTCTGATTTGATAACCATGTCCGTATTACTACTACCTATCACTACGATTTTCTTCTTTGTGTCCATATAATGAGTATTAAGTATTAAGGCGAATTGAATCGTAAACGATGCGCAATCGTTTGTGCAAATATAGAAATTTTTTTCAAAACAAAATATTTTTCTTGCTTTTTTCTCAAATAAAATGTTATTTTTGCAAAAAACAGCCAGTAATGAAGAAAACTCTGATTGATGTATCAAAGAAAACTGGGTACTCTATCTCTACGATTTCCAGAGTGTTAAATGGGAAATCAGAGAAATATAGGATCAGCCAGTCTGCTAAGGAGGTTATTTTGCAGTCCGTTAAAGAATTGAACTATCAGCCTGATATAGTTGCGCAAAGTTTGCGCAATAACACGACATATACTATAGGCCTTCTTGTACCACACATAGATAATCCTTTTTTTGCCAATATAGCAAGTGTTGTCATCCGTGAAGCACAACGTTATAATTATACTGTCATGCTTATCGATACCCTGGAAGATCCTGTTCAGGAAAATAAAGCTATCGATTCGCTTCTATCGCGTAAAATAGACGGCATTATTTTGGTTCCAACCGGTGAAAACCCTTCTAAACTCGAGGAAATTAGTACTAGAACTCCGATTGTGCTAATTGACCGCTATTTTGAGAAGCATAATTTGCCATACGTAGCTACTGATAATTATATAGGAGCTTATCAGGCAACGAAATTATTATTAGAATCGGGGCATAGTAAGATTCTCTGTATTCAGGGGCCGGATATTTCTATAACAACTAAGGAACGTGTGCGCGGGTATCTTGATGCGCTTCGCGAAGCTGGTTATCAGGATAACGCAATGATAAGAGGAAATGAGTTCTCGATTCAGAATGGTTATATTGAGACTAAGTTGGCTCTGAACTCTACTACAAAACCTACTGCTATATTTGCGTTAAGTAGTACAATTCTTTTGGGAGCCGTCAAAGCATTAAATGAGCATAAAGTGAGAATTCCTCAAGATATGTCTATTATTTCGTTTGATGATAACTTATATCTGGACTATTTGAACCCTCCTATTACTCGTATTGCACAATCATTGGAGAATATTGGCCTTATTGCTGTAAAAATGTTGATGCAGAAGATTTTGGAAGAAACTGAACTACATTCGGAGATTCTTTTGAAACCTAATATTATAAAACGGGATTCGATAAAGGTGTTAACTGATAGAAAGTAGTATTTTATATAATAGAAAAAATCGGGTTTGAACAATGTCAAGCCCGATTTTTACATATTAACACCGTTTCTTATGCTGCCGGATCCGGTGCTTCACCACTGTCTTCATTTCCACCTTCTCCGTTGCCTCCATTTCCATTGTCAGGCGTACTTGACACCATTGCCTTTTGAACCAACTATATGAATTTATAAGTATTAAGAGTTTTGGGCTCAGTTGTAATTCTTGGGGATTGGGGGGGATTTGATTCAGGGCAATCACATCCCTAAAAATTGATTCATTCCTGCACGGTTTTGAATCAATTGCCACTAATGATTTCATTAGTTACTTTTAGGTAATTACTTCCCTATTAATATGTATTTCATAGCCTAATGAGTTTTCGTTTGACTTAAGTCAAACGAAAACTCATTAGGCAATCAAAAAAATAATATAGGCAAGAAGAAAAAATAAAAGTAGCATAGTGGCGAGGTATAATTAACGATAGCATAGTTCATTCATTTCCGTACCGGAATGAATCTATTTTTAAGGGTGTGATTGCCCTGAATCAAATCCCCAAAATTTTCAGACTGAGCCGAGTTCTGGTGGAATCACTCATATGTGAGGTGGATGTTGCTCATTCTTTTTCAGGTAAAGACACTAATTTATGCATTAAATGAGAAAATACGATATCCACCCTTTATATTTTCTTTTAAAAACTATACCTTCGAAGTGGTTTCTTTCTTTTTTATCAAGTATGGATGGATTTCCGGCAAGTTCTCCTATATTTCCCGAATTAATATTCATTAACTTATTTGCCGTAATACTTTTTAATATCTCTTGTGTATTAGCTAATAGATATTGAACTATTAACTTTAAAGACTAATATTATGGAAAAAGATTCTCCTTTTTCATCCACCGGCAGAAGGTGTATTGTAACCCTAATGTGCATATTTGTCACTGCTTTTGTTTATGCACAACAGCAAAAAATATCGGTTAGTATCAAAGAGCTTCCTCTTAAAGAAGCTATCAGTCAGATAGCAGAGAAGGCATCGATGAATGTAGCCTATAGCAAAGAATTTGTGGATACGAGTAGGAAAGTGTCATTGGAGGTAAAAGACACAGAGATAAACAAAGCGCTAACTCTTTTGCTAAAAGGGACTAACATTGGGTTCCGTTTCCTGGATGACAGTATTTTATTTTATAATAAAGAATATCAAAATAAAACTGACCCTGTTGATTCGCAAGGAGAGAAAAAGGAACTATATGTGAAAGGTAAAGTTACTGACGAGAATGCGGAACCGATCATCGGAGCCACCGTATCGGTAAAAGGCTCGACTACAGGTACAATCACCGATATCAATGGTCAGTATTCCATCAAGGTACCCTATGGAAGTACACTTCGGTACTCATACGTCGGCTACCGTGAAGAAAGCGTCATAGCGAAAGCAACGACAGTAAACGTAGTGATGAAAGAGAATGCTGTCAGCCTGGAAGATGTAGTAGTTGTAGGTTATGGCGTGCAAAAGAAAGTGAATGTAACAGGTGCCGTATCTATGGTTAAAGCGGAGGCTATTGAGAACAGGCCTATAACTAACGTAACTACAGGGCTGCAAGGATTGTTGCCTGGAGTTAGTATTGTTTCCTCTTCGGGGCAGCCGGGTGCTGTGCCCAGCATCAACATTCGTGGTACGGGAACCATCAATAGTAGTACAGCACCTTTGATCTTGATTGACGGAGTAGCCGGGGGAGACATTAACTTATTGAATCCTTCGGACATCGAAAGCGTATCAGTACTGAAAGATGCCGCCTCATCAGCTATTTATGGAGCACGTGCCGCTAACGGTGTTATTCTTGTAACGACTAAAAAGGGAGAAAAGAAAGAGCGCGTAGTATTCCAATATAACGGATATGCCGGATTCCAGACTCCCACAGCATTGCCCGAACTTGTTAATGGAAGGGAATACATGGAACTCTCCAATGAAGCCATGAGTGCTGCTGGATTTTCCAAGCCCTATACACAAGAGGCTTTCGATAAATATGATTCGGGATTGTACCCCAACGAATATTCCAATACAGACTGGATTGACGAAATATACAAAAGCCGGGCTTTTCAAACGGGACATAATGTGAGCGCACGGGGTGGAAGCGAGAAAACCGGATTTTTTATGTCGTATGGTTTTCTGGATCAGGATGGACTGGTTGTAGGTGACGGATATAGTTCCAAAAGACATAATGCGCGTATCAGTGTAAACACGGAGGTATATGATCGTTTGAAACTGACCGGACAGATGAGCTATGTTGATTTCTATAAAAAGGACTTAGGTTATAGTGGCACATCAGGAGTATTCCGCCTGTCACAGCGTATGTCTCCGTTACTTCCCGTCATGTGGCAAATTCCTGATGAGAATGGCCGGATGGTAGATAGTGAGAACTGGTCGTACGGTTCGGTGCGTAACCCCTTGCAAGTAGCCTATGAGTCGGGAATGGAAGAACGGAAAACACGTGTGCTCAATGGTATTTTCAATGCAGATCTCAAAATTATAGACGGACTGAACGTAGGTATGCAGTACTCTGCTAATATATATACCCGCCAAGTGGATGAGTTTAACCCGAAGATGTTGTCTTATTACTCGGACGGTAGCCCGTTGAAAGCAAATGAAGATGCCAAGGACTATATCTCACAAAGCCATCTCGACGTTATGACCCAAACGCTGCAATTCACCCTGAACTTTAATAAAACCATAGGACGCCACGAGTTGGGAGCATTGATGGGATTTTCGCAAGAGTGGGAAAACAGAAGCACACTGGGGGCTACACGTGATAATGTGATGGTTGAGGATATTCACGTTATTAGTGCCGGAATGATTAATTTTATGAATAGCGGAACAAAAGACGAGTGGGCTTTGCGTTCTTACTTTGGTCGTGTCAACTATGCTTTTGACGGTAAATACCTGTTTGAAGCTAACCTGCGTGCCGATGGAACTTCAAGATTTGCCAAGGGCAATCGTTGGGGATATTTTCCATCGTTTTCGGCAGGATGGAACTTTTCACGTGAAAAATTTATGGAGTTCGCTACTTCGGTATTGAGCTCGGGCAAGCTGCGTGCTTCCTGGGGTGAGTTGGGAAATCAAAACATTCCCGGTAATTACTACCCCTACTTGTCACCTATCATAACCGAAGAGTCTTATCCTATCGGAGCTTCTAATACACCTGTTATGGGACTTTGGCAAAACAAAATCGGTAATCCCGACATCAAGTGGGAAACCATCCGCATGCTTAATTTCGGGGTAGACCTTAGTTTTTTGAACAATAGACTGAATGTGGACTTTGATTGGTATAAGAAAGAAAATATTGATGCATTGGTTCGTCCCGATGTTCCGGCTATTGTCGGGGTTTCCAGTAGTAACGTAGGTTATGTCAATCTTGGTAAGATTGATGTCAAAGGATGGGAACTTAATCTGTCATGGCGTGATAAGATCGGAAGTGTAAATTACAATCTCGGGTTCAATCTGTCGGACGCCCGTAATAAGATTACCGATTTGGGTGGAACTCCGGAGTCGCTGACCAGTACGGCTTCCGGTTCGTATCGTCGGGTAGGTGATCCGATAGGTGCTTTCTATGGTTATCTGACTGATGGGCTGGCGCAAGTGTATGACTTCGAATCGGTGAATACAACTACAGGTAAGTACCAGAAACCAAAATTTCCTCTTGTTGCATCACAAAACGGCATTGTACAGCCCGGAGATATTAAGTATCGGGACATCAGTGGTCCTGACGGCGCTCCCGACGGGGTAATTGATGACTACGACAAAGTGGTGTTTGGCGAGAAAGAGCCCCATTACACCTATGCAATCAAGGGTGGTTTGGAATGGAAAGGCATTGATTTCAGTTTCTATTTGCAAGGCGTAGGCAAAGTTGCCGGTTACCTTGAGGATGAGGCTCGACATGCGTTTATCAATGACTACTCAATTCCTAAAAAAGAGCATCTTGACAGATGGACGCCTATGAATCCAAATGCTTCTTATCCCAGACTTTATCAGTCGCAGGAGCACAACAGGCTCTTCAGTGATTACTGGAAAGAGGATGCATCGTACTTGCGCCTGAAGAATATTCAGATAGGTTATCGTTTTCCTGCCCGGATGGTGGCACCTCTTGGCATTAATAGTCTTAGAGTATATGCTTCGGCAGATAACTTGTTTACTAAAACCGATTACTTCGGAGCTTATGACCCTGAAGTGAGGACCACCAGCGGAGATGTCTATCCGCAAGTAAAAACCTATGTTTTTGGATTATCAATAACATTCTAACCTATTAAACGACTATAAAGATGAAATACTCAAAATACTTTTTAATCATTGCTTTCTTTGGTATAGTTACCTCATGTAGTGATTTTCTGGATAGAACGAACCCTAACGAGCCGGACAATGTAACATTCTGGGTGAATGAAGATCAGCTTAAAAATGCCTTGCCTCCCTGTTACGAAGCTTTACAAAAAGACTATCTCGTGAATTGGAGTGAATCGACGGCCGAAACTGTCATGTGGGGGAATATTACTAGTGGACTAAGTAAGGTTTCGGGAGGCAAGCACTCTTATACTGACGGCTTCCCCTTCACTACCTATTGGACAGGAGCGTATAGCTATATTTATCGCTGCAATAATTTTCTGGACAACTATAATAAAGCGCAGGTAGCTCAAAATAAGAAGGACGTTTATGCCGCAGAAGTAAAAACCATCCGGGCGCTTATGTACTTTTACCTCACGACATTTTGGGGTGATGTACCTTGGGTAGGAGAAGTCATCCAGCCCGAAGATGCATATATCGAACGTACTCCCAGAGAGAAAGTCATCGACCAGCTCGTCGAGGATTTGAAATGGGCGGCGGAGCGTATGCCTGAAGAAAGGTATACGGGCGATAAACTGGGAAGACTCGACCGTTGGGGCGCTTTAGCCATATTGGCACGTATTGCCTTGCAAAACGAAAGGTGGGAACTGGCTGCAAAAACGAGTGAGTATATCATCGAAAACAGTCCCTATGGCCTGTATGAATATGAAAAGCTATTTCATCACGAAGGAGATGTCGAGAATGATCCGAAAAATATCGAAGCCATCGTATATAGCCTTTTTGTACCTGAAATCCGTACACAAAGTCTGCCCAATGAAACTTGCAGTCCGACAGACTATATACGCCTCAATCCAACGAAGTCATTAGTGGATGCTTATCTGTGTACAGACGGTAAACCGGCAAAAACCGGATTGGAATATTATAAAAAGACCGGTGTGCAGACCTCATCGTTATACAAGTCGCCTGAAGAGCATTATGTGGATTATTTCCAGAACAGAGATCCTAGAATGAAGATGACTTTATATGCTCCGGGTGACAAATGGCCGGGAGGAGATGACGGTGATCCTGATACGGATAAGGCCAACGAGATATTTAATCTGCCTCGTTTTGCTTCATTGCAAGATAATAATCGTGTGGGGGCAAATAGCCGTACAGGTTTCTATCTGAAAAAGTATAACGATATTGATTTGGCCGGTTCGAGTGTGGGTGGGCATGGGAATCTCAATGTCATCCGCTTTGCCGAAATCTTGCTGATTTATGCCGAAGCCACTTTCGAACTACAAGGCAAGAAACTGACACAAACACAGATTGATTACTCCATCAACAGGCTTAGAGATCGTGTGAATATGCATCGTATGAACCTTGACGAACTTGGCGCATGGGGGATGGATCTCGAAACCGAATTGAGAAGAGAACGTCGCATTGAGTTGGCAGGTGAAGGAACAAGATACGCCGATGTGATGCGCTGGCGTGAAGGCGAACTTCGCTTTGGACGTGCCATCACCGGTCCCAGCCTGAAAGTTTGTATGAATGATTTGGGCGCCAACCCGTATCCCGATACCGGAGTAGATGAGTTTGGTGATGTTATCTACGAAAAGTCTACCGCGGAAGGCGGAGCACGCTACTTCGACGCAACGAAACATTATTTGTGGCCCGTGCCTAATCCCGAGCGTCAGAAGAATCCTCTGTTAGGACAAAATCCGGGCTGGGAAAAGTAATCATAAAAAAATAGAAACCATGTATTCAATGAAGAAATATTTATTATTGTTTTTATGCCTGACTTTGGGCGTTGCCTATGCGCAAGATACTCTACGGGTGCGGGTAATGACCTATAATTTAAGATTTGGCGAACTGGCATCTTTAGAGGAACTTGCTCATCACATCAAATCCTTCAAACCTGATTTTGTGGCGCTTCAGGAAGTGGATAGCAAAACAGACCGTAAGCGTACCCCGCATCAGAAGGGGAAGGATTTTATATCCGAACTTGCCTATCATACAGGGATGTTTGGGCTTTACGGAAAAACGATTGACTATTCTACCGGTTATTACGGTATTGGGATGTTAAGTAAATATCCATATATTTCTGTCCAAAAGATAATGCTGCCCCATCCGGTCAAAGAGCATGAGAGGCGGGCCATGCTGGAGGGATTATTCGAAATGGGTAATGATACCATTGTTTTTACCTCTACGCATCTGGACGTCAACTCTCAAGAAACACGGGCGGAGCAAATAAAATTTATTACCGGGCATTTCAAAAATTATAAATATCCTGTAATTTTGGGAGGTGATTTCAACGCGCGTCATTACTCGGAGGCAATACGTGGTATGGATAGCTGGTTTGCTGCAAGCAACGATGATTTTGGAATGCCGGCATGGAAACCTGTGATTAAGATCGATTACTTGTTTGCTTACCCGCAAAAAGGATGGCGTGTGATTAGTACACAAACTGTTCAGTCGCTTTTGTCAGACCATTTACCGATTATTACGGAACTGGAATATGTGAAAGAAGCATCGAAGAAAAAATATTGATACTCACTTATAACATTTATGATTTTCTATGATACATACAATAATCAAGTATTTATTGATTTCAACAACGCTTTTTTTCTGCTCATGCCACAAGCCTAAGACGGATATTATCACCCCCGCCAAACAGTTAATAGAACGTCAGATTGGGGAAAGAGCACAGTCTATCCACTTTGAATATATCGAACCATCCGACGGTAAAGATATATTCGAAGTGATAGCAAGCGACGGCCGGCTTACCCTAAGGGGAAGCAGCTCCGTTGCTATCTGTTACGCTTTTCATACGTACATGAAAGAGGCCTGCAAGAGTATGAAAACATGGAGCGGTGAACATATAACGTCGGTGATGCCGTGGCCCGATTATGAATTGTATGAACAGGTGTCCCCTTATGAGTTGCGTTATTTCCTTAATGTTTGTACATTCGGCTACACTACTCCTTACTGGGACTGGGAGCGTTGGGAAAAGGAAATTGACAGGATGGCTCTTTATGGTGTAAATATGCCTTTGGCTACTGTGGCCAGCGAAGCCATTGCGGAACGGGTATGGCTGCGTATGGGATTGAACAAAGAAGAAATCCGTGAGTTTTTCACTGCCCCCGCACACCTTCCCTGGCATCGCATGGGCAATCTGAACAAGTGGGACGGTCCCTTATCTGATGCATGGCAACAGAACCAAATCGCTTTGCAGCATCAAATCCTGACCCGTATGCGCGAGTTGGGTATGCAGCCCATAGCACCCGCGTTTGCAGGTTTCGTGCCGGAAGGATTCGTCCAGAAACATCCCGACACACAATTCCGGCACATGCGGTGGGGTGGTTTTGATGAAGAGTACAACGCCTATGTATTGCCACCGGATTCACCTTTTTTCGAAGAGATAGGCAAACTGTTTGTCGAAGAGTGGGAAAAAGAGTTTGGAGAAAATACGTATTATCTCTCGGATAGTTTTAATGAGATGGAGCTGCCTATCGATAAGGAAGATAAAGAAGCGAAATATAAGTTATTGGCCGAGTATGGAGAAACGATCTATAAATCAATTGCAGCCGGAAACCCGGATGCCGTTTGGGTTACACAGGGATGGACATTCGGATATCAACATTCATTCTGGGATAAAGAATCGCTTAAAGCCTTGTTAAGCAATGTACCTGATGATAAAATGATTATCATTGATTTGGGCAATGATTATCCGAAATGGGTGTGGAACACCGAGCAAACATGGAAAGTACATGATGGGTTTTACGGAAAGAAATGGATATTCAGCTATGTACCCAACTTTGGTGGGAAAAACACCATGACAGGAGACTTGGACATGTATGCTAGTTCCTCGGTCAAAGCATTACGTGCCGCAAATAAAGGTAACTTGATTGGGTTCGGTTCTGCCCCTGAAGGACTCGAAAACAATGAGGTTGTTTACGAACTGTTAGCCGATATGGGATGGTCATCAGATAGTATCGACCTGGACGATTGGATGAAGATATACTGCGAGGCCCGTTATGGAGGATATCCCGATGCCATGGAGGAAGCTTGGAAACTTTTTCGGAAAACAGCATATAGTTCTTTATATTCATACCCCCGTTTTACCTGGCAAACCGTAATATCCGATCAACGGCGGATCAGTAAAATCGACCTTAGTGATGATTACTTGCAGGCTATACGTTTGTATGCTAGTTGCGCTGACGAACTGAAAAGCTCTGAATTATACAGAAACGACCTCATAGAGTTTGTTTCGTATTATGTAGCGGCTAAAGCTGAAAATTTTTATAAGCAGGCCCTAAAAGATGATTCGGAGAATCGTGTTCTCGCAGCGCAACGTAATCTGCAACAAACTGTTGATTTGTTGATGGACGTTGACAGGCTGTTGGCCTCTCATCCTTTATATCGATTAGAAGAATGGGTGGAACTTGCGCGCAATAGCGGAACAACTCTTCAGGAAAAAGATGCTTATGAGGCAAATGCCAAACGCTTGATTACAAGTTGGGGTGGTATTCAGGAAGATTATGCTGCCCGTTTCTGGAGCGGGCTGATTAAAGACTACTATATCCCTCGTATACAGCTCTATTTCACAAAAGACCGGAATAAAATCCGAGAATGGGAGGAGCAATGGATTACATCTCCCTGGAGTAACAGTACGACTCCGTTTGATGATCCGGTCGAGGCTGCATTGAGTTTAATAGAGAAAACAAATAAGTGATAGCTTTTATGAAAAAGATTGTATTGGCATTCGACTCGTTTAAAGGTTCGGTCGGTTCTTTCGAGATAGCGAAAGCTGCCGAAAAAGCGATTCAGGAGGAATTACCCGACTGTCAGATTATACGTTTCCCCATAGCTGATGGCGGCGAAGGGACTACAGAAGCTCTATGCTCTGCCCTTCATGCTCAAACGGTGTCATGTCGGGTGCATGATCCATTCATGAAGCCAATTGAAGTATCGTATGGCATCGTAAACAATGGTGCGATGGCTATTATCGAAATGGCCTCGGCCTGCGGTCTGCCATTAATCGATTCAAGTCGGAGAAACCCCATGAAGACTACGACTTATGGAGTTGGAGAAATGGTTGCTGACGCATTAAAACGCGGGTGTCGGGAATTCATTATCGGTATCGGCGGAAGTGCTACGAATGATGCGGGAATTGGTATGCTAAAGGCTTTAGGTGCACGTTTTTTAGATAGCGGAAACGGTGAGTTGGAGCCTGTCGGCGAAAATCTGATAAAAGTCCATCAAATAGATATTTCCCAATTGAATCCGGCATTGAAGGAGAGTCACTTTACGATCGCCTGTGATGTTAGTAATCCATTTTTTGGAAAAGAGGGTGCAGCCTATGTATACGCTCCCCAAAAAGGGGCAAATAGTTTGCAAGTGATAGAGTTGGACAATGGGTTGCGGCATTATGCACAGGTGATAAAGGAATATACAAATATGGATATATCGCAGCTTCCCGGTGCCGGAGCAGCCGGAGGAATGGGAGGCGGCCTGCTTCCGTTTTTGAATGCAGAATTGCAATCCGGAATAGAAGTTATATTGAAAACGCTTCGTTTCGAAGAGGTCGTCCGACAGGCAGATCTGATACTGACCGGAGAGGGTAAACTGGATCGCCAGACTGGTATGGGAAAGGCGCTGGACGGAATTTTACGTGCCGGTGAGAAATGTCAGGTTCCGGTGATAGCGCTGGGGGGAGCGGTCGAAGCCACCGAAGCGCTTAATAGGATGGGGTTTACTGCCGTACTGCCTATTCAACCTTTTCCGGTAACACTTGAAGAGGCGATGCGACCGGAGTTTACGAAAGAAAACATAGAGAGAACGGTGCGACAGGTGGTGAGAATCATAAAACAATTTACTAAATAATACTCAATGACAGCGATAGGCGCATTAATCGGGCTTTCATTATCCATACTGTTAATCATAAGAAAGCTTTCTCCGACATACAGTCTGATTATCGGAGCGATAGTTGGAGGGTTGTTGGGAGGACTATCTTTAAATGAGACCGTAACGGTAATGACCGAAGGGGTGAAAGAGGTCACCCCGGCGGTATTGCGGATTCTGACAGCCGGAGTCTTGTCAGGCATATTAATACAAACCGGGGCTACCACGGTCATCTCCAATGCGATTATAAACAAAATGGGTGAGAAACGGGTATTTATGGCATTGGCACTCGCAACGATGTTGCTTTGTACGGTAGGCGTCTTTATTGATGTGGCTGTGATAACCGTTGCGCCGGTGGCTCTTTCGATAGGCAAGCGTCTAAACCTGTCTCCATCTGTATTGCTTATTGCTATGATCGGGGGAGGTAAATGTGGAAATATCATATCACCTAACCCGAACACCATTATAGCAGCCGGAAATTTTAATGCAGATCTATCGGCTGTAATGTTTGCCAATATTTTACCGGCAGTGATCGGTTTGTTTTTCACTGTTTTTGTTATTGTCCGTCTGATGCCTCAAACAGTGAAAAACAAAAAAACAATGATGCAAACAGAGGATAAAGAGGAAGAGAGAAATCTGCCTTCGTTAAGAACCAGTCTGATTGCTCCTGTTGTTACGATTGTTTTATTGGCATTACGTCCTGCGGCAGGAATCAATATCGATCCTTTGATAGCTTTGCCGGTAGGTGGCTTATGTGGTGCTATCTGTATGAAACAATGGAAAAACATTCTTCCGAGTATAGCGTATGGACTGCAAAAGATGTCTGTGGTAGCTATTCTGCTGATAGGAACCGGAACTATTGCCGGCATCATAAAGAACTCTTCTTTGAAAGATTGGATTCTTACAGGATTAGATCATGCTCATATTAGTGATGCATTGATTGCTCCTATATCAGGCGCGTTGATGTCGGCGGCTACCGCATCGACAACAGCCGGAGCGACACTGGCTTCTTCTTCGTTCGCTGAAACGATATTGGCTATAGGCATTTCTGCAGTTTGGGGGGCAGCTATGATTAATTCCGGAGCTACAGTTCTTGACCATTTGCCACATGGTTCGTTCTTTCATGCGACAGGAGGCGTATGCGAACTCAACTTTAAAGAACGTCTGAAGCTGATACCTTATGAATCGCTTATAGGGATAGTGTTAGCTGCCGGAACGACTATTTTATATATAATAAGTAATTAAAAGAATCAAATATTATGAATCCGAACAAACGGTTACTTTCGCTTGATGTACTTCGGGGTATTACTGTTGCCGGGATGATCTTGGTCAACAATACAGGAAAGTGCGGGTATAACTTTGCCGCTTTTGCACATGCCAAGTGGGATGGCTTTTCGCCAGCCGATCTGGTATTTCCGATGTTTATGTTCCTGATGGGTATTTCGACCTACATCTCCTTGTGTAAGTATAACTTCCAGTGTCGACCGGCCATTGCGAAAATCATAAAAAGAAGTCTCTTATTAATATTTATTGGTCTGGTTATGGAGTGGTTCATAACAGCAATAGATAGTGGTAACTATTTTGATTTGAGTCAGCTCCGGTTGATGGGAGTTATGCAACGGCTTGGGATTTGTTATGGTATTACAGCCTTATTGGCCGTGACAATACCGCATAAGCGTTTTATGCCATTAGCTATTATCTTGCTGATTGTCTACTTTATTTTTCAGTTATTTGGAAACGGATTTGAAAAGAGTGCGGATAATATCGTCGGGATTGTTGATTCGGCTATTTTAGGGTCTAACCACATGTATCTTCAGGGCCGCCAGTTTGTCGATCCCGAGGGGATACTTAGTACGATTCCCGCTGTGTCTCAAGTAATGATCGGTTTTGTTTGTGGAAAGATAATCATCGATATTAAAGACAATGACCGCCGGATGCTGAATCTATTTCTTATAGGTACCACGCTGTTGTTTGCCGGCTATTTGTTAAGCTATGCCTGTCCTTTGAATAAACGTTTGTGGTCTCCTTCGTTCGTTTTGCTCACTTGTGGGATTGCGGCATTGTCATTGGCATTGCTGCTCTATATCATTGATGTGAAGCAGAATAAAAAGTGGTTTTCGTTTTTCGAAGCATTTGGAGCGAATCCGCTTGTAATCTATGTGTTTAGCTGCATAGCCGGAGGATTGCTTGTGCATTGGCATATCCATACGGCTGTATTCAGTAATTTGCTTAACCCGTTATTCGGAAATTACTTCGGTTCATTTATGTACGGTGTATTTTTCCTGTTGTTCAATGGGCTGTTGGGATATGTTTTGTTAAAAAGAAAAATCTATATAAAATTATAAATCAGAATGAAAAGAAAAAGTGTATACACGTGTCTGGTTATGTTGTTTATGTCGTTGGTTCTTCAGGCTAAAGACAAAGACGTAGCTGTTGCGGAAGCATTATTGAAACGTTTGCTTCCGTCATACATCGAGAGTTTTCAGTTTCAAAAGTTGAAAGGAGAGAAAGACTGCTTTACGATAGAGTCTGTAAAAGATAAAATTGTAATTGGCGGAAACAATGCCAATTCAATGGCGATGGGACTGAACCATTATCTAAAATATTACTGTCTCACTACAGTGTCATGGTATGCGGATATAGCCGTTGAAATTCCTGAAGAATTGCCGATGGTTGGTGAGAAGGTGGTTTCGGAAGCGCGAGTGGATACTCGTTTTTTCCTGAATTACTGCACGTATGGTTATACGATGCCTTGGTGGCAATGGAAAGAATGGGAGCGCTTTATTGACTGGATGGCCCTTAATGGTATAAATATGCCTTTGGCAATTACCGGACAAGAAGCCGTGTGGTATAAAGTCTGGTCGAAAATGGGAATGTCGGACATCGAAATACGCTCTTACTTCACGGGACCGCCGTATCTGCCCTGGCATCGGATGGCTAACATAGATCGTTGGAACGGTCCGTTGCCGATGGAATGGCTGGAACACCAGGTAAGCTTGCAGAAAAAAATACTCGCACGTGAGCGTGAATTGAATATGAAGCCCGTATTACCAGCCTTCGCCGGACATGTACCTGCCGATTTAAAACGGATTTATCCCGAGGCCGATATTCAATATTTGGGCAAATGGGCCGGCTTTGCTGATGCATATCGTTGTAACTTTTTGAACCCTAACGATGCTTTGTTTGCGAAAATTCAGAAGCTATTTCTTGATGAACAAAAAAAACTTTTCGGAACCGATCATATTTATGGTTTAGATCCTTTCAACGAGGTTGACCCGCCCAGTTTCGAACCCGAATATTTGCGGAAGATAGCATCGGATATGTACGCTGCATTGACGGCTGCCGATCCCAAAGCCCAATGGATGCAAATGACGTGGATGTTTTATTTTGATAAAGATAAATGGACTTCCGAGCGAATGAAGGCTTTGCTGACAGGAGTGCCACAGAATAAAATGATATTACTTGATTATCATTGTGAAAATGTTGAATTATGGAAAAGAACAGAGCATTTTCATGATCAGCCCTATATTTGGTGTTATCTGGGCAATTTCGGAGGAAACACGACTTTGACAGGTAACGTCAAAGAAAGTGGCGCACGACTTGAGAATGCTCTCATTAACGGTGGAGGCAACCTTAAAGGAATCGGCTCTACGCTGGAAGGATTGGATGTGATGCAATTTCCCTACGAATACATTCTTGAGAAAGCATGGAATCTGAATGTAGATGATAATAAATGGATTGAATGTCTGGCTGACAGGCATGTGGGATGCGTGTCGCAGCCTGTGCGCGATGCTTGGAAACGATTATTCAATGACATTTATGCACAAGTGCCGCGCACATTGGGTACTTTACCCGGGTATCGCCCTGTATTGAATAAGAACAGTGAAAAACGCACAAGTAATGTGTACAGCAATGTTGAACTACTAGAGGTTTGGAGAAAACTGAACGAAGCACCTTCTGACCGGAGAGATGCTTTTCGTCTGGATTTGATTACTGTAGGCAGACAGGTGCTTGGAAACTACTTTCTTGATGTGAAAATGGAGTTTGACAGGATGGTTGAAGCTAAAGATTATCAGGCTTTGAAAGCTTGCGGCGAGAAAATGAAGGAGATATTGAATGATTTGGATAAGCTGAATGCCTTTCATCCTTACTGTTCGCTGGATAAATGGATTGATGATGCACGGAAGATGGGGGATTCTCCCCAGTTGAAAGACTATTATGAAAAGAATGCTCGCAACTTGATTACGACTTGGGGTGGAAGCCTGAACGATTATGCCAGCCGTTCGTGGGCAGGACTGATAAGAGATTATTATGCAAAACGCTGGGAGGTGTATATCAATACATTCATCAAAGCGGCCGAGAAAGGTGTAGAGGTGGATCAGAAACAACTTGAAGATGAATTAAAAGAAATAGAAGAAGGTTGGATAAATGCAACTGATCGGAATGATGTTCGAAAAGATATTCATTCAGCAACTGACGGATTATTATCATTCTCCACTTTTTTATTCAGCAAATATCAAAGACTGGTGAAATAAATAAGAGGCCTGTTTCATTTGTTGTTCGCGAATCATGCTATATCAGAAAGAATTAATATATTTGAAAATAAGGACTTGATATAATAAGCTTTTTATTTTCATATTTAAAATGATTAAGATGTCCCAGAAATACTCACAGGATGAAGCCCAAGCTTTGGTTAAGGCTCTGAAAGAGGGGAACCAGCTGGCATTTAGTATTGTATACAAGACGTATGCGGCGCAGACCTTTTCTTTGGCATTTAAATATCTGCTGAATAAAGAATTGGCTGAAGATGCTGTGCAGAACTTATTCTTAAAACTCTGGCTGAAAAAAGAAGAGATCGATGAAACAAAACCCATAAACAGATACCTTTTTACGATGTTGAAGAACGATCTGCTCAATACGTTGAGAGATTCAAAGAAAAATATCTATTTACTTGAGGATTGCCTTTCAATGGTTTTGGAATTGGAAGACAATTCTCAAAACGAAAACCTTAAACAAGAACAAATGAACATCATACAGCAAGCTCTTGAGCAACTTTCGCCACAACGCCGCAAGGTTTTTGAAATGAAAGTTTCGGGAAAATACTCCAATCAGGAAATAGCCGATAAACTTAATCTTTCGATCAATACAATTAAATTTCAATATAGCCAATCTTTGAAGCAGATTCGCGCGACAGTGGGAGAGCTTAGCCTATTGTTGCTTTATTGTATGATGTAGTTTTATCACTTTTTGCTGATATGGAACGTTCTTTTGAATTAACACGGTTTAACGTAGTCTGTATAATACTTTTTTGTAACAGTGTGTATTACTAATAGATATTGAAATATGAAATCAAAAAAGAAACATACAAATCAGGACTTTGAAGTAGTTGACGGCATCGGGAAATATATGGATGACGACATTCAGAGGATAATAGAAGGCAAACAGCTCGAATTGGGCGACAGAGAATTGCCTCCTTTTGATGAATATCGCATTTATAAGAATATTCAGGAAGCCGTGATGCGGGAAGAAAAACGAAAGAACAGGAGAATCAGGATGCCATTGTTCTTTAAGTGGACGGTGGCCTGTGCAATTGTTTTGCTAGTGATAGGTGTGGGATATAATTTCTATCAAAGTCATAATGAGGCAAACCTTGTTTATCGGGAGGTCTGTGCTGTAAGGGGGGAGAAGCTACTCGTATTACTTCCTGATGGTAGCCGGGTGTGGTTAAATGCCGATTCTAAATTGACCTATCCGGAACAGTTTGCAAAATACAACAGGAATGTTACGCTGGAAGGAGAGGCTTATTTTGAGATAGCAGAAAACAAGAAATCCCCTTTTCAGGTACTTGCCGAGAATGTGAAAATACAAGTGACGGGAACGTGTTTCAATGTAAAAGCATACGCTTCGGATAAGGTAATCAAAACTACACTCGACGAAGGAAGTATAAATATCGGGCATGTGCAAAGCCGCAGGCCTATGCAGCAAATGCTTCCCGGACAAACTGCAGTTTATGAAAAAAGGAGTAATGTAATAAAAATAAAAACTGATAGATATCACGATGATGCTTCGAGTTGGAAAAGCAACCGGCTTATTTTCAGAAATGCATCATTGAAAGAGGTGCTTACAACACTCTCGCGTCATTTTGATATAGAGATTACAGTTAAAAACGAAAAGATTGCTTCGTTTACGTACGACTTCGTTTGTAAAGGGAACGACCTGAACTATGTGTTGGAGGTGATGCAATCCATAACACCGGTTAGCTTTAAAAAAATATCAGAATATACATATACTGTTGAATAAGTAAACTTAATCTAATAACAAAAACAAATTTATGAAAGCACTTTTAAAGCCCATTGTATGGGTATGCCTTTTCTTTTTTGCGTATCAAAGTACGTATGCGCAGGCTCTTAAAATAATGAGCTATAATTGCCGGATGTCCGGGGAAATGACCGGTTACTCGGTGAAGGAGTATGCTGTATTTATCAGGAAATACAATCCGGATGTTGTAATGTTGCAAGAGATAGATTACAACACAAAAAGGAATAAAAATCAGGATTTCACCACTCAATTGGCTGCGGAGTTGGGATTGTTTTCCGTATTCGGGAAAGCGATGGATACTGGTGGTGGAGAATATGGAGTAGCTATCCTTTCAAAATATCCTTTTGTTTATATCAATAACAAAACTTTTGAAGGTATAGACGGAGCCAAAGAACCCCGGACGCTATTATATGTAGATATTCAGGAGCCGGGAACTTCAGACGTAATCAGGATAGGAACGACTCACCTGGATCATTCGACGGACCTGATAAGGAGTGCAATGGCCGAACAGATTAATGAGCGGATTGGTACGGGAGATACTCCGACACTGCTGGGGGGAGATTTTAATGCCCGAACCGACTCTAATGTGATTTGTGAGGTAATGAAGAACTGGCAGAGAATCTGTGATGATACATTCACCTATCCGGCAGATCAGCCGACAATCAAGATTGATTATATATTCGGACTTCCACAGAATAAGTGGAAAGTGAAGTCGTTTAAAGTTTTATCTAATCCGGAAGTTTCTGACCACAGGGCTTTGTTTGCTGAAGTTGAATTTGTAAAATGAATGAAATATGAAATCAAACTATCTATATCTGCTATTTATATGTGTCATCTCTTGTCTGTTTGTTTCGTGTAGTGATGAGGATAACAAGGGAGAAGATATTCCGGAATGGAACCGGTTCAGAACAACTAACGTATTGGTTTATGCACACTTGTCAGAGCAAAATCTATTTAGTTCTTGTAGTTATAAAGAGGTGGCGTCATCTATCAGAAACACTGTTCATTCAGTGGCATTGCTGGACAGGACGAACGCTGTCTATGGGCAAACAGCAATCATAAATACGGGTACGGAGACTGCTAGAGAAAGCAAGAAAGTGCCGGTGTTTGTACCTGTCAGCTATAGTGACGGAGAAAAAAAGATAATCGGCAGTACTGTGCTTTTTCCTTCTACTATTTCCGAGATGACACAATATGTAGTAAAAAACGATTGCAGATATCTTGAAACAAAAACAGAAGCAGTGAACGGAATAGATATGCTCTTCTGTTCTGTGTCATTAAACAGTGAAGACCTGATAGCTCCGGCTGTTGACGTATTTAAGAAAAAGGTAAACGAACAGACGGTTCTGGTAGGCACTGTTAAACGTGCGTTATTGCCTAATCTTGAGTCGGCAATTACTTCTAACTTAACTTCTGATACCTATTCTTTCGTAGAAGTGGAAAATAGAAATAGAGACTCCGAGTATTGTATATTTGTCCTGACTTCACATAAATGGGCTTTTAGGGGGGTAACCGAAACAAGTGTAAGCGGAGATTTACATTGTTTTCAATTACAAATCGAATCTTTAAAATAAAAAATGAACGGTCATGAAGCAATATATCAAAAATATAATGATCCTGATACTTGCCCTTCCATGGGGTTTGTTGTTGACAAATTGTAGTGATAGTGAGTCCGATTATTCGGACGACAACGCGTATCCGCCACCTACTGTAGAACTCACTTCTCCTTCCGAGATAGATGTGGTGGAGTATAACTCGACGGTGACTGTATCTGCCAGAAGTTTTTCAGCTGTGGGTATACATAGCATATATGCTACCTTGTTGAAGATGGATGAGAATGGAGAATATGAAGAGATAAACGCGACTGAACGTCAACGTTTAAAGATAGATACCTTGCAAACTGATATGACACTTGAATTTGACTTGAATGTCAAGGTCAACACGCGTGAAGCAGCCGGGATACTGGTAACATCAACGGACGTTTTGACAAAAACGGCACAAAAGGTAATACCTATTAAAAAGATAACCAAACTTCCATCCCAGATATTCACCGAACCATCAGATTTCCCTGTTTTAGTACCCGATGAAGAGGTTTCTCTGTCTGTAGTGATTCGTTCAGCTGTGGGCATTAAGTCTATAAAACATACGTTGTGTAATAAAGTACTGGGTGACCTGAAGGAATATACGACTATTCCGGTATCAGGCAATCCGTTGGAAATGGAATTTATCCTAAAAACTGTCGTAGACAATAAAGAGACCAATGGAATCAAGATTGTGGTAGAAGATATAGAGGGGTTGAAAGAGGAAAAGATTATCAATATCGAAGGTCTTGAGGGTGTTGACAATAATGTTGCGCTTGTTTTCAGCGATATCGAAATGGCACCCGAATGGGAACATTCAACAGAACCGGATCAACCTTATATTTTCTCCATAGAGGGAATAATGATACGGGGTGTGCAGAAACATGTATTAAGCTTGAAGGAAATTAAAGGATATGGCTCAAAGGCAAATAGCGTAGACTTTGCTTTCATCAATATATGGAGAAATCCGAGCTTTGTTGCCGTTAAAAACAGAGGTTTCTCTTATGTCAGTGCGTCAAGAATTAATGGAGGGCCGATAGGGAGAGCTTATGATGTGAATGACTGGATCAAACCGGCAGGTGTTGCTACCAACAAAACGCTGTTTACCCTTATCCCTGATGATAAGGTTACTGATCTTGGTATTGATGTGATGATGGCGAATGCGGCTTCGGACGTTCATACTTTTGAGGCGTTGAATATGTTGGAAAGTATAACTAAAGGAGGTGCCGATATGTTAATGCAAAGAGTCAATGCGTCTGATGGATACCCGAATGATCCTTGTAGTCTGCAGATAAAAGACAATTCTTATATTGCTTTTGTTACTGCAGCAGGCAAATACGGTGTCATTCATGTCATTGAAGCCGCAAATGATACGGATGCGTTAGTTGCCGGAGGATGTAAAATAGCTACTCCTACAGGAGTGGTAGGAAGCCAGGGACCAGCCTACTCGGGAGCTGGCATAACCGGACTCACTTATGATGGTGTGGCATTACTCTATGGACGTACCTGTAAGTTGAAAATTGTGGTTCAGAAGTAATGTTGTTATAAATTAAGGAATAAAGAACAATACATTTATATTTTGATGTAAAAGTAAAGAAAGGTCGGCTCATAAAAGAAAATGAGTCGGCCTTGTTTTTAGATGTTTTTTTAAAATATTGGTTATAATAGTTTTGATGTTATCTCATTAATTTGCGTATCAAACACGAAAATATTATTTTCCTTTATGCTTTTTGCCGGAAAAGCTATAACTTCGAAGCACTTTTTAATTTGAATAATAAATGTTGGATTTAAAACAACTTACAGCTGATGTATGCCGGATTGCTACGGAAGTTGGACATTTTTTGAAAGAAGAACGAAAGAACTTTCGTCGTGAGCGTGTGGTGGAAAAACATGCACACGATTATGTGTCTTATGTAGATAAAGAATCTGAAGTGCGTGTGGTGAAAGCCCTAACTGCTTTACTGCCTGAAGCGGGATTCATAACAGAAGAAGGCTCTGCTATTTATCAGGATGAACCATACTGCTGGGTGATTGATCCGTTGGATGGAACTACGAATTATATTCATGATGAGGCTCCTTATTGTGTGTCCATCGCTTTACGTAGCTGTACCGAACTTCTTTTAGGCGTCGTTTATGAGGTTTGCCGGGATGAATGTTTTTATGCTTGGAAAGGCGGAAAAGCGTTTATGAATGGCGAAGAAATTCATGTGTCGAACGTTGAAAACATCAAAGATGCATTCGTCATTACAGAATTGCCTTATAATCATCTGCAATATAAACAGACCGCTCTTCATCTCATCGATCAGCTTTATGGAGTAGTGGGAGGCATTCGCATGAATGGCTCGGCTGCTGCCGCAATCTGTTATGTAGCTATTGGGCGTTTTGATGCATGGATGGAAGCATTTCTCGGAAAATGGGATTATTCTGCAGCGGCACTGATTGTTCAGGAGGCGGGAGGAAAGGTGACTAACTTTTATGGTGAAGATCATTTCATAGAAGGACATCATATTCTTGCAACGAATGGAAATCTTCATCCTTTCTTTCAGAAACTTCTGGCAGAAGTCCCTCCATTGAATATGTAATTGCAATATGTAGGTGCTATTGCAACTTTAAATCTCTATTATTATGAAACACACACTTCTTATCAAAGACTGGCTTAGTTCTTTCTTATCTTTGCTATTTCCCCGTTGCTGCGTTGTTTGTGGCCGGCCGTTAGCAAAGGGTGAAGAATGTATCTGTACAGAATGTAATATCAATCTACCCCGTACTAATTATCATCTTCGAAAAGATAATCCGGTAGAGCGGCTCTTCTGGGGACAAATCCCTTTGGAACGGGCTACTTCTTTTTTCTTTTATGAGAAAGGAAGCGACTTCCGGTTGATTCTTCATCGGTTGAAATATGGTGGACAAAAGGAAATAGGTGCAATTATGGGGCGGTATATGGCTGCCGAACTTTTGTCTTCCCATTTTTTTCAGGGAATTGATGTGATAATCCCCATACCGCTTCATAAGAAAAAACAGCAAATTCGCGGTTATAATCAAAGTGAGTGGATTGCCCGTGGCGTTTCTGCTGTAACAGGAATTCCCATTGATACAGAATCCATATTACGTAAGAAAAATACGGAAACGCAAACGCGTAAATCTGTGTTTGAACGTCGGGATAATGTGGAAGGTATCTTCGAGCTTCAGCATCCCGAAACACTTGCCGGAAAACACATATTGATAGTTGACGATGTGTTGACCACTGGTTCTACTACTCTGGCATGTGCTTCCTGCCTAGTGAATGTGGAAGGAATACGGATTAGTATATTGACGTTGGCAACGGCTTAAATTTGTTTCAAGAATGTATAAAGGGCTTCTCAAAGATGACTTTTTATAAAAAAAACGAGATTGAGAACCGAATGAATTAATAATTTCTTATATTTGCACTGTCGTAGATCGACATGTTTTTATGTTTTTGAAGAAAAAAAGCGTTTAGCTGATTTCTGTGCAAGCGAAAAGTCGAAAATTCAAATGTGCACATGAAACAGTAAAATGCTCCTTGCGATATGCGGGGGGTGTTTCCTGTTTGTGCACATAGGGCTTCGACTCCCTCGCTTGCGGATAGGCAAATGCCCTACCGCTTTTTTTGTATATATAGGGTTTGTAATAGGGCGCAAACCATCATTTGTTATAAATGGAAAGAACAAAAAAAATATGCCCGCTTTCTCCTCAAAGCAATCGTGTGATTTGCTTGAGAATACCCCTCTTGGCTGCATTGCCATACAATCAAGAAATCTCCGGCTGGACATCTCTTATGGTATTCTTTCCTTCTTTCATGTATATAAACCGATTTGAAATGAATGAAGATAGAGAAATAAACAGGTTCGGCTAAGACCCCAAGACGAGGTGGTTTATATCCAAACGGTAGGACTGCCTCGTCTATTTTTTCATTAAACAAATGAAGTGTCACGGCGAATCCATAGCAGCCAATTGGTTGTGGTTTGCTATTTTTCGCCAAGATCTAATGTTATTTAAACTTTAAAGGCAAGTCAAATGGGACGGAGTGGTGTCTGACGGCTAAAAGGTCGAAAACTTTACATTTATGTGTAACTACTTGCCTTTATCAAGAAACGATGAGGTACGACCAGTATCAGAGGGGGACTAATGGATTTATCCGGGAGGTTCCTCTTATTCTTTCGTCTTTGTTCTCAAACTGATCCCCAAATCCCCAATATTCAGACTAAGCCGCCGTTTTCAAACTGAACCGCTGTCTTTGGAGTAGTAGCAAATCAGCGGGGATAAATTTTAGATTAGTCTGAAAAATCGGGGAACAGTTTAAAAGTTTGGGTAATGTGCTTCAGGGCAGCCTATACCAAAAAAGTTCGTTCCTGCACAGTTTTGAGCTAAACGAATGCATGCCTCGCCACCGTATCTCCGTTAGGTGTGCCAATAAGACTTTTTTAATTGCCCAAACAAATTATCTTTATTGCCTAGTCAGATTATCTCAATTAGCTACTTTTACTTCGTTCCACTATAATGGAACGAAATAAAAATAGCAAGTGGAACGAATCTGGATAGGCAAACGGATAAATAGAAATGCCCAATTAAAATCATTTCCTATGAATAGACGATTCGACTCATTCCATATGGGTTTTGAACAATTCGATGCTCTTTTCTATAACATGTTCAATTCTTCCAGCTCCTTCACTTTTCTTCTGTATTGCCGATAAACAAGGAGTTTGCAGGTGAATAGCCGCCCCTTCACCTTCTCTTCATCATGAATCAAGTCAAATTGCTACTTTTAGATTCCACCATTGAGCAAGATTAGTAAAGCTATTTCGTAATTAGTTTCAACCCTATTTGAAACTAGATGTTTCACGCCGAGAAACAAAGTGTTTCGCTACTTGAAACGAAGTGTTTCTCGGTGTGAAACGGATTGTTTCAAGCCTTGAAACAATTTTTGAAACTAATCGCTACAGGAGAAGAGATGGTGAAGTTGTTACCCTTCACCCGCAAACTCCTTATTCATCGGAGAGACAGAGAAAAGATGAAGGGGGACATGGAAAAATGGAAAATAAATATCCAATAAGAGAATTTATTCAATTCTGTTGTGATTCAATACCACACCAGTTAATCACTATTTAATTCCTTTTTGTACCGATATGATGTACCTACTTTTAGAGATATGGTTGTTCTGAGCCAAATCCCACAAGATATATTATTGAGTCCTTTGGATGATAAGAAAGGTGAATATATAGAAAAGCCACCCTTCTAGGTGGCTTCTTTTTGCTCTTCCTCTTGGACTTGAACCAAGGACCCTCTGATTAACAGTCAGATGCTCTAACCGACTGAGCTAAGGAAGAATGTTTGCAATCAAGATTTTCAACTTTGCTCTTCCTCTTGGACTTGAACCAAGGACCCTCTGATTAACAGTCAGATGCTCTAACCGACTGAGCTAAGGAAGAATGTTTGCAATCAAGATTTTCAACTTTGCTCTTCCTCTTGGACTTGAACCAAGGACCCTCTGATTAACAGTCAGATGCTCTAACCGACTGAGCTAAGGAAGAATGTTTTTCTCAATTGCGATGCAAAAGTACTAGGTTTTTTTGAAATATGCAATATCTTTGCAAAAAAAATATTAGGAATGGACAAAATAATAGGATTGGGCAACGCCCTGGTAGACGTACTCGCAACCCTGAAGGATGATACTCTTTTGGATGAAATGGGTTTACCCAAAGGAAGCATGCAGCTCATCGATGACGCTAAGTTACAGCAGATTAACACAAAATTTTCACAGATGAAAACCCACTTGGCAACAGGCGGATCGGCAGGAAATGCCATCCTCGGACTGGCTTGTTTGGGTGCTGGAACAGGGTTTATCGGAAAAGTGGGAAATGATAATTATGGAGAATTTTTTCGTGAAAATCTGCAGAAAAATAAGATTGAAGACAAATTATTGACCTCGGATCGACTGCCTTCCGGTGTGGCATCCACTTTTATTTCACCGGATGGAGAGCGCACTTTCGGAACCTATCTGGGAGCAGCGGCTTCTTTGAGAGCAGAGGAACTGACCTTGGATATGTTTAAAGGTTACGCGTACCTATTTATAGAAGGCTATCTTGTTCAGGACCACGAAATGATTCTTCACGCCATTGAACTGGCTAAAGAAGCCGGTTTGCAGATTTGTCTCGATATGGCTAGTTATAACATTGTGGCTAATGATCTGGAATTCTTCACCTTGTTAATAAACAAATATGTCGACATTGTCTTTGCAAACGAAGAGGAAGCGAAAGCCTTTACCGGCAAGGAGCCGGAGGAAGCTTTGAGAGTGATTGCCAAGAAATGCAGTATTGCTATCGTAAAAGTCGGGGCAAACGGTTCTTATATCCGCAAAGGGACAGAAGAAATAAAGGTTTCGGCCATTTCGGTTCAAAAAGTGGTGGATACTACCGGTGCCGGTGATTATTTTGCTTCCGGATTCTTATACGGATTGACTTGCGGATATTCGTTGGATAAATGTGCAAAAATAGGTTCTATTCTCTCGGGAAATGTTATTCAGGTAATCGGAACAACGATACCACAGGAACGCTGGGATGAAATTAAGTTAAATATTAACAGGATTCTGGCGGAATAACAAAGGATTGAGCTACTTTTACGACTCATTTAGATTGAAAGAGGTATGAAAAAATTGCTGAACAGGCAGATAGCTATTGTTGCAGTAGCGGTGATAGCAACAGTTGCTTTCTTTAGTTTCAAGAGTGGAGACGACCGTAATTTCCAGATTGCAAAGAATCTGGATATATTTAATGCGATTGTGAAAGAACTGGATATGTTCTATGTAGATACCATTGATCCGAGTAAAACGATTCGGGAAGGAATCGATAATATGCTTTATACGCTGGATCCTTATACGGAATATTTCCCGGAAGAAGATCAGAGTGAACTGGAGCAGATGATTAAAGGATCATTTGGTGGGATGGGTTCTTACATTGCTTATAATACGAAACTAAAACGTTCGATGATTTCTGAACCTTTTGAGGGAACGCCTGCTGCAAAAGCCGGTCTGAAAGCGGGAGATATACTGATGGAGATTGACGGACAGGATCTTGCCGGTAAGAATAATGCGGAAGTCAGCCAGATGTTACGCGGACAGGCAGGTACCAGTTTTAAGCTAAAGATTGAGCGCCCGAATGAGAAAGGTGGACGTACGCCGATGGAGTTCACGATTGTACGTGAGTCTATTCAGAATCCGGCGATTCCTTATACTGCCGTATTGGATAATAATGTAGGTTACATTAGCCTTAGCACTTTTTCCGGCAACCCTTCCAAAGAGTTTAAGAAAGCATTTCTGGATTTGAAGAAACAGGGAGCTACTTCGTTGGTGATAGACCTCCGTAGTAATGGCGGTGGATTGCTGGATGAAGCAGTAGAAATTGCGAATTATTTCTTGCCGCGTGGAAAGGTGATTGTAACGACCAAAGGGAAAATCAAACAAGCTAGTAACACTTATAAGACATTGCGCGAGCCGTTGGACTTGGATATTCCGATTGCGGTATTGGTAAATAGTGGAACCGCTTCTGCTTCCGAAATCTTATCAGGTTCTCTGCAGGATCTCGACCGTGCCGTTATCGTTGGTAACCGTACCTTCGGAAAAGGACTGGTACAGGTTCCCCGCTCTTTGCCTTATGGCGGAACGATGAAAGTGACTACCTCCAAATATTATATTCCAAGTGGACGTTGTGTACAGGCTATTGACTACAAGCATCGTAATGAAGATGGAAGTGTAGGAACCATTCCTGACAGTTTGACTAAGGTATTCCATACGGCTGCCGGACGTGAAGTACGCGACGGAGGTGGTGTAATGCCGGATATTGTTATCAAACAGGAGAAATTACCGAATATCCTCTTCTATCTGGTACGCGATAATCTGATTTTTGATTATGCAACTCAGTATTGTTTGAAACATCCTACCATCGTTGCTCCGGAGGAGTTTGAGGTGACAGATGCCGATTATAATGATTTTAAAGCATTGGTGAAGAAAGCCGACTTCAAGTATGACCAACAGAGTGAGAAAATTCTGAAAACGTTGAAAGAAGCTGCCGAGTTTGAAGGGTATATGGATGATGCTTCAGAGGAGTTCAAAGCACTTGAAAAGAAGTTGAACCATGATCTTGATCGCGACTTGGATTATTTCTCATCTGATATAAAGAAGATGATTGCTACTGAAATTATCAAGCGTTACTATTACCAACGTGGTAATATCATCCAGCAGTTGAAGGATGATGACGGTTTGAAGGAAGCAATGAAAATTCTGAATGATCCGGTGAAATATAAAGAAATGCTTAGTGCTCCGGCTGCTAAGGAATAAATGAATATATTTCGAACATAGATATATGCGGAAAACGCGGCTTTGTTACCAACAAGCCGCGTTTTCTGTATATCTATATTTAATTGTAAAAGTCCTGTAAGGTCATGCCCGGACACTGATATTTGTGTCCTTAATCGATCTTTATTGACGAACCAAAGGCAGGGTAAAATAGAATCTGCTTCCCTGGCCTTCCTGAGAGCGCAACCAGATACGTCCACCCATCTTCTCTACTAACATTCTGCAAAGAGTTAATCCCAATCCTGTTCCCTGAACAAAATCGTCGACCTTTCCAAAGCGCCGGAAAATTGTGGCAATTCTTGCTGCCGGAATGCCGATGCCGCTATCTTTAACGTAGAACTCTACAAAATCCTCCTTTTCCCGATATCCGAAATGAATTTCTCCTTTCGGGGTAAACTTCGTAGCGTTACTAAGCAAGTTACTTATAATTTGTATGATGCGATTCCAGTCTCCCGAAGTATACATGTCCGCATCTACGTCGTCCAGAATAAGTTTGACACCGTTTTGCGTCTTATGACAGAATTGTTGTTCCAGCTGCAGGCAGATATCTATTAATTTGATCGGGCGGATATTGAATTTTAGAGAATCAGCTTCAAGTGATGCCAGATCCAGAATATCATTGAATAGATTCAGCAGCATTTCCGAATTTCGTTCGATGATTTCCGAATATTGATTCTTCTCTTCTGCAGATGTTGCGTAAGTGATTAGTTTGGAGAATCCTACAATGGCATTGAGCGGGGTACGTATTTCATGACTCATGTTTGCCAGAAAAGCAGATTTCAATCGGTCCGACTCTTCCGCTTTGATTCTGGCAGCCTTTAGTTCTTTCTGTTGCTGGGCATTCGTCTGTTCCGCCTCCCATTGTTGGGATATATCACGGCACATACACAACAGATACTCTTTATCCAAAGGAAAGATACGGTTTTCGTAGTGATGTAAAACACCATCCAACATAAGATCGTGTCTGGCTGTTGAACTTTCTCCTGTGAGAATCACCTTATCCATATTCTTGCGGACACTTTCATAAGCCTCTTTGGGCAGAATGTCTTTTACGTTAGTGGTAGTGATATTGTTGGGGCTGATACCTTCTACGTGATTAGTTGCCGGAGAAGAAGCAAGCTCTATAATATTGGCGTCATGGTCGAAGACGGTGAGCATGTCAGGAAGAGCATCCAGTATCCGGGTACTATATTTATCACGAAAACGTTCTTTGGAAGGAGAGGAAGAATCAGAAGAAGAATGAGAGGAAAGAAAATCTATTTTCTTCTCTAATTGTTCGATTATTTCCAAAAGATCCTCCTTTGTTTTGTTTTCGTAATTTCTCATAGAAGATTCGTTATTATTCATTAGAATGTTGTAGAAGTTGTTTTATCTGTTGCAAATATAAAACAATATTCCGAGATGCTGACAGCCTCCCTAGTTATTATAATATAAAAAAAACGGATAGCTTTTGCCCTACTAATCAGAATGTTCTATCTTTGCATCCATTATATATAAATGATTTACAATATGTCTACAGAATTATTCTCTACTCTGCCCTATAAGGTGGCAGATATTACACTTGCTGATTTCGGACGCAAGGAAATCGATTTGGCAGAAAAAGAAATGCCCGGCCTGATGGCTCTTCGCGAAAAGTATGGAGAATCCAAACCGTTAAAAGGTGCCCGCATTATGGGGTCGTTGCACATGACCATTCAAACGGCTGTGCTGATTGAAACATTAGTGGCTTTAGGAGCTGAAGTACGTTGGTGCTCTTGTAATATATATTCAACGCAGGATCATGCTGCTGCTGCGATAGCTGCTGCCGGTGTACCGGTATTTGCATGGAAGGGCGAGACTCTTGCCGATTATTGGTGGTGCACGTTGCAGGCATTGAGCTTTGACGGCGGTAAGGGACCGAATGTGATTGTAGATGATGGCGGTGACGCAACAATGATGATCCACGTGGGTTATGATGCTGAAAATAATGCTGCCGTATTGGATAAGGAAGTACACGCGGAGGATGAAATAGAACTGAATGCTATCTTGAAGAAAGTGTTGGCAGAAGACAGTACTCGCTGGCATCGTGTAGCGGAAGAAGTGCGTGGCGTATCTGAAGAGACTACGACAGGCGTACACCGTTTGTATCAGATGCAGGAAGAAGGCAAATTGCTGTTCCCGGCATTCAATGTAAACGACTCGGTAACGAAATCTAAGTTTGATAATCTGTACGGTTGCCGCGAATCGTTGGCCGACGGAATCAAGCGTGCAACAGATGTGATGATTGCCGGAAAAGTAGTAGTGGTATGCGGTTATGGTGATGTGGGTAAAGGCTGTTCTCACTCCATGCGTTCTTATGGAGCGCGGGTGCTCGTGACGGAGGTAGACCCGATCTGTGCACTGCAGGCTGCAATGGAAGGTTTCGAAGTAGTGACGATGGAAGAGGCTTGTCTGGAAGGTAACATCTTCGTGACTACGACAGGTAATATCGATATTATCCGTATCGACCACATGGAGAAAATGAAAGACCAGGCTATCGTTTGCAACATCGGCCATTTTGATAATGAAATTCAGGTAGATGCTTTGAAACATTATCCGGGCATCAAATGTGTGAATATCAAACCGCAGGTAGACCGTTATTATTTCCCGGATGGACATAGCATTATCTTGTTGGCCGACGGCCGTCTGGTAAATCTGGGATGTGCAACAGGACACCCGTCATTCGTGATGAGTAATTCATTTACCAATCAGACATTGGCGCAGATAGAACTGTTCAACAAGAAATATGATATCAATGTATATCGCTTGCCGAAGCATCTGGACGAGGAAGTGGCTCGCCTGCATCTTGAAAAGATCGGTGTGAAACTGACTAAGCTGACTCCCGAACAGGCCGCTTATATTGGTGTATCGGTGGACGGACCTTATAAAGCAGATCATTATAGATACTAATTTGATTTACGATTAGACGATTTACCATTTACGATTGATAAATGAGGGAGATCGATATTCCACTGTTATCAATTGTAAATGTTAGATTGTCCGGTCGTATTTATTTTTATATTCAAACTTCAATCGTAAATAGTAAATCGTGTCATCGTAAATGAAAAAGTTTCTTCCTGACTTAATAGCCATTCTGGCTTTTATCATTCTTTCTTTCGCCTATTTTTTTCCGGCTGATATCGAAGGTCGTATCTTGTTTCAGCATGACACGGCTGCCGGAGTCGGTGCAGGACAAGAATCGAAAGAGTATCTCGAGCGTACCGGAGAACGTACGCGCTGGACAAACTCGATTTTTGGAGGTATGCCTACTTATCAGATGTCTCCGAGTTACGACTCGACAACGTCCCTGAAAGGGGTGGAGAAGGTTTATCGCCTCTTTCTCCCGGATTATGTAGTGCTGACTTTTATCATGATGCTGGGATTCTATATCCTCTTGCGGGCGTTTGGAATATCGGCCTGGCTGGCAGGATTAGGCGGAGTGATATGGGCATTCTCTTCCTATTTCTTCATTCTGATACCGGCAGGGCATATTTGGAAGTTTGTGACATTGGCTTATATACCACCTACGATTGCAGGTGTCGTTCTGGCTTACCGGAAGAAATACCTGTTGGGCGGAATCGTTACGGCCCTGTTCATCGCCCTTCAGATTCAGTCGAATCACATTCAGATGAGCTATTATTTCATGTTTGTGATCCTGTTTTTTGTAGGAGCTTACTTTGAAGATGCTTATAGAAAGAAAGAATTGCCTCATTTCTTCAAGGCTAGCGGGGTTTTAGCACTGGCTGCCGTGGTAGGAGTCTGCATCAATATTTCCAATCTGTATCATACGTATGAATATAGTAAGGAGACGATGCGCGGCAAGAGTGAATTGAAGCAGGAGGGAGCTGCTGCCAGTCAGACTAGTAGCGGATTGGATCGTGATTATATAACCAACTGGAGTTATGGTATCGGTGAAACGTTGACGTTGCTGGTTCCGAATGTAAAGGGGGGAGGATCAGGATCTACGATGTCACAGAGCGAAGCTGCTATGGCAAAGGCCAATCCAATGTATAACGGTATTTACTCACAGTTACCTCAATATTTCGGTGAGCAGCCGTGGACAGCCGGTCCGGTATATGTGGGGGCATTTGTGATGTTCCTCTTTGTATTGGGGTGCTTTATAGTGAAAGGTCCTCTTAAATGGGCGCTGCTGGGAGCTACTATCTTCTCGATTCTGCTTTCATGGGGAAAGAATTTCATGGGGCTGACGGACTTCTTTATCGATTATGTCCCGATGTATAATAAGTTCCGCGCTGTATCTTCTATTCTGGTAATAGCTGAATTTACAATACCTTTGTTGGCGATTTTTGCCTTGAAAGAGATTTTGAGTAAACCGGATATGCTGAAACAGGAAAAGAACTGTAGAGGAGTGATTGCTGCGTTGGTACTAACTGCCGGTGTTGCGTTCATTTTAGCTGTCGCCCCGGGCGCTTTCTTCTCCAGCTTTATAACGGCACAGGAGATGACTGCTTTGAAACAAGCACTTCCTGCCGAACATTTGGCTTCGTTTGTGGCCAATCTGACTGAAATGCGCGAAGCCATTATTGCTTCGGATGCATGGCGCAGCTTCTTTATTATAGTGATCGGTTGCCTGTTCTTATTCTTGTATCAACTGCGGAAGTTGAAAGCCTCTTTCACACTGGCGGGTATTGCGCTTTTGTGTCTGATAGATATGTGGAGTGTCAATAAACGCTATTTGAATGACGAACAGTTCGTGCCGAAGTCGAAGCGGTCAGAAGCATTCGTGAAAACACAGGCGGATGAGATTATTCTTCAGGATACGACTCCGAATTATCGTGTACTGAATTTCATCGGTTTCCCCGGTAATACATTTAATGAAAACAATACAGCATATTGGCATAAGAGTGTCGGTGGCTATCATGCAGCGAAACTTCGCCGCTATCAGGAAATGATAGACCATCACATCGTGCCCGAAATGAAAGAAACTTATCAGGCTGTGGCTACTGCCGGTGGACAGATGGACAGTGTGGATGCTTCTAAATTCCGTGTACTGAATATGCTGAATACCAAATACTTCATTTTCCCTGCCGGAGAGCAAGGGCAGGCTGTTCCTGTCATGAATCCTTATGCATACGGTAATGCATGGTTCGTAGATAAGGTGCAGTATGTAAATAATGCAAATGAAGAAATAGATGCTTTGAACGATATTCTTCCAACGGAAACAGCCGTAGTGGATGTAAAGTTTAAAGAACAGCTGAAAGGTGTGACAGAAGGATATAAAGATTCACTATCTACCATCCAGTTAACCAGTTACGAGCCAAATCGTTTGGTTTATAAGGCCTCCACTCCTAAAGACGGAGTTGTTGTTTTCTCTGAAATATATTATCCGGGATGGCAGGTGACTATCGATGGCCAGCCGGTGGATATTGCCCGTGCAGACTATATCTTGCGTGCGATAAATATGCCGGCAGGGGAACATACCATCGAGATGTGGTTTGATCCGCAAAGCATACATGTCACGGAAAGTATTGCTTATGCAGCATTGGCTTTATTGTTAATCGGAGTTATGCTTCTTGCGTGGACGCAGCGGAGCAAGATAGCGAAGAAGTCCTAAGCGAAATAAAATAGTACGTAAACCTGTTGTGTATCATAAGGTTATTAAATAAGGGCGGCTCTCTTCCTCGCGAAGAGAGCCGCTACTTTACATTCACTAAAAAAATTATGAAAAACAAACGCTATTATTCATAGAAACATATTAAGTGTGATATTTAGAAGCTTTTTTGTTCAAAGTCCGGACCCTTGTCAGGATGATTATCTTTGTGCATTCTTCTTTGAGAAGCTTTTTTACGTGCGGAATTTTGTTCGGTCTGCCATTTCTCATACTGCTCTTTTGTCAGAATCTTTTTTATTTTCTTTTCTTTGGTTTCTGCGGCTTTCTTTTGTGAGTCGGCAGAATTGGTATCTCTGCTCATCATCGGACCACCTCCCATTCTGCCCGGGAAACCACCTTCTCCCATCATTGGCGGTTGGCCTCCACCCATTGGCGGACGTCCTCCCCGCATACCGGGACCTTCTCCCATTGGTGGGCGATAGTCATCCGAATTTTGCATAGCCTTGAAAAATGCTTTTTGCTCTTTCAGGTTCAGCTTATATATTTTCTTATATTGTTTATCTGTCAGTTGGAGCAACTTATTCATTTGCTCTGTCATCTGGGTTGCTACCTTCTCTGGATTCAGAACTTCGCGTGGAAGATGCTTTTCTTGTTGCTGCCTTTCTTGCGGCTCATTATTGGCTTCTTGTGCATCTATAAAACCTGCACAGCATGTTAAGCTGACTGCCAATCCTATCAATTTCATGTTTTTTCTCATTTCTCTTACTGCTTTTATTTGTTTTAATATCTCAAAGCTAAGTAGATACTGGAGCAGATAAAAATAAAATCGACTAAGGGTGGAGATTTGTCTATCAAATGCCTGACTTTTCTTCGTCCGATGGGTTTATGCTATTATGCTTTGGGGTGGAGGAAGGTTCCCCGCCTTGAAACTACAACAGTAACCTATTACCATTCTGAAAATACGATGAATAAAGGGTTTGATAATATAGGTGATAGGTTGAAAGAGGATTCTTGTTTTTATCTATGAGAGTGACTGTCCATTCATTTACCCATTGAAAAAGGAAAATATGAATATAAACAAATAGTTTGTGGATAGTCTCATTATGCTATAAGCTGCTAAATTTGTAGCCAATAATAGAGCATATATTATGAAAAGACTACTATTCATTTTTTCCTTTTTTTTCTTGTTCGTGTTAAACGGAAAAACACAGGAGGTAGAGATTCTGACATTAGAGGATTGCCTCCGCATTGGTATTGACAATAACTTGTCGTTAGAAGGGAAACGTAAAGAAATACAAAAAAGTAAATATGGCGTATCTGAAAACCGTTCGAAGTTGCTGCCGCAAATTAATGCGATAGCCGGTTATAATAACAATTTTGATCCTCCGGTGTCAGTCACAGACGGTTCATCTTACGGAGTTCCCTATAATATAACGAAAACATTGCAACATTCTGCTAATGCAGGACTGGAAATGCAGATGCCGCTTTTCAATCAGACTCTTTATACTTCTATGTCCATAGCTAAAGTGATGGAAGAAATCAGTCGTCTGTCTTATGGAAAAGCCAGGGAAGATGTTATTCTTCAAATCAGTAAGATGTATTATCTCGGACAGGTCACGGCCGAACAAATCATGCTGATAAAAGCAAATATCACCCGTCTGGAAGAATTGAGAGATATTACACAGGCTTTCTTCGATAATGGAATGTCTATGGAAGTCGATCTGAAAAGAGTCAATATCAATTTGGAAAATCTGAAGGTGCAATATGACAATGCACAAGCAATGATGAAACAGCAATTGAATATGCTGAAATACATTATGGATTATCCGGCTGAAAAGGAAATCGCGCTGACACCGGTAAATACCGATAGCATTACTACGGTAGCCCTGACCGGCTTGTCGGAAAATATCTATGAACTTCAACTCTCACAATCGCAAGTGCAACTGGCGGAACGACAAAAGAAGATCATTACTAATGGATATATCCCTTCTCTTAGTCTGACAGGCAGCTGGCGATATGCCGCATATACGGATAAAGGTTATCATTGGTTCCACTCCGGTCCGTCCAATCAATGGTTTCGTTCCTATGGAGTGGGGCTAACCTTGCGTATTCCGATTTTCGACGGACTGGATAAAACCTATAAAATAAAGAAGGCGATGATCGATATAGAGAACAAAAGGCTGGCATGGGAAGAGGCCCGGAAGAATCTGCAAACTCAATATCTGAATGCTGTGAACGACCTGATGAACAATCAGCGTAACTTTAAGAAACAGAAGGATAACTACTTGCTTGCCGAAGATGTGTACGCAGTCACTTCCGACCGTTACCGGGAAGGCATTGCTTCTATGACGGAAGTGCTGCAAGATGAAATGCAGATGAGCGAAGCTCAAAACAACTATATCAGCGCACATTATAACTATCGGGTGACTAACCTGATGCTGCTTAAACTAACCGGACAAATAGAATCATTAGTCAAATAATACGCAAATAACAATCATAAATATGGAAACAATGGAAAATAACCTTCCTTCCGCTACTCATCAGGAGAAAGCAAAAAAAATGAAGAAACTTCGTCGCTGGCAGATTGCTATCAGCCTTTTCGGAGTGGCTATTATTGTTTGGGGAGTGATTGAAGTGATCTGCCTTTTTTTGAATTATAGCCAGACGGAGACTAGTAACGATGCACAAATAGAACAATATGTGTCTCCTATCAATCTACGTGCTTCAGGTTACATTGACAAAATCTACTTTACAGAACATCAGGAGGTACATAAAGGAGATACTTTGCTGGTACTGGATGATCGTGAATATAAAATTCGCGTAATGGAGGCTGAAGCTGCCTTGAAGGATGCGCAAGCCGGTGCGACCGTCATCAATGCTACACTCAATACCACGCAGACAACAGCATCTGTTTACGATGCGTCTATTGCCGAGATTGAAGTACGGTTGGCGAAACTGGAAAAAGACCGGAAACGATATGAGAACCTCGTGAAACGAAATGCGGCTACTCCTATCCAACTTGAACAGATTGTCACTGATTATGAAGCTACGCGTAAGAAGTTGGAAGCTACGAAAAGGCAGAAAAAAGCAGCTCTTTCCGGTGTAGATGAAGTGTCCTACCGTCGCATGAATACCGAAGCGGCTATTCAAAGAGCAACAGCTGCGCTCGAAATGGCCCGGTTGAATCTTTCCTATACGGTTGTAATAGCTCCTTGTGACGGAAAACTCGGCCGTCGTTCATTAGAGGAAGGACAGTTTATTTCGGCAGGGCAGACCATCACCTATATTCTTCCTGATACCCAGAAATGGATCGTTGCCAATTATAAGGAGACACAAATCGAGAACCTGCATATCGGACAGGAAGTATTTGTCACAGTAGATGCCATTAGCGATAAAGAGTTTAAAGGCAAAGTCACCTCTATATCAGGAGCTACCGGGTCTAAATATTCATTAGTGCCGACGGATAATTCGGCAGGTAATTTTGTGAAGATTCAGCAACGTATTCCCGTACGAATCGATTTCACCGATTTATCGAAAGAAGATAACGAACGGTTAGCAGCAGGCATGATGGTAGTAGTGAAAGCCAGACTCTAATCCCTCCGCCTCTTCTGTCTATATACAGTGCCTTATAATTTTTAATTTATATTTTTAATTAGTCCGATGCCCTCTTATCCTAAAAATTATCCTTTCTATGGTTGGATGCCCAAGCCGTTGGGTATTATCATTCTGTTATTTTTCTTTCTGCCGATTCTTACGGTAGGCGGGGTTTATTCGGTGAATAGCACCGAAATGATGAGCGGGCTTGGCATAATATCCGAGCATATCCAGTTTGCCAACTTTGTTACTTCTATTGGTATGGCAGCCTTTGCTCCTTTCCTATATCAGTTGGTGTGTGTACGGCGGGAGAAGATGATGTGTATTGTCGGGTTTGCGTTCATGTATATATTCAGTTATATCTGTGCAAAGACAGACAGCGTTTTTCTGTTGGCGCTTTGTAGTCTTCTGACGGGTTTCTTGCGTATGGTACTGATGATGGTCAATCTGTTCACACTCATTTGGTATGCGGGTGGAATGGAAGCTACCCGCAATATTACTCCGGGGTTGGAGCCGAAAGATACTGCCGGTTGGAATAAATTGGACATTGAAAGATGTGTGAGTCAGCCGGCTGTTTATCTGTTTTTTATGATTCTGGGACAGTCGGGCACAGCATTGACGGCTTGGCTGTCCTTTGAATATGAGTGGAAATATGTGTATTACTTTATGATGGGGATTCTCCTGATCTCTATTTTGCTCTTGTTTATTACCATGCCGAATTATAAGTTTCCCGGAAGGTTTCCTATTAATTTCCGTAAGTTCGGCAATGTCACTGCATTTTGCATCTCGCTGACTTGTCTCACGTATGTGCTGGTTTATGGAAAAGTACTCGACTGGTATGATGACGAATCTATTCGTTGGGCGACAGCTGTAAGTATTCTTTTTGCGGGAATTTTTCTATATATGGACGTAACGCGCCGGTCGCCTTATGTTTTGCTGGATGCGTTCAAACTGCGTACTATACGTATGGGAGCATTACTTTACTTATTATTGATGGTGATAAACTCCAGTGCTATGTTTGTCAATGTGTTTGCAGGAGTGGGGATGCATCTCGATAATCTGCAAAATGCTTCATTAGGTAATTGGTGTATGGTAGGTTATGCTATTGGCGCCGTGATTGCTATGGTGTTGGGAGGTAAGGGGTTACATTTTAAGTATCTGTTTGCGATGGGATTCTTCTTCCTGTCTTTATCAGCTGTTTTCATGTATTTCGAGGTGCAGACAGCAGGAGTTTACGAGCGTCTGAAATATGCAGTTATCATCCGTGCCATAGGCATGATGATTCTGTATGCGCTGACGGCTGCTTATGCCAATCAACGTATGCCTTTTAAATATCTTTCCACCTGGATCTGTATTATGCTTACTGTGCGTATGGTTGTGGGACCGAGTATTGGCGGAGCAATTTATACAAATGTTTTGCAAGAGCGGCAACAACACTATATAACCCGTTATGCGCAAAATGTGGACCTGCTTAATCCGGATGCTTCCACTTCCTTCCTTGGTACGGTACAGGGTATGAAATATCAGGGAAAGAGTGAGACGGAAGCCCGTAACATGGCTGCTATATCTACCAAAGGGCGTATTCAGGTGCAGGCCACGCTCTCTGCACTCAAAGAGATGGCGGGATGGACAATTTATGGTGGGTTAATTTGTATGATATTTGTGCTCGTTGTTCCTTATCCTAAACGAAAATTGCTAACTTAGCGTCGTTTTTGATAATGATCTGTTAATATATTAGTATGATGGATAGCGGACAAGATCGTTTATTGCAGTTTGATCGCGATTTATTAAGTGGGAAAAATATATGTAGTTCCGAAGGGATATTTGTAAATTTTCCACCCTCACTGAAGAAACCTTTTCAAATGAAAGGACTGGGGCTGATTATTTGCCGCCAGGGTAATTTCCAGTTTTCGCTTAATCAGAAAAAGCATTTCGCAGGAGCAGGCGAAAGTTTGTTTATTCCCGAAGACGGCGAGTTTCAGGTTTTGCAAGAGTCGGAAGACATGGAGGTGCGGATTTTGATCTATCAGATAGAACCGATCCGGGATATTATGGGGAATCTGGTTGTTTCCATGTATATGTATTCCCGCCTTACTCCCGAAGAACCTTCTTGTGTATGGTCTACTGGTGAGGAAGAAGAGATTGTAAAGTATATGTCCTTATTGGACAATGTGTTACAGTCGGAAGAAAATTCATTTAAACTTTATGAGCAGAAATTACTTCTACTTGCATTGACGTACAGGATTTGCTCTATTTATAATCGCAAACTCGTCAATGACGGGCGGGAAGTGGGAGGACGCAAAAATGAAGTCTTTATTCACTTGATCCAGTTAATCGAAAAATATTATATGCAGGAACGGGGTGTTGAGTTTTATGCGGATAAATTGTGTTTGTCTCCTAAATATCTTTCTGCCGTTTCTAAGAGTATCTGCGGATATACCGTGCAGGAACTTGTATTCAAAGCTATCATTCGTAAGAGCATCTCATTGCTTAAAAATACGCAGAAAGATATTCAGGAGATTTCAAATGCCTTCGGCTTCCCTAATGCTTCTTATTTCGGTACGTTCTTTAAGAAGCAGGTTGGGGTTTCACCGCAGCAATATCGGAAGAATCTTTAAACGTTTATTCTTTTTCGCCGTAGGCAAGATCGCCTGCATCGCCCAGTCCCGGAACAATGTAAGAATGTTCGTTGATTTCAGGATCGATGGCAGCGCACCAGATTGTCGTCTTGTCTTCCGGAAATACATTCTTTATATGATCGATAGCCTTTTGGCTGGCGATAATCGAAGCAACATGAATTTCGGCCGGGTGGCCTTTGGTCAGCATTGCCTGGTAACTAAGTTCCATACTCCCTCCTGTTGCCAGCATAGGGTCGGTGATAATCAGCGTTTTGTCATCAATGCGGGGAGAAGCGATATATTCTATGTGTATATCGAATTTTAGCGTATCTTTATATTTGCGGTAAGCGGAAACAAACGCATTCTCCGCTCCGTCGAAATAACTAAGGAAACCTTGATGGAAAGGAAGACCTGCACGCAGGATCGTACTGATTACTAAATTGTTGTCCGGTGTACTGACCGGAGCGATTCCCAGTGGTGTCTGGATGTTCTTTACCGAGTATTTAAACTCTTTACTCATTTCATAAGCCATGATTTCTCCGATCCGTTCTATGTTACGGCGGAAACGCAGGCGGTCGTTCTGAACTTCTACATTTCTAATTTCGGATATGTACTGGTTTAGAATCGAATTAGTTTGGCCAAAATCAATTACTTTCATATTATATTTTAATCAGATTTTAATCTCATTTTCACAGCATTGCTAGCATACTGACTTGCAAAGTAAACGATAATCTTTCAAATTGCAATATTCAGTTTGCAGATATTGTTAGGAATTTATAAAAGAGTTTCAATTAGGGAAAAATTTCTCTAATACCTTCTTCCTTTCCAAAGAAAGTATTACTTTTGTAGCCGGATTTACAAGGGGCTATCCAAAGCTCCCCATGTTAAGGTGAAAAGAGATAGAAAACAAAATACCAATTTTAATTAATTCAAAGAAAATGGCAAATTTAGATTTAAGCAAGTACGGCATCACAGGTGTGACCGAGATTTTGCACAATCCGTCTTATGATGTTTTGTTCGCTGAAGAAACAAAACCGAGTCTGGAAGGCTTTGAAAAAGGTCAAGTAACTGAATTAGGCGCTGTGAACGTGATGACAGGTATCTATACCGGTCGTTCTCCTAAAGATAAATTCTTCGTTAAGAATGAAGCTTCTGCTGATTCTGTATGGTGGACTTCTGAAGATTACAAAAACGACAACAAACCATGTACTGAAGAAGCTTGGGCTGACTTGAAAGCTAAAGCTGTAAAACAACTTTCCGGCAAACGTTTGTTCGTTGTTGATACTTTCTGTGGTGCTAACGAAGCTACTCGTATGAAAGTACGTTTCATCATGGAAGTAGCTTGGCAGGCTCACTTCGTAACTAACATGTTCATCCGCCCGACTGCTGAAGAACTTGCTAACTACGGAGAACCTGATTTCGTATGTTTCAATGCTTCTAAAGCAAAAGTTGACAACTACAAAGAACTGGGCTTGAACTCTGAAACTGCTACAGTATTCAACCTGAAGACTAAAGAACAAGTAATCCTGAATACTTGGTACGGTGGTGAAATGAAGAAAGGTATGTTCTCTATCATGAACTACATGAACCCGCTTCGTGGTATCGCTTCTATGCACTGCTCTGCTAACACCGATATGGAAGGAACTAGCTCTGCTATCTTCTTCGGTCTGTCTGGTACAGGTAAGACTACTTTGTCTACTGACCCGAAACGTAAATTGATCGGTGACGACGAACACGGATGGGATAACGAAGGTGTATTCAACTACGAAGGTGGTTGCTACGCTAAGGTTATCAACCTGGATAAAGAAAGTGAACCGGATATCTACAATGCTATCAAACGTGACGCTTTACTTGAAAACGTAACTGTTGATGCTAACGGTAAGATTGATTTCACAGATAAGAGCGTGACTGAAAACACTCGTGTTTCTTATCCTATCTATCACATCGAAAACATCGTTAAACCGGTGTCTAAAGGTCCTCACGCAAAACAAGTTATCTTCTTGTCTGCTGATGCATTCGGTGTATTGCCTCCAGTATCTATCTTGAACCCGGCACAGGCTCAATACTACTTCTTGTCTGGATTTACAGCTAAATTGGCTGGTACAGAACGTGGTATCACTGAACCGACTCCGACATTCTCTGCTTGCTTCGGTGCTGCTTTCTTGTCATTGCATCCGACTAAATATGCAGAAGAACTGGTTAAGAAGATGGAGATGACTGGTGCTAAAGCATACTTGGTTAACACTGGATGGAATGGTTCCGGCAAACGTATCTCTATCAAAGATACTCGTGGTATCATCGATGCTATCCTTGATGGTTCTATTGACAAAGCTCCTACTAAGGTTATTCCTTTCTTCGACTTTGTTGTTCCTACAGAACTTCCGGGTGTTGATCCGAAGATCCTTGACCCACGCGACACTTACGAATGTGCTTGCCAATGGGAAGAAAAAGCTAAAGATTTGGCTGGACGTTTCATCAAGAACTTCGCTAAATTTACTGGTAACGAAGCTGGTAAGGCTTTGGTTGCTGCTGGTCCGAAACTCTAATTGGAGAATCAGATATAATATGGAAGGCGGTTCGATTTCGAACCGCCTTTTTTGTTTATGCCTGTGCCTTTCTATGAGAATAAATGCTGTTTGTTTAAAACTTTTCCCTATATTTGCCAAAACAGGAGTACTAACCTTTAAAGGCGGTTATGGTATATCTAGCTACTGACAAACAGACCTATGCGGATCTAAGCATTACAGAGACTGCTAATAATGAGCAATTTCTTTTCTCTTTGTTTTCCAAAACAGAGACAAAAGAAGGAAAAGCGCTGATGTTGAACTGGATTATGTATCCGCTAAGTGATTTGGGGGAAATCCGTAAAAGACAGGAGGCTATTGTCTGGGATGCTTTGCCCGAACTTCTTTTGAATGAAGAAGAGCTGGATTTTATTGAGTATTACCTGGCTTATCGTGACCAGATACGGGAAGCTCATATTTTACTTTCATGTGCTACTGTTATCGACCGTCTGGTGCGATATGATTCGACCCGTTATGTGATCTGCAGAGGGGTGAAATTAGTGGTTCATCTCTTGCATTGTCTGAAGGAATGGGCGACAGAACTACCACAGGGCGCCCCGCAACTCATGAAAGAATCTGCTGCTATGATTGATAATATTCTCCATGGAAGTGAATTGGAGGAAGTATTGGAGCAGACCTCTGATGAGGAAAAACGACTATCTAACTTTGTCATAGACAAATTCGATTATCTGTTCCGGTGTACTCGGTTGTTATCTTTGAAGGAACTTCTGTCTGTTATATATCTACTTGATGTCTGCCGTACAGCTCACCGGGTGGCAAAAGAGAAGAACTTCTGTTGTATGCCGATAATGGTACCGACAATGGACTTCTCGGTGGAGGGAGTCGTTCATCCTTTTGTGAAAGATGCGCAGCCAAACAGTTGGCAGATGTCCCGGGGAAATATATGCATTTTTACAGGCTCTAATATGGCGGGAAAGTCAACAACTTTAAAGGCATTGACCTTGGCTGTCTGGTTGGCACATTGCGGTTTGCCTGTTCCTGTGAAATCAATGATTTGTCCTCTTTACGAGGGGATTTATACCTCTATTAATCTGCCGGATTCTTTGCGGGACGGACGAAGTCATTTTATGGCGGAAGTACTCCGTATTAAAGAAGTGATGCAAAAAGCTGTGACCGGAAAACGCTGTTTGGTGGTATTAGATGAGATGTTTCGCGGGACGAATGCTAAAGATGCGTTTGAAGCCTCCGTTGCCGTCAATGAATTACTGAAAAGCTTCTCTCATTGTCATTTCTTGATATCGACACATATTTTGGAATATGCGAAAGCCTTTGAAAAGGATTCTTCCTGTTGCTTTTATTATATGGAAGCAGAAATTATTGATGATGCGTTTGTCTGTCCTCATCGGTTGTTGTCAGGGATTTCAGAGGCCAGAGTCGGGTATTGGGTCGTGAAAAAAATACTGTCGGATGGTTTGATGTAATTTTACCTCATTATAGAGGTTGTTGAGATTCTGTTTTATTTTTATTAGATATATATTTTGACTACTTTTGTACAGACTATAAATAGGTTATTAATCTTAAATAACGACGCGACGACCATGAAGAATTTTTATTTCCTTCTTATTAGTTCCCTATTCCTTACCTCCGGGCTTTATGCGGGAGAAACAGATTATACTCAAGGACTTTCCATCTGGTTTGATACTCCGAATACTTTGCAGGGATATGCTGCCTGGTATGGCGGAAGACCGGATTTGTGGAAAGATGAAAATAAACCGGTAACAGCAGGAAGCGGACATAATCTGGATGCCAGTTGGGAGTCACAGTCATTGCCTATTGGTAACGGTAGCCTCGGCGCAAATATTATGGGATCGGTGGAAGCCGAACGTATCACTTTCAATGAAAAAACGCTTTGGCGCGGTGGTCCGAACACAGCGAAAGGTGCGGACTATTATTGGAATGTCAATAAACAATCGGCCCATCTTTTAGATGAAATACGCAAAGCATTTACAGAGGGAGATCAGAAAAAGGCTGAAATGCTAACGCGACAGAACTTCAATAGTGAAGTGTCGTATGAAGCTGACGGAGAAAATCCTTTCCGTTTCAGTAGCTTTACTACAATGGGAGAGTTTTATGTAGAAACCGGACTGAATATGATAGGAATGAGCGATTATAAGCGCATTCTTTCTTTGGATTCGGCTATGGCAGTCGTACAATTCAAAAAGGATCGTGTGGCTTATCAACGCAATTTTTTTATCTCTTACCCCGCCAATGTAATGGTGGTACGTTTCAGCGCGGATCAATCGGGGAAACAAAATCTGGTTTTCAGTTATGCGCCCAATCCCCTGTCTACCGGCAGCATGGTTTCTGATGGAAATAAAGGACTGGTTTACACAGCTTCTTTGGATAATAATGGAATGAAGTATGTTGTGCGCATCCAGGCAGAAACAAAAGGAGGAACACTGTCTAATGCAGATGGAAAGTTGACGGTGAAGGATGCAGACGAAGTTGTATTTTATATCACAGCGGACACTGACTATAAGATTAACTTTGATCCGGATTTCAAAGATCCGAAAACATATATAGGCGTTAATCCCGAAGAAACGACAAAGCAGTGGATGAATAATGCAGTGGCGCAGGGATATACAGCTTTATTCAATCAACATTATAATGATTATGCTACTCTGTTCAACCGGGTTCGGCTGAATCTGAACCCAGCGGTGAAAGGAGTGAATCTGCCTACTTCCCAACGTCTGAAAAATTATCGGAAAGGACAGCCGGATTATTATCTGGAAGAGTTGTATTATCAATTTGGACGTTATCTTCTGATTGCCAGTTCCCGTCCGGGCAATATGCCTGCTAATCTACAGGGGATTTGGCACAATAATGTCGATGGACCGTGGCGTGTGGATTATCATAATAACATCAATATCCAGATGAATTATTGGCCTGCTTGTTCTACCAACTTGAATGAGTGCGTGCTTCCGTTGATTGACTTTATCCGTACACTGGTGAAACCGGGGGAGAAGACTGCACAAGCTTATTTCGGAGCAAGAGGATGGACGGCATCTATCTCCGGCAATATTTTCGGCTTTACCACTCCGTTGGAAAGTCAGGATATGTCGTGGAACTTCAATCCGATGGCAGGTCCCTGGCTGGCTACTCATATATGGGAGTATTACGACTATACAAGAGACTTGAAATTTCTGAAAGAAACCGGCTATGAACTAATAAAGAGTAGTGCGGATTTTGCAGTCGATTACCTGTGGCATAAGCCGGATGGAACCTATACGGCTGCTCCGTCCACTTCGCCCGAGCATGGTCCTATCGATCAGGGAGCTACTTTTGTGCATGCCGTAGTGCGTGAAATTCTGATGGATGCGATTGAAGCAAGCAAAGTGTTGGGTGTAGATAAGAAAGAACGTAAGCAATGGGAGCATGTGCTTGCCAATCTCGTTCCCTATCAAATAGGTCGTTATGGTCAGTTGATGGAATGGTCGGTGGATATTGATGATCCGAAAGATGAACATCGTCATGTGAATCATCTGTTCGGCCTGCATCCGGGACATACTGTTTCTCCGGTCACTACTCCCGAACTGGCGAAAGCTGCTAAAGTGGTATTGGTGCATCGTGGTGATGGTGCTACCGGTTGGAGTATGGGTTGGAAGTTGAATCAGTGGGCGCGTTTGCAGGATGGTAATCATGCTTATACTTTATTCGGCAATTTATTGAAGAACGGAACCATGGATAATTTGTGGGATACGCATCCGCCTTTCCAGATTGATGGAAACTTTGGCGGGACAGCGGGAATCACCGAAATGTTGCTCCAAAGTCACATGGGTTTTATTCAATTATTACCGGCTTTGCCGGATGCATGGAAAGACGGTTCTATCAGTGGTATCTGTGCAAAAGGAAATTTTGAGGTGGATATGATCTGGGAGAATCATCAGTTGAAAGAAGCTGTTGTACGCTCTAATGCAGGAGGCAACTGTGTCATAAAGTATTTGGATCAGACTATCTCCTTTAAAACAGTGAAAGGACGCAGTTATCAGATTGGATATGATGCAGCCAAAGGGCTTATTAAAAATTAAACACAAAATATCGGAAAATTAGAAAGAAAGGATGGTACTGGAGTATTTAAAATTATTCGTGACATTTGCAAAGATTGGGATGTTTACTATTGGTGGCGGTTATGCCATGATTCCGTTGATTGAACGGGAGATTGTTAACAAGCAATGGATGAATAAGGAAGAATTTATGGAGATGTTTGCTTTGACGCAGTCGCTTCCGGGTGTGTTTGCTGTGAATATTTCTATTTTTGTAGGATATAAGTTGTATAAGGTGGGTGGTAGCCTGGTGTGTGCATTGGCTACGATTCTTCCCTCTTTCGTTATCATGATGCTGATAGCCATGTTTTTTGCACAGTTTCAGGATAATGAAGTGATGATTCGTATCTTTAATGGAATACGTCCTGCCGTGGTAGCATTGATTCTGTTTCCTTGCATTTCTGCTGTTAGAGCTTTGAAACTGAAGTGTTTTCAGTTGATTGCTCCTGCCATAGCTACCGTGTTGATCTGGCA